>Ga0255351_1000290_pt1 | contig 24238 bp, 21 predicted proteins | sample HBST25r2metaG_FD_186024 | JGI IMG/M metagenome (GOLD analysis project Ga0255351, IMG submission 186024) | Peat soil microbial communities from Stordalen Mire, Sweden - H.B.S.T-25.r2 | ecosystem: Environmental > Terrestrial > Soil > Wetlands > Peat | place: Sweden: Norrbotten County, Stordalen... | reverse complement strand
GCCAACCCCTCTTTGACGCCGAGTGCCTGCCCCGCCTGCGCGCCGCCATCCCCAAGCGAGCCATCGCCAAGCGCACCCTGCGCGCCGCCATGATTCCCGAGTCCCAGGCCGACAAGTTTCTCGCTCCCATCTACACCGCCTACAAAGACGTTGAAACCACCATCCTCGCCCACGCCGGAGACATTCAGCTCACCCTCCTCTGCTCCAAACCCAGCGCCACCGTTGCCCAGCAGCGCGTCGACGAGCTCGCCGGCCGCATGGAAGAAGCCCTTGAAGACTGGGTCTACTCCTCTGGCGGCGAATCCGCCGAGTCTCTGGAGCAGATTGTCCTCTTCTACCTCGGCCTCCGCGACGCCACCCTCGCCGTCGCTGAAAGCTGCACCGGCGGCATGATCGCCGAGCGCATCACCAGCGTGTCCGGCAGCTCCCGCTCGTTCCTCGGCGGCGCAGTCGTCTACTCTGACGCCCTCAAGTACGCCTTCGCCGGCGTCTCCCCCGAACTCATCGCCCAGCACGGCGCTGTCTCCGCTGAAGTGGCCAAAGCCCTCGCCCACGGCATCCGCCTCCGCACCGGCGCCACTCTGGGCTTGGGAATCACCGGCATCGCCGGACCCACCGGCGCAACTGAAGACAAACCCGTAGGCCTCGTCCACATCGCCGTCTCCGACGCCCAGAAGAACGAAGCCACCGAGCGCACCTTCCGCGGCGACCGCACCCGCGTCCGCGAATTCGCCACCCAGCAAGCCCTCGACCTCATCCGCAGAAGGCTGATGTAGGCAAGAGAGCGGCTTCAATGCGGATGGAGCGGGGGCGATGCGGAGGGAGCCGGGGGTTTCAACCCCCGGAAAAGACGACAAAATCAAGGTGGGCTTTAGCCCCTGAGAACCGAAAACTCAGATCGAGTTAGCTTTTCAACAAGTTGCTATGGGGCCGGTAACCTTTGATCCTGGCTGACATAGGCATTAATTGTGGTTCCCACAGGCAAGTTTGCATTCGGACCGTACCACATAGCCGATAGGCCAGTGAGTGCACCGCCCTTTCCGCCACTAACTCCTGCTCCACCCCGCAACATAATCTTCGTACCTGAGACCGTTCCCACATAGTCGAACTGCAATACCAGCCGTCCTGATTTTCCCAAGAGACCGCTCTTTGACACTGCTTCAATGTGCCCGATTGCCTCGGTGCCTGTTCTGACAATGAGCTTGGAATCCACGATCAGATCCTCGCGCACCTCGAAATGAACTACCTGCTTAACCAGGAGCTTCTTCCCTTGCAGATCGTCCATCAGGACAAGATGGATTGGCATCCCGTCAGCCAATAGAACCGTATCTGGTTTCTGGTTTTCCGCCGTCTGAGAGCAGGCAAATACTGGCATGAGAGCGACCAGGGCTGCTACCGCGATCAGCCCAAAATGGGTTGTAGAACAGACTCGCATTGTTCTCATGGCCGCCAGTTACTGAACTGTGAAATCATAGCCCTGCCCATAAACGCCGTGTGGAAAATCGGCCGACCCAACCGAATACAAAAGGTACTCGCCCTTCTTCAATTCCTTTACTGGTGAAACCTTGAAACGGCGTCCCCCAACTGGAGTTGCAGAAGTGCGGACGATTCTATCGGCTCGTATGCCAACCTTTTCCCCTACGGTTCCGCCAACGGAGCCCATTTCGATTTCTCTCCGGTCCCCTTTGTCATCCATCTCGACAATGATGTAGTTGTCGATATTGTCATTAGCTGGAAGTTCAATATTGATCACAGGCGTCCGAGAGGCGATTAACGAAGCGTGTTGCCCCTGCAGATATGCCTTGTTTTTGACGGACATAATCCCGAAAGAAACAGCGTGCCCGAGCCGCCCGCCGACCTTCTGCTCGCCAATTGTGCGCACCTCAACGGGGTTCCCGTCTATCGTGACTTTAGGGCTCGTCAGTTGCGTCGACTGAATCATGGCCGCCACAACGGAATCGGAGACCCCTGATTTCTTAAGGGTTGCCAGATCGTCATCCGAGAGGCTGAACTTTGTTGCGCTCGCCTTGATTCTGGCAATAATCACATCATCCCCGAGGCCCTTATGAGTCATTTCAATAATGCGGGCGTTATCAACGTCACTCTCAAGGCTTGACTGCGAATAGGCCACATGGGTTCCGAAAAACAAAAGACAACTGACTGTGCACAGAGCCAGCGAGCGGCAGAGTGACAGGCTACGTACAATTAGGCCACCGATTCTCATGATTCCTCATTTCGGACCGAACTTTATCATACAGCCCTCAAGCTGTAAATCACGACTTGGAACCATTGTGACCGTACTCACATGCGCACACGGGTGACCTAACTTGCCGGACCTGCGCCACCCGCCTCATCTCCGAACAATTTCGCTTGCCTACGTCGGACGTGCTCCACTTCAATAACCGTAGGAATTAGGCGCTCAACTTTGAGAGCGCCGAAACGCGTGCGATGGGCAATAGTCTGCAAGTGAACTTTTAGGCGGTCCCCATCTGCAAACGCTTCGCCTTGCTCTATGCTTTTCCAGAACTGCTCATCTTCGATCTTTGCATCAAATGACGTTCTCCCGTCGCTGAAATGCCATGCAAGATTGCGCCGCCAGGCCGCCTTTTCAATGTCCAGGTCAATCTCCTCATTTTTAGTGAGGTCCTCAATTTCGGCTTCATCTGCTGCCAGGAGGTCCTTTTTTGAAACCCTCTCAACTATGATTCCTTGTTGTCTGGTCTGAAATTCCTCAATCCCGTCCACATGGAGCGGCTCAATGGTCTTACGAAGTTGTGCTTGCACTTCCGGGTCATTGTAGATACGGATGAGGAGTTCGATTGACATTTCGATCTTCAAATCCTTTGGGATGTCTTCGGGCTTTTCGATCCTACGACCTTTCAGGCGTTTGAAGAGGTTGTATATCGTGACCCCGGAAAGGCCTGAGAACCCCATGAACGTGATTAAATTGGCAAGGGCGGTAGAGGCTTCTCCGCTGAGCAGATGTTCGGCTGCTATCACCGCGTCACTGAGAATATGAACAGGGATGATTAACGAACCCGCTTCAAACTTCGAATCAACTTCTACCTTGATCGTTATCGAGTCGCCATAAAGAATGTCTTTCACCCTTTGGATTAGGAGTGCCTGTCCACGAAGCCCCGATGAAAGCGCAAGCATAGGCATCCGGCCTTCTTTCAAAGCAGGACCTTCATAGGCGATTTGGAGATTGTCAGTCGTAATCTCACGCATAAGGGACAGGTTAAAGAATCAGCACGATTTGAACACGTGTATGCAGTTTCCGGCAACGGAATTGCTCCTTTGAACGCCGGGTGTCCCATTCTTTCCGCGTTTTGTGCGGAAAGGGCGGAATACCGCGAACCTCGACGCCCATTTTCCAAACCACCGCAAATGCCGGGTGCCCCAGATCCAGCTTCCGGCACCTGGGATTCCTCAACCCCTCATCTCACGCCGCGCACTGAACCCGTTGCACCCGAATCTCCTTCGCCCGCTTCCGCGTCTGCGCAATCTGATAAGCAGCCTGCATCCGCATCAGCGTATCCATCTTCACTCCGAACGCCTTCTCAATGCGCAGCGCCATATCCCCCGAGAGACCGGCCTTCCCATTCAGCAAGCTGGATAGCGCCGGCCGGGAAACGCCAAGCGCCGCCGCCGCCGCCGTCACAGACAAACCGGCTGGCTCGACAATCTCAGTCCGAATAAAATCCCCTGGATGGGGAGGATTCTTCATGGGCATGGCGTTTTCCCTTGCTTCCTGGTGGTAATCCTCTAAATTTACATCGCGGAGGTCGCGCACCCTGGCCGCCTTGACCATGAATAGGTGACCCCCATCACACAACTCCCGCCTCCATCGATGCAACCATAGCAACCAAGCGCCAAAAGGCAATTGTTCTACTGAACCCCCGATTTTCCCTCCCCGGAGGCTGCAATTGAAGCTGGACCCGTCTGCGTTTCTCGCCAACCCGGAACTGATCCTGGCGCTCGAAAAGCAATCCACCACAATCTCGTGTGACAAAGATCGCGCTCTCTTTCATCAGGGTGACGCCCCCGCTGGCCTCTACATTCTCCACAAGGGCGAGGTCACCCTCACCATGGATTCCCTCCGCGGCAAACCGCTTCTTTCCACTCAGGCAGCGCCCGGTTCGCTCCTTGGCCTCCCTGGACTCGTCGGCGACGAGCCCTACACGTTGTCGGCCACCGCCCACAGCGGCGCCGAGCTGACCTTTGTCACCCGCGATCAATTCACCGCCCTGATGGAATCCGATCCGCTGTTGTCTTTCATGATTTTGAAGGTGCTGGCCGCGGAGGTGCGCTCCGCCCGCAACGCGATCCTCCAACGCTGACTCCGCCCCGCGACACCCCAACATTGACGGCTTCCCCTTCGCCCTGAGAAACTCACCCCAATGCAATATCGCGGAAAACTTGACTTTGCCCACCAGCGCAAGGTCCGCAAGCGCAACACCCGCATCTACCGCCTCTGCCATTGGCCCATTTGGATCTCGGTCTTTTTCCTCACCCCAGGCCCCCTCACCTTTTCGCTCTTTGCCCGTGGTTTTCACGGGGGCAATCTGGCCTGGCTCGCCGCCGTCCTCCTCGGCACAGGCATCGCGGGCCTTCGCGGCCAGTTGCCCGGCGCGGAGCCACGCCCCTACATCATCCGCTTTGACGAGGACAAGCCCAATCCCCTCTATCGCCGCGTCTGCTACACCTTCGCCTGGAACGCCGCACTCAACTTTGCCCTCCTCAACCTGGCTGGCGTCCTCATCAATGCCTTCACCGGCATCTGGTATATGAAGCAGATTTACTACTACGCCTACGTCCCCCTCTGCGCCGTCATTCTGTTTCTCGGCGCCATCGGCAAGCTGCCCCGTGTAGGCCCCTCCACCCGGTCCGAAGGCATGGAGCGCCGCTACTTCTACGGCACCGTCTGGGCGGTCACCGCCGCGCAAACCGTCCTCTTCGTCCTATGGAAGATCCTGCCCCGCGGTCACCCCGGCGACCTGGCCAAGCTCATCGTCTATGTCGCCGTGCTGCTCTTCATGGGTCTGCTGGCCGCCCACGGCAAGCTCTACCGCACTCGGCCCATCCTTCCCGGAGAGCTGATCGTCTCCGACTGAGCCTCAGTCGCTAGCGGCGCGCAAGCGCCGGCTGCCCCACCGCGGGTGGCACCTGCTAAACTCTCCTTCGGCATGCTCCTCGCAAATCTACTCATCGCGGTCGCCGCCTACCTGCTCGGGTCCATCCCCACCGGATACCTGCTGGTCCGCATCTTCCGCCATCAGGACATCCGCTCCATCGGCAGCGGAAACATCGGCGCAACCAACGTCCTCCGCTCCGGCGGCAAGGGCCTCGCCCTCGTCACCTTCTTCATCGACATGCTCAAAGGCTGCGCCGCCGTCTACTTCGGCCGCATCGCCGCCGTCACGCTCATCGCCCACGGCATTCCCATTGAATCCATCCGCAACTTCGAAGCCCTTGCCGCCCTCTGCGCCGTGCTCGGCAACATGTTCCCGCCATGGCTGCGTTTCCGCGGCGGAAAAGGCGTATCCACCGGCTTTGGCGTCTTCCTGGTCGCCGCCCCGCTCGCCGCGCTCGCCGCCATTACGGTCTTCTTCCTCACAATTCTGATCACCCGCTACGTCTCGCTGGGCTCCGTCCTCGGCGCCGCCAGCTTCCCCGTCTTCGCATGGCTACTCGTCCGGATACAAGGCGGGGGAGACCGCCCGCCCTTTTTCATTGCCGTCCAGTTCATCGTCGCAGGGCTGATCGTCGCCAAGCATTCGCCCAACATCCGCCGCCTTCTCACCGGCAAGGAATCCCGCTTCGGAGCCCCCAAACGAAAGACAGGAACCGCATGAGCCGTATCGTCGTTTTAGGTTCCGGCGCATGGGGAACCGCCATCGCCCTCTCGCTTCACCGGCGTGGCGGACACCACATTACCCTCTGGGCCCACAGCCCTGAAGCCGCCCGCGAAATCGCCGAACCCCACGAAAACACCCTATTCCTGCCCGGCTTTCCCATCCCCCCGGAAATTGCCATCACCGGCAGCGAAGCGGCCGTCGCCGATGCGGAGATCGTCGTCTCCGTTGTCCCCTCCGAGTTCCTCCGTCCCACGCTCGCTCGTCTCCGCACCCATCTCCACCCCGGCCAAATCATCGTCAGCGCCACCAAGGGCGTTGAAGACCGCACCTTCCTCCGCATGACCCAGGTCATCGCCTCCAGCCTCGCCGAAGACGCTGCTCAGACGAAAGGCCAGGTCTTTAGCCTTGACAGAAACCATGACACCAACCCAGATCCATCAGCCGAGCCGTCAGGCCTGGAAGTAAGCTCTTCGGGAATCTCGCCTGCGCCTCGTTCCTATGCCGACCTGCATCTCACCATCGGCGCCTTCTCCGGTCCCAGCTTCGCCCTTGAGGTGGCTCAGGCCCAGCCCACCGCCGTCACCGTAGCCTTTACCGACCCTGAAGTCGCCGCCCGCATTCAGAACGAGTTCTCTTCTGCAACCCTCCGCCTCTACACCTCCACCGACGTCATCGGCGTCGAACTCGGCGGAGCCCTCAAGAACGTGATCGCCATCGCCGCCGGAATCGCCGCCGGAGTCGGCCTCGGCCACAACTCCGCCGCCGCCCTCATCACCCGAGGAATTGCTGAAATCACCCGCCTCGCCATCGCCTGCGGCGGCCGCCGCGAAACCCTCGCCGGCCTCTCCGGCGTGGGCGACCTCGTCCTCACCTGCACCGGCTCGCTCAGCCGCAACCGCACTGTAGGACAAGCATTGGGCCAGGGCCGCAACCTCCCCGAAATCCTCGATAGTCTAGGCGGAAAAGTCGCTGAAGGCGTCCGCACCACCCGCGCCGCACTCGGCCTCGCCCGCCTCCACAACATAGAAATGCCCATCACCGAACAGATGGAGTTGATCCTCGACGAAGGAAAAGACCCCCGAGAAGCCATCAGGCAGCTCATGCTCCGCCCCGGCAAAGACGAACTCTAGGTCCGTGACCGGATGAAGATGTTCTATCCAATGAACGAACGTGGGCCGGGAGGCCCACGTTACAGCCGGCCAGGAGGCCGGCGCTACATTTCCAAAAGGAACATTTTCATACGGCCAAAGAACTAGCGCCCGCTCGCCAACTCATCCTCCTTTCCCTTCCGCACTGTGCAAAACTGGCCAGAACTCCCGCATCTCCCCCGCTGATGATGGATTGCACAGACCTCAGCGCCCAAGCGACGGCTTCCTTCACATCTCTGCGATCACGGACATTCCCCGAACAGGAGAACGCAATGTACGGTTTCCTCACCAATGCCAATCTCACCGTTGGCGCGTTTATTCTCATCCTCACCCTGATCGTTGCCGCTGCCGCGTACCTTGACTCTTACGCTCCGCAACCGCAGCGGATCGCTGCAAAACCGCGCAGTTCCCAGGATGCCTCCTCGACCGACGCTGAATAAGATAGGCCAGCCGCAAAAAAACTCCCCCAAAACGTGAAAATGTACACTGAGCAGTTTTGGCCAGCGTACACCCGCTTCCCCGCTTAGGATCGATCCCATTGGCCCTCCCCCGGGCCCGGAAACTTTCACCATCAACCTCCATCCGTCGCGGGAATCGCCGCACAGGAGAACGAAATGCAATTTCAATTCAACGGAATGTACTACAGCTTCACAAACACCCAGCTCATCATCGGCGCAGTTGTGCTGATCGTCGTCGTCGCCATCGCCGTTGCCGCGTACGTTGAGCACCGCAGAACCAAAACCTTGGCCCTCCGCAACCGTTTCGGCTCGGAATACGACCGCGCCGTTCGCAGCCACGGCTCAGCGCGCCAGGCCGAATCCAAACTGGCCGACCGTGAAACCCACGTCAAAACCCTCGAACTCCGCGACCTCGGCGTTGTCGAGCGGGACCGCTTTGTCACCGAGTGGTACACTGTCCAGGCCCGCTTCGTCGATCATCCCAAGGCCGCCGTCACTGAAGCCGACGACCTCATCAATGCGCTTCTTGAGGCCCGGGGCTATCCCCGCGCCAGCTTCGAGCAGCGCGCCGCCGATGTCTCCGTAAACTACCCCCGCGTCATGGAAAACTATCGCCTTGCCCATGCCGTCGCCGTTCGCCTCGGCAAAGCCGAAGCCACCACGGAGGAGCTCCGCACCGCGATGATCCAGTACCGCGCAATTTTCGACGAGTTGGCGCAGCCACAGAAGCCAACCGAGCAAAAGACCGCAGCCTGACTCCAAGGGCCGCAATTGGAGCGAAGCTGGCCCGTCTCTCCGACAGGCCCACCACTCCCGGAAGGAATCCCAGGTCTCACCCCCGCCTTTTGAGACCTGGGATTCCACCTTTTTCCCACCCCAACAATCATCCTGAACTGAGCCTGGGTGCATCTTGAGTTGAGCCTGGCTGGCCCACCCTCGCCGCGTCTTTGTTTTTGCCCCTGGTCAGAGGCAGCTCCCCACGGATCGGGATGATCCGGTTTCGACCCACGGAGCGATGAAACTGCGTCCGGCGCTGCCGCCGCTAACCCGCTAAGGAACCTCTGCACAAGTTCATATTGTGTCAGGGCACGACTTTAGTCGTGCCGCAAATGCTGCAAAATCAATGCGGGCTTTAGAGGCTGCGGAAAAAGGCCTGTTCTGGGTCAAAGGCGGCAAAAAGCATACCTCAGGGGCTAAAGCCCGCGCTGATTCTGCTGCCTTTGTGCCAGGGATAAATCCCTGGCCTACCGCCCGAACGAGTTTTTCCGCGGCCTGTTTAGCCTCTGAGGGAATGTTTGTCGCCAGGAAGAGCTTGTTCAGAGATTCCCTAACTCGCCATCCCCGCTTCAGCGGGAGCTAACTCGCTGCTTTTGCCCAAACACGCTGTTTCCGTGTGGATTGTTGAACTTGCAGCACAATCGGAATCTTGTTTCTTCTTAGGGCCCCGCCGGCTTCGCCGGCCCATGGGAGATGAAACTTCGGGTGCCCCACCCTCGCCACGTTCTTGTTTTTGTGGCTAGGGTGGGATACCGCAACACTCCCTTGCAACGCACGAATTCATGCGGTCAGAGACCTAGGGCTCGATGCCGGCCAACGCAATCATGTTCAGGAACTGGCGCTGCGTGCGTTTGTTGATCGCGACCGCCACCAGCTTGCCCTCCCGGTCGAAAACGAAGCTTTCCGGCATGGCCCCGTCAAGGTGGAACATGCCTTGAACCTTCCCCCCGGGATCGAGAAGCACAGGTGCGTGGTAGCTCGTTTGCGTAACGTAAGTGGCCACCTTCATCAGATCCGACATGGGGATGTCCTCGGGGTCAATGGAGAGAATGACCAGGCCTTTGGACGCGAGATGCGTGTAGATGGCGTCGAGATCGGGCATCTCCTGTTCGCTCGGTTGGCTCCAGGTGGTCCAGAAGCTGACCAGAACAACCTTTCCACGAAGCTGCGAAAGAGTGACTTTCTTTCCGTTAATATCCTTGAGAGTGAAATCGATTTTCCCGATATCGGCGTCGTTCTTGGTCAGCGCATCGGCGGCCTTGGTATAGTTCGGGTCGCTGAGCGTGGTGGTGGCGTGCTCGTAATGCACAAGTTTGGCCAGATCGAAGTAGGGCGGCGCAGGCCAGTCCTTTTTGGCCGGGACCGGAGTCTCGGTGAGGGCTTGCGTGAGCGCGTCCGCGACAGCCTGGAGCGTCTCCATCCCTGGATCGCCCTCCGTGGCCATGTGTTCCAGATTGTCGGCCAGCGTCACCTTGCCCTTGCTGGCAGGCAGCGCACGGATATCGGTAGCCAGCTTGAGTGTCGCCGCGGGCCGTTGGGCTTGAGGACCATCGCGCAGAGCGTCGATCTGCTTTTGGATGGCGTCTTCCTGGTTCTTGGCATGGAGAACAGGCGTGGCGAGAAGGATGGTCGCAACCAGAAGTGCGCGATGGATCGAGATCATGGGGCCTCACAGAGTAAATGAATTGAGTTCATTCCAACCGGGTTTGATTCTTCGCCGAAATTATATCCCGCGGCTCCATCTCCGTGGGGAATTGTTCGTGCCCTTCGTTGTGCGCCGGTCGAGCAGGACGGTCAGAGCCTGGATGCATGTCTTATGGGTGGGAAGCTGGCGCTGCTTCTGGGTGGGAAGCTGGCGCTGCTTCCGCATCGCTGAGTATCCTCACCGTCGAGCCCAGGCGATGGTAGTTTGTGAAGGTGGTTTCGTTCACCTGCATGATCTCGTTGGGCTGCTCGTCCGGGGACATGGGGTGCATGGGAGCCGTGGAATTTGCGTTGGCCAGAGCCTGGGTAAGAGTCATGCTCCGCAGCGGGCAAATGTATCTGCGCTCGCCGATGACCACGGGTCCGTAATCGATGAGGGTAGCCACCCGCGGGATGGGGATGTCATCCATGATGGCTTCCAGGGTAATGCGGAGAATCGCCCCCGACGAAGGATCGATGAACAGGGACCCGCGATAGCCGGGCGTCTTGTGGAAGACGGATGAGCCATCGCCCGGCGAATTCGTCTGCTGCGCCGATCCGCCGCGCCGCCCGCCCCCCTGACGGCCGTTGCCTCGGGATCCATCGGAAATGCAGCAGTAATCCACACTGTAATGCGAGTCGGACTTGGCCACCGTGTACCGGTAGACGGCAACCACTCCGCCGGGTTCGCGTTCCCAGTGGTGGAAGGACGGCCTGACTTTCTCCGTGTCGACAAAGATCACGGCCAGCACGCTGCCGAATTCGCCCCAGGATTGCAGTCCCGGCTCCTTCGCTGTTGCTGGGGCAGTGGGGGCACTCTTCGCCGATTGCGGGGCCGCGGCCGGCAATGCGTGGTCGCCGCGAACACTGATCTCGCGACTGGAATTTCCCACCAGATGCAGGCCGGCGCGGACCGGCCATTCATCCTTTTTGAATACCTGCGGGCTGTCGTCGAAGCTGTACGTGGTGCGGGTGGCAAAGAAGTCGGGCAGGTGCGGCAATGTCTTGGTGACATAGCTACGCGCGGCATCCAGAATGCGCTGTGCGGTGGCGTCGTCGGGCTTGGCGTTCGCCGGCAATTCGCCCGCCGGAGGGTCGAGAAAAGCCGACTGATCGGCCACCAGTTGCAGGGCCAGGGTTGCCTGCGGTCCCAGATGCAGATTGGCGCAGATGCGGTCCCGCGCGACATTCGTGAGCCGCTGCGTGAGCTCGATATCGCCAAGCTGGCGCACCAACTCGGTACCCTCCCGATGCTTCACATCGGCGGCGGCAAGCATCTTTTCCAACTGCGCCACGGTCACGTGCCTGGCGGCGCCGGCGGGAAGCGCCATGGCTGCCAGCAGTCCCAGCAGGATTAGTCTGCGCATGGCAACCACCCCGCATTCTTCAGATCGCCCTGCTCGCTTATACGCCATGATGCGCGATTCTACCATTCCTTCATAACACCGCATGGCGGACGCTACATTTCTGATCGATAGGCATTGCGCATCCGTGACTCGGTGTCACCTGAACGCCTGAAATGAGACGAGGCGAGAGTCGACGATATGAGGTTTCCATTGCAACGGTGTCGAAATGCCGCGAAGCTCAATGTGGCGGGATCTTCAAGTGATTGATTATATTGGCGGACGCGCTAGAAATCGAATGATCAATCAAACGTATTTTCAATAACATGCAGGTCAGCGGCCTCAGGCCGCCATCGCGCTGCTGCTCTTGTGATTGTCCTACCCTCACCTGGGTCGAAAACACCGGCTCTACACTGCCAACAGTTAGACCCCGGCAAAGCGTGCTCGATCATCGTCTGAACAAAATCAGATTGCTATGGCGCTGCAACTTGTGGGGCCTGCACTCAGTTGTTCTAAGGCTCTGGCACCTGTTCGCTGAACCTGTAGCCGACGTAAGCATCCGTTAACAGATAGCGTGGATTTCGCGGGTCGTCTTCAATCTTCTTGCGCAGTTGGCGGACAAATGTTCGAAGGTACTCGAGTTCGTTTCCATACTCCGGACCCCAAACAGATTTCAGCAACCTGGCGTGTGGAATCGGCTCGCCGGCGTGCATCATCAAGTAATGCAACATCTCAAATTCCTTTGGCGTCAGATGAATCGAACGTCCACTCTTCATCACCCGGTATTTCACTGGATCCAACTCAAGTTGGCCATGGCGAATCGGTGCGTCCCGATAGGTATCCTGAGCATTTCTCCTGCGCACTGCCGAGCGCAAGCGAGCTGTCAACTCCCGCACTTGAAACGGCTTCGTGATGTAGTCGTCGGCGCCGGCGTCGAGCGCCAGCACCTTGTCATCCTCGCTGTCCATGACTGTCAACATCAGGATCGGCAAGCGCGCAACCGCTCGCCGGATACTTCGGCAGGCTTCCACTCCGCCCATCCCCGGCATATCCACGTCCAACAGCACCGCATCGAACCAGGTCACGCGGGCCAGCGATAGTGCCTCCTCGCCGCGGGCCGCTTCCACAACCGTGAAGCCCATGCCAGTCAATGTCACACGCAATGCGCGCCGCGTGGAACTGTCGTCGTCTACCACGAGGATCGTGCCCTGCCCAGCATTCGACTGCTCCGTATTCAATGCGGCCTCCTTGCGTCCATGGGAAGGGAAAAAAAGAATGTCGTTCCTTCCGTGTCATCGCTTATGACCCACACATGCCCATGATGAGCCTCAGCCGCCTTCCTTGCCACAGAGAGCCCGATGCCTGTGCCGGGAACGGCATCTTTCAACTCCGGTGACCGGTAGAAACGTTCAAATATCCGTTCCCGGTCTTCGATCCGAATCGTCGATCCGAAGTTATGTACGGAAATGAGAACCTCGCTATGACTCGCTCGTGCGGCAATCTCAATCGGCGTCCCCGCCGTCGAATACTTCCGCGCGTTGTCGATGTACTGCGCCAGAATCATGGCAAGCAATCCGCGATCCGCGCGCACGGTCAATGAGGGGTCCTCCACCGCAACCTCAATGCTGTTCCTTTCCGCTTCCACTGCATGGCCAGCCAATACCTCGGACACCAAATCAAGCACATTCACGTCGGCTGTCTCAAGAGCCGCCGGTCTCGCATCGAGCTTAGCAGTTTTCAGAAGCCGTGTGCACAATCGGTTCAGTCGAATTGCTTCCCCGTCGATCAGCGTCACCAGATCGCGCTGGGACTCCGTCAATCCCCCAAGCTCAAGCAAGCCTGAACTGGCAGTCTGAACCGCTGTCAGCGGTGTCTTGAACTCATGCGCCAGTGCATCCATCACCGTCGCACGCAACTGCTCACCCTTTTTCGAAGTTTCAGCTCTCTCTTCCTTGTCGAACCACTGGTGTCTGTCGATCGCAATGGCAGCAAGAGATGCAAGCGCATCGACCACAAGAGTACTGAGCCTCCCGCGCACCACCAAAGCGCCCACAGACCCTGGTCCGCCTCGCAGGACGCGTTGCCAGGTCTCAGTGCTCGAATCATCCTGTGAGGCATCACGCAAGTAGCATTCTTTGGCCAGATCTTCCTCGCCCGCGTCCCAGTTCCCCATCCTGTCCTGGCGGCTCAGATTCACGTCGAACAAGGCCACCGCTCGTGCGTCAAATATTCTATGAATCAAAACCGCAAGCTGCGGTCCCGGCGGCTGGCGCAGATCCAACAACAGCGAACTCCGGCTCAACTCATACAACTGCTCCATCCCCGTGCGATGGATACCCGCTTCCTCTGCGACTTTCATTTCCCGGCCGTGCAATCTGCTGATTGTGAGCGCCGTCAACTCGAACACTACAAGCGCAACAAATATCCCCGAGCTTGCAACTTCGAAGCTGAATAATGGCGGCTCAAAGTAATAGTCAAGCAAGAGGACCGCTAGAATCGACGTAAATGACGCCTGCCAGAAACCGAAAAACGACGCTGCGGCCACGACAACCAACAAATAGAGAAGACTGATTGTCAACAGGTTAATCTGGAGGACAAATCCGCCGTAGGTCAGCACAACCAGGACTGCGGCAGCAGCCATGCACTGTGCCAGGGTCCTGAGCCTTCGCCGGAGTTTAGTCGATCCCAAGACAACTGGATTTTCCATCTGACTTGTACCTTACTGGGTCCATTCTCCCGGCGAACTAACTGAAGCTTAGCTGGAATTATATGAAGATGGCATAAAGAATCCGCGTAGATACTCTGGCAAAACAGATGGAGGGCAGGAAGCAGTTGGTCAAGCTCCCTACCCTCCATTTTCCGCAACGCGACCTCTCCGTCACACTGCTGATCCGAAACGTGTTATTCCGCGCTTACAGGCGCATTCGGAGCGGCCAGCCGTTCATACTTTGATTCGAGCGTTTGGGCCTCGGTCGCCTTGTACATGTAGTACTCGTAAAGATTGCGTGCCGAGTCTACAGGCCGTGGATACTTCGCAAGGATGCCTGTGACGTTCCGGCTCCTGCGTTCCCACTCCTTCTTTTCTTCCGTGGCCTGCTGCAGGTAGTCCTTGTGTTGCTTCCCGAAGTAGCTTGCGAGAGCCCGGTATTGCTCTGGCGCGTGTGCGTTGCTCGCCAACTGCTTCAGTTGAGCCTGAGTGTAATGGGCGCCAGTCTCCGTGGAAGTGGCCGTTCCCTGTGCGTTTGCAACACCCGCGAAAGCAAGTGACAGAATGCATGTTGCCAACAGATTCCGAGTCATGAGTATGTTACCTCCCATCTCCAAGTATTGAGGAGAAAACATGAGGGCCGCATGAAGAGAATAGTAGGAATGGAGTTATTTTTTAAAAGCGGTATCATCGCTCCGGAAGGCATGATCGGACTAATGGCTTAGTAATACGTTTCTCGCAACGCCCGCGCGTCCCGCACCAAGCCAAGGAACCTGCTCGCCAATTCACGAATGCGATCGTCCTGACGGAAGTGCAAAGCCTCCTTGGGAAACAATTCTCCCCCCAGTCCAATAGCTGTTGCTCCGGCCTGAATAAAGTCGAACGCCGTCAACTGATTCACGCCGCCTGTGGCAATCAACGGGATTTGCGGAAGCGGCACCTTGAGTGCGCGCACGTATTGGATGCCCCCTATATGCCCCGTAGGGAAAATCTTGACAAGATCCGAACCCGCCTTCCAAGCCGCGATGATTTCGGTCGGCGTCAATGCTCCCGGAAGCACCACAACATTTACCTTGTTTGCATAGGCCACGACCTCCGGAACAAATCCCGGACTGGTAAGGAAACTGGCTCCGGCTTCGACGCACAAGCGCGCAGCTTCCTCATCCAATACGGTGCCGGCGCCCACTGCCATATCCGGGTAGCGCTTCGCCAGGTCGTCGATCACCTCCAGCGCGCCAGGCGTGGTCAACGTGATCTCGACAACGGGGATTCCTGCCGAGTAGACCGTCTCTGCCGCGAATCGCGCCAGCTCCCGCGACGTCACGCGCACGGAAGGAAGAATGCCAGATTCCTCGATGCGAGCTCGAGCTTCGTGTCTCTTCATTGATTCGACCTCTTCGCAGCAGTATTGGAAAGTGCCAGACCACTGGCGCAGTTGACTTGAGCCACGTCAATCATTGGATTACTTCATGTCCGACAACAGAATTCAATTGGCCCGCAAGCGTCAGGCAAGCGCCAATCGTCAGAAAGGACTTAGTTGTCATTGAACACCTCGTGCCCTACGGCAAGGTTCATTTGGCCTTCAGCCGTCATATATGCGCCGATCAGCTGCAGATACGCCAGTTGAACGACCCGATAGTCGCTCTGCGCATTGAGAAAGTCCATCAAAGATGCCCCTCCGTGCTCATAAGAGAAAGTTACAGTGTCGCGCACATAAAGTGATTGATCGAGGTATTGCACCTTGTACGGCTTGATAAGCGCTATATTGGTGCGCACCAATTCGTAGGCATCGTCCACGTCGCTGAAGACCTGCGCCTTCGCCGCCTCGGCGGCGTCCTGGCTTCTGTCTATGTCGATCAGCGTGCGCTTCTTCTCGCCCTGGTTCTTGTCGAAGATTCGCAGTGGGATGCTGACGCTTAGGCCGAGAGTCTGGGGGCCGTTGGGGTTATTGGTCGAGGAGTTGTAGGTGTACCACGCGCCGAAAGTAGGATCTGTGGAACCGTTGGAGATGGCCAGCTTGTGATTGGTCTGCGATTGCTCGATGGTCTGGATCGCGGCCCGCAGATCCGGCCTGTTGTCCAGCGCAACCTGGTGATAATCGCCAAGCGGCTGGAGTTCCGGGCCCAGGTCAAAGAGTCCAGTCACGTCGAACTGGTCGACCGGCGTGCGGTCGTCGAGCAGCAGCAGGAGGGCAATTTTCTGGGTCCGCAAATTGACGATTGCGGTCTCGATTTCAGACTCGTATTGCACGCGCTGAAGCTCGATCCGGGCCAGGTCGATCTTGGCAAGGTCGCCGGCGTTGAAGCGAGCCCGGCTTATCTCGATGATCTTGTCATAGTACTCCAGGTCGGCCTTGGCCAACTGCAGCACCGCCTTTGCCTGGAGAGTTTGCACAAAGGCCGAGCGCAGGCCGAAGAGCAGGTTGATTTCGAGGTCCACGTGCTGGGACTGGGTAATCTGCGTGCCTTCTTTGGCGCTCTGCAAGCGCAGTTCGCGCTTGTGCTCGCGCTCGTGCAGGTAACTGAAGTTGGGCTGTCCGGTTGTACCCCGCGTTGGAGTCCAGGTATTGTTGTGACGAGCAATCTGCGTTCCATCCGCCGCTAGAGTGAACTGCGGATTGGGGCGGAGAAAGGCCGTAATCTCCTCGGCCTTCATCTCCTCCACGTTGGCCGCATCCGCCTTGAGCACCGGATTCGCCGATTCGAATTTAGCCTTCGCCTGTTCCCACGTAAGAGCCTGCTGCGCGTTGGCTGCGATCACTACGAAAGCGAAACTCAGGGCAAAACCGCTCATGCTTCGCGCCAGAAGAGTTATCAGCTTAGACTTCACTTGCCACCTCCGGTCTCGGGAGCTTGTCCCCTTCTCTGGCAATCCAGACATACAACGTGGGCAGAAGGAAGATGCTCAACAGGAGGTCTGACATCAATCCTCCCACAATGACGATGGCAAAGGGACGCTGCGAGTCGGAGCCGATGGCGTGCGACATCGCGGCGGGAAGCAGCCCCAAGGTTGCCACCAGCATCGTCATCATGATGGGGCGAAGCCGCAGGACAGCGCCTTCGATCGCAGCGCCTTCCGGAGTGTAACCTCGGGCTCGAAGCTGATTGATATATTCAAGCATGATGACGCCCGTCTGAACCGAGACGCCGAACAGCGCCAGGAAGCCGACACCGGAAGATACGCTGAAGAATGTGCCGGTCACAAGGAGAGCGAGCAAGCCTCCAACACGAGCCATGGCCACGTTGGCGAGAATCAGCAGCGCCCATTTGAAGGAACGAAACATGGCGTAGAGAATGATGAAGATCAAAAAGACCGTCAGGGGCACGATGAGGAGCAGCCTGCTTTCGGCTCGCTTTTCGCTATCGTATTCTCCCGACCATTCGAGGTGATAGCCACGCGGTAACTGCACATTCTTGGCGATCTTGTCGATGGATTCCTTGACCGTGGTGCCCAGATCGCGCCCGCGAACCTCAAAGCGGATGGCCACATAGCGGGAACCGTCTTCCCGGTAAATGTCGTAGGCGTCATCGCGAACCTGGACTTTGGTCAACTGAGCCAGCGAGACGCGCTCTCCCGAGGGAGAGAGCAGTCGAATATTCTGGATAGCCTCCTTGGTATCGCGATACGGTTTCTGATAGCGCACGACTACGTTGTAGACTGCCTCTCCCTGCAACACCTGGCTAACAGGATTACCGCCGATGGCGGTCTGGACGGCATCTTGTATATCGGCCACATTGATGCCGAAGCGCGCAGCGGCCAGGCGGTCAACGGTGAGATCGATATTCGGCTGGCCCGTATCGCGTTGAATTCCCAAATCCTTGACCCCGTCAATTTTGCCCATAACATCTTTGATCTCTTCTCCCTTTTCCTCGAGAACGTCCAAGTCCGGTCCGTATAACTTGGCGCACAGGCCGCCTTTCGTGCCGGTCATCGTTTCATCCACGTTGTCCTCAATAGGCTGGGAGAAATTCCAGAAAGCCCCTGGGTATTTCTCCAGTTCGCGATCCATGGCGGCGATCAGTTCCTCTTTACTCTGATGAAAGACGGGTCGCCATTGGCCCTTGGGCTTCAAGTCGACGAAATATTCCGTGTTGCCGAATCCTCCCGTGTCGGTTCCATCGTCGGGCGCCCCGGCTTGCGAGACGACCTTGGTGACCTCGGGGAACGAGGCGAGGATATAGCGGGAATGCTGGGCGAAGCGCGTGCCTTCCGTCTCGCCTATGCTGTTCGCCATCTCGCCGCGCGCCCAGATGGCGCCCTCGTCCAAGTGGGGCAGAAACTCTGAGCCAATGACGCCGCTGAACGTCAGGAAAAGAGCGACCGCCAACGAAGCCAGGCCAACGCCAACGGTGATCCAGCGATTCTCGATCGCCAACTTCACCGCACCCCGGTACCGATCCTTCAGGAACTCCATCACCGGGTTGCGCCATTCCTTAACACCATGCGGGAATAGCAGGGCAGCAAGCACAGGCACAATGAAAATGGAGAACACTATGGCGCCGAGTAGTGCGAAGGCAACGGTCCAGGCCATGGGCCGGAACAAACGCCCTTCAACTCGTTGCAGCGTGAAGATCGGCATGTAGGCGGTGATGATGATGGCGATGGCGTAAAAGACCGGCCGTTGGACCTCGTGAGCGGCATCGCGGATCATCTCTACCGGCGTCTTCATGCTCATGGTAATGCGGCCCGCTTCCGGCGAAATGTTCTTGCCTTGATGGCTCAAGTGCCTCATGATGTTCTCCATCATGACGACGGCGCCATCCACAACCATTCCGAAGTCGAGCGCGCCTAGTGAAATCAGGTTTGCGGGGATATGGCTCAGGTTGAGAAATATGGATGCGAAAAGCAACGCAAACGGAATGGTGAGCGCAACGATGAAGGCGCCGCGAACATTACCGAGAAAGAGAAACAGGATGATCGTTACCAGGATCATTCCCTCGCCGAGGTTGTGCAGCACTGTGTGCAACGTGTAATGAAGCAGATCGCTGCGGTCGAGCATGGGGACGACCTTCACACCCTCGGGCAGGATGTGATTGTTGAGCTCGTCCACCTTGTTGTGAATCCCTTCGAGCGTGGGGCCTTCTTCGGCCCCCTTGCGCATCAGCACGCCGCCCTGGATCACGTCGGGCTCATCCACAATGACGCCGTCCGGACGATGATCGGCTCTGGCCATGCGCCCCAGCCGAATTCTGGGGCCCCAGTCGACGACAGCGATGTCCTTTACGCGAACTGGAGCCCCTTTCGAAGTCGTCAGCACGGTGTTCTCGACATCCTGCACATTGCGGTAAAGTCCGAGCGCGCGGACGTTCAGTTGCTGCAAGCCCTCTTCGACGAAGCTGCCGCCGGCGTTCACGTTGTTGATGGCCAACTGGTTCTCAACCTGGCTGATGCTCAAGCCGTAGGAGATGAGCTTATTCGGGTCGACGCGCACCTGATATTCGCGCGCGGTGCCGCCGAAGTCGCTCACGTCCACGACGTTCGGAACTTTCCTGAATTCCTTGTACAGGGTCCAGTCTTCGATGCTCCTCAAATTCATCAGGTCATACGCCGGATTTGTGCTCCGGATCGTGTACCAATAAATCTGGCCGGTGAGGCTCCAGTCCGTACCGATTTGAGGCAGCACGCCCGCCGGCACATTGACCTGCGTGAGCCTTTCCAGCACCTTCTGGCGGTTCCAGTCGTTGACCGATTGGTCGTCGAAGATCAACGTAACCAGGGAAAGACCAAAAATCGATTCCGACCGCACCGTCGTGAGATGCGGAATCCCAAACATCTGAATTTCGACGGGAACCGATACTTGCTGTTCCATTTCTTCGGCCGAACGCCCGGACCACTGGCTGATGATGGTCACGTAATTATCGGCGATGTCCGGATAGACCTCGACGGGCATGTTGTGAAACGACACCGCACCCCAGCCGAGCAATAGCAACCCAACCGCCAGCACCACGTACCGATTATTGAGAGCAAAATCTACAAGATTGCGAATCATGGTTTCTTCCTCGAGCCCCAGAGTTGAGCGTCATTCATTGTCGATCACATTCTGGAGATTGATCGCGTTTGTCACGACCTGCTGGCCCGGCCGCAACCCGGATAGAATCACCTGCATGTTGTTCGGCAACTGTTCGCCACTGACAACCTCAATCCGCTTAAACTTCTCTTGCATAGGGATGAATACCCAATCGCGGTCGTGCAGATGCACGATCGCGGACGCCGGGACAGCCGCGTAGTTCTGCTTCTCCTTGCCGAACAAGATTGCCGTGCCGAACATGCCCGGCCGCATCATCTCGCCCGGATTGGCCACTTCAATACGGACCTTCGCTGTGCGGATATTCGGATCGAGAATCGAGCCGATGTTGCCGATCGTGCCCTTGAGAACTCTGTCCGGATAGGCGTTCAGCTTGATGTCGGCGGGTTGCCCGACGCGCACGTTGGCCATGTCGCTTTCGTAGACGTCACAGACGATCCACACGGTGGTCAGGTCCGAAATCGTGAATGGGTTCGGTGTAGAGTAGGCCTGCACGAACGCCGCGTTCGTCACTTCCTGATCGGTGATCACGCCGGAAACCGGGGCGAGGATATCGACTATTCCCTTCGGGTCATCGGGATCGCTGCCGAGCAGGTGAAGATGCTCAGTGGCGGTATCGAGGGTGGTCTTGGCGTCGTCCTCGGCGTCCTGCGCCACCTCCAGGTCTCCCAGCGCTATGGCCCCGTGCTCGTACAGCAGCTTCGCTCGATCCAATTGCTTGCGCGCAAGGAGCTCATCGGAGATGGCTTTGCGGTAGGCGTCGAAGCCTCCCGAAATGTCGTCGCTGCGAACACGCAGCAAGGTCTGGCCCTTCTTTACTGTGTCACCGAGGCGAGCGCGAATGTCCACAATGCGGCCGGAGGCAAGCGAAATCACTGGAACAGTTCGCGCGATGTCCGGAAATACGGTGCCGGTCACGAACAATTGCGACGGGGCTTGGTATTCGGTCGCTGTTACGATCGGATACCGCTCCGGATGCTCGACCGCGAAAAAGGAGACGTCCACTCCGGAAATTACCTTGGCCGGTGGCGGCGCCTCCGCGTCCGCATTGACCTTATCGCTCTTGCAGCCATTGATGGTCAGAGATGCTGCCAGAACGGCCAGCGGCAAACCGAATCTCCACGCCCTGCTTTTCATAGGATTCTCTGCACCCTTTTTTGTGTTTTCTGGCCGCTCGGACTCGCGATGAGCCATCCCCGCCAACAAGGTGCTGGGGGATGGCCGCCGCGCAAAGTGTATGGATGTCCTGGAGCAGCACCGGAGCCGCAATTGACCCCGGCTCTGCTCGTTGAGTTAACATGCCGGCCGCAAGTCCCGCGCTTTGGCCAGGCATGAGGCAGCTAGAACCTGACCATAATCGCAATCGTGCTCACGGTCTGATTGGTGCGCAGGTCGGGCCACCATAAAGCCTTCGTTCCACCCGAAGTGGCCAAGCCAGCACCGAGGCAGTAGCTTTCCGCCGCGGCAAGGTTGCCGTAGAGTTGGCCAGAGTCTCCGCCGGCAGCGCATTGGTAATCCGCGGCGCTGCCGTTGTTGCCGCCCGGAGGCGTGATGCCGCCGTGACCGGTCCAGTAGGGCACATCGGAGTAGCGGTAACCAGTCTCCAGGCGGAACGTGATGAACTGGCTGGGCATGTAATCGAACGTTACAGTGCCGTCGTGCATCTGAGCGCGATCACCCCCGTTCTCAGTAAAGTACGGGGTGCCTGTGACGGCCGTGGCGCCGTTGATGGGCGGCAGAAGCGTCAGGTAACGGCCGGGGTTGTTCATCAAACCGCCGCCCAGAGTCACGGCGTAGAGGTCCTTCTTGAACCAGAAGCGCAGGTAGCTCATGGTGCCTGTGAACATCTGCTTGGGCTTGCCGTTGGCGCTGCTGTGGCAATTGACGCCGCCGGTGTAGGTCGAGCTCGTGCCCATCTCCGGCGAGAGGCCCTGCGCGTTGTACGGTCCGCTGGAAGGTCCGCCGCCGTATTCGCAACCTGCATCGCCGGTAAGCGTCCAGGCGATCTTGTCCATAAAGTTCTTGGGCTTGTCGTAGAACTTGACCTGCACGCTGTAGTCGGCGTGTACACGCGAGCGGCCGGGATAGCCGGCGTCGTCTTCACCCAAGCCGTAGTTATTCCAGACGAAGTCGAGGTAAGGCTTGGGACGCCACAGAATCTGGCCGCCCAATCCCGGCTTCCCGTTATACCGCGCATACGACTGCCAGCCGTTGATGATCCACGGCTCGATCTTCAGGTTCTTCGTCGGATACCACTGAATGCGGAGGCCGTTGAAAAACCATGGCGTGTTCGAGGAAACAAACGACGGCTGATAGGTCCAGTTGTCGAAGTTGTAATAGCTGAACAGACCGATGTAGGAAACGAATATACCGGCATCCACGTTCAAACCGTGGTTCACGTCCCAGTGATATCCGCCCCAAGCCTCGGAAACGTACCGGTAAGCAGCGGCAAGATCCCACTGCCCGCGATTGACGCTGCCGTCGTTACGCGGGGTGGTGGTGGCGAACAGGCCATCCATGGTGAGGATGCGCCCGCGCACGTTGTTGATGCGGAAATCGCCGCCGACGCTGATCTGCTCAAGTTGCCACTCGTCGGAGCGAAAGGTCTCAGTGGATCCGCCTAAGCTGTCGTCAATGGGGTGATTGTAGTCGAGGGTGTAATTCGCATCGGCCCTGAACTCCGGCGTGAAGTACTTAGTGGCCATGGGGCTGTCCACCTGGTGTCCGTTGCTGTTCAGCCAAGTCCAGTCGCCGGGGAAAGGCGCCTCCTTGGTCGTGACCTCCGCTGTAATCTCTGGAGGCGCAGAAGCCGCCGCTGGGGCAGGCGCCGCCGCGGCTTGGCCCAGTGTCGTCGAACTGCTGCTGTCGCCCGTCTCGGCGGAACGCAATGCGTTCGCGTCTCGTTCCGCGTCCGCGGCGTCGCCTGCTCCGCTGCGCGCCTTCAGCTCAGATTCGAGTTGCGCAATGCGAGCTTTCATCTCCGCGAGCTCTTTGATGACCGCATCATTCGTGAGCGGCGCCGCAACGCTGGCTGTGCCAGCAGGCGCAGTTGTGGCCGCAGCTGAGGTTGCAGCGGGGGTGGCTGCGGCGGGAGTCGCCGTTTCACTAGCCGGCGTACTGGGGCCCGATCCCGGCCCTTCCAAGGCTGCGAAGTCGACAAGAGCCCTTTGAACCGGGGGCACGCCGGTCGCGGCTTGCGGCGCGGTCTTCTTGTCGGAGATCGATGCCGCGCTTTGGGCGTGACACGTGAGCTGCACGGCGAACCCGCAAATTGCAGCTCCGAATGCGATGGCCGTCCTGAAGTTCCTGTTCATCTGTATCTGACCTCCGCGACGCTTGGCGTCGCCGGGCTAAAAAGCGTTGACTCTGAATGAGGAATGGCTAACTTGCTGGTTCCGCCCCCTCATCCACATTCTTATGGAAGCGACATAAAGGAGTCGCAAAGAAAGTACAGTGAGTTATATAAAAGCAAAGGCCCTTGCAATCGATGGCACAGCTTTCCCCGGACCACTTACTCGCTAAGAGACAGTGGTCGTCGTTTCACATATTTCACCAATGATTCTCCGAGTATCCATCGATTAGCATGAGGGCCGCATGAAGAGTCTCACAAGAAAACGTTGTGGGCGCCTGGGACTTTTCGTCAGCGTCCGCATCCAGCCAACGCGCGCTCTCTCCATGGCCGGAACCTCAACCAGCGCGGGTTGAACAGATGTTGCAGTTATCGCGATCTGCCGCGCCACAGTGGCCGACGGCGCCGGCCAGCAGCACGGAAGCGCCGCGGCGAGGACGGCTTTCCAGAAGGTTGTTCTCATTCAGCCCTCCACTTTCTCGAAAGATGCCGGTTCGGCATCAACATACTTCATGAGGAACATCGCACCCTTGAACGTTGGCTGCATTCGCTCCGTTTAGAAGCTGCCAGCTATTAGTTCTTTGAACGTTAAGTCGCAGGCCGTAAAGATCCTATATGTGTTTTTGAACAAAGTTATGAGTATTGCATGAGTATTGAGTAAGGCATACATAATGAACTGCTTGTCATATATAAGTGCGAAGCTTCTCGGGGCTGCTGAATCCGAAATCAATCGTCCGGGGAAGCCGCCTCGCATCGAATTATCTGGGAATTCCGGCTTTGTAGTGGGTAGCCGGCGGCGCAGTGGGCTTGTCTGGCAGAATATTTTCCATGCAGGATCACGAGTTGTACGCGGCGATATTGGGCATCCAGAGCCCTTGGCGGGTTGAGTC
>Ga0255351_1000286_pt1 | contig 24472 bp, 17 predicted proteins | sample HBST25r2metaG_FD_186024 | JGI IMG/M metagenome (GOLD analysis project Ga0255351, IMG submission 186024) | Peat soil microbial communities from Stordalen Mire, Sweden - H.B.S.T-25.r2 | ecosystem: Environmental > Terrestrial > Soil > Wetlands > Peat | place: Sweden: Norrbotten County, Stordalen... | reverse complement strand
CCTTGAATGATTGTGCGCCGGCTGAGGGTAATTTTCGGCAACCACCACCTGCGGTGGGGCCAGCGGTTCGCTATTCGCTCACAAGAGGTTCTTACACTCCCAGGTCTCAAGAGCGAGACCTGGGGCACCCGGCAGCTTCAGCACAACGAACAGCGGCGCTATCCGCGAGGATAGCGCCGCTGTTCGTTTCCCTTGTTTCCGAACCCGCCGCCGGATTTCCGGTGTTCACGATCCGGCCGGATTCCACTGGCCGCGCTCTAAAACAAATTCCAGAGCGACTGGTTGTAGACCTCGTGGTGGAATTGCACCTCGGAGCCTTTAACGAAAGTCCCCAGTTCGCGCGGGCTGCGGTCGGCGGCAGCCTGCTTCAGTTCGGCATAGCGTCCCTGCACGTCCGCGCCCAGGATCTTCGCAACCCAGGCCGAGGACTTGAAGTCGTCAATTGCCTTCTGGATGTTGTCCGGCAGATAGCGTCCGCCGGCGCGCAGGTTCTCCGCCTTGGAAATATCCCCGTCGATGCCGGTCTTGAAGATCGAGTAGAGCATCAGGTAGGGGTTGGCGTCCGGCGCCACTGCACGAACTTCGGTACGCATGGAGCGATGGTTGCCGATGGGCACGCGAACCATGGCTCCGCGATCGACGGCTGAGGCGCGAATCTGATTGGGCGCTTCAAAGTGCGGGTCCAGGCGCCGGTATGCGTTCACGCTTGAATTGAAGACCAGGCAAAGGTCGAGCGCGCTGGTCAGAATGCGATCCAGGAAGTTCCAGCCGAAGCCGGAAAGCTGCTCTTCGCCCTTTTCGTCCCAGAACAGGTTGGTATTGCCCTTGGAGACCGAGACGTTGGTGTGCATGCCGCTGCCGTTGACGCCTACCACCGGCTTGGGCAGGAAGCTGGCCGTGTAGCCGTAGTTGTTGGCGATCTGGCGGCAAAGCAGCTTGTATATCTGGATCTGGTCAGCCGCGGCCACTGCCTCGGAGTAGCCGTAGTTGATCTCGAACTGGCTGGGAGCCACTTCCGGGTGATCCTTTTCGTTCTGGAAGCCCATGGCGCGCTGCACTTCGGCCGCCGTGTCGATGAACTGGCGAAGGGGATCAAGCGGCAGCGAGTGATAGTAGCCGCCGGTGTTGATGAATTCAAATTTTCCGGTCTGGTGGAATGTACGCTCGGCGTCCTTGCCGGCGAACAGAAAGCCTTCAATCTCGGTGGCCGCGTTCAGCGTGTAGCCCTTTTCCTTGAACGACGCGTCGGCGTAGCCCTTCAGAACGCCGCGCAGATCGCCCGAGTAGGGGGTTCCGTCCTTGTCGATGACGTTGCCGAAAACCAGCACCTTGCCGTTGCCGAACACGTCGGCCGGAACCCAGTAGAAAGCGCTCCAGTCGATGCCCAGCCGCAGATCGCTCTCCTTCTGTGCCGTGAAGCCGCGAATCGACGAGCCGTCGAAGGTCAGGTTCCCATGGGCTCCGAGCAGAAACTTCTTGTCGTAGTCGAGCAGGTGAAGGCGACCCTCGAGGTCCGAGAACAGCACCGTCACCGCCTTGATCCGCTTCTCGTCGGTCAAGTACTTCAGCCGCTTGTCGCGGATTTCATCAGCCGAAACGCGATTGGCGCGGTCAGCCTTGGCTTCCAGGTTCTTCTCTTCCAGCTCATCGTAAGGAAGAGCTAGAAAATTGCGGTAGTCAGTGATCATGAGGCTCCTTTTAGACGCAGATTAAGGTTTGGTGCTTTTCATCTCGATGGTAGAGTTTCCCGTATAAGGAACTCGTGAAGATTCCTCCCGGAACCTGTGGAAAAAAGGCGCTTAGCCAGGATTCACCAGTCGTTTCGGAGCCGTCAGAACCACCGCGAGAAGGGAAGGGAAATGAGGTCGACGTTTGCCGGCCTCAGCCTCCGCTATGCGTTCAACGTCTCCTGCAGCTTGTTCAGCGTACGGTGCAGATCCTTGTCGGTGCGGCGCAGTTCGTCGATCTTGGCAATCGAGTGCATCACCGTGGTGTGGTGCTTGTTGCCGAACTGGCGGCCGATCTCCGGCAAGCTGGCCTCGGTCATCTGCTTGGCCAGGTACATGGCAATCTGCCGCGGAACCACCACGTTGCGCGAGTTATTCTTTTGCTTCAGGTCGGAGACCCTCATGCCGAAGTTCTCGGCCACGGCGCGCTGAATAGCCTCGATGGTGACCTTGCGCACCTGCATGTCGATGAATTGCTTGAGGCACTGCTGGGTCGAGGCCAGCGTGATCTCCATGTGGTTCATCTGGCACCAGGCGATCAGTCGCGTCATGGCGCCCTCGAGCTCGCGCACGTTGGTGCGCACATTCGAGGCCACGAACAGCGCCACGTCGATGGGCAGCACGACCTGCTCGGACTCGGCTTTTTTCTGGAGGATAGCGACCTTGGTCTCGAGATCGGGCGGCTGAATGTCAGCAATCAGGCCCCACTCGAAGCGCGAGCGCAGCCGGTCCTCGATCTCGGTCAGTTCCTTGGGCGGACGGTCGGAGGCAATGACCACCTGCTTCATGCTCTCGTGCAGCGCATTGAACGTGTGGAAAAACTCCTCCTGCGTCCGCTCTTTCTGGGCGATGAATTGAATGTCATCGATCAACAGCACGTCCACGGTGCGGAAACGGTCGCGGAAGCTGGTCATCCGGTCGTTGCGCAGCGAGGTGATCATCTCGTTGGTGAACTTCTCGGCCGAGGCGTAGCAGATGCTGGCCATCGGCTGAAGGCGCTTCACCTCGTGGCCGATGGCGTGCATCAGGTGCGTCTTGCCCATCCCCACGCCGCCATACAGAAAAAGCGGATTGTAGGCCCGCGATGGACGCTCGGCCACGGCCAGCGAAGCGGCTCGCGCAAACTGGTTGCCGTTGCCGATCACGAACGCATCGAAGGTGTAGCGCGGGTTCAGCTGTGCCGCGGTGGACCAGTCGAAGCGGGCCTGCTCCGGGGTGTGCTTGGGCGGAGCGGGGGCGGTGGGAGCATGAGCCGGAACCGGTCCGAAGCCGCCGTCCTTGCGCTGCGGCGGAATGGAGGGATCCTCTTCGACGGTCACGAAACAGACTTCGTCCAGCTCCAACCCTTGCTGCTCGATGGCCTCCTGGATCAGGTCGCTGTACTTGTCTCCCAGATGCTGGAACTCCGGCGAAGGGACGCGCACATAGAGCGTTCGTCCTGCCACATGGCTGTAGCGGGTGGGTTTGAGCCAAGTCTCGAAAGACTGGCGGATCACCTTCATCTCTAATGCCGCGAGAATCTGGAGCCAGGGATTGAGAGCCGTCGTCGGCGAAACTGCAAATGCCATCGTGCTGATCCTTTGCCTGCGCCGTCTGTGAACTGCCGGTTCGGTTTATCCGTCAAGTTTGGGCAAAAAATCTCATTGGCGAAAAGCTTTGGCCTTTCGTCCTGATTCTGCCTGCCGATTGCCTGATTGCCGCTTGTCGCCCCTGGTTTTGAACTCGGGGCCTGGGATAAAACCGATTCCTTGTGACGCTGGGAAACTTTGCTGAACGGTCCCAAGATTAGCACATTTCGGGGGCATTGCAATCGCTCTTTCACAAAACTTTAGAGTGGTCTCCTCCAGTTGCACCATTGATGGTGAAACTGCCTGCGCAAGGTTACTTGAGTCACTGCCGGAGGCGAACCCAGGGAGTTCGAATGACGCCTGCTCAAGCCCCATTCAAGCTCCACTCAAGGCAAATTCACGCTTCATTTACAGTGGCTTCAAGCCCTGTTCACAGCAGATTCAAGCCTTCAAATGAGCGGTCTCATAGAGCGCCGAGCCGCGGTGAATTTTCCTCCCGATGCACTCCAGGCTGGATTCCTGGGCCAACCTGCGCTACACTTAGATCTTGCCGTCGAGGCACAGATTTTCTCAAGAAAACAGGAGCGCATTCTTATGCCCAAGCGCACATTTCAACCTAATCGCCGCAAGCGCGTGAAAACCCACGGTTTTCGTGCTCGCATGAAGACCAAGGCGGGTGCGGCCGTGTTGAGCCGCCGCCGTGCCGTCGGCCGCAAGCGCGTGGCTGTCAGCGCCGGATTCCGCGACTAATTCTCGCTAGCCGGTTTTTGTCCGTAACCTTTTTGCTCTCTGCATGATTTGGAGCCGGAACGGGATGCATTTCCATGCTCTTCCGGCCAGCACATCCCGCGGCATTGCCATGACCACCCCCTCCCAGTCTGCCGCGCGCCAGTCCTTCCGGCAATCGCTGACTGGAGCGCGCCTTTCGAAACACGCCGATTATCAGCGCGCCTATGCGGCCAGCCGCAAGCGCCAATCGGCGTCCATGAGCTGGTTTCTGGCCTCCCGGCCGGCTGCTGATTCCGTGGCGGGATCTCAATCAGGTCCGCGCATCGGCCTCACGGCAGGCAAGGTGATAGGCAAAGCGCATGAGCGCAATCGCATCAAGCGCCGCATGAAAGAGGCGTTGCGCCGCCATGTGGATTTGCTGCCTCCGGGGTGCGACCTGATTTTTCACCCCCGCCGCACGGTGCTGGCGCTGAATTTCAAAAAACTCGAGGCGGAGATCGTGCGCATTCTTCAGCAGGCCGGCGTCGACGCCCGTCGCCAGCCGTCGCCAGCCGCGCCTCTGGTGAGGGAGATGACTCCATGATGCGCGCGTCCGCTGCGGTGGAACCCGAGACAGGCGCTTTGCAGACCGTCCCGGCCCCCTATCCGGTCGTGACCCGCATCCTGCTCGACCTGCTCGATTTCTATCGCCGCTGGATCTCTCCGGCGCTTCATTCGCTTCAGCCCGGCGGCTGCCGCTATCTGCCCACCTGCTCGGAGTATGCCTCGATCGCCATCGCCACCCATGGTCCTGTGCGCGGCGTGACCCTGGCGGTTTCGAGATTGCTGCGCTGCCATCCCTTCGCGCGCGGCGGTCTCGATCCTGTGCCGCCCCTCAATTGTCCCGATGCTCACGCGATTTCTCCCCACGAACCGTTACCATAGAGAAAACGGCGGCCTCGCGGCGCGCCTCCTTCACGAATAGGAAGTATCCATTGGCAGAAATTCGCAATCCCAATCTTCAAGGGCAGGGGGGCGACGGCGGCGGAAGCGGCATCGGCGGCGATTCGCACGGCTTGATGACGTTCGCCCTCGTGGCCTTTATGGCCCTCTTTGCCGCCCAGTTTTTCAGCAAGCCCAAGCCCCAGGAGACGTCGGCGCCAGCCGCGCAGTCCACGCAACAGGCCTCCGCTTCAGCCCAGCCCCAGTTCGCTGCTGGAGCTGCGCAGGCTTCCGCGTCCACGCCTTCCATTGCCGCCTCCGCGAAGACAGAGACAACGGTCGAAAACGGAAATTTGAAGGTGATCTTCACCAATCAGGGCGCCCAGGCCGAGCACTGGATCCTGATGGGGAAGCAGTACAAGGACTATCCCGGCCCAGGCGGCAAGCAACTTGATCTGGTCAACTCGAAGACCACCGCCTTTGGTCTGCCGCTCAGCCTGTACACATATCAGCCGGAACTGACCAATGAGTTGAATTCGGCTCTTTATCAGGTTTCCGTCTCTGGCGCGTCTTCGCCCGCGGGCGTCTGCCAGGCCCCTTGCGCGGTAACCTTTCACTACGCTTCCCACGGCCTGGATGTCGTGAAGACCTTCCGCTTCGACTCCAGCTACGTGATGACGGCCAATGTCGAGGTCAAGCGCAATGGAGTTCCGGTGCGCGCCCTGCTGGCCTGGCCGGCGGGACTCGGCGATCAGACCGACTCGATGCAATTCGCCGCCGGCAAATTGGCCTGGTCGGTGAACGGCAAGGACGACTCGACCGATGCCAAGAAGGTCAGCGGCGACGCCACGCTTGAACAGCCTTACCAATACGCCGGCATCTTCGATCTCTACTTTGCCGCGGCCTTCCTGCCCTCATCGCCCGCGCACACCGTCATGGTCACGCTGCACCACTCCGTCGACCTGCCCAGCGATCCAGCCGACCCCAACAGCCAGAAGAAACCCGTCGACGCGATCGGTCTGGCCGTAGGCGACACCAGCGGCGTCACCAGTCTGCGCCTCTTCGCCGGCCCCAAGGAAATCGATCTGCTCAAGACCATCCGGGCCACGGGAGCCGACGGCAAGCCCGACGGACCATCCCTTGAGCCGCTCATCCAGCTGGGCTGGTTCGCCATCATCGCCAAGCCGCTCTATCTGGCCCTGCGATTCTTCAAGGGCATGCTCGGCAACGGCATCGACAACTGGGGCTGGGCGATCATCATCTTCACCGCTGTCTTCAACCTGCTCATGCTGCCCACGCGGCTGATGGCGATGAAGTCCTCGCTGAAGATGATGCGCGTTCAACCCAAGGTCGACGCCATCAAGAAACATTACGCCCATCTCAAGGCGACAGACCCCAAACGGGCCAACATGAACGCCGAGATGATGGAGCTTTACAAGGTCGAGGGGGTCAATATGTACGGCGGCTGCCTGCCCATGCTGCCGCAGATCCCGCTCTTCTTCGCCTACTACAAAGTGCTGCTGAATGCGGTGGAACTGCGTCAGGCGCATTGGTTCTGGCTCGCCGACCTCTCCGCGCCGGATCCCAGGTACATCCTCCCCATTCTCATCATCATCACCATGTTCCTGACGCAGTACATCACCCCCTCGCCGGGCATGGACGCCAACCAGCGCCGCATGATGGCCTTCATCATGCCGATCTTCTTCGGCTTCATGCTGCTGCACTATGCATCCGGCCTGGCTCTCTACTGGTGCACCAGCAACCTCATCAACCTGGCCATGCAGTTGGTTATCAACCAATCCAGCATGGGCAAGGAGATGCATGCCATCTCCGCCAAACGCGCAGCCAGGAAGATAGGCGCCAACCCCAAGACCATCCAGGCAAAGCGCTAGAGAACGTCGTGGGACGAGAAAAGGCCCGTTCAAGCCAAACTAGTGTTTAGACCGCATGAATTGGTCATTCATCATGGACAAGCGCGGACGAGGACGTCCGCGCTACAGCCGGCCGGGAGGCCGGCGCTACGGCTGCTCGATTACGCAATCACGCGGTCCCTGGAATGCGAACAAATCCTGGTACTCCAGTTGTATTTGCTTCGGATTGCCCTGTTCCGGGCCTGAAGGCCCCGATGTTTCGGCAGTTTTTCAGGGGGCTGAAGCCCCCTGCTCCCTCCGCAAAGACGATCTGCAACTGTAGTACTAACTAGATCAGCTCGAAGCCTGCGAACCAGTAGCCGATCTCGAAGGCAGCCGTCTGTTCGGCGTCGGAGCCGTGGATGGCGTTCTCCTGGATGGAAGCGGCGAACGTCTTGCGGATGGTCCCCGGTTCGGCGTTAGCCGGATTGGTGGCTCCCATCAGCTTGCGCAGGTCGGCGATGGCGTTCTCCTTTTCGAGCACCAGCAAAACCAGCGGCCCCGAGGACATGAACTCGCAAAGCGCGTCGAAGAAGGGTTTGCCGGCGTGAACGGCATAAAAGCCCCTGGCCTGCTCCTTCGAGATCGACTGCCGCTTGACGGCCACGATCTGAAAACCAGCCTTCACGATCTCGGCCAGAATGGCCCCGGTGAAACCCTTGCGGACCGCGTCCGGCTTGACGATGCTGAAGGTGCGCTGAGCCACGGAATCTTGCTCCTGGAGAGGAATTTGCCTGCTTCTTCATTGTAATCGCGGGCCAGGGCAAACAAGGCTGCCGCGCGGGAAGGCCAGGAGAACCGAAAGCAGCAAAGGCCCACAGCTGTGGTGAGCCTTTGCTGCTTCAATCGCCGCAAATCCTAGACTTTGCCGAGAATCTGCGCTACCGCAGCGCCGATTTCAGCCGGAGAGACGACCACGTGGATGCCAGCCGCGGTCATGGCCTTCATCTTTTCGGCCGCGGTGCCCTGGCCTCCGCTGATGATGGCGCCGGCGTGGCCCATGCGCCGGCCCGGGGGCGCGGTTTGCCCGGCGATAAAGCCGACCACCGGCTTTTTCACGTGCTCTTTGACGAACTCCGCGGCAGCCTCCTCAGCCGACCCGCCGATCTCGCCGATCATCACGATGGCCTCGGTTTCCGGGTCGTCGTTGAACAGGCGCAGCGCGTCGATGTGCGTGGTGCCGATGATGGGATCGCCGCCTATCCCCAGGGCTGTCGATTGGCCGATTCCGCGCTGGGTGAGCTGATGCACGGCTTCATAGGTCAATGTCCCGGAGCGGGAGACAATGCCCACCGAGCCCTCTTTGTGAATGCGGCCGGGCATGATGCCAACCTTTGCCTTGCCGGGAGAGATGACGCCAGGGCAGTTGGGTCCGATCAGCCGCGACTTCGAGTTCCTGATCTTGGCCCAGACCTTGACCATATCGAGCGTGGGAATGCCTTCGGTGATGCAGACGATCAGCGGAATGCCGGCGTCTTCCGCTTCGAGAATCGCGTCGGCGGCAAACGGCGGAGGAACGAAGATCAGCGTGGTATTGGCGCCGGTCTTTTCGACGGCTTCGGCGACGGTGTTGAAGACTGGCCAACCCTCGTGGGTCGTGCCGCCTTTGCCGGGCGTGACTCCGCCAACCACTTTCGTGCCGTATTCGGCGCAGCCCATGGCATGGAAAGTTCCTTCTTTTCCGGTAATTCCCTGCACGATAAGCCGGGTTTCTTTATTCACAAGGATTGCCATCTTATGCCCCCGCCCCTGCAGCCGCTGCTACCACCAGCTCCGCCGCTTCTTTCATGGTTGCTCCCACCTGGAAGTTGAGGCCCGATTCCTTGAGGATTCTGCGGCCCTCCTCGACGTTGGTGCCTTCGAGGCGCAGGATGATGGGCACCTTGACCTTCAAATTGAGCGCCGCGGCGACGACGCCCGTGGCCAGCCGGTCCACGCGCAGAATGCCGCCGAAGATATTGATGAAGATGGCCTTGACGTTGGCGTCCGAAAGCAGGATTTCAAAGGCGTGTTCGATCTGCTCCTGGCTTGCGCCGCCGCCCACGTCGAGAAAGTTGGCCGGCGAGCCGCCGGCGTACTGGATGATGTCCATGGTGGCCATGGCCAGGCCCGCGCCGTTCACCATGCAGGCAATCGAACCGTCGAGCTTGATGTAGTTGAGCGCGTAGTTGCTGGCCTCCACCTCCAGCGGATCTTCTTCGGCCGTGTCGCGCAGCGCCTTGATGGACGGATGGCGGAAGAGGGCGTTGTCGTCGAAGGTCATCTTGGCGTCGAGGGCGAAAAGCTTGTCGTCCTTGGTGGTGATGAAGGGATTGATCTCCAGCAGCGAGGCGTCGCTCTCGATATAGGCTTTGTACAGGCTCTGCAGAAAGACGACTGCCGCATTGATCTGGGTCGGCTTGAGCCCCAGGGCAAAGGCCAGCTTGCGCGCCTGCCACGCGCCAAAACCAACCACTGGATCGATGATTTCCTTGAAGATGGCCTCGGGAGTCTTGGCCGCCACGACTTCGATCTCCATGCCTCCGGCCTGCGAGGCCATGAAGACCAGCCTGCCGGTCGTGCGATCGAGCACAATGCCGAGATAAAGCTCGCGGTCGATGGCCGCCGTCTCCTCGATCAGCAGCCGCTGCACCTTCTGGCCCTGCGGACCCGTCTGATGCGTCACCAGCGTCATGCCGAGGATGTCTTTGGCGAATCGGTCAGCCTCCTCGCGCGTCCGGGCCACTTTCACGCCGCCGCCTTTTCCGCGGCCTCCGGCATGAATCTGGGCTTTGACGACGACGCCCGTGGCGCCCTCGGCAAACAGTTTGCGTGCCACCACGCCGGCTTCCTCCAGCGTGTTGGCCACTTCGCCCCTGGGCACGGCTACGCCGTATTTTGCCAGGACTTCTTTTGCCTGATATTCATGAATCTTCAAGGTAGGAACCGCCCTGTCCGCTGGGGTAAAGGATTCGGGCCGGGACCGGTCAATTGCCGGGCGATAGGGCGCCGTGCCAGCGGTACCGGAATTGTATCCGGCCCGCCAGAGAAGCGGCAAACGGAGCGTGGCCGGCCTCCGAGTTTCCTCCATCCGTTACCATCAATAGATATGGCATCGTTGAAGGAGTTTTTGAAGCCGCTGGCCGAGGACGGCGCGGCACTTACCCGTGAGCAGGCTTCGGCCGCGCTCGAAGAAATTCTCTCCGGCGGCGTGCCGGAGGTGGAGACCGCGGCGCTCGTCACCGTGATGGCCACGCGCGGCGAGCAGGCGCCAGAGCTGGCGGGCTTTGTCGACGGGATGCGCAGACACGCCACGCCGCTCGCGCTGACCGACGCCGAGCGGGACGAACTGGTGGACGTGGTGGGCACCGGCGGCGGAGGTCCATTGACCTTCAACATCTCCTCCGGCGCGGCGCTGGTGGCGGCCGCGGCCGGGGCCAAAGTCGCCAAGCACGGCAACCGGGCCGTCACTTCGCTGTGTGGCGCGGCCGACGTGCTGGATGCCCTCGGCGTGCCCATCGAGCTGGGGCCTGAGCTGGCCGCCGAGTGCCTGCGCCAGACCGGCTTCGTCTTCCTCTATGCGCCGCTCTATCACCCGGCGATGAAGGCGGTGGGGCCGCTGCGCCGGGCGTTGGGCTTCAGAACCATCTTCAACCTCTGCGGGCCGCTGACCAATCCGGCCGGGGCGCGGGCGCAGGTGATCGGCGTGCTGGCTCCCAGCAAAGTTCTGCTGGTGGGCCGCACGCTGGCCATGCTGGGGGCCAAACGGGCCTTCGTGGTCCATGGCACGGACGGCATCGACGAGCTGACGACCACTGGCGAGTCGATTGTGGCACGCATTGAAGAGTCGGAGACCGGTGGCGCGCCGACCCTGAAAGCCGCCCGCGTGACCCCGGAGATGGCCGGCCTGCCGCGCACCACGCTCGATCAGTTCACGGGCGGCGATGTGAAAATCAACGCGGCTCTGCTTTACGACGTGCTCACCGGCCTTCCCGGCGCGCGGCGGGAGATTGTGCTGCTGAACGCCGCGGCAGCGCTGGTGGCCGCCGGGCTGGCCGGCGATCTGAAGGAAGGCGTCGGACTGAGCGCCGAAGCCATCGACAGCGGCCAGGCGGCGGCGACGTTGGCTAAACTGCGCCAATTTGGCGAAAAATACGCGAAACCGCAGTAAATGGCAGCTTCACGGAGGTATTCGCTGCTTCAGAACGAGAGAATGCCTTGTTTTTCCGGCGCGTCGATCGTGTGCGCCCGGAGTCCAAACAGGAGAAGGAGTTTCCCATGAAATTGGTTCGTGTTCTTGCTGCCTCCGCGTTGCTGGCCTCCGGTCTCACCCTCACGGCGCAACAGGCGAGCCCGCCCGAGCTGAAGATCGACTCCACCAACCGCACCCTCACCGTGAGCGCGGAAGGGCAGGCGACGGCCGATCCGGACGTGGCCATCTTGCACATCGGCTTCGCAACCCAGCCCAGCGACGCAAAATCGGCCTATGCCGAGGGCGCGCGAACCTCGAACGCCATTGTGGCCGCGCTGCGGCAGGCCGGCATTCCGGCCACCTCCATCCACAGCGAATCGCAATATCTTGAGCCTGAATACGACAAGCCTCACAAGTTCAGGCTGGCGCAGCAATGGACCGTGAAAACCACGCCGGCGCGCGCGGCCGAGATTCTCGACGCGGCCGTCAGTGCGGGCTCTACGAGCAGCGGCGCAATCGACTGGACGGTCGAGGACGAGCACGCTCTGGAGCAGAAGGCGCTGGAAGTGGCCACCGCTCGTCTGCGGGAAACGGCCGCGTTGCTGGCCAAGGGGATGGGCGTGCGCCTGGGTGAGCCGATTTATGTCAGCAACCAGCTTTCCGCGCCGGGGTATCCCAGGCCGATGGTCGGCGGCATCTTCTCGATGGCCAGGAGTGCCGAGCCAGCCCAACCGCTGGCCATCGAGCCTCACACAGTCAGCCGCGAGGCCAGCGTCTACGCGGTCTTCGCCATCGAATAACGCGGCCCCTTCCAGGCTGCCGCGGCGGCTCCTGAGCGGCGGTGAGCCTAACCCAGCCGTTCGAGCGTCCGCGGATCGGGTTGTCCGTTGAAATACTTCTCCAGGGCCTCGCGGAAGATCGGGACTTCAGGGGCGGCGCGCGCAAACAGCGTCATCGAGGAGCGGAATTTCAGGTCGTCGGGAAACGCCAGGATCTCGCCGGCCTCGCGCCCCTCGATGCGGTGAACCAGCTGTGTGCATTGGACCAGCCGCGGGCCGAGCAGCGGATGACGGACGTAGGCCACGGCTTCATCGAGCGAGCCGATGCCGTAGTAGTCCGACTGCGGGCTGTGGCCCAGGCCCTTCATCTGCGGAAAGATGAACCAGATCCAGTGGCCGCGCTTTTGGCCGGCGCGCAACTCGGCCAGAACCTGGGGAAAAACCTCGGCCTGGGCACTGACAAAGCGTTCAAGGTTGAAAGAATCGGTCATATTGAAGTCCATGCGAGTCGCTTCAGGCAAGCCTGACAGGGCGCGGCGGGGGCTCTGACCGCGCGATATCGTACGTTGCATTTCTCATCCCAGGTCCCAGATGCGGGATCCTGGGGCACCCTGGTTGGTGCAAAAATAAACGGTCCCGGAACTATTTGCCGCTCTGGTACCAATGCCTTCTGCGCCCGACCTTCAGACCGGAGTCGATGGCGATGGCCAGCAGGCCAAAGATCATGCACAGGTCAATGCGGGCCGCGTGGAAAAAGCTCAGCCATCCGTAATCGTTCAGTTTTTCGGGAGCAAATGGGCCCAACGGCCTGCCCAGCAGGATGGGCAGCTTGGTAGTGATCAGGGCGGCGACCATCACGGCAAGCAGCGCAAGCGCGGCATCGCCTGCGTATAAGTTCAGCAGGATTGCCACGGCGCCGGCAATCTCGAAGACCCCCACCAGCGGCGCCAGAAAATGAGAAAAGGGCAGGCCGATGGAAGCAAAATGAGCCGCGCCCAGCTCTGCCGGCCGGAGGAACATGAGAGCGCCTTCGAGGAGGAATACAAAACCCACCACCATCCGGATCAGGAGCATGGGAATATTGAGGTTCAACGCTGTCTCCATTTGCCGGCTGTTTCCGGTCGGACCTGTTTGACTTTCGGGGAATAGCCTGTTTCCAAGCCCGATGTTGAAAAGCATACCTCAGGAATCAAATGCGAGGCGAAAAAGAAGAAGCACGGCAAAATTTTTCATGGCGGCTCGATCGACCAACCGAACCGAACAGCGGCCGAAGCTTCGCGGTGGGCACAAAAGCACTGAAGGTCAGACGGACAAGGCCGCGGAATGATGCGGCGCAGCGGCCGGGTGCGGATAAAAAAGAGGAAGTTGCCCAATCCTGCGGGCAGAAAAATGCTCCAACCTGCCGGAGTCCGTTAGACTGTTGCTTAGGTTCCCAACAGTTGGGATTCTCAGGGGCTGGTTTTGTCCATTGAAGGGCCGGGCCCCGTGAAAGATTCCCGTTGCTGGGCGGCCTGCGCACGAGGGATGGATTCGCGGCTGGGGATTCTGGGAGAGGCTCGGTTTCCGGGGCAATTCTTTGTCCGGTGATTGAGTTTCCATGGCCGCGCTCCAATGAACCGGGGCCCCCGAGAGGAAGACCTGTATCTGGGGTGATAAAATCAGTCTTTCCGCGAGACAGGATAAGATTTTCAGTATTGAGGGTGTCGATATTCTTGCCGTGAATCCGAACTTTGGACCGCACCACTACTTGTGCTCAGCGCAGGGCGTCCGCCCGGCGAAGATCGAGCGCAATCCCATCTCTCGTGCCTTGCGGACCGCAAGCCTGCTGGCGCGCACGGTGCTTCTTGTTGCCCTGGCGCTCAGTGCCGCGTCTGCCTTGGCTCAGGAGCCGCAGACCGCCGGCCAGTTGTCGCAGACCATCGAATCGATTCGGGTCATCGGCAACCGTCGCATCCCCAAGGAAACCATTCTTGCGCGCATTTTCACTCATCCCGGCGACACCTATGACCCGGCGTCGATTGAGCGCGACTTCAACTCGCTGTGGAACACCGGGTACTTCGAGGATCTGCGCATCGAGCGCGAAGATTCGGAGAAGGGAATCATCCTGAACATTTTTGTTCGCGAGAAACCCACGATTCGCGAGATCAACTACAAGGGTCTGAGTGCGGTTTCGCAGTCCGACGTGCTGGACCGGTTCAAGAAGGAGAAGGTCGGCCTGACCGTGGAAAGTCAGTACGACCCGGCCAAGATCAAGCATGGAGAGACGGTGCTCAAGCAGATTCTGGCCGAGCACGGTCACCAGTTTGCCACCATCAAGACCGAAGTGAAGACGATTCCCCCGGCCTCGGTGCAGGTGAACTTCAACATCAAGGAAGGCCCTGTGGTGAAGGTGGGCCGCATCAAATTTACGGGCAACCAGCACATCGGCTCGCTCGACCTGCGCCGCGCCATGAAGAATCTCCGGCCCATCGGCGTCCCCCATTCGCTGATCTTCGAGGATATTTTTCCGCGAACCTTCGACAGCTCCAAGCTGGAAGAGGACACCGAGCGGGTGCGCCAGGCCTACCGCGACAAGGGCTATTACAATGCCGCAGTCGAGCAGCCCAAGACGCAGATCCGCGACCAGGGCGGTCTGAACTGGCTCACCTTCCGGCCCAACAAGGGCAAGCGCATCGATATTCTGATGCCCATTGAAGAGGGCGGACGCTACCGCCTGGGCACCATCACATTCACCGGCAACAAGGCGGTGAAAAACGTGAAGGCCCTGCGCGCCACCTTCGCCATCAAGGACGGAGACTGGTTTAACGCCACCGCCATCGGCAAGGGCCTGGAGAACCTCAAGAAAGCATACGGTCAACTGGGGTACATCAACTTCGGCGCCATTCCCCATCCCATCTTCAACGACCAGAACAAGACTGTTTCGCTCAACATCGACATCGATGAGGGCAAGCCTTTTTACGTCTCGCGCATCGAGTTCCAGGGCAACACCGTCACCCGCGACCGGGTGATCCGCCGCGAGCTGCTGTTGCAGGAAGGGCAGGTCTACAATTCGCAGCTTTGGGAGTACAGCCTGCTCCGGCTGAACCAGCTCGAGTACTTCGAGCCGCTCAAGGTGGATCAGGATTCCGAAGCCCACCAGAATACCGAGGCCGGCACGGTGGACCTGCTGCTGAAGGTCAAGGAGAAGGGCAAGAACTCGATCGGCCTGAACGGCGGCGTGAGCGGGATGTCGGGCGCGTTTCTGGGCTTGAACTACCAGACCAACAACTTTCTCGGCCTGGGCGAGACGCTCAGCCTGCAGGGCAACTTGGGCAGCATAAGCCGCCAGTTCATGTTTGGCTTCTCCCAGCCCTATATTCGCAACCGCCCCCTCAACCTGGGCTTCCAGATCTACAACCAGAAGCAGGACTACAACGCAGCCAAGAACTACCAGGCCACCACCGGGGCATCGGTGAACCTGAGCGCGGCCCAGCAATCGCTGACGCAGAACTACAATCAGGATTCTGACGGGATGAACTTCTCGATCAGCTATCCGCTCAAGCGGCACGTCTTCCAGCGCGTGGGCTTCACCTACGCATGGAGCCGGTCTTCGATTACCACGTTCTCGACCGCCTCGCAGACCTTTTTCCAGAGCATCGGCTACCGCTCTGGCGTTCAGGGGGCCAACGCGCTGACCGGCATCGAAAACAGCATGGTCTCGCTGAGTTACAGCTACAACACCATCAACAACCCGATGCGCCCGCGCAGCGGCAAGGAATACACGGCCGTTCTCCAGGTCTCCGGCATCTGGGGCAACCTGCGCTATATCGCGCCCATGGTCGCCTACAAGCAGTTCACGCCGATGCACCTGCTGACCCCGTCGCCCACCGGGCGCAACGTGCTGGGCATCCGCACACAGTTGGCTTACATTCAGGGCTACGGTGGAGCTGTCGCACCGCCCAACAACCGCTTCTTCTCCGGCGGCGAGGGCGATCTGCGCGGTTTCGATATTCGCGGAGCCATGCCCTACGGCTACGTTCCCACTCTGAGAAATGTGCAATTGACAAATCCGGACGGTACCTGCGTTCCGCAGTACCCGAACGAGAAGCAGACCGGCCTGTGCGTCCAGGTGCCGCTGCCCATCTATGGGATCGCCTCGATCGGCGGCGATACCAACTTCACGACCAATGTCGAGTACCGCATTCCCATCGCCGGTCCGGTGACATTCTCGCTTTTCGACGACTTTGGAATCGATGTGGCCCTCAACAAGGGGCAGTTGAAGCAGAGCCCCGAGGGCTTTGCCGCTTTGACGGCGCCGCTTTATGGCTGCCCGGAGCTGGTCCAGGCTCCAGACGGCTCTCAAGTATGCGGCAATGGTATTCCCGGTTCGCTGGTTGGGTTCAAGAAGGACATTCACGTCATCTCCGGAACCAACTTTGTTCCCCGTATGTCCACCGGCGGCGAAATTTCCGTCGTCGTGCCGGTCATCAACGCTCCTTTCCGTCTCTACTACGCATACAATCCGTTGCGTTTGAGCGAGAGGCCGTACTGCAACCTCGGAATTGGCAAGAACAAGCAGAGCTGTTCCGCGGAGTTGATTACTCAGTCCATGTTCCCGAACGACTCTGCGGGCATCTACACCTACACCGAGGTGACCTCGGCCTACGGCGCGCAGAACATATTCCGGGAACCGAGCAAGACCTTCCGCTTGACGGTCTCCACGACCTTCTAGTACCGTGACCGCGTGAATTGGTCATTGTATGAATGGAACGCCGGCCTCCCGGCCGGCTGTAGCGCGGACGTCCTCGTCCGCGCTTGTCCACGATGAATGACCAATTCATGCGGTCTAAACACTAGTACCGTGACTTGGTGAATTCGTAATTTAACCCCAAGCGCTCGGGTGCCCCAGGTCTCGCTTTTGAGACCTGGGAAACGACGAAATTCTGCGGTCAAAACACGAGTGGTATGTCTCACTTGGATCATCGTTTCTCGGACTTGAAGGGTACGGGCTTTAGCCGGTACGTAAAGCCTGCAAAATCAACCGGGCTTTAGCCCCCGAGGGGACCCCGTTCAACCCAGCCTGACGCGTTGTGGCGTGCTGACAACAGACGCAATGATTGAGACACACCACGAGCGTGATCTCTGCCGCGGATGATTGATGATGGTTGATCCGTTTTGAATGCGCATGGCTCCCGTCGTGCCCAGTTGCATTCGTATCGATAGGGCTTTTACCTTCAGGAGAATGCCGGTTCGCTGCTCCGATTCGCTGCCGGGCGATGAAAAACCAATGCAATCCTTGAGACATTCGGCAACCGGCTTCCGGCAGCCGGAACCACAAGAACCCGGCCGGGCAGCACCCAGCGAGTGCGAGCGGACTGACAGTCAGCCCGCCCGCCGGATTTCCGCAGGCTTCCGGTGAGGCGCGGCCATCCTGAACCTGTGCTTATCAGCTACAATTGCCGGTATCTGGACCGTGGAGGCTTGCCCCTGTTCGCCGCGATTGTACCCTCTCTGAATTCCGCCACTTCTCTCGTCTATGGGCTGCCCTTGCGCATGGCTTCGCTTCTCGCCTTTGCTCCCGAGAATGGCCTGCGCCACTATCTGAAGATGCAGTATGCCGACCAGACCTTCAAAGGACTCTACCAATGGAACTGGTTTGATCTGTCATTGCTGATTCCGTACTTCTTCGTGATGATCGTCTTGTCGGTCTACGGGCTGCACCGCTACACCATGTGCTACCAGTACTTCAAGTACAAGAAGAACTACGATCCCAATCCGAAGCAGCACTTCGACGAACTTCCCACGGTTCTCATCCAGTTGCCGATGTACAACGAGCAGTTCGTCGTGGAGCGCCTGGTGGAAGCCGTCTGCGCCATGGAGTACCCACGCGAGAAGCTCGAGATCCAGGTGCTCGACGACTCGACCGACGAGAGCCAGAACGTGGCCCGCGAGGTGGTGCAGAGGTACGCCGCCCAGGGACACCCGATCGTCTACATCCACCGCACCAATCGCCACGGCTTCAAGGCCGGCGCGCTGGACGAGGGGCTCAAGGTGTCCAAAGGCGAGTTCGTCGCCGTCTTCGACGCCGATTTTATGCCCCCCGTGGATTGGATTCTGAAGGTCATTCATCACTTCGCCGAGCCCGATGTCGGCATGGTGCAGACCCGCTGGGCTCACATCAATCGCGACTATAGCCTGCTGACCAAGATTGAGGCGATTCTGCTCGACGCCCACTTCGTGATCGAGCACGGCTCGCGCGTCCGCACCGGAGAGTTCTTCAACTTCAACGGCACGGCCGGCATGTGGCGGCGCCAGGCGATTACCGACGGCGGCGGCTGGCAGCACGACACCCTGACCGAGGACACTGACCTGAGCTACCGCTCGCAGATGGCCGGCTGGCGCTTCAAATACCTGCCCGAGGTCGAGTGCCCCAGCGAACTCCCCATCGAGATGAGTGCCTTCAAAACCCAGCAGGCGCGCTGGGCCAAAGGCCTGATTCAGGTCTCGATCAAACTGCTGCCTTCGATCTTCACTTCGTCTCTCAGCCCGCGGCGCAAGTTCGAGGCAATCTATCACCTGACGGCGAACATCGCCTATCCCCTCATGGTCGTGATGACCGTCCTGATCGTTCCGGTCACGATTGTGAAGGCATTGCAGGGATGGTGGGTCATGCTTTTTTTCGATTTCCCGATCTTTGCCGCTTCGACTCTTTCGATTGCCGTCTTTTATGTGCTGAGCCAGCGTGAGCTGTTCCCCAACAACTGGAAAAAATCCATTTTATATATGCCCATGCTGATGGCCGTCGGCATCGGACTGACGGTAACCAACACAAAGGCGGTCATGGAGGCCATCTTTGGCATTCAAAGCCCCTTTGTGCGCACCCCGAAATTCAGCGTGACGAAAAAAGGCGAGAAGTCCCAGGCCAAGAAATATCGCACGCGGCTGAAATTGGCTCCATGGATTGAGTTGCTGCTGGGCAGCTTTTTTGCCTGGGCAATTGTGTACAACCTGATGAACGGGAACTTCTTTACCCCGCCATTCTTTATGATTTTCGTCGTCGGCTTCTGGTACACAGGCATGATGAGCCTGCTGCAAGGCCGCTTCGACCGCTGGCGCGGCGGCACCATCACCGACATCGACGATGAATCCAGCCCCAGGCCGTTCCCGGTGGGTGTTTGAAGCGACCGGTAATTTTCCGGGAATTTGGCGCTATTTTGCGCAAATCGTTCAACGGTCCTGCAATCGTTTCTATTTCCTTGCCGGTAGCAGCCTGCGAGGCGCACAGGCTGCTTCAGAATGCCGCGCAACGCTCCCGCTGCTGTTCGCGGGAGCGCGCATACGGCTCTTGCCGTGGCTGTAGGGGGATTCGCCGCTCGTGATCGGCAACGCGTCTCTCACCGGGGGGCATTCCGGTCAATCAGCGGCCAGTTAGGAGACTCCGGCAGCCTGCAAAAACGCCTTGGCCCTTCCCGAGGGAAGGGCCAAGCTGCCAGACTTGCTCCACGGCCTAGTGGTAGGTCTCACTTAGATCATCGTTGATCGGACTTGAAGGGTACGGGCTTTAGCCCGTACGTAAAGTCTGCAAAATCAACAGGGCTTTAGCCCCCGAGGGAACCCCGTTCAACCCAGCCTGACGCGTTGTGGCGTGCTGACAACAGACGCAATGATTGAGACACACCACTAGTTCACGACCACGGAAAATGTGACTTCGGGCGACGGCGTGACCGCGGGATTTCCAGTCGCGGTCACCGTGAAGGTATACGTGCCGGCCGTCGTTCCCGGAGTGCCCGAACTGCCCGATCCGGCCGAGCCTCCGCCACCGCAGCCCGCCAGGCTGCCCAGCGCCGCCATCAGCACCAGAACGCCCAGCATCGACCGCCAACTGCGCCGCCGCGCCGGAATTCCCAGCAAGAGCACCAGGGCCAGCGTCGCGCCACCGCCCGCGCCGAACAGGCCGCGGAACAGGCCGCGGTCTTGGCCGCCCGAATGCGGGGAGACCAGTGCCGCGCTCGTGGCCGCGGTGGTGTTGACGGTAAAGGTCGCTGTTCCACCCATGGCCGTGGACGAACTGGGAGGGGTGCAGGTGGGAGCGTATGCCGTCCCATAGGACGGACCCGCCGTCAGCACGCACGACGAAGAGGAAAACGTGACGCTTCCCGTATAGCCGCCCGCCGCTGTCACGGTAATCCCGACCGTCGTGGAACCGCCGGGGCTGGAAATGGCCGGCGTCGTTGTCGGCGGCGACATCGCAAAAGTCGCGCCAGAAACAGACGAGGTCACCGTCTCGGTTGCGGTATTGGTCGCGATTCCATAAGTCGTGTCAGAGCCATCAGCGTTATAGGTCGCGGTAATTGTGTCTGTGCCGACGCTGAGGTCGCCGGCGGGAATCGTAAAGTTGTAGGTTGCGCTCTCGCCGTTCGTGCTCAGCGTGGTGGGACCGGAGAGATACGTGCCGCCAGCGAGCGTGACCGTGCCGGTGGGCACCGTTGAGGAGCCGGTGACGGTGACAAGAACCGGGAGGCTGTCCGACACCAGAATGGAATTAGACTCTGGAGTCACTGTAACCGTGGCCGTCGCGGTGCCATTCGCGGTATTCCAGTAGGTGATGAGTTTTGTCGCGTCCACGCTGCCCAGCCCGGTGGCCTGGTCGTATTCGCCGACGTTCGTGTTGTAGCCGCTCTCGAAGGAATGTCCCCCCGAGGTCGTCACGCAGTCCAGGTCTTCGCAGGGCACCGAGTTGTTGCCCACCTTGTCCTGGGAGTTATTGTTGAAGACCGAGCTGGCATGGCTCCCGTTGTAAAGGTTGTAAAGCACGGAAGCAGCCTGCCCCAGCCGGCCGCCTGTTGACTGCTCTACCAGCGCCAGAATGCCCGCGAAAGTCGGTGCAGCGGTGGAGGTTCCGCCCCAGCCGTCAAAATACCCATCCGGTATATTCGAGCAATTCAGCGTCGCGCCCGCGCCGGAGCCGGTGCATGTTGGATCTGTAGCTACATTTTCGCAAGAGTTATCGCACACCAGCCACACTGCGGCGTCGAAGCCGTTGCCCGCCATCAACGACACATCAGGCAGATCACGTTTCCCGTCTGCCGGCACACCGGTGCCGCGCTGCCAGGAAGGCTTGGCGTAGCCGGAGGTGCAGCTTCCGCCTCCGACTGTCGAGCTGTTGTTGGTGTTGGTCGAGCAACTGCTCGCGCCGCCGCCGCCGGCCACAATATTCGCGTTAGTGCCGGTGACCGGAACATTTGCACTCAAGGTTGTATCGACCGAAGACGAATCGTTCCAGGTCGATTCCGGGATGTAGCTCTTGGCCGTCCGGTAATAGGTTGAAGCGCTACCCAGCGACGTGCTCACGTACTCTTCGAAATCAGCATTGCTCTGCCACAGCAGATAAAAATCCGTTCCGCCCACCGCGATGTTATACGGCGTGGAGGCCAGGCCGCTCACCGACAATCCACGAGAAGCAACAGTAGGAAGTGTATCGGCATCTCCATCGCAACTTGCCGAACCTGTGTCGCCGGTAGAAACCGTCACTGCGATGCCCTGCGCCGCCGCCTGCTGCCACATGCTATTCCACTGCGCATTGTCGCTGGTGCTCATGTCCTGTTCGCACTCGCCGAAGCTGAGGCTGAAGATGTCCACCTTGTTGGCGTCGATGGCCGCCTCGATCCCCGTCTCGAGATCCGTCGAGGCGTAGTAGTCGACCGTCGCTCCCGGAGCCATGCCGCCGGAAAGTTCGGTATCAATATATGCCTCGCCGCTGTCGCTCGACGCATATCCAGAACCTGCGGTGCTGGAACATGAAGTGGAGCTGGTGCAATAGTAGAGCGTGGGTGCGGTCGAACTGCCCAGAAAGAGGCTTCGATAGGTCTCGACGATGCTGGCGATGATCGTTGCGTCGCCGCCGATTCCGATGACCACGCCTGAGCCGGTGTAGCTTGTTCCCGAGCTGAAGTTGGCGTTATGGGAGTTCGGTGAGTCGTAAATCGTCGCCGCATCACCGGGTACGAGCCACAGGGAGTAGCCCGCGCTGCTGGAGCCTGTCGTGAGCTCGGACCTTGTCCCGCTTGCCGAAACGGCGTTCAACGGCTCCAGCCGCTGAGTCTGCGGGTCGAACTTTCCCGCGCTTCCATGCACCGATTGCGGCCGGGGCCGGATGGTGTTCAGGTGCGCGACGCCTTTGACCACACCGGCCAGAGCCGAGGGAATCTGCGGGTCGGTGGTATTCGAGGTGAACTGGGTTCCGTTGGCCGAGAAGTTGTGAATCGAGGTGTGAAAGGCCGCTTCCACCTGGCTCACCGTCCCGGAAAAGGAGATATTCGTGCGCCCGGCCGAGACCGTATCCACTGTCAGCCCGCGCGATTGCAGCCAGGCCACAAGAGCCGCAACGTCGGAGTCCGCCGGGCCGTAGAGCGCGCCGAACTGAGCCGGGGTGAGCCACTTGTGGTAGTTTGGCGAAGATTTGTCCTGCAACTGGGCCAGGTACAGATCCAGCCCTGCCTGCTGCTCACTCGTGCGTGAGAGAACCATGCGCATGTGATCCAGTTCGGTCGAGGCAGCCGCCTCTCCCCGGTCCGTCGCGATCCGCGCCAGGCCCGGCACATTGCCCCTGAGTGTTGTGAGTGAAGAATTGTCGATCGACGCGGTAATCCGCGGAGCAATGGTGGAATTCTGGGCCCGCAAACCTGAGCTGCAAAGCAGGGCACATACCAATACACAAAGGGGGAACGCCTTCATTGAGCGCATCGTATTTTTCCGGACCCTTCCGCTGGAAGAAAGCCTGAAACAGATGAAAAGTTGCGCCTCCGACCCGCCCGTCCGGCAGAAATTCCCGCCCGTAGCGGATCGACCATCGGCCTGGTTGATGAAAACAACTGAATACTAGAACCAAGATAATCCCTTCTTGCGCTACAAGAAGGAGCAATACGGCCATTTGCCCAGAAAAGTGCGGAAATATTTTCAACCTGGGAAAATTGCGCTTCCCAGTCCTGAATTTCGCTTTCCTGCGCCGCGGGCCAAAACAAGCAGCCCAAGAATAGAAGTCCGCAAGAGGCAGGCGCCCGCCGAAAGCCCAGCCTGCCAGAAAAAACGGCCAACCCCAATTCAATTAGACGGGGTTTCAACCGGGGAGGTTGACCGTAAGAAGAAAAAGAGTACGAAAATAGCCGCCAAGGTTGGCGGTGGCGCGAGGCGCAAGCGCCGGCTTCTCAAATCCCGGACCGCCAGGCCGCCGGTTTGATAGACTTTGAAGCCGGAGGAAATCTCTCTTGGCGCTCGCATCGCATCCCCTCCCGCTCACGCAGCTTTCCGAAGAGGAAAGCCTTTTCTTTTCAACCGTCCGGCAGTTTGCCGAGGAAACCATTGCGCCCCAGGTCCGGGCCATGGACGAGGAGCAACACCTGGCCAATGGGCTGGTGGGGCATCTGTTCGAGATGGGGCTGATGGGCATTGAAATTCCCGAGGAACTGGGCGGCGCCGGCGGCAGCTTTTTCGATTCGGTGCTGGCCATTGAGGCGATTTCGACCGTGGACCCCGGCGTGGCGCTGGTGGTGGACGTGCACAACACGCTATGCGTGAATGCGCTCTGCCGCTGGGCCACGGACGAGCAGAAGAAGAACTGGCTGCCGCGGCTGGCCTCCGATACGGTGGGTGCCTATGCGCTGAGCGAGGCCGGCTCGGGCTCGGACGCGTTCGCCCTGCAAACCCGCGCCGAGGCGGCTGGCTCCGGCTACCGGCTGAACGGACGCAAGATGTGGATCAGCAGCGCGCGCGAGGCGGGGCTGTTCATCGTCTTCGCCACGCTCGATCCGGCGGCCGGCTATCGCGGCATCACGGCGTTTCTGGTGGAAAGGGACGCTCCGGGATTCACCGTGGGCCGCAAGGAAGACAAGCTGGGCATTCGCGCCTCGAGCACCTGTGAGCTGATCCTGGACAACTGCGAGGTACCGGCGGCCAACCTGCTGGGCGAACCGGGCAAGGGCTATAAGATCGCCATCGAGACGCTGAACGAGGGGCGTATCGGCATTGGCGCGCAGATGCTGGGGCTGGCTGAGGGTGCCTGGGGTCACGCCGCCCGCTACGCCCGCGAGCGGCGCCAGTTCGGCAAGCCGATTGCCGAGTTTCAGGCGGTGAGCTTTGCCTTGGCCGAGATGGCGACCGAGATCGAGGCGGCCAAACTGATGGTCTACAACGCGGCACGGCTCAAAGACGCCGGCCATCCGTTTCTGCGCGAGGCGGCAATGGCCAAGTATTTTGTTCCCCAGGTCGCGGAGCGGGTCGCCAGCCAGTGCGTCGAGGTCTTCGGCGGCAATGGGTTTGTGCGCGATTACCCGGCGGAAAAGTACTACCGCGACGCCAAGATCGGCAAGATCTACGAAGGTACCTCGAATATGCAACTGGCCACGATTGCCAAGCAGGTGCTGGGCAAGTAGCGCGCGTATCTTCGCATCATTGATTCGGCTCAAAAATATTGTGAATGTATCCCATATCTTCCGCAGGGAACGCGGAAGATATGGGGGATTTCTATTTTGTGTTTGTGAAGTAAATTTGGTGTCCGAAAAACTCAACACGGAGGTTGGAGCATTTTAACTTTTGATGTAGACTTCCGTGCCCCATCCATTCCGCGTTTTTCTGCGGAATGGGTGGGATACCAGTAAAATTCCGGTCTACACCATTTCCGAAAGATGAATAT
>Ga0255351_1000273_pt1 | contig 25034 bp, 17 predicted proteins | sample HBST25r2metaG_FD_186024 | JGI IMG/M metagenome (GOLD analysis project Ga0255351, IMG submission 186024) | Peat soil microbial communities from Stordalen Mire, Sweden - H.B.S.T-25.r2 | ecosystem: Environmental > Terrestrial > Soil > Wetlands > Peat | place: Sweden: Norrbotten County, Stordalen... | reverse complement strand
ATCCCGGCCTCGGCGATTGTGCATCTGCACGACCGCGATTGGGTCTATGTCCCTGCGCAAGGGAAGTTCAAGCGAATTCAGGTCGCCAGTGGCGAACAGTTGCCGAATAATATGCAGGAGATTCTTTCCGGGTTGCAGCCTGGCCAGCAGATCGTGACCAACGCGATCAATCTCCAAAATGCAATCGACAATGAATGATGTTCAACTCCTGGACCTGAGGAAGAAGCCATGATCCGCAATCTTGTAGATTTTGCTCTTAATAATCGGTATGTGGTGCTGGCGATTGGCGTCCTACTGCTCATCTGGGGGGCGGTATCGTTTCACAATATGCCTGTCGAGGCCTATCCGGATATTGCCGATAATTACGTGAACATCATCAGCCAGTGGCCCGGACATTCCGCCGAAGAAATGGAACAGCAAGTATCGGTCCCCGTGGAAATTCAGATGTTTGGGATTCCGCATCTCACCACGGTTCGGTCGGAATCGATTTTTGGCCTTTCCCTAATTACGTTGATCTTCGACGACCAATCGGTCAACGATTGGAACCGCTCGAAGGTGCTCGAACGGCTCACGCAGGTCAATATGCCTGCGGGCGTGGTGCCTCAAATCGGCACAGACTGGAGCATGACGGGCCAGATCTACTGGTACACCATCCGGAGCACGAATCCGGCGTATGACCTGATGAATTTGAGGAGCATCGAAGACTGGACCCTGTACAAGGAATTCAGAAAAGTTGGCAACGTGGTGGATGTGAGCGACTTCGGCGGCACGGCGCGCGAGTATCAGGTGCGCATCGATCCCAATAAGCTCATCACCTACGGCTTGAGCATCAGCCAGGTGGAGAGCCAGTTGGCCATCAACAACGTGAACGCCGGCGGCAGCTTCGTCGAAGAGGGCTTGCAGCAACTGAACGTCCGCGCACTCGGTCTTTACCGCAATGTGCAGGATATCGAGAACACCGTGCTGACGACTTCGCATGGGGTTCCGGTTCGCGTCAAGGACATCGCGGTCGTTGAGTGGGGCCCCAAAATTCGGCTGGGGCACATGGCCAGGGCCGATCATCGTCCAGACGGTGTCATTGTCGACGAGCCCGACGTCATCCAGGGTGGCGTGCTGATGCGCAAGGGGGCCGAAGAAGGCCCCACGCTCGAAGGGATTCACAAGAAGGTGGACGAACTCAACAATCACATCCTGCCCGAGGGCGTGAAAGTCATTCCCATGCTCGACCGCAGCGATCTGCTTCATTACACGCTGCACACGGTGCTGCACAACCTCGGCGAGGGAATGATCCTGGTAACGATCATTCTGTTTCTGTTTTTCGGCAATATTCGTGGCGCCTTCATCGTTGCGCTCACCATTCCGTTTGCGTTGCTTTTCGCATCCGTATTCCTCAATCTGAGCCATATCCCCGCAAACCTGATTTCACTGGGCGCGCTCGACTTCGGAATGGTGGTGGACGGCGCTGTCGTCATGATGGAGAACATCATGAGGCACTTGAGCCATCAAGGCAAGAACATTTCGCCGGAAGCGGGCCGCATCACGATGAGCATGAAGACGCCGATTGCAATGATCCGTGATGCCGCTCACGAGGTCCAACGGCCGGTTTTCTTCGCGATTGCCATCATCATCACCGCCTACATGCCGATCTTCACGCTGCAACGAGTCGAAGGGCGTTTGTTCCGGCCCATGGCCTGGACCGTTGCCTTCGCGCTGCTTGGCGCCATCGTATTCTCCATTTTCCTTGTGCCTGTGCTTGCTGCCCTCCTCTTCCCGCATGGTGTCAAGGAATGGCGCAACCCGGTTATGGAGTTTCTGAAGGATCGGTACCGGGGTGCGGTGAAGTTGGCGATCGAGAATCGCTGGATCACCGTTGGCGTTGGCCTGGTTTCGATGGCCCTCGCCCTTTTCCTGACGTTCAGCGGCGTCATTGGCTCGGAGTTTCTGCCCCATTTGGACGAAGGCGCCATCTGGGCGCGCGGCGCGATGGCGAACAGCGTAGGCGAGACGGAAGGCACGCGCTTCGCCCAGCAATCCCGTTACGCCTTCGCTTCATTCCCCGAGGTCACCAAGGTTGTCTCGCAATCCGGGGCGCCCGACGATGGAACCGACACTGGAGGATTCGGCAACACGGAATACTTCATCGACTTGAAGCCAAAGGACCAATGGCGCCCCGTCTTTCATCAGAATAAAGAGGAGTTGATCGCCGCGATGGATCGCGAAGTGGAGAAACAGCCAGGGGCTTTCTGGAACTTCTCCCAGCCCATTGAGGACAACATGGATGAAACGATGACCGGCACGAAAGGCGGACTGTGCGCCAAGCTTTACGGGCCGGACCTGGACGTTCTCGAGCAAAAGGGCGAAGAGATCAAAGAAGTCATGGCCAATATTGACGGGGTCAAGGATTTGGGAATCCAGCGCGATACAGGCCAGCCGAATATCGATCTCACCGTTGACCGTCAGGCGGCTGCGCGCTTCGGCATCAATGTGGCTGACATTCAAGATGCGATTCAGACCGCTGTCGGCGGAAATACTGTCAGCCAAGTGTTGCAGGGAGAGGCAGTCTACAACGTGGTCGCGCGCTATCAAAAACCGTATCGCGATACCAAGGAGGCTATCCAGAATATTCGCTTGCTTGCTCCCTCGGGAGAGCGCGTCTCGCTGGCTCAAGTTACCAAAGCCCAGGTTCGCGATGACGCTTACGACATTTACCGGGAAGATGGTTCCCGCTATGTGGCCATCCGCTTTGAGGTTCGCGGGCGCGACCTGGGCACCACGGTCAAGGAAGCCATCGACAAGATCGCCAAGAATGTACAGTTGCCGCGCGGCTATCACCTCGAATGGTCAGGAGAATACGATAGCGAAAAGCGTGCCGAAGCAAGGCTGCTCTTGATCCTGCCCCTGACGGTCTTTTTTATCTTCATCATTCTCTACGCCATGTTTCGTTCTTTCAAATGGGGGCTGCTGATTCTCGCCAACGTGGCCATGGCTCCCGTTGGAGGATTGCTCGCTCTCTATTTGACCGGCACATACTTCAGCGTATCTTCCGGTGTCGGCTTCCTGGCGCTCTTTGGAGTTTCGGTTCAAACGGGCGTCATCATGCTGGAATATATCAACCAGCTTCGAGCACGAGGTTACACTCCGGAAGGCGCTGCGATCGAAGGCGCTGTCCTACGGCTTCGCCCCATCATGATGACAATGCTGGTGGCTACCCTGGGATTGCTTCCCGCCGCGATGTCACACGCCATCGGCTCCGACTCGCAGCGCCCATTTGCCATTGTCATTGTGGGGGGACTCATGACAGCTCTCGTGTTGAGCCTCTTCCTCCTGCCCACATTGTATGTCTGGGTTGCACGAGAAGGGGACGTGCTCCCGAAACCGGAGGTGGCACTTGAAGCATAAGTTAGATTCTGTCTTCACGCGAAGCATCGGCGGTTGCGTTCTGGGGATTGCTCTCCTTGCCGGTTCCGCGAGCGCGCAGCAGGCGCTTACATGGGACCAGGTGAAAGCCAAGTTCGAGGCGGCCAGCCCGCTGTTGAAGGCGGATGCGGCCAATGTGGAGGAGATGAAGGCGGAGGAGATTACTGCCTTTCTCCGCCCAAACCCGCAGTTCACTCTAGGGGCGGATGGAACGCAGATCGAACGGCACAATGGGGTCTGGACTCCATTCAAGGGCACGACCGAACAGCCCAACTTCAGTTACCTGCATGAGCGCGAGCACAAGCGGGAACTGCGCTTGAAAAGCGCCCAGGAAGGCACGGAGATCACTCAATCTCAGCACATTGACCTCGAACGCAATCTGGTCTTCGGCCTGCGCTCGGCCTTTGTGCAGACTCTCCAGGCCAAGGCGGTTCTGGCGCTGGCAAAAGCCGATCTGGAGTACTACGACAAGATCATCGACATCAGCCGCGCGCGCTTCAAGGCCGGCGATCTGGCCAAGATCGACCTGGCCAGGATCGAGCTTCAGCGCGTGCAATACGAGTCTGAAATCGAGACCGCAATCGTCAATTTGCGCCAGCAGAAGATTCAACTCCTGCTGCTGCTCGACGACCGCACGCCGGTCGACCAGTTCGACGTGACTGGACTCTTCGACCTAGGTCCGGAACTCCAGCCGCTCGCCGATTACCACCAGATCGCGCTGGACAACAGGCCGGATCTGCGGGCGGCGATCCAGACCATCGAGCAATCGCAGACCAATCACAAGCTCGCCATCTCCAACGGTTCCACAGATCCCACTTTCGGCGCGTGGTACACCTACAACTCCTCGACCAATAACCCCAACGGCCCACAGACTCTCGGCCTAAGCATCAGCATCCCACTGCGAATTTTCGACAAGAACCAGGGCGAGAAGAAGCGAACGCTGGTCGACATCGACCGAAGCCAGGATGCTGCCGAAGCCGCAAAAGCGCAGGTCTTCAGCGACGTGGACAATGCATACGAATTGGTGCGCAGCAATATTGCGCTGATTAAGCCGTACAAGGAGCAGTATCTCGACCAGTCGATTTATGTGCGCGACACCGTTACTTTCTCCTATCAGCATGGAGGGGCGTCGCTGATGGACTTCCTCAATGCACAGAGCGACTACCGCGTCGTTCAACTGGCCTATCTGCAGTTGATCGGCGCGTATATGACAGCAGAAGGCCAAATGAATCTTGCCGTAGGGCATGAGGTGTTCCAATGATGGAGATGGCTTGCATGGGCAGCGCCAGCCTTCCGGTATATTCGATAACCGCCGCAGAAAGGTCGAATCAATGAAGAGATATGAAGTTCGAGCGCGCATCGAGGAGTTTGGCATTCTGCCTTCAGTGCGTGTCACGTCGCGTGAGATGGCGCGATTTGCGGCGGAAACGGTTTACTCGGCGGGGATTCCAGTTGTCGAGATCACCATGACCACGCCCGGCGCGCTGGACGTAATCGACGACCTGGCGAAACGCTATCCGGATATGGCGGTGGGCGCCGGCACAGTATTGGATGAGGAAGCTGCGCGCGCCGCTATCGACGCCGGCGCGAGGTTTCTGACCAGCCCCGGATTTGTTCCGGAGGTGGCGGCCTATGCAAACTTAGTCGATGTCGTGGTGCTCCCGGGGGCTTTGACGCCGACCGAAATCATTTCGGCTTGGAAGGCAGGTTCGGATCTAGTCAAGATTTTCCCTACTGGTCATATAGGAGGCGTCAAATATGTGCGCGCCCTCAAAGTGCCGCTTCCTCAAATCCCGCTGATTGCCACAGGCGGAGTGAATCAGTTGACAGCCTTCGACTTTATCCAGGCCGGAGCAACTGCTATTGGCCTGGGGGGAGAATTGTTCCCCAAGGAGGCTTTGCACTTCCGTCAGGCAGATCGCATCCATGAGCTGGCTAAAAGGTTCCTTGGCCTGGTGAGGGATGCGCGGGCGTTGCGGGATACTTACTACTAGGGCATCACTCCGATCGCGCATTGCGGAGCGGCTAAACCGCTCTAAAAAATAACTCCATTCCTATCATTCTCTTCATGCCTCCCTCATGTTATCTCCTTAGTATCTAAGCATGGGAGGTATCAAGCACATGAAACTTAGCCTATTCGCAACATGCATCCTGTCACTCGCTTTGGCGGGTGTAGCAAGCGCACAGGGCGCGGCATCTGCCCCGGAGACTGGCGCCCATTACACTCAGGCGCAGTTGAAGCAATTGGCGTTCAACGCGCATGCCCCAGCGCAATACACGGCTCTCGCAAATTACTACGGCGGGCAGCGGAATGACTATCTGCAAAAGGCCGCCGAAGAGAAGGCGGAGTGGGACCGGAGGAGCCAGAACATCGTGAGCGTGGCGGCCAAGTATCCAAGGCCTGTAGACTCGGCACGCAATCTTTACGAGTACTACATGTACAAGGCTTCCGAGGCCGGAACGCTCGAAGCAAAATATAACCGTCTGTCGGCGCCGGATGCTCCAGTGAACGCGCAATAGCGCTTTTCAAATCTGCAATTTGGCCGTGAAGCTCCTCCTCGGCTGACGGAGAAAAGGGAGTAGGTCTATTTGACCCGCTCCCTTCTCTGTTTATATGGATACAAATGAATTCCTTATACGATCTTCACGACAATCCAGCTAAGCTACACCTAGCTTGTCTGGAAATCCGGTTGAACAAGGTGCAGGTCAGATGGGAGATCCAGTAGTTCTGGAACCGAGGCGACTGCCGCGAAGAATTCGAACTCTGGCACAGAGTCTGACAGCCAGTGCGGTTCTCGTTCTGCTGACCTACGGCGGGTTTGTGTTTCAGATCAACCTTCTGACGATCAGTTTTCTCTATTTGTTGATTGTCGTGGGGGTAGCGTCGCGCTTCGGCTTCTGGCAGGCGTCATTTGCTTCGGTCCAGGCAGTGCTCTTGCTTGACTACTTCTTTGAGCCGCCTCTTTTCAGTTTCGAAGTTGCCAGCTCAGGGATATTTGTTGCGCTTGTGACGTTTGAGCTGACGGCACTCACGATCAGCAGATTGCAAGGGCGAGAAATGCGGGTTGCAAGAGAGGCGGCTATCAATCGCGCAGAGATGGAACAGTTGTATGAATTGAGCCGGAGTTCGCTTCTACTGGATTTGCGCGAGCCGCAGGGACCGCAGCTTGTTGTTTTGATTCGCAGGATATTCGACGCACAGGCGGTGGCTTTGTTCGACATGAGCCTGAGCCGTCAGGACAGGATGGGCGAATGGGACGCGGGCGAGGAAGATCTGGCTAAAGAATGCTATTTGCGCGATGCCTCACAGGACGATTCGAGTACTCAAACCTGGCAACGCATCCTGCGAGCCGGAACTGGGTCTGTTGGCGCTTTGGTGGTGCGCGGGAAGCTCAGTTCTCTTGTGGTCGATGCGCTTGCATCTCTTTCCGCAATTGCGATCGATCGGCACCAGTGGGTCGACAAGGAAGAAAGAGCCGAGACTGCGAAAAAGGGTGAGCAGTTGCGCGCGACGGTGATGGATGCGCTCGCTCATGAGTTCAAGACGCCTCTTACAGCGGTTCAGACCGCCAGTTCAGGCTTGCTTGAGCTTGGCGGATTGACGGAGCCCCAACGCGATCTGGTGACGCTGATCGACGGGCAGGCAATACGACTGAACCAATTGTGCACTCGGCTTCTGAAGGCTGCCAAGCTTGATGCGAAACAGGCGGGTCTTGAGACATCCGACGTGAATGTGGTTGATTTAGTTTCCGAGGTATTGGCCAGCCATCCAGCGGAAGCGGAAAGGAACAGCATTCAGGTTGCGGTGGAGGATCCCTCACTGACCGTGCGCGCGGATCGCGGTTTGCTTGCAATGATTCTGACGCAGTACATCGACAATGCGCGGAAATACTCGATGGCAGGGACGCCGATTGCAATTGCCGCACGAGCGAGTCATAGCGATGTTCTCATTTCCGTCCATAACTTCGGATCGACGATTCGGATCGAAGACCGGGAAAGGATATTCGAGCGCTTTTATCGGTCACCGGAGTTGAAAGACGCTGTTCCCGGTACTGGCATCGGACTCTCTGTGGTCAGGAAGGCGGCCGAGGCTCATCATGGGCACGTGTGGGTCATAAGCGATGACAAGCAAGGAACGACATTCTTTTTTTCCCTTCCCATCGACGCAAGGAGGACTCTTTGAATACGGAGCAGGCGAATACAGGGCAGGGCACGATCCTCGTGGTGGACGATGACAGTTCCACGCGGCGGGCATTGCGCGTGACATTGTCTGGAATGGGCTTCACGGTTGTGGAGGCGGCTCGCGGCGAGGAGGCACTATCGCTGGCTCGCGTGACTTGGTTCGATGCGGTGCTATTGGACGTGGATATGCCAGGAATGGGCGGGGTAGAAGCCTGCCGCCTTATCCGGCGCGCGGTGGCGCGCTTGCCGATCCTGATGTTGACAGTAATGGATAGCGAAGATGACAAGGTGCTGGCATTGGATGCCGGCGCCGACGACTACATCACCAAGCCGTTTCAAGTACGGGAGTTGACGGCGCGATTGCGTTCCGCGGTACGCAGAAGGAATGCTCAGGATTCCTACCGGGACGCGCCGATTCGCCATGGCCAGCTCGAATTGGATCCGGTGAAATACCGGGTGATGAAGAGTGGCCGCTCGATTCATCTGACGCCAAAGGAATTCGAGGTCCTGCATTACCTAATGATGCATGCAGGCGAGCCAATTCCACACGCGCGCCTGCTAAAGTCCGTGTGGGGGCCGGAGTATGGAAACGAGCTCGAATATCTCCGAACATTTGTCCGTCAGCTGCGCAAGAAGATCGAAGACGATCCAAAGAATCCGCAGTATCTGTTGACGGATGCTTACGTCGGCTATCGATTTAATGAAATGCCGCAGCTAACCTAAGTAATCTCAGTATAGAAATTAGGGATGCTGGATAAGATAATAAATGATTCTCCATGATATTGAGGAACCTTTATGGTTTCTTTTTGTCCGGCATCCGATAATTGCTTATTTACACTCGCCTGGACCGTCCCCACAGGATACTTTCGGTGATTTTGGTGTTGTTGCATTGGCAGGCGTCGGTGTACTGCTTGCATGGGACTGCTTTTCCCATTTTGTCCCTGCCAGATCCCATGATTTTCTAGGAGCGTTTACACTTGCCATGATTGCGCTAGCATACCTCGTCTATCAGTGTGCGCGCAGACCCGCGCGCATGGAACTTGTCAAGGCGATCTTGCTGGCAGTTGCTTTTTTTTCTGGGCAGCCAATCAACTGTTGCCTAATTATCGTCAAGCTACGCTCTTTAACGACATTGCCATTGACTTTTTGTTTTCGATGTGTTTTTGGTCATGATCGGCTGGCCAAAAACTTCGCCAGACGAGTCCTTTGCTGAAACTTTTGCGGGGTCACGTAGAAAGGGAACTATAGACTCGATTGAGTTGTTGCCTCTCTGCGCGCAATCTGTGCATGAAGATTCAATTGTGAACAAGAAAAGCGAGCAGGACGTGGCAACCGGCAGTTTGTTTCGTATTGGAGGTCGAAACGCTCTTTGCGCGCCCCGAAATGATCGATCTCTATTTTGACGTGGTCAAGAAGGCAACGGAATGGCCGCTTTACGATCAATCCATCAAAACCTTGGCGCAACATCTTGGATTTCAATGGCGCGACACAAACCCATCAGGCGCTGCATCCATCGAGTGGTACAACCGATGGGTCGAAACCTGTGATCCAGCAATCAAACAGCGCATCCTTGACTATAACGAGGACGATTGCCTTGCCACTGGCGTAGTTGTGGATGGAGTCCGAAACCTGCCTGTCAAGGCTTAGGAGGCATCTCTCGGCCTAGGTTCTTCCAACAAAGCTAGAACTGATCATGAAAAACCTCCCAGTTGGCAATCATTCCGTCCTGCTCGAAGTTCAAGTCTCCGGCCGAGTCCTGGAGATCCATGAGTGCTGACCGGCGGTCGCAGAGACGGTCGTAAGCGCGCTGCTGAACATAACTTCTGATCCAGGGGTCATTGCCGGAGCGATTGAGTATGATCTGGTCACTGACGGTGACGAGTTCCTGCGCTTCAGTTTCGATCGCAAGGAGCGCGTCGAGCCGCTTGCAGTCTTTGCATTTCGCGGTACGATCCGGTGGGGTAGTGGTTTCCCAAAGCCGGACCGCTTCTTTCAGAGGGCATCGAGCTGCTTGTAATCAATGTCAAAGGCGAGGGGCTTGGGAACAAAGGGCATCCAGAGGCGCTTGGAGCGGTAGTACTTGTCTGGATCAGCTACCACTTTTTCATGCTCGGCCCCCCAGTAAAGCAGTCCCCCCCGTGATACCTCGCCGAGCTTCAGCCCGAATTCGGCAATAAAACTGTACCCCAGAATCTGAATTCTGTAGCAACCGAGCAGGGGGTCTTTCCCATCCTTGGGCCGAGCCGTCTTGAAATCGATCACAGCGATAGACCCATCTGAAACTTGGAAAATGTCATCCGGCTCGCCATACAGAAGGACGCCGGAATCAAGGCGGTGCTTGAACCTTCGCCAGTTTCGAGGAAATTGGACCTGGCCCACAAGGTCGCAAAATGGCGCGAATTCTTCCGGAAGGGTCCCGTTCTTCTCGATCAAATCGCCGACAACGGCCATCTGCGCCTGTTCCATCGATTTGAAGATCGCGCCGCCAAATTGATCAAAGGGCGGATGGAACTTCTGCTTGAGCAAATACCAATAACACCTTGGGCAGAAGCTGTCGATTTCAACGAGTCCCAGTCTTTTGGGCGTGATTGCGAGGTCAGTATCCAATGTTGTGCTCCTCAAAAGGTTTAGTGATCAAGGTTTGACGTACCATGTGGGATCAGCCGCAGCTGCGGATAGGCCAGGCGCCGTTGAAGAAACAAAAGCGCGATGGTGCCGAACGAGATAGGGATCTCCGCAAGCTGTCTAGTATAGGAGGCGCATTGCCTTGCAACTCATCAAACTCATCCCATGAATTGATAGCTCGCAAGTACGGCAATCCGTGGGGCGCCCCTGCTCTCGCATTGGCCCAGTTCCCGCTGGCCGCCGCCAGAGCTTGGCTTTGCCGGCGGATTGCTGGTGCCTGTAGCAGCGGGGCGTGGTGCTGGCACCGCTCGCTCTGACACTGAGGCGGGTTTGCCATCTTCCGGCCTAGTTTCTGGTTCTGGAGCCTGCGATGTCGGCTTTCTGGCAGTCAGAAAGTCATTAAGGTCTTCGACTGAAATGAAGATTCTTCGGCCCTCCCGCCGCACTGGCAAAGGCCTTTTCAGGCGGACCCAGCAGTAAACCATTTTGGGCGGAACCCCCTGGAATGTGGCGACTTCTTTTACTGACAGCCAAACATTTGTCGTGCCCGGCGGATTTTCCATGTACCCCCTTTGGGTGGTCAAGCGCGGAATCCCCGCGCTTGCATTCATCATCCTCTCCACCGCTTTTCTACCAAAGGCCCAACCTGGCCGCCGGTCTGCTGATCAGTGCGATCACCGGAATGATGCTGGCCGACCATGAGAACCAGTACCGTTGAATCGTTCTCCTGTCGGCATGACCTGGCAGTCAAAACCATTCGCCGTCGGCGTATCGTGAAAAAACCATTCAGCCCTAAAGGTTTTCCCGTAGTTTCGACGTTCGAAAACGCCAGTAATATTCGTTCATCAGGTAACAAGTTCCGGTCGCGATTCTGCTTGATCTGCTTCGACGGCATAGCAACCGAAGAAGGGACACAGTTCGCAGAGGTACTTCTGTCTGTCAATCACAGTCAGGGCTACTGCCAGCCGGCGGTCAGCAGTCCTGGCAACAAAGGAATGAACGAAGTGAACAATACCAACACCGTTAAGTTTCCGTTGCTCGAGGGAATCCTCGAGATGAGCAATCTCCCTCTGAAGCCGATGTACACCGTTCACGATGTCGCCGCCATCTTCCGGGTCTCGACCCGTTCCATCCAGAAGTGGATGTCACGTGGTCGCCTTTCTTCGCGCTCGATGCCCGGCCGCGCCAAGTTTCTGCCTCAGGACCTTGAAGGTTTCATTCACCAGAGCTGCAAGGAGCGCCGTAAGTAATCGGAGCCAACTGACCATGTCCCTCTTTCTCGCCTCAGGGAGCCGCATCAAAACCGGTTCCCACCGGTTCGGAAATGAGAGCTATATCAGGCCTCCGTTCGGAACCGTTCGCAAAGAAAGCATTGATTCGCAACCTCTCGCTGCAAGGCGCATTTTATATGCGTCTTTGTAGCCGGTTACCTCTATAAACACGCAAAGGAAATGCAGATATGATCGCAAACAATCTTCAGAATGGTTCGGTAATTGCAACAGAAGTTCCGATCCAGTCAACTCAGTTCACAGAGGTGCGGATAAGTCCAAAAACTGTATCCAACCTTCTTGATAGCCTTCAACAGGCGCATCCGAAGGGATTCGCAATGCTTCGCAGCACCTGCGCGATTCTTTCATCGTATCTCGACAAACCTGCCTGCGAATTAACGGTTCAGGAAGTCTTCGACAGCAAGGATTCGCTGCGCGATTTCCTGGAGAGCCGCAAGTACGCCGAAAACTCGATCCGGACCTACGTCAACAACCAGCGTATTCTCCTGCAGCAAGCTCAAATCTTCGGTTGGAAACCTTCCAATGATTTGTCGGCCGCATGGCAGAAGGTAATGGATTGCGTCACCTCCGCAAACGGGAGGAGTCTTGTTTCGTACCTGGCAAAGAATCGCAATACTCCACAGGAAGTCATCGAAGAGGACGTCCTCGACTGGTCATCGAAGAAGGTCTGTGGCGGAACCTCAATCATCACGACCCGGAAGATCTCCGGTAGCTTTTGGCGCATTCTCAAGGAACTTGACTTGGGTGGAGATGGCGCCAAGAATTCCCCTTCCTGTTACGGTATTCCCACCGATCAGTTTCCCTCAAAGATGCAGTCCGAAGTGAAGGAGCTTACTCGTTGGAAGCAGGCTAACTTCGCGCCGGGCCGCCCAAAGAACGGTCAGATTCGCGAAGTGACGGCTCATGGTATGGATAGGACATTTCGCAAGCTTTATGGATATGCGATTAAAATTCGCGGTGAAAAGGAGATCGTATGTCTTGCTGACCTGATAACCGAGAGCATTGTCACGGGTTTTGTCGAATGGCGCATCAATGAACGCAAAGTAAAGGGTCAGTCGATTATTACCGGTCTTGCTTCTCTGCATGCAGCTTTGCGCCATCATCCGGCGTTTAAGACGATGGATATCTCCTGGTTTGACCCTTTAATGGCTAGTATTCCCGCGGAACCTGAGTCAGAAATGCGTGCGCGGAAGGCGGAAAAGTATGTGGACTATGCCCGCCTTGAGGCGATTCCTGCAAAGATCCGCGAAAGCCGGTTGAAATCCAGGAAGGGGCCTCTCGACGTTGCACAGTATGTTCAGGACGAGTTGCTGATCAAATGGTTGACCGTTCTTCCCTGGCGCCAGCGCAATATTCGCGAATCCCGCATCGATGGGCCTAAACCCAATATCTTCAAGGGGCCAATCCCCAGGTTCAGCGATATTGCGAAGCCAGAATGGGTGCTCCAAGAAGAACAGCAGAATCCCGCTGCTCGGTTCTGGCAGTTTCATTTTGCACCTCACGAAACGAAAACCCACATCGATGTTCACTCTCTTATGCCAAAACAGCTTATTCCGCTACTGGAGGAATTCATTACGATTCATCGTCCCGTGTTGCTCAAGGGAAACAGTTCTCACACGCTTTTTGTGAACGAGGAGGGCAACCCGGCAACTGAGCGCAAGATTGGCCAGTCGGTCTCTGAACTCGCACTTCGCTATGCAGGGAGTCACACATCGCCGCATCGCTTCCGGGACATTCTTGCCTATACATGGCTTGAGCATCACCCGAATGATTACCTTTCGTTGTCGAAGCTGCTGTGGCACCGCAACATCAACACTACGTTGAAGGAATACGGCAGCCGTTTCAACGAGTCGAATGGAGTTGCAGCCATGGAAGCCTGGCTTGAGCAGCGCAGCGCCGGTTCTGAATAGACGGTCGCTATTCAGTAAGCACGCGAGTTTGAGGCAAGCTTTGGCTTAATTTACCAAATACATCCGCGTGGCAACACGCCACGCCGGATGCAGAACCACAAATTGGCTGGCCAACGCAGCATAGCGCGAGCCTGGAGTTGAGATAAGGACAGCATGAATCAGATGGAACATTTGGCAACAGACTCGAGGCTTGTTGGCGTCAGTGAATTGGCCGCATATTTTCGCTGCGATCCAGAAACTGTGAAGCGCCAGGCACGTAGCGGAAAACTTCCTGGTTTCAAGTTTGGAAAGTCGTGGTTTTTCCGCCTGCAGGACATCGACTGCATGATTGATAGCGCAATCCACACGGCTCATCAGGTGCAGGCATGACGGCGTTGCAGGATCGCCGTCTGCGCTATCAGAATGGGACACTGGAGCGCATGACCAGAAAAAGTGGGCCAGATATTTGGACGTACCGCTGGGTTGAGAGAACCAGCGGTAAGCGGCGCAGAGTCCAACTTGGAACTGTAAAAGAACTGCGGACCATGCAGGCGGTCAAACAAGCGGCAGATGGTTATCGCCTCACTGCAAACAGCGAAAGCGATGTCGTGCGGAACGTCACCATGTCGGCAGTGCTCGACCGCTACGAGAGAGAATTTCTAACTCCGTACACTGAACGACCTTTGGGCACCATCGACGATGGAAAGATCAGTGTGCAAACTGCAAAATCCTACCGATCCTACATACGCGGCTGGGTTAGACCACGCTGGGAGAAGTATCCGATCTCCGAATTTGCCAAACCTCAGTTGAGGTCAGCCATGGAGACATGGCTGGCAGACTTGTGCAAGTCAGGAAAGCTGGCACCGAAGACAGTCCGCAGCATCGGTTCACTGATGCGCTTGATCTTCAGGCGCATTGTGAAGTGGGGCTATCTTGCCAGTAACCCGATGGATTTCGTCGACCTTCCCGAAGGCTCAACGCGCAGGAAAGAGAAGCCGCGCTCCTTGACGCCGACGGAATTTCTGGCGCTGTTGAAGCTCTTCGGACCCCGTGAGAGGCTCGCAGTCGAGATTGCAGGATGGCTGGGTACGCGGCGCAGTGAAGGATTCGGCCTGAAATGGCAGGATCTCGACCTCGACCGCTGCGTAGTCACCTTCCGCCAGGGCTTCGTCTCCGGTCGCATCTCCCAACTCAAGACGGAGGCGTCACGGACGCAGATCAGCCTTCCGGAAACAGTGCGGGATTCCTTGATGGCCTGGAAGAAGTTGACGCCATACTCGGCGTTGGACAATTGGGTATTCGCCAGTCCTGCGACCAACGGGCAGCGCCCCATGTGGCCCGACTCAATGCTGGCTGACTACATTCGGCCAATTGCAGAAAAAGGGGGCTTTGGTCGGATCGGTTGGCACACCTTCCGCCACAGCCTCACTTCCTGGGGCAAGCAGGTGCTGACGCTTGAGGAGACGAAAGAACTGATCCGTCACGCGAACATTCAAACCACAAGCGACATCTATGGCGGCCTTTCGCTGGACGCCAAGCGCGCAGCGCAGACCCGTCTGGTGAAGTTCGTTCATGAGGAGGGAGAAAAGGCGGCTGAAGAGGGAAATCTGTAATCTGTCCCCAACTGTCCTTTTTGGGGTGTTTGAAGATAGCTTTAAGTTGTTGATTTATTTGGTTGCGGGGGCTGGATTTGAACCAGCGACCTTTGGGTTATGAGTTCTTAAATGAAGCAATATCATAGAGTTAGCAGGCAGGGTTGGTTGACGTAAATTGTTTTGCGGAATCCGCAGAAATCTGTAGGAGTTTGGCGGATGGGTTGAACTTGGGTTGAAGCTCCAACTCCAGAGCTAGTGTAAATTCATCCCAAGCGCCAGCTCTCGCTCAAACTGTCAAACCGGGTCACCCGATGTTCGCGAACGCGAAGACGGGTGACCCGCATCTGCTGCGTTCTCAGCCGTTCCTAATTGTTGGCTGATCACCGGCCCTAGACCGACGGCCATAGGAGGTCAATGAGCGCGTTGCCCTGCTATCGCCATTCCAGGATCACGGCGAATCGCACTCCTAACAAGTCATGGAGTTGAGATACGCGAAGCAGCGGTGTCGCAGATGAGATCCCGAAGGCGTTGCTTGAGCCAGCCGAAGCTGATGTACTCCTGCTCGAGCCGTAATCCGAGCCGGATCGAGTTGTCGCGCAGACCGTGATAAAGAGTTCGCTCCTCTTGTGTCAGCCTAAGCAGGTTCGCTCGTAGAGGCGAATCCTCGACTCCCCAGAACAGTCTGTGCGTGTCGAGTGTCGCTCGGTCCATTAGAAACGAATCGGCATGATCGAAGTGAGCTCGTAACTGGTCCAGTATTCCAAATCCATGGGTATCGATGTCTCCCCAATAGTGAATTGAACACTGATGCAGCCAACGGCATCGGCCCAGAGCCTCCCATCCGTAGCCAGCTCCAAAAACGACGATAGAACCGCTCACTCGCGGGAATGCCAGAAAGTTGATTTCGTTTTCTGTAATAAAGACCCGCTTGGCGCCGATGCATAACCGACCGAAGGATTCTGGGTCCAGTGCGATGTCTGGACAGAGCGGACCGAGCCCCCACATGATCTCTGGATCAAGCACCCTGAAGCGAATAAGGATAGGCCTATCCAGGAACCCATAGCGAGCGGCGAATTGGCGCGAGCCGCTCTTGGTGTTATCCACAACTTCCGAAGGTAGAGCCAGATCGAGCAATTCTGCCAAAACACCGCGATGCGCCTCGATGAACTTCGTATGCAAACCCGGAAGGTCGACCTGCCGCAGGTAAATGTTGGGACGTGGATTGTTGATTAGCCAAGTCGCCACAGTCAAGAGCCGAGGCCAATCCTCCGCCAATTCCAGAGCAGCCAGAGGGTGCTTATCCAGCCAAGGCAGCAAGCCAGGAAGAGAATGCCGAGTGGTTTCGACCATGCCCAAGAAGCTGTTCCATTCATCGCGCTTGTCGAGCCAGCTCAGAGCACCCTCCAACGAGTCGACCCACGCGCTCGTCGGCAATCGTTGCGCGCCTTGAACGCGGTGCTGAACCTCCCTGAACTCCAGACGCAGAACAGGATTTCCTGTCAGTTCGGCAACCCACGAACGCACTGCGTCGAAATGACTTGATAGGTCGGAAGAGTCTGGAGCTTTCAGTGATAGGCGTAAAGGAAAGCGGTGGTTGTCGGCCAAGGCTTCACGCAGAAGATCTCCGCTTTGCCAAAACCGCATCAGCTTCGCTTTCAGATCCGCCGTTCTGCTCCAGTTCACTGCGCCACTTCCTGCGGGGGTTGTGGCCCAATCGCTTTCTTCTGCTCGCGGTATTCCTCGATAGACAGGTTCCGGAGCTTTGAATCTTTACCTCCCTCATTGTGAACAAATCCAACACTGGAGACGAAGGGTTCGATGATGTGGATTTTCTGCAGTGGCGTGACAATCATTAGTTGCAAATTGAGTTGCCTAAATAGTTTCAAACCATACTGCGCGGATTCATCCGTCCCTCGGCCAAAGGCCTCGTCGATCACGACGAAACGGAAGGAGCGCGAACGCTCCGCCCCCCATTCAAGACCGAATTGATAGGCGAGACTGGCAGCAAGAATCGTGTAAGCCAGCTTTTCCTTCTGCCCGCCAGATTTGCCACCCGAATCGGAGTAGTGCTCGTATTCGCTGTCGTCCGCCCGCCAGCGTTCACTCGCAGCAAAAAGAAACCAGTTGCGGACATCGCTGACCTTCTCCGTCCAACGCCGGTCAAGCTCTGTCAAACCTTCCCGCCCGCGGAAGCGATCAATAATGGCCTTGACCTGAAGAAACTTTGCATCGGAGTATTGCACGTCGTCCGACCCGGTTACCGCCCCTTCAGTACAGGTGCGTAAGTCCTGCTGAAAATCCCGAATCTCGGCGTCTGGGCTGGATTGTAATTCCAGCACAATATAGCGGCCGGGATTGTAGTCAATTCCAGAAAGAGATTGGTTGATCTGCGCGATTCGATCTTTGATGGTTTCACGCTGGCGCGCCAATTGCCCGTTGAAGTTGGCGATTTCATTGATCGTGTTGACGTTGAGCAGTTCCTTAAAGCGCGCCTGAAAGCGCGGCAGGTCATCCTGGTTCAGACGGGTTAGCAGGTTGTCATATTCGAAAGCCGCTTCCAAGTTGGCATCAATTTCCGCCGTATCAAGTTTGAACTCCTCCTTGAATGAAACCATGGCCTTGATGATTCGTTCCGTCAGTAGCTTGATCTTTCTGTCCTCGGCATCTATCCGCGCCTGCAACCAATTACGCACATCTTGCTGGCGAGGTTCGCACGATTCCACAGTGAGTTGGTGCTCACCCAAGGCCTCGGCGCGCATTGCTTCCAGCTTTGACGATAGAGCTTCATTCATGGCCACGCCAGACAGCGTCTCAGCCTCAGTTCGTTGCTCCAATGCGACTCTTCGGCGTTCCTCGGCCGTTGTTCTCCTCGCCCGCGCTGCTAGCAGTTCGGACTCTGTTTTCTTGCGCGCTTCCAGGCGCTCCCGCAATTGTTCATTCAGCTGCCCGAGTGCGTCCGAGGCCGCTTCCAGCCTCTTTCGCTCGTCTGTGAGCCGGGTTATTTCGGAGGCAACACTAGCCCAGTCCAGTTCTTCGAAATTGTCCAACTCATCAAGACGCGTAAGCGCATCCAGTCGGCTCGCGAGCGCCTTCCGTTCCTTCAGCGTTTCGTTTCTCGCGTCCATCACTGTGCCCATCCGGGTTCCGAGATGGCTAAGTTTGACCTCCAATGCCGTGATCTTCTCGCTGTTATTCCAGCCGAGCACATAGCGGCTGCGATCATCGATGTTGTAGCGGTCGTCCTTTTCGTGCCGACCACTCGGATCTTTGATCTGCCCAGCCCGCGTGATGGCACGTGGTTCACGCTGGAACTGCTCCTGCGTCACGCAGCAGGCGACGTTGAAGCGGTGGGCAAGTTCGCGCTCCACCCAGTCGTAATAGCGCGAATCCGATTTAAGTAGTAGCTTATGTACCACGGAGTTGCGGTGTTGTTCCGGTAAATTGCCTGCCTTGCGCGCCTGCACATGGAAGTACACCAGGCGACCTCGGAGTTGATGACTATCCACCCATTCCGCGACCGCTGCGTAATGTGAATTGGGTACAAGCAATGTGAGCGCGAAGCTCCGCAACAACCTCTCGATAGCGCCTTCCCAAGCCTTCTCGTCGTCGCGAATCTGGATCAATTCGCCAGCGAACGGCATTTCGTCAGCATTGAATCCCAGTGCAGTGCAGAGAGCATCGCGTATCTGAATCTGTCGCGCTTCGATATTACTGCGGCGACCTTTCAGGCTGTAGATTTCCGCCGACAGTTCATCGTGCTCCTGCTTTCCTTGTCGAAGAGTCACGTCATGCTCGGTTAGGCAATTTTGCAGATCCGCATCGCGTTCGCGATCCTCTTCACGCCAAAATTGAAACCGACTGCGTTGGTCGGCAAAGGCCGTCGCGTCCGCGGCAATGGACTCATTTAGAATGGCTGCCAATTTGCCATAGCGCTCCGATCTATTCTGGCGCGCCTCTCGCACCTGCTCCTTCTTCCGAATCTCCGCCGCAAGCTGTTCAAGGCGATCTCCACCATTGTTGTTGATCGCCTGCTTGAGTTCATCAACTTGATTGTTCTTCTCGGTCAGTTCTGCATCCAGGCGCCGCACCTGTCCCTCTGCCCGATTCCATTCTTCCGCAATCAGTTCCAGGCGCTTGCCGAGAAGTTCAAGCTTCAAGTTTGCGAAGTGAGCGCGCAGTCCTTCGCGGCATTGCCGCAAGTCGTCTACCTCGGTGGACAGTGTTCTGTGGCGGTCGCAGTCGGTCACAAGCGGCATAAGTATCTCAACTTGCCGCTTAGCTTTTAGCACAGCCTCGTGGGCGCGATTGAGGTCGTCGAAATGGCTGATCAACGCTTGGATGCGCGGCGCCACGTCAAACGGCTCCAGCATATGACCACGAACAAAATCAGTGAGATTCCCTACCGATTTCATTGACACTGTTTGATGAAACAGCTCCAGCGCTTGGTCATTCTCGATTCCAAAACGGCGCCTGAACCAGGCTCCATAGGGTGGGAAGCTGTCGAATATCTCGTCACCCATTCCGCGCAGCTTTTTGCGGAGTTGCGCAATATCCGAGCCGAAATTGGCGAAGTCGGAGGCAATCGATAGATCCCGATCCGCGCCCACGAAAAAGCGCGCAGGCTGGCCGTGCGGCTCCTTCATCCAGAATACTTGGGCCAAGGTCACCGTCTGGTCATAGCCGACGTTATGAAAGACGCCGACAATGACCGAATAGCTGTTGTGGTTACGCAAAGGAACAGGCTTAGCCGCCCCCGTAATTTCGTTGCGCTCCGATTTATAGTAGCCGAGTACATAGGAGCGCAAGGACCGCTCCTTGCTGTCAGCTCCTGCGGCCTTGTTGTACGCGATACGCTGAGCCGGCACGAGCAGGGTTGTGATGGCATCGACGAGCGTGGATTTTCCTGAGCCAATATCTCCAGTCAGCAGGCCATTCTGGCCGTTGAGGTTGAGCGTCCACACTTGACTATCGAATGTGCCCCAATTGAAGATTTCCAAGCGTCGGAGACGGAATCCAGATAGCGCCCCTTCCGTTGGGAACTCAAGGTCAAGCGTCTGCGAATCATCCATGCTGCCTCTCATCTTCCCCGGGGGAACCGTCTGCTAATTGCGCACGATAGACTCCCAGTCGCGCATCAAATTCTCCGAGCCACTGTGCATCCACGAAAGCCCTTAGAATTCGCCGCACCTCGTAGTTGGCTCCGGCCGCCAAAGCACCTCCTTCAGCTGGCTTTAGCTTGCGCAGAAAGCCAAGTTCAACGACTTTATTGATTTGAATCTCGAACTGATCCGTGAACTTCGCCTCATTGGTGGCATTCGGCATGAACACGCGGATCAACTCGATCATTTCATCGCGACTCATAACCAGCCGCGTATCACCACCTCGCGTGTCGAATTCAGCCAGCTTCTTTCGCAGCAGTGCCAACAGCAGGCTGACCGGGAAAGAGAGCTGCCGGCGCACTACCAAACGCGGAAGTGAGGTCGTTTGTCCCTCGTCTTTTGGTTCCGGACGGCTTTTCAAGAAGGCATAGCCTTCAGCCTCATCCAACACCAGTTCTAGATAAAGCATTGTCACGTAATCGCGTACCCGCGCCTGCAAATTGAGCAGCGCACCCCAAAGGCGCTCATCGCTGTCGCGGTAAAGTACACCTTTTAGCAAACTGATCAGCAGAGCTGACAAATCCGCTGCCGGAATCGTGATTGGTGTCGTGTTGGAGAGACCGCTTACCATTTTTCGCCATCACCACGTTTCTAGTTAACGCACAAAGATCACCTGCGGCAGCCGAGCGCTGCGCAGCAACTTCTCGCCGAAAAGTGCGGTGGCTTCCCAGTGTATAAACTCCTGTCGGCTCTCGTCGACAACAATTCTGAACACATCACAGCCGAGTTGCAGGTAAGCAATCAATTCCGCCAATCCCTGCTGTAATGGCTCAGTTTCCAGCAATTCGCTCAGGGAAATCCGCGATCTGTCTTGCAAGGCATGGCCGATATGGCGAGTCAGGCGGGCTTTATCCACAACGACCTGATTAAAAAGCGCCTGATCGTCAATTAGTTCGTTGCCATATTGCAGGCAGAGACTGTCAATAACCGGCTTCAGAGGCGGGGTGAATAACGGACGCTCCATCGGCAGCGTAATCTCCGGATGAGGCTCCGCCAACTCGATCACAGTGCCTGTTGGCTGATCATTTCGTAGAGCTAGAGCACTACGCTCGATGCTGCGCAGGATATCCATAATGCGCTTATTTTCCAGCCAGGCTTGGTCGTCCAGAAAACGTCGCAACTGTTCGGATAACTGGGCCACGGTGCGCTGCGTATGCTCTCCTGCTTCCAACCAGTCATAGTGGACTCGTCGGAGACGGGCATCAGGTTCCAATGCTTCAACGGCAGGTAATGCCATCACACAATCCAGGAGGTCAGAAAGCTCCTCCTGGCGGCGGCTGGAAAGCAAAAACTCCCAAAATGCCCGAAAGCTCCGACCCTGATCGGAATCGGTAATGGTGTCGCGCTCACCCAGCACTTCTTCCAACAATTTGCCTTTGCTGCCATCCCACATGGCTATGTGTTCACGCACCCTTCGATCAAGCTGACGAAAGTTGGCTTCCACCTCTCGAAAGTCAGTGAGCAATTCACGGGCTCCCTGCATGAATTGTTGAAAGCGGTCTTTTACAGCGCTGTCGTCCAGTATCGGGAACTGGCCTGAGAGTACTTGGGCAATTTCAGTGTCAATTTTGTCGCGGCGTCCTTGCAACTCGGCAATCCGCCTTACAGGATTAGCCTCAGTGCCATCGCGCATCTGCTTGAGTAGATCGAACAACGTAAGCAGGCGAGATTCTGTGCCGACAAACTGCCGTTCAGACAACTGCTCCAACCAGGCAAGCGCCCTCTCCGACGAGGGCGTCAGATCAAATTGCGCCTCGTCGGTTCCAGTGCGATAAAATTTGCGCAGCCATCCTTTGTCGGATGCAGCCCAATCGTTCAGGTATTCCAACGCAGGTTTTGGGAAGGTGTCCTCGCCCAACAATTGCCGAATTTCGTAAAGCTCGTCATTCAGAGCTTCGGCCATATCTGAGGCCGCCATCACCCGCACATTTGTCACAATGAACACCCGGTGCAGAAAGCTTGCAATCAGGGGCGCATGGGGAGAGGATAGCAACCGCCACGCTGGATTGTGATTCTGAAGAGCCTTAAGTCTCGCAAAATCGAGGATCATCTTGCATCGCTTTCGGAATTGGCACGCAGTTTCAACTCACAGGGAAACCCGAACAACACAGAATGTTGGAGCCGAAGGTTGATAGAAACCTCCTGGAGAGGCGCAATCCACGCAGACTGAGCCAGATATTCTCAATAATATCTCTGCCCCATGCCATTAGAGGGTAACGGGTTGAGATGAGTCGGAGCGAACGTCATCCAGCACCTTGAGAACCACAGCCGGATGCGCGCCGTTGTAACCTTCCTGAGTTTTGCGTCCTCACCGAGTGAGAGCCCGCTGAATGTCAGAGCGTCGTTTAGCTTTCCTCGTTCGGACTCAAAGTAATCCCGGTTGCTACGTGACGTACCGGATTCATAACATGAGTCACAAATTGCAGGATGTTGTGAGCGCAACCATCAGAGTTTTGCTTCGCCGCGAGCGCAGCATAGAGGCGATGCCTCTTGGTCATCTCCGGTATAGGATCGGGAAATCCGCATTCCCGCAAGAACCGTCCGATTTCGGACCCGGTCAGTCCGGTGCTGGTATCTCCGAGAATGTCGGAAAGCGCCTGCAGATTCGGTTCATCGAATTTTGGTATCGCAGCCATCGGCCCGGTCGTCCTTTCCGCTATCCCGCGCGCCGCTGTCAGATCATCATGCTCAAACCATGATTACGTCTTCGGTACTGCTGGCAGCGGCTCGCCCGCCAGTCCTTTGCTGACGAGGCCGGACAGGAAATCCGCAAAGGGAGCAATATCCTCGTCCACACTCGCCTTTTCGAGAGCCTCCATGTAAATCTTGCGGTCACCGACAGGTAGTACCGTCCACGGATATCCGCCTGATGCCATCATGAGATTCATCAGGAAGCGTCCCATGCGGCCGTTCCCATCCATATAAGGATGGATGTACACGAATATGAAGTGACCGAGCACGGCCCGCACTGCCGGTTCCTTTTCCTCGCGAAGAAGATCGAAGAGAGCTGGCATCGCATCCACGACTGCATCGCGGTTCAGAGGCACGTGCATGGAGCGGCGAATGTAGACCTGGCCGCTGCGATAGCCGGCGAGGTCGGCGGGTTTTACCAAACCGGCCGTCACGCTCGGGCCGAACATCTCTCGATACCACGTTCCGTGATCTTCATCCGCGACCAGGCCGGGATTTTGGCCGCTCAGAACCTTTGCCATGCTTTTTTGAACGGCCTGATAGGCCTGCCAGTACCCGAGAGCGGCCATGGCATCCCGCTGTCCCCGGTCCTGTTCATTCGCCTCCGGATTCCAAATGTTGCTCCGGACGCGTTCGATCAGTTCCCGGCTGACGCGATAGCCTTCGATCGACAGTGAATGATAAGCATCGGTCACGTAAGCATCGCCGACGCGTTTCATGTAAGCGGTAATATTACGTGGCAACCCCGGCGCCTTCGGAAACCGTCCGATGACGGGTTCACGCATTTTCTGCCACAGCAGCCGTATGCGGTTCACATACGGAGAGGTTTCGCGGGCGGGCAAAGCGAGTGTCGGCTTGTCCGAAAAGGGATCTGTCTCACGCACGTCGTACCCCGCAGCAATCATGGTCTTTGTAATATCATTCGCGATGCGGTCGCGTCCGCTGTTGAGGAAGGCGCCGGCAAGGCGTCCCGCAATTGTGCTGTGACCGCCTTCCAGCAATTTTGCCAGCACGCCGGATGCATCTCGGACCGTGGCCATGGCCGCGCGCGCGTCGGTCGCATGACTCGAAAAATATTGCGGCGAGCACTCGATAAGCGCGGATTCGAGCGAGAAAAGGCGCAGCCCATCTTTTTCCTTCCGGTCAGCCGGTTTTGGCAGGGCGGCCCGCAGGTCCAGCAGGGACGTTCCGTGTGGCAGTTTGGTCAGGTTGTTTTTGGCTCTGGAGGACCGGACGACGAGCTGCCGGGGGACCGTCCAGTTTCCGCCGTGCAGGGAGAGCGACTGCTCCGGCGACAGGGACCAGTTCCTTGCAAAGCGGGTTTCCAGATAGGCCGCAGCGAAGCGCCAGAATGATGCGTACCATGCGGTGCTCTCCCCCTTAACCTCATCCGGGCGGCTGGGGATGTACCATCCCTTTATTACCTCCTGCAGAAAACCGTTCGCCATGAGGCGCTCCCGGTGGGTGCGTGTCATGTCTTTCGCCCGGATGGCGGAGCCGCCGTTGACGTTCTGAAGCCCGTGGAGGATCTCCAGGGACTGGGCCAGTTTTTGCGAAGGTGAAGCCATGGGGGTCTATCCTCGTTAGTTTTTGCTGTCTTGCGGTTATTAGTTTAATGTGTCGTGTATTAATTAGTCTATTAAGACGTTCAATAATTAGTCTATTATGTCGAGTTATTATTAGTTTTTCCTGCCATAACCCTTCCGGGCCTTCCATCGGCCCCTCGACCGGTTCGGATGTGCAGCCCGCACACCGCGCAAATGGCGGCCCCCTTCCCCCCGGCTTTCGTCCTTTCATTTCAATGGTCCACGCATGTTGGGGATGGACAAACCACAATAAGACGGTCCGGCCGTCCCCGACGTTTTCGACGACCGGGCTCTACTCGCTCTAGCGGGACTCACCGAGCCTCGGATCTCGGCCGTGCGGTAACGATCCCTCACGCAGCAAAGAGATGCTGCGGCCCGATCCTCTGGGTACTGTCCAGCAGTTTCTCTCTACGCATCCCCTTCCTTCTAATTCACCTCTCCTCTTCCATCTGTGCCTCTGCACCAGAGGCTGGAGTATCTACATGTCTAGGTGTGTGTCGGGCATAGATTCGTGACGGGGCCTACAGCGCAGGCTGCGGGTTCTGCTTTAAGTTCGAGCCATGGGACAGAACTTCATTCCAGACACGGTCGACCAGACGCT
>Ga0255351_1000272_pt1 | contig 25042 bp, 22 predicted proteins | sample HBST25r2metaG_FD_186024 | JGI IMG/M metagenome (GOLD analysis project Ga0255351, IMG submission 186024) | Peat soil microbial communities from Stordalen Mire, Sweden - H.B.S.T-25.r2 | ecosystem: Environmental > Terrestrial > Soil > Wetlands > Peat | place: Sweden: Norrbotten County, Stordalen... | reverse complement strand
TCGCTGTGTGGTTCCGACGCGGACGTCTGCTCATCTGCTCTCCTCATCCCAGCCATTTTAGGCTGCGGGCGAACAGAGCCTCCACTTAAACCCTTGTCTGAATTTGCGGAACCAGCTCACATGACAGGGTTTCGATAGGCGGCGCGGATATGGTCCAGATTGCCGATAATTCTTGGATCAGCTTTTACACCGCTTAGAGCTTTGATGTAGGCTCCCCAATTACGCTGAACCTTATCGTCTTCAAACGTATTACCTGTGATCGAAACATAGTAGGCTCCAAAGACGATTTCCAGTGCCCGCCACATATGGAAAGCGGAGGCTGTGTGAACGTCGAAAGCTAGACATTTCCCGGCCAGAACAACATCTGTCTTGGCCTGAGTAGGAAGGCGTTTCCGAATAGATTCTGGAAAATGTTCGTCCGTTTGATCTATGAGTCTTTCTGTCTGGTAGATTCCTTTGTGCTCTACACTCAAGACGGTCATTCGGGGCAAGTCAGCCCGAAACACGGTTTCAAGTGTTTCGATGGAAGAATCTATAAGTCTTGGTTTAATTCCAAGTTTTGCAGTTGTATCTGGAGTGCCGAAACTATAGGAAATCGGTGTACGGATTTCGTCACCAAAAATGTTCTCCAGAATCGCAATCAGTTGTTTTGCAGCATCGCGAGTAGCAGGCAAAAGAACAGAGTCCGCTTGCGTTGCCTGCACCAATTGCTCGTGAGCGCGATGGGCTGTCCAGATTCCGCCTCGTTCTGTTGTGTCTTTGCCTAATCCCCGAAGCGAATGGATTGCTTTACCCAAAGCGTAGAAGTCGTAAACGCTGGTTTGTTTCATATGACCATTATTTATACGCCCAATGGTCCACGCCTGAGAATCGAAGGGGTAGCTATTCATTCAGCACCCCCACTGTAGGCTTCTGATGAGCCAAGTATGTTGTTGCCGTCCTAACTCATTGAAAACAAGGAATTTCTTTACAGAGACGGGGTGGGGTGGGGAGGGTACCCATGCGTTAACAGAGCCACTGCCACACACTGCCTGGCGCTTTCCTGGCGACGCCGGCCCCTGTTTCCGTGCGGGAACGGCCCCTCCAGTTCTTAGACAGGTTCTAAATATTTGTGGACTTTAGCTGTGGAATTCCAGCCCGCGCCTCATCAGGCAGGCGGCAACAGGGAGACATAAGCCTGGACAATGCGCCAGCCTTCCCGCAGCCGGATCCAGGCCTGTTACGGCGGTGATTACGCGCTGCTGCCATGTGGAAATTCCTCATGCCAGATAGGCAATCGCGCCCACTCGCGTGGCGGAGAGATCGTTATCCGCCGGGAGCGGATCACTCCGGCAATGCAAGTCCGAGAGCGCCGAGATTCTCTCCCGGAGAAGCGTTCAGCGTCATCTTCAAATGAATGGAACACGCGGAGAAGGATTTTTCTTGAGGAGTTCAGTCCGGTCAAGCTAGCATGAGCCATGATCACGCGCGCCGCGAAGTTGTTGCTGCTGGCAGGAATCGCTCTGGACTATACGCTGGTTGTGTTCAACAACCTGACTGATTTTGATTCGAACTATCAGTTTGTCCGCCATGTGCTGATGATGGACTCGACCTTTCCGGACAATCATGGCCACTGGCGCGCGCTGTCTTTGCCGGCCTTTCACCTTGCCTTTTACTTTTGCATCATTGCCTGGGAGATCGCCAACACGATCTTGCTCTGGTGGGGCGTGGTCCGGCTGTTGCGGGCGCTGCGGCTTCCAGCAACCGCATTCAACGCGGCTAAAGGCGTGCCCGTGGCGGCGCTCACTCTCTCATTGTTGATGTGGCTGGTTGCATTTCTCTCTGTGGGCGGAGAATGGTTTCTCATGTGGCAGTCCCATACATGGAACGGTCAGGAGGAAGCGTTCCGCATGTTTGCCGTGGTTGGACTGGTGCTGCTGATCCTGCTGCATCCTGACGCCGAAGGCCAGCCGTGAGTACTCCTGTTCCCGCAATCGTTCTTGCCGCCGGAGCCAGCCAACGCCTGGGCCAGCCCAAACAATTGCTCGTGTATCACGGCGAATTCCTGATCGAGCGCGCGATTCGCCTGGCCAACGAGGCCGGCGCTTCTCCGGTGATCGCCGTTCTGGGCGCTCATTACGAAATCATCTGTGCGTCCATTGCGATGAACGATGCGATTCTCGCTATCAACGACAAATGGGTGGAGGGAATCGCCAGTTCCATCCATGCGGGGCTGAGAACGCTGGATGCGGTCGCCGGCGGCGCATCGGGCGTTCTGATTCTGAGTTGCGACCAGCCTCGGCTTACTGCCGGTCATCTGCGCGGGTTGATCGAGACCTTCACCGCACAGGCTGAGCCTGCCATCGTGGCCTCAGCTTATGCAGGCGTTCATGGCGTCCCCGCCATATTTCCTCGCAGCATGTTTGCGGATTTGCTCGCGCTGCGAGGCGACAAGGGCGCGCGCTCAGTGCTGGTTCACCCGCCGTGCCCTTTGATCGCTCTGCCTTTCATCGGTGGTGAAGTGGACATAGACCAGCCTGGCGATCTGGCCCAGCTTGAATAATGCTCACCTTTCGATGGTGGCTTCAATGTAGCCGTGCGGTTCGTCGATGGGCACGAAGATGTGGTTGGGATTGTCCTGGCCGAAGGGGCTCAGGTCCGCCAAGAGGTGGTGCAGGTTGGGCATGGTGAGCGTGATGCGCGCAATCTCCGGCGCCGCTTCCAGCGCGGCCTTGCCCATGTCGAACAGCGTGTGCTGAACGCTCATGCTGTCGTGGGCCGCAAACTCTTTGAGCAGGGCGGAGACGATTCGCGTCCTCACCTGCGCATAATCCGGCGAGTCCGCCGCGTACTCCCACTTCACCGTGGCGCGCGTGCCCAGGATGCGATCGGTAGCCGGTTTGAGCGTGGTGAGTTTGTCCTGGATGTAGCCGGTGAAAGCCGACTTGGTGGTCTTCAGAATCACCAGCCCGTCCACGCCGGAGTGGATGGCCCACGCGCCGCCCCGTTCGCGTGCAGCATGAACTGTGTGCAGCTCCGGTCCGCCGAGCTTGAAGGTGGTGGCTTCAGGCACACCGTCAATTTCCATCCGCTCCCAGGCCTTCTCGTCAATCTCTACGCTGGCCTTTGTAACCTGCGGGTTGTTGCTGAGCAGATAGTCGCCCAACTCAATGGCAAACTCTTCAATGGTGCCGGCCTTTGAATCGCGAGCCACGGAGTAGACGGTATTCTTCATCGTGTCTGTGGGCAGAATCCTGCTGTTGTCCGCCTCAGTAAAGCTTGATTCGAAGTCCCCGTGCAGCAGCAAGTGCACGGTCCACTCGTTGAACTCGTGACGATCGCCGCACCGCGTGATGCGCGACAGGCGTACGCGCGATTTACCGTAGCGATTCTCGCCCAGTCTTGTCATCTTGTCAGCTTCCTCGATAGGTTGTGTAGCTGTGATCGCTCAACAGGAGCGGCAGGTGATAGTGCGCCTCGCCGTCGCAGTTGAAAGTGATGGAAATCTCCGGATAGATGGTCGCCCGGCTATTGCGAGCCAGATAAGCGCCGCTGCCGAAAGTGAGTCGATAAAGGCCGTGGGCGGCACTCTGCGTCAGATCGCGGCAACGTCCATCCGCATCCGTCGCGCTCTCTCGAACGAGGGTCCATCCATCCTCCTCGCGTTTGTCAAGGCGAACAGAAATGCCCGCGGCGGGCTTGCCCAGCACCGCGTCCAGCACATGGGTAGTAATCGCACTCATTGTATAAGCCACTTTCCCAGACGTATTTGTGTGATCTGCCGCTGCTGCTCCGCGGCCTCGCGCAACTCGCCGGCACGATCGCCGGCCAGACGGCGATTGAGAATCGCAAGCATCTCTTCGGCGCTCTTTCCGGTTGCGCAAACGATGTAGGTAAATCCAAAGCGTTGTTCGTAAAGCGCATTGCCGGCAGTCAGTTCGGTAAGCACTTGTTCGGCTGCTTCATGCGCAGACGACTGCTCTTGACTGGACCACGCGGACGATTGCGCCGAAGCGTGCGCGGCCTTTTGCCCGCCAATGCGCGGATGGCGCGCGAAGGCCTCCATCCAGTCTGCCTCTTCCATTCGGCCCCACACTTCATCGGCCGCGGTGCTTAGCTCCGCAACGTTGCGAATGGGGCGGAGCGCAACCATGGCCGCGGCCCATCGCCGTGAACCGCAGCAGGCAATCATCGCTTCGAGCGCCGTGTCCGCGCTCGCCGCGTTCCATGATTGAAGCGTTGCATTCACTTCGACGGCCCCTCCGAACGCAGCTCGATCAGGAACTCCTCAAGCAGGTTGGCGGCTACACGGCTGCGATATTCCGCGGTGGAGCGGATGTCGTCAATGGGCTTTGCCTCCGCCAAGAGCGCTGCCCGCGCAGATTGTATTGTGTGCGAGTCGATTGACTGGTGAAGCAGCGCGGCCTCGACCTGATGGAGCCGCGCCGGAAAGGGCGCAAGGCTCGCCGCCGCCACACGAACTTCGCTCACCACGCGGCCTTGCAGCAGCGCAGTTGCAGCTAGCGCAGTTTTCGACACCGCCATCGCGCGCCGCGTTCCAACCTTGCGCAGGTATTGCCGGTGCTGCGCGAATCGCCTCGGCAAATGAATGGCGTAGAGCAACTCATCGGCGGCCAGCGCATTCTGTTTGTAGCCGGTATGGAAATCCGAATAGGGAATGCGCCGGCTGCCGCGCACTGACAGGAGTTCAATCTCCGCGTCGTAAACGAGGAGAGCGGGCGAAGAGTCCGCGGCCGGCGATCCGTTGACAAGATTGCCGCCCACGGTAGCGCGGCTCTGGTTGGCGATGGAGCCGATCCAGCTTGAGGCCTTGGCCAACAGCGGCAAATCCGCGGCAACTCCCGCGTGTGCGCGCAAATCGCGAAACGTGGCGCACGCGCCGATCGCAATGCTCTCCGATGCGGTTGCGACGAAGCGCAAATCCTGGATGCCCCAAAGGCTGACGAGCTTTTGCGCTCCGAGCCGGCCGGCGGCATGAGCCACCATCAGCTCGGTGCCGCCTGCAATCGGCGTCCACACGCCAGGCTCGGCGGCCAGCATCTCCAGCACCGCAGCCAGGCTGCCGGGCGCGATCATCTCGTGCGCCTCGGCATTACCGCGCATCGGCTGCCTGCTTTTCTGAAGGATTCGCTTGGTCCGCCGCGGCCTCGACCACCGACTCGAAGATGCGCATGAATCCCGTGCAGCGGCAGAGGTTGCCCGCAAGCCCTTCGCGAATTTCGGCGAGGTTGGGATGCGGGTTGAGGTCAAGCAGTTGCGCCGCGGCCATCAGCATTCCCGGCGTGCAGATGCCGCACTGTGCGCCGCCGCATTTGAGGAATGCCTGTTGCAGCGGATGCAATTCGCCGTTCAATGCGAGCCCTTCGACGGTCTGAACGCTGGCGCCCTCCGCCTGAAGCACGGGCACCAGGCAACTGTTCACAAGCTCGCCATTCATGCGCACCGAACACGAGCCGCATTCGCCTTCGCCGCAGCCTTCCTTGGTACCGGTCAGGCGCAGGTCTTCGCGCAACACGTCAAGCAGGCGCTTCATCGGCGGCGCCTGCACGGCACAAGGTTTGCCGTTGACTGTGAAGCGAATGGTGGGCCAGGGCGCGGTCATACGGCGGATGTCTCCTCGACTGCGCGGTGAGCCGCGAGTCCCGCGAACAGGTCTTCAGGCAGCAATGGAATCGCACAAAAGCCAATGCCGGTGGCGTCTTTGATCGCATTCAGAATGGCCGGAGCGGGGCCGTCATGCGGCAATTCGCCAATGCCCTTGGCTCCATAGGCTCCGTACTGAAAAGGAATCTCTTCAAAGAAAACGTGAATGGGAGGCACATCCTCGGCGGTCGGCATAATGTAGTTGGTCATTTGGTTGTTGGCCATGTGGCCATTTTGCAGAAGAACCTTTTCATAGAGTGCATAGCCGATGCCCTGTGCGACGCCGCCTTCGATTTGTCCACCGGCCAGCACGGGATTGAGGATGCGGCCCCCCTCCTGAACCGCCCAGAACTCCTCGACCTCGGCGGAGTAGGTGACCGTGTCCACGGCCACCTGCGCCACCTGGATTGACCATGCAAACGCCGGATAGGCCTCGCCGCGATATTTCTGATCGTCCCAGAAAATCCCCGGTGGCGCTTCGTAGCGGCAGAGCGAAACCAGCTCGCCTTTCGCGGCTCGATACCGTTCGCAGGCCGCAAAAAACTCTGCACGCGTGAAGTTGACGCCAAGTCCGGCGTCCTTGTGGAGCATGTTCACAAGCTGCAAGCCAGCGCGCTCAATCAGGCGGCCCACCACCATCGAGGTGCGCGAGGCAACGGTTGGTCCGCTATTGGGAACGATGCCGGTGTCGGCGGGCGCCATGGCCACATCGTCGTAGCCGATGCCGATCGCCTCCGCCGCAATCTGGGCGAGTATCGTATTCGTGCCCTGGCCGAACTCTGTGCTCGCCACCAGTACGCGCACTTTGCCCTCGGGCGTCACATCCAGGCCTGCCAGCGAGTTCAAATAGCGCTCGCCGGAGCCGGTGAAACCGGAACCGTGATAGAAAGCGGCGATGCCGATGCCACGCTTGACCGGATTGGCCTGATTCTCGCGGGCAAATCGCGCGCGCTTCTTGTGATAATCGCTCTCCGCGAGAGCGCGATCCAGCAGTTGATCGAGGATCACGGGCTCGCGCATCACCTGTTCGGTGGCGGTGGTGTCGCCGTCATGAAGAAAGTTTCTGCGCCGCAGTTCGATCGGATCGAGGCCGATGGCGGCCGCAATTTCATCCATGTGGCGCTCGATGGCAAACACGGCCTGCGGCGCGCCAAAGCCGCGAAACGCGCCGTAGGGGACGGTGTTGGTGGCCCAGGAGTGCGACCGTACGCGCACATTGGGGCATACATACGGTCCCGGCGAGTGCAGCGTGGCGCGCGACAGCACAGTGGAAGAAAGTGTGGAATATGCACCGCCATCCGTGGCCACATCGATGTCCATGGCCAGCAGTTTTCCGTCCTTGTCGAGCGCGGTGCGGTGGCGAATGCGCGAAGGATGGCGCTTGGTGGTGGCGGCCAGGTCTTCCATGCGGTCGTAGACCATCTTCACCGGGTGCCCGGACTTGAGAGCCAGCAGGGCCGCATGTGCGGCCAGCGTGGAAGGATAGTCCTCCTTGCCGCCGAAAGCGCCGCCGGTTTCAGTCTGAATCACGCGCACTTTATCTTCAGGCAAGTCGAAGACCGCAAGCAGCGACCGATGCACATAAAAGGGGCACTGCAGCGAGCCCCACACCGTGACGCCGTTCTCCTGGCTCCATTCCGCGATGACGCCGTTGTTCTCAATGTAGAGATGCTCCTGCGCGCCGGTGCGGTATTCGCCTTCCACGATGTGCGCGGCGTGGGCCCATGCGGAGTCTACGTCGCCCTTTTCAAGCAGGAAGCTTTTGAGCAGGTTGTCCGCGCCCCAGACGATCGGATTCCGGCGCTCGCTCTCCTCGATGGTGAAGACGGGCGGCAGTGGCTCATACTCGATGCGCACCGCGTCCACGGCCTCGCGCAGCTTGTGTTTGTCTGGATGCGCCAGCAGCAGAATCGCCTCGTCGCAGTGGTTCACTTTCCCATCGGCGAGGCAGGGTTGATCGGCGGCGATGAGCTGAATGAAATTCTGGCCTGGGATATCGTCGGCGGTGACGACGGTGAACTCTGTCCAGTCGATGCGGCGGTCATATCCGATGGAGCGAATGAGCCCGCGCGGGATGGAACTGCGGACAGTGGCGCCGTGCCACATGCCCTCCCGTTCGATGTCATCCACATACCGCGCGCAGCCCAGCAGCTTGTCCAGCCCTTCCTTGCGGGGGACTGAAGCGCCGACGATGCGGGTTTTCGCATGCGTGGTCATGATTGAGGCAGCCAGAATCGCAGCACGGGTTGAGGCATAGGATACAACGGGAGGGCGAAGTTTCAAAGCGAATGTCTCAGGCCGCCAGCCTGGCCAGGGTGCGCGCCAATACGTGGACACCGCTGCCGATCCACTCTGGGGAAGCGTATTCGTCGGGCCGGTGGCTTACTCCGCCGCGGCAGGGAATAAACAGCATGGCCACAGGTGCGATGCGTGCCATGAAGGACGAATCGTGGTAGGCGCGGCTGACCATCCTCTTGTAGCTCTTGCCCGCTCCAATCGCGGATGCTTCCATTGCATCCAGGATTGCGGGATCGCATGTAGCGGGAGGATCGGCGTTGACCAGTTCCGTCGTGACAGTCACCCCACGCCGTTGCGCAACATCGGCGCAGGCGGCAAGCAGTGCATCGAGCACACGGTCGCGCCGCGCTCCGTCTGTGTCGCGGATGTCCGTCTCGAGGCGCACGAGCGAGGGAATGCTGTTGACCGCGCCGGGGAAGACTTCGCAGACACCGACGGTGCCCACCGTATCGATTACTCCTGTGGATTTGGCCGAAGATTCGAGAGCGAGAATCAGTTCAGCCGCCGCGCACAATGCGTCTTTGCGGCCCGGCATCAGCTTGCCGCCGGCGTGGCCGCCTTCACCCTCGATGTTGATGCGCAGGCTGGCCGGCGCGGCGATGTGGGTCACCAAGCCGATGTCGATTCCTTCCGCTTCGAGAAACGGTCCCTGTTCAATGTGCAGCTCAATAAACTGGTGGAAGCGTCCGGGGGGCAGCGCAACGGATTCAAGCGGGCCGGCAAATCCAGCCTCGCCGCGCAATTCATCCAGGCCTCGGCCCTGCTTGTCGCGCAGCTTGAGAGCCTCGGCTGGAGTGAGCACATTGCCCATCATGCGGCTGCCCAGGCAACCGATGCCGAATCGAGTAGGCTCCTCGGCGGTGAAGACGACCAATTCGATCGAGCGCCGGGGACTGAACCCCAACTGCTGAAGGACGCGAATCGCCTCAAGGCCGCCCAGCACGCCAACGGTTCCGTCATAGGAGCCGGCGTTGGGAATGGCGTCAATGTGCGAACCAGTGCCGATGGGCGCAAGCTCCGGATCGCTGCCTTGCCAGCGGGCGAAGGTGTTGCCGATGGCATCTTCATGCACGGTGAGTCCCGCTGCCGTGCACAGGCCCTTGACATAAGCGCGAGCGCGCAGGTCTGCCTCGCTGAAGACAACACGCGTCACGACCGGAGGCTCAGCCGCGGAGATCTGGGCCAGAGCCGCCAGCTCCGACATCAGCTTGTCGATGGTTAGATTCGGTCTTGTGCTCATCGGATCGCTCAACCTTCTCTGGGATGCGGGGCGAGTGGATGCCTGCGCCAGTCTTTGTAGATGAGGTACTTGGCCGGCCGCTTGCCCAGTGCGCCGAACCACTGCGGGCAGTAAGGGGCCATCCAGATGAAGTCGCCCGCCTCCACCGGATACCACGAATCGCTGAGCTTGTAGATGCCGCCGCCCTCAAGCATCAGCAGGCCGTGCTCCATCACGTGAATCTCCACCATGCTCAGCGCCGCGCCGGGATCGTACGTCATGGTGTTCACGGCAAAGTCGTATGCGGGACCGTCGGGCATCAGCGAGCGAACCCGCAGTGCCTCGTCGCCCATAAGCGGCACGGCAGCAATAGCGGCCTCGCTGCCCACGCAGATTTCCGGAGCTTCGCTGTTCTCGCCGACCAGCGGCTCATAAGGCTTTTCGATGACAGCCGCGCGAGAATTGGCCAGTGCGCGCACGCTATGCGGCGCACCTTGCGGCAGAAAGGCGAATCCCCCCGGTGCAAGAATGTGTTCCTTGCCGCCCGCCCGCAGTTCCAGTTCGCCTTCAAGCACATAGATGAAACGCTGTGCCGGCGCGGGTCCCAGCGTGCCCCCAGCCGCAAACTCCGCAGTCATCTGCGTGAAGCGCGCGCCCAGTTGCGGCGCTGCATGGACCACAAACTCCACGCCTGCTGCGCCGGCGAGTGGCGTGCGAATGAAAGTGTTTGGAGTCTGCAGCAGGTGGTCCGGCTTCAAGCTGCTTCGAGTTATTCCCAGATGATGCAATCTTTGACCTCGTTCGAGAATTCTATCCAATTTCTTTGGCTGAGCGCACGAGAAACTCGCGGCCCACGCGCAAAGAGGCTTCAACGTCCTCTTCGAGCACTGATTCCGCGGCGTGATGGCTGATGCCCCCAGGGCTGCGCAGAAAGAGCATCGCTGCCGGCGTCCTTGCAGCCATCACCATCGCATCGTGGCCGGCGCCGCTGATCATCGTCTTCATGGGAAGCCCTGTGGCCTCGATGGCATCGGCCAAACAGGCCGTCAGCCGCTTGTCCATCGGGACGGCCGGGTGCTCCAACTGGCCGTTGCGTTCGAGGGTGATCGCGCGGCGCTTGGCGATCGAGGCCGCCTTGGCGAGCAGTTCGCTTACAGCAGTGTTGCGCGTGGAGTCGTCTGCGTGGCGGACTTCCAGGCTCACTCGCGCCACTCCGGGAACTACGTTGCCCACGTTGGGTTCAACGCTGATTTTGCCTACGGTAGCCACCAGTCCTTCGGTTCCCTGTGCCAGTGCCTCCACGGCCGCGATCCACTCCGCGGCGGCAGCCAGTGCGTCGTGACGCAGGCGCATCGGCGTGGTTCCGGCGTGATTGGCGTGGCCACTAAAAACCAAGTTGATCCGCGTCTGGCCGACAATGGCCGAGACCGCCGCGACACTGCAACTGCCCGCTTCCAGCACCGGGCCTTGCTCGATGTGAATCTCCACAAAGCCGATCGCATCCGCATCCAGCGCCGCCTCGCCAATCAGGGCGGGATCAAGGCCGAAGGCGCGGATTGCAGCTTCGACGGTCATGCCTTCTGAATCCGTCATCGCGAGCAGTGCGGGGTCGAAGCATCCTGCGACCGCGCGGCTGCCGAGGAATGGCACGCCGTAGCGCACCCCTTCTTCATCGGAGAAGGCAATCAATTCAAGGGTGATTGGAAGCTCGAGTTGCTGCGCAAGCTCCACCCATTCAAGCGCCAGAGTTACGCCCAGCACGCCATCGAAAGCGCCGGCGCCGGGCACGGTGTCGATGTGCGAACCGAGGATGAGTCGCTTGGCTCCAGCTCCAGCGGGCCGCCACACGCCGCGCAAATTGCCGACAGCGTCAATGCGCACGGTCATGCCCAGCGACACCATGCGGGCGCGCAGGTGCGCATGAACATCGTGCATGGGCTGGGTAAGAAACCGGCGCGTGATGCGGTCGGGCTCTTCGCTCATTGTGGCAATGAGCTTGCATTCAGCAATCGCCCGGAGCGCGCGGTCTCTCATTGCCGCACCAACTCTCTGCCCTGCGGCGAGCCGACGAAGCTGTCTAGACTATTCTGGCTTCCATCCGCACTGAAGATTTGTTCCCCGCGCAGCCAGGTCTGCAGCACGCGTCCTCGCAACTGCGCGCCCAGGTAAGGCGAGAGCTTATGGCGAAAATGCAAGTGCTCAGGCGTAACCGTCCAGGCGGCGTCGGGATCGAAGACTGCGAAGTCCGCGTCGGCGCCTGCGGCCAGCACGCCTTTTTTCCCGGCAACGCCAGCGAGCCGTGCGGGTCCGGCAGCCATCCACGCGCCGATGCGCTCCATCGCCGCGGACGAATTCAGCCCGCGCTGCTTGATGGCAGTCCACATCACCGGCAACGCCAGTCCGAGGCTGGCAATGCCTCCCCAGGCCAAATCCCATCGCCCTTCGTCGCGTCGCTTCATCGCCCGCGGACAGGGCGAGTGGTCGGTCGTTACCATATCGATCAACCCCTCCTCCAGCGCGGCCCACAATGCCTCGCGATTGGCCAACCCTCGAATCGGGGGAGCGCATTTGAACTCGGTTGCGCCATCGGGAATCTCTTCGGCGGCAAACCATAGGTACTGAACGCAGGTTTCAACCGTGATTGGCACGCCCCGCGCACGCGCCTCCGCGAGCAGCGGCAGAGCCTGCGCGCTGGCTAGATGCACAATGTGGATGGGCGTCTCGAACTCCTCGGCGAGGCGGATGAGCAGGGCAATCGCTTCAACCTCCGCGGCGTCTGGCCTTGACGCCAGGTAGGTGGAATAGTTGCGCCAATCCGCGCCGGCTGCGTGGAGCGCATTGGTGGCAACATCGACCGCGCCGGCCACTTCAGCGTGGGCCAGCAAGGGCAGGCCAGTCCCGCGCAACTGGGCAAGGGCGAGGCGCAGATCGGCCTCGTCCACCCAGGCAAAGCCGTCAATGCCGGAATGAATAAGAAAACATTTGAAGCCGGCAACTCCGGCGGCGGCCATTGGCAACAGCGCCTCGGAGTTGCCGCGCACCACACCGCCCCATGCCGCCCAATCTACCCAGCTTTGATCCTTCGCGGCAGCCCGTTTTGCTTCAAGTGCAGCAAGATCCGTTGTCTCGGGCACGCAGTTCAGCGGCATATCCACAAGCGTGGTGACCCCGCCCGACGCCGCGGCCCGCGTGGCCGTCGAAAAGCCTTCCCACTCCGTTCGGCCCGGTTCGTTCATGTGGACGTGCGAGTCCACCAAGCCAGGGAGCAGAACGCGATCTCCAAAGTCGCACAGTTGTGCGGCTGCGGGCACGTCGTTCCAGCTCCGCACTTCGGCGATGCGCTCATGCTCCACCAGCAGGGTTGCCGGAGCGAGTCCCTCCTGCGTTAGAACGCGCGTTGAACGGAATGCCTGTGCCATACTGATCTTACTTTCGCCCCTCTGTGGGGTAGAACAAGCTTACGATGTCTCGCCTGGCCAATCCCGAGTTTATGCGCCGCGCAATCGCGCTGGCCACTCAAAACGCCGATACCGGCGGAGGCGGCCCGTTTGCCGCTGTCGTCGTGCGCCAGGGCCAGATTGTCGGCGAGGGCGTGAACACCGTGACCACCACCCATGACCCCACGGCCCACGGCGAGGTCAACGCCATCCGCGCAGCCTGCGACGCGCTGGGCACGTTCACCCTTACGGGCTGCGAACTCTACACCAGTTGCCAACCCTGTCCCATGTGCCTGGCGGCCTGCTACTGGGCTCGGCTCGATGCCATTTACTACGGCTCCAGCGCCGCCGATGCCGCCCGCGCCGGCTTCGACGACGCCTTTCTCTACGAAGAGTTTCGCAAAGAACAGCCAGCGCGCGCGCTCCCCGCCACGCAATTGCTCGGCGATGAAGCCTGGGCCAGTTTTGCCGCCTGGATCGCGTCAGCCAACAAGATCAAATACTGACGATCGACCTACTGCTCCACCAATGCATCCGCGATCGCCAAGTGCTCATCCAGCGCGGCAATCCCCAGATCCAGCTCTTCTTTGGTCACAATCAGCGGCGGAGCAATCACAAAGTGGCTCACCCAGGCCTGGATCGAGACTCCCTGTGCCATCATCTTGCCTGCGATTTGATCGACCACAAGCGGCTTGCCTTCCACCTTGTCGCGCATGGTGTTGAACGGCTCCTTTGTCGTGCGGTTCTTCACAATCTCGACGGCAAAGAAGAGACCCAGCCCGCGCACATCGCCTACAGATGGATGTTTAGCTTTGAGCGCTTCAAGCTTTTCGCGCACATAGGGCTCAAGTTCAGCCGCGCGCTCCACGAGCTTGAGCCGCTGCATCTCTTCGATGGTGGCTACGGCCGGTCCCAGTGTCATGGGATGCGCTTCATAGGTGTGGCCGTGTGAAAAGTAGTGATCCTCGAAGAAGTCGGCGATCTTGGCGGTGGTGGCGCAGAGGCCGAGCGGCATATAGGCCGAGGTGATGCCCTTCGCGGTGACAAGAATGTCCGGTTTCACATCCCAGTGGTCCAGAGAAAACCATTTGCCGGTGCGGCCCCAGCCGGCCATCACCTCATCGCCGATCATCAACACGCCGTACTTATCGCAGATTTTGCGCAGGCGCGGAAAGTACTCCGGCGGGGGAACCAGCACGCCATTGGTGCCCACTACCGGCTCCACAATGATGGCCGCAACGTCGCTCTCATTGCGGATCATGTGCTCGATGTAGTCGGCGCAGGCGATGTTACAGGCAGGATAAGTGTGCTTGATGGGACAGTCGTAACAGTTCGTCTCCGGCGCAAACACAAACCCCGAGCCTTTGCCGCCCGGCTCCATGGCCCAGCGCCGAGGATCGCCCGTGGCCGCGATGGAACCGATGGTCGAGCCGTGATAAGAACGGTAGCGCGAGATGATCTTGGTCTTGCCTGTATACATGCGCGCAATCTTGAACGCCGCTTCGTTGGCCTCGGTTCCGCTGGTGGCGAAAAAGAATTTATTCAGCCCCTCGGGCAGCACTTCAAGCAGTTTGGCACTTAGCCGGGCGCGCGCGCGCGTAGCGTGTCCGGGGGCCACATAGGCCAGCTCCCGAGCCTGTTCCGCGATCGACTCTATCACCCGCGGATTCTTGTGGCCCAGGTTCACGCACATCAATTGCGATGAAAAGTCGAGATAGCGCTTGCCCGCGCCATCGATAAACCAGCAGCCCTCAGCGTCTGCTACGTGCAGCGGCTTCCAGGTCTTCTGGAACCGCCATGTGCCATAGTTTGTCTGCCGCGTGATGGTGCTGATCTGCTCGGATGTAAGTGCGTCCGATTGGGGAACTTCGCTCATGGATTGCCTCTCCCGGTGGCGGTGCCTCAAGACATCCTATCACTCAGGCTGGCCCTTATGAATTGGCGCCCGCGATGGCCTTCAATCGGTGAAGCTGAATGCGAGCACGGCGGGTGAAGCAGATTGCTTTCAAAAAAAGCGAGGGCGGCGGGCCAGGTAAGGCCGCGCCGCCCTTCTGTTCGTATAGGGTCGCTTCTTCAGATGTGGTCTCGATGGCTCCAGTACCGCGACCGCATGATTGTGTAATGGCCGGAAGGTAGCGCCGGTCTCCTGACCGGCTGTAGCGCGGGCTTCCCAGCCCGCGCTCGCACCCCTCATAGCACCATTTCATCCGGTCAGAGACCTGGCAATCCAACGAGTCCAAGAGCTTGGGCCGGCCACTATCCTCTGTCTTGCTCGTTCATCCTGGCTTATGCTGTGGCCAGGACTTCGGGCTTCGCGACGCTGTTGACCGTCTTCAGGATGCGAGAGACGATCTGGTAAGGATCGGCTTCGGAGTTAGGCCGGCGATCTTCAAGATAGCCCCTGTAACCGTTCTTGATGAAGTTGACGGGCAGGCGGACGGAAGCTCCGCGATCGGAGAGACCATAACTGAACTTGTCAATGGCTTGCGTTTCGTGCTGGCCTGTCAAGCGCAGATGGTTATCCGGGCCGTACACGTCGATGTGCGCCCTGATGTTGTCCTCGAACGCCTTCATGAGGGCTTCCAAATACTCCTTGCCGCCTACGTCACGGAGGTACTTGGTGGAGAAGTTGCAATGCATGCCGGATCCATTCCAGTCGCCCTTGATGGGTTTGCAATACAAAACCAGATCCACTTCGTATTTCTCGCAAAGACGCAACATGAGATAGCGAGCCATCCAGGTGTCATCGGCGGCTTTGGCAGAGCCTTTGGCGAAGATTTGGAATTCCCACTGGCCCTTGGCGACCTCGGCGTTGATGCCTTCATGATTGATTCCGGCGGCAAGGCAGAGTTCCAGGTGTTCTTCGACGATTGTGCGGGCAATGCTGCCCATGTATTTGTAGCCGACGCCACAATAGTATGGGCCCTGGGGAGTGGTCGGGTGGCCGTCTTTCGGGAAGCCGAGTGGACGCCCATCTTTATAGAGGAAATACTCCTGCTCAAGACCTACCCATAAGTCGGGGTCGTTCTCGATCGTGGCGCGATAGTTGGTGGAATGCGGAGTGCCGTCAGGGTGCATAACTTCGCTAAGGACAAGATAGGCGTCCTTGCGGCTTGCATCGGGGTAGAGAGCCACAGGCTTCAGCACGCAGTCGGACTTGCTGCCCTCCGCCTGCATGGTGGAACTGCCGTCAAAGCCCCAAAGGGGTAGATCGGCAAGCGTAGGCGGTTGCTCATAGGACTTGAGTTGAGTTTTGCCGCGCAGTTCAGGAATGGGTTGTCTGCCGTCAAGCCAGATGTATTCGAGTTTGTACTTGGTCATGGATCTCCTTTTAGCGGGAAACATAGAGGTATTCAACGAAATCCTATGGTCTCGCCTATAAGGAATCCATGAAGATTTTGCAGACTTCCAGCGGGGAGAGTTGCGATCAGCGGTGATGAGCTACCAGAATCATCAGCAGCAGGATGGCCACCGGGATGAGGGCCAAACCGCCGTAATACAAGATCTTGCGCGAGAGATGGGATTTCCGCTTTTGCCAATTCCGCAACTCCGCGCGGTCCTCCACTCCCACCTGATCCGGGTGCTCAAGATCCCGCTGAAAATCGTGCGCCTTCGCGTAGCGATTGGTTGGATCCCTCTCCAAGGCTCGATACAGAATTTCCTGCAATTGAGGAGAAATGGACGGGTCGGCAACGCTGGGTGGGATGGGATGATTCAGCAGCCGGTCGTTCATGGCCGCCAGCGGTGACGGGCCAGAGAATGGCAGCTTGCCGGAGAGCATTTCATACAGAATCACTCCCACTGAAAAAATGTCGGACCGGCCATCGCCGCGCTTGCCCTTTACCTGTTCCGGGGAGATGTAGTTAGGGGTGCCGAGCGTTGCGGTGAAGTTGGCGTAAGTCAACCGTCGCGCCGCGGAGTCGCTGGCGATGCCGAAGTCGATCAGCTTGATATTGTCCTGCGCATCGACCATGATGTTTTCCGGTTTCAGGTCGCGGTGCACCACGCCGTTGGCATGGATATATTCCAGTGCGTCCAGAACGCCAATGGCGATGCGGATGGCCCGGTCTTGCGGAATCTTGCCCTCATCCAGAATATTGCGCAGCAACCGGCCTTCGCACCACTCCATGACCATGTAAATGCGGGAGCGCTTCTCATCGCCAAAAACGCGCATCACCTTGGGATGGTTCAGTTTTTCGCCAATTCCAGACTCCCGCTGAAAGCGGTCGAAGAGGATGGGGTCGGCTTCCAGGTCGGGATGAGGAATCTTCAGGGCGACTACGCGGTGATCGCGCAGGTCGATGGCGCGGTAGATCGAGGCCATGCCGCTGCGCGCGACAGGCGCCTCAACGCGGTAGAAATCGATCTGCGAACCAGCTTCCAAGCTGTCGTGGTAACCCATGCTGCGGCCTGCTCCGAGTAACTTGTTTTACTTTATAGGGAAACGGCGGCCGGACAGTAAGGATTCCGTAAGGCTCCCCGGAATCCCGCCAAGGATACATCAGGAAGGCAGCCGGTAAGGCCGGCCGCGATACATCCCCACCTGCTCCACTGAGCGGATGCGGATGACCTGCGCGGTCGTGTTGTCGTTGCCGTCGATCTCGACGGCGCGCGCCACCAATTCACGGGCAATCTCGTCAATGTTCTTGTTCTGGGAGACGATCCTGGAAAGTTCCGCTTCCCTCAATTCGTCATGAAGGCCATCGGAGCAAAGAACCAGCACGTCGCCTGGCTGCAATGTGATGGCCGTGGTGTCGGGGGCGATGAACATTTCCGGCCCCAGCGACCGGAGCAGCACGTGGCGGGAATCCGACTCAGCCATCTCACTGGCGGAGATAAGGCCCATTTTTCGCTGCTCGTTCACCCAGGTGTGGTCCTGGGTGATTTGTTTGGCCTTGCCGTTGCGGACCAGGTAACAGCGGGAGTCCCCCACATGAGAGACGACGGCCTGGTCGTAGCGGATTGCGCAGGACACCAGGGTTGTGGCCATCTTCCTGCCCCGGTATTCAGGGGCCAGGGTGCAATCGTGAACAGCGGCGTTGGCGTGCTGGATCAGCCGCGGAAGCAGGCTGATGAGCATGGTGCCCGCCTGGGCGCTGGCGAACTCTTCGGTCATCACGGAAATCGCAGTTGCCGAGGCAACCTCGCCCAGATCCATGCCGCCGACCCCGTCGGCAACCGCGAACAGATAACCGTGGGTCCGGGCCTGTTGGCGCGAAGCCGGGATGAACGATCCCATCGCGTCTTCATTGTTGGTGCGAACCTTGCCGAAATCGCTTGCCTGGCCGAACTGTACTTCCAACATGGGCGCCGCCGCCTGAAGCATCTGCCGCAGTCCGGCGGGAAAGATGCTTCTGAGTGATTGTTCAACATCGCTTTCAAAAACGCCACCTGCGCGGTCTCGTTAGCCTAAATCCGCGAAGGACCGGGAACGATTCCTCCAGGCTGGCCCCCAGGCGGGCCCACAGGCGGACATAGGTCAGTACGTGTTGTTGAGGTTCATTTCGGGTTCCCCATCCGGATTCATGCCGGCAGGCCGAGTAAGTTACCTAAATCCTAGAACCTGCGCAATAAAGATGAAATGAGGATTCTGAAACGAGCGGCCGTCCGGCGATGGGTTCGAAACACCTGATACATGGCCGAGCGGCCACGCACTTGCTGAATTCCAAAAAAGTTGCGCGGCGGGTTTTGAACTGACCTGCTGGCCGTTGCCCATCCGGACGTGGCGCCTGACCGGTAAATTCCGAGTTGGCGGTCGTACACCGTGAATGCGGTCGGGCGCCAATAGGGTCGTCGCAATGGCTTCAGCACTCGCTGGATTGCCGTCAGGCTCCCCAGCGCAGGGCAATTGCATTTGAAATTTGAGCGAGGAATGAAGGGTACGGGATTTCGATATCAGGCGAATCATCGTTGTTTTGAAAGGGCACGGCTTTAGCCGTGCCGCAAAACAGCCAGAGGACTTATGGGCTTCAGCCCCTGAGGGATGATTTGAGAATCTTCAATACATCCCTCGGCGGCTAAAGCCGGCAATATTGGCCCTGAAATCGGCACGGCTAAAGCCGTGCCCTTTCAAAACAATCCAAATGCGATTGCCCTGCTCCCCACCGTCTCTTCGATTGAATCTCTTCTTGCAGAGGTTGTTGCACTTAGAGTATCGTCTGGCGGAGGGGCGATCTAGAGTATCGTCCCTCCAACTTCCCCTTTTCCCCCCCAACCGCACTCTGAAACTGGAACCGCTGGATACACGTTCGGCCAGCCCGGAGAGCCCAACCCAAGGAGGTTCTTGTGAGAATTCCTCGTCTTTTCGTCTGTGTCGCCCTCGTTGCGGCATTCTCTGCGGTCGTGTCCGCTCAGCAGGCGCCAACCGGCTATCACAGCGTGGCTTGTATAAAGGTCAAAGCCGAAAACAACACTGGATTTCGCGAATGGGCTGCCGGCGACCTCCACAAGCTGGCGCAATCCCGCGTCGATAGCGGTGCATTTTCCTCCTGGATGCTGCTGAGATCCGTTATACCCTCGGGAGCATCGGCCGAGTGCGACTTTCTCATCGTATCGATGTATCCCGGGATTCCGCCGCACCCCATGGGACTGGACGAACTCGATGCTGCCTTGAAGAAAGCCGGGATCGCGATGACCGGTCAGCAATACGTCGATCGCCGCAACTCCCTCACCACCCTGATCTCAAGCGATCTGTTCCAGAATATTGCCTTTGTCGGAGCCTCCAAAAAGGGCGATTATTTCGTCGTGAACTACATGAAGGCCACGAACCTTTACGACTACGTCGCCTGGGAGAAGAAGACCTGGATGCCGGTCGCCGAGGCCATGGCCAAGGAGGGCACTCGATCTGGCTGGTCGCTGAATACGATGGTCTACCCCGGCGGCACTGATGTGAAGTTCAATGCCGTAACAGTGGATGTCTATCCTACCTGGGATTCCATCTTCAATAGCGAGTCTAATTTCTACGAGCTGTGGAGGAAGGTCCATCCAGATATGGAGGTAGGCACCACGTTTGAGCAATACGACAAGCTGCGCCATCAGGGTGACGTCGATATCTTTGTGTTGCTGGATACCGTCACATCAAGCAAGTAGCTTCTTACTTGTCACAGATGAATACGGGCGTTTCGCCTTCCGCGGGTGGCTGCGGAACGCCCGTGTCCCCTCTCCGAGACCGCAATCCGAATCAAGGGACACGCAGCCTGACTGCGGCGGACGACCTAATTGTGTCTGGATGGTCGCCTGCTCGGAAGTTACGGTGTTGCTAACATCGCTTCGACCAACGGTCAAGAAACCTGAGATCAAAAAACGTGGCCAGTTTCCTCGCCATTCCTGAAAACTCGGCTAGGTTTTGGCCGCCAGCGACAGGGCACGCCCGCGCATGATCGCTGAAGCGGCGTGAGGAATCCATCAGTGCCTGTTAAAATTCCTCTAAACATCCCCGAGCTGACACACCAGGGGTATTTCAACTGGAACCACGACCCAGGATGCGGGATCAGGCGCGGGACGACTGATGGAAATCGAGGCGCCGGGCGCAAACCCCGCCCGGTTTCTGTTCCCTTCTGCGAAGAGTCATGATTCCCAATCGCCGAGTTTTCCTCGAGGACTGCCGGAATCGAGAGGTTGGTAGCTGGTTGGCTGGAACCTACATCCCGGCGCGTACTGCCTTCAGCGCCATACGTTCGCGTGGCTCTGGATTGCGTGTGCTTTTGTTTACGCTGGAGTGTGCGCTCGGCATTGTGGCTGTGATTCTTGTGTCCGCTTTTGCGCATTGGTCCGGATGGCTTCTGCCGGTAGCGTTGCTGCTTTACCTGTTGATCGTGGTTCCCACTGCCCTGCTGTGCGGATTCTGGCAGGCGGCCATTGTTTCTCTCTCAGCGGTTTTGGCGCATGGCTATTTAACTGCGCGGCAGCCTCAATTCAACCCCGCGGCAGATGCTGCCAATTCAGTTACGCTGATGGTCTTCGTGCTGGTGGCGCTTTTGGTCAGCAGGCTTTCTGCGCGCGTTACCGGGCACGCGCGGGAAGCCGAATCCAGGGGCGGTCAGATGCACGACCTGTATGAGTTCACCCGGCGCACACTGCAGATGAATCTCCACGTTGAGCCGGGACCCCAGTTGGCCGAACTGGTCCACGAAATCTTCGCGCTGGAGGCCGTGGCTGTGTTCGACGCCGACCTGCACGATGTGTATCAGGCTGGGTATTGGAGCGTGGACCCGCAGGAAATAGCCCAGAACATCTACTACTTCGAGACCTCCGACGACGATCCGGAAACTGGATTGGGACGGCGCGTTGTCCGCCTCGGCACCGTGCCGGTCGGCAGCCTGGTGGTGCGCGGCGAGACCACCCCTCTTACCAACAACGCCATCGCCTCGCTGATTGCCATTACCTTCGACCGCTACAGGGCCTTCGCCAATGAGAGCCGCATCGAGACCGAACGGCGCACTGAGCAGCTTCGCGCAACCGTGCTCGACAGCCTTGCCCACGCATACAAGACGCCGCTCACCGCAATCCGCGCCGCCAGCACAGGCTTGGGAGAGATGGGCCACCTGTCGGCGGGACAGGCGGATCTGGTTGCGCTGATCGATGAACAGGCCGGCCTGCTGGGCGACTTGACCACCCGCTTGCTGACCACTGCCCGCCTCGACGCTGGCGAGGTCGCCATCCACGCCACGCCGGTTGGTGTTGGGACGCTGATTGAAGAGGTTGTGGCCAGTCTCAGGGATCGGTTGGCAAGCATGAAGGTTTCCATCGATCTGAAAGACGACAACCTGGTGGTCTGCTGCGACCGCCAGTTGATGGTCATGCTGCTCACCCAGTACATTGACAACGCTTGCAAATACTCCATCTTCGGCACCAGGATCACCATCCGCGTCGTCCACGCGAACGCGGAGGCGATTTTCTCCGTGCATAGCTACGGTCCCGTGATTCCCATGGAGGATCGGGAGCGCATCTTCGACCGCTACTATCGTTCCTCGACCCACTCCAACCGCGCCTCGGGCACCGGAATCGGCCTTTCCGTGGCCAAGCGAGCCGCGCTGATTCATGGCGGCTATGTTTGGGTTACCAGCGAAGAGAATGAGGGAACCACATTCTTTGCGGCCATTCCAGCCCCCGTGCTGAAGAGGTGTTCCTGATGAAGCTGCCCGCCATTCGCATTCTTATCGTCGACGACGAATCGGCCATCCGCCGTGCTCTGCGGCCTCCGCTGCTTGAACTCGGCTTTCAGGTTGCCGAGGCCTCGCGCGGTGAAGAGGCGCTGCAAATGCTCCGCGCCGCTGTTTACGATGTCGTCTTGCTCGATGTGAACATGCCGGGCATTGGCGGCGTGGAGACACTGCGCCGCATTCGTGCCTTTGCTCCCAGGCTGCCCATCCTCATGCTCACCGTCCGCGACCAGGAAGAAGACAAGGTCCTGGCCCTCGACTCGGGAGCCGACGACTATGTCACCAAGCCCTTCAGCACCAGGGAACTCATCGCGCGCATTCGCGCCGCGGTCCGCCGCGTCAAGGCTCCGGTCCGCGCTGAAGACGCACCCATCGAGATCGGCGAGATTCGTCTCGAGCCGGTAAAGCGTGTCGTGACAAAAAGCGGCCGCCCGATGCACCTGACCCGCAAGGAATTCGATATCCTGCACTGCCTGATGAGCCGCGCCGGACGGGTGGTGACCTACGCCAAGCTGCTGGCTGCCGTGTGGGGCGCCGATTGCCGCGAAGAGGTCGAGTACCTGCGCACCTTCGTCCGGCAACTGCGCAAGAAGATTGAAGACGATCCCTCGAATCCCGTTTATTTGCTCACAGATGTGTATGTGGGCTACCGCTTTGCCGATGCGCAGATGTTTCAGGAGGAGATAGCGGCCACGGACGGTGCGGTTGAGGAGGGCGGCCTCGTCACGGAGACGGAAGTTATTGAGAATCATAAGGATGGCGGTTTCCGATGAAGAACTTGCGTTTGCGCGCCACTCGCTCGGCATGGCTCCGGCACTGTTTTCAGGCCGACATCGAAGCACAATTCTGCGCTTGAAATGCGCCGTCGGTGTTAAAGCGGGAAGTGTAGCCGGTCGATGAATTCCTCGGAGGGTGCCATGCGGAAGACGGGTGGAGAGTAAGAAGTATCGGTAATCGGTCCCTACCAATCCCAACTCAAGCGTAAAGTGTGCCCACTCTTCGGTGACCTTCGCAAGGCGCGGAGAGTGGTTCTGTCTGCTGAGATTTCAGGCCCTTCTAACTGGTCTATAGGCTCTCCACCAGCCAGCACATGCAGCGCAGCCTGAATGCAGCGGCGGTCCGGCGGCAGGACGACTATCAATTCAAGCGTCTGGGTTCCTGGTATGACGACATGGTCTAGCGCCTCGTGATTTTCCGGGAACGAATCGTGCAGGTCATAGGACCACTTCACCGTCTTATCGTGACCGCTGAATATTGCTTCAGGAAATCGCTTCCGAATCTCAACGACCTTTCCGGATGAAAGCACCTGGTCAGATGCGGCGACTGGCTTTCCATCCACATTGAAATTGTCCATATTTCCGTCCGCGTAGATGCTGCGGCACCAAATCTCCGGAATGCTTCCGTAATTGACTCGTATCCGCTGCTCACGCTCAAGATTTGCGAGGTGCCCCTCATGATCCCGGAGGGTTAGCGTCTTCTTAAGCGCAACGGTTGTAAACTGCGGTCCCGAGGTTTTGTAGATAAGGGAGCCACTTGCAAAATTCCACGGAGAGGGCAAGAAGCGTCAGGGCACGACTGAAGTCGTGCCCTGACACTTTTTGCAGTCTCAATGGAATTTTGCAAGTGGCTCAGCATTCATGCGAACGATCCTTAGCCTGAGGAATGTGCCCGAATTCTAGCACCCTCTACTCGTCGTAATGCAGCAGGCTGAAGACGTCGTACTCCTTGAATCGCTCGCGGCCCTTCAGGAAGTCAAGCTCCACGGCGAAGGCCAGCCCGGCGATCTCTCCGCCCAGTTGCTTCACCAGCTTCACGGTGGCCTCCATGGTGCCCCCGGTGGCCAGCAGGTCGTCCACCAGCAACACGCGCTGTCCCGGCTGAATCGCGTCCAGATGAATCTCCAGGCTGTCGGAGCCGTACTCCAGGTCATAGGTCACGCGGGCCACCGGAGCAGGCAATTTGCGCGGCTTGCGCACCGGCACAAACCCGGCGTTCAGCCGGTAAGCCAGCGCCGGCCCAAAGATGAATCCCCGCGCCTCGATGCCCAGCACCAGGTCGATCTTGCGCGCAATGTAGTGCGCCGCCAGCGCATCGATCATTTGCGCAAAGCCGGTCTTATCCTTCAGCAAGGTGGTGATGTCGTAAAACAGAATGCCGGGCTTGGGAAAATCGGGCACCGTCCGCACCAGGGACTTCAAGGCTTCCACATTGATGGGCTTCGCACTGCTGATCGCGCTTGTTTCTTCGGGCATTCGTCTGTTCCTTCCAGATTGAGGCTTGATGAATTCAGGGGAAGGGAACAGGCGAGTATGCGGTTCGGCTTCCCTGTAGATTATAGCTGCGCGGGGGTCAGAGATCAGGGGTCAGGGATCAGGGCCTTGAGAGCAACTGCGGGTTGAACTGGAATACCAACGTCTCGCTGGGAGGAGGTGGCTGAAAGCTAGCAGATAGAAGTTGCCATAGGAGACTCGGGGCTCTTTCTGATCCCTGATCTCTGATCCCTGACCCCTGCCTTCACCACGCCCCATCAATCCTGAACGAATCCAGATCGGCAGCCTCGCTATCGTCTAAATAGTGCTCGACCAGGTGGTCGACGCGGCTGCCGCGCGGTCCGCGGCGCAGGCTGGCGCGCAACTCGGCCAGCTCGGCCTCCTCGCCATGCGCAACCACCTCCACATCGCCGTCCTCGGTGTTGCGCACCCATCCGCGCAGGTCAAGCTCGCTGGCCTCCCGGTGTACATACCACCGGAAGCCCACCCCCTGCACGCGGCCTTGAATCAGAAAATGAAGAACCATCGTTGGCAACCATCGCCAGTTTTGCAGATTGGCGCACCATGCGCAACTGGCGAACTCGCCCCGGCCCTCTCGGCCCACGACGCGCTACACTGAACTTCATCTACACTGGAGAGCATGGTCTTCGTCCTCGACAACTACGATTCGTTCACCTACAACCTCGTGCAGTATCTGGGAGAACTGGGCGCCGAGGTCGAGGTCTATCGCAACGACGAGCTTACGGTGGAGCAGGTCGAGGCGCTGCACCCGGAGCGCATCCTGCTCTCGCCCGGCCCCTGCACGCCGCATGAAGCCGGCATTCTCGTTCCACTTATCCGCCACATGGCCGGCAAAGCGCCCATTCTTGGCGTCTGCCTGGGTCATCAGGCCATCGGCGAGGCATTCGGCGGCCGCGTGGTGCGCGCGCGACAACTCATGCACGGCAAGACCAGCCCCGTGGACCACGACGGCAAGGGCATCTTCGCAGGCCTGCCCACGCCGCTCACTTGCAC
>Ga0255351_1000269_pt1 | contig 25186 bp, 17 predicted proteins | sample HBST25r2metaG_FD_186024 | JGI IMG/M metagenome (GOLD analysis project Ga0255351, IMG submission 186024) | Peat soil microbial communities from Stordalen Mire, Sweden - H.B.S.T-25.r2 | ecosystem: Environmental > Terrestrial > Soil > Wetlands > Peat | place: Sweden: Norrbotten County, Stordalen... | reverse complement strand
CAAACACGCGGCCGCGGCGGTGAAAGACGAGTAATGCAGCCAGGGCAGCGCGGCCAGCGGCGCGCCGTCAATCCCAGGCCAGAAGACCCCGAGAAAACTCGATAGCCCGATGCATCCCGAGGCGATCGACAACGGCGCTGTGAAGCTCACCTGCCACACGTAGAGAAAGCTCAGCCAGTTGCCCGCGCCGTGGGGGCCGTAGATCTCGCGCAAAAACGCGTACGAGCCGCCCGCGCGCGGAAACGCCGCGCCCAGCTCCGCCCATACCAACCCGTCGGCCACGGCAATGGCCGCGCCCAGCACCCACGCCCACAGGGAAAGCTTGAACCCGGCCGCGGCAATCACCAGCGGCAGCGTGATGAACGGGCCTACGCCGATCATCTCCAGCATGTTCAGCGTCACCGCCGAACGGAGGCCGATGCGCCGCTCAAGGCCGGAAGGTGCCGAAGGTGGATCAATCATCGAACGCCCGCGGTGATATTTAGATGGAAGAATGTTTTGAAAGGGCACGACTTCAGTCGTGCCGAAAACACCTGGATATCGACGTGGGCTTTAGCCCCTGCAGTATGTTCTTTCGCCATCATGGACGAGCAGCCAGTCTCCGCATAATTCCCGCGCCCTTCAATCGATGCAGCAGCAACTTTCGTTCACCGGATTGTACACTGACAGGAGCTATGGTCTTCTCCATTAAACTTCTTCGACGAGCAGCCTTCCCGGTCCTTTGCGGCCTCTGTCTCGCTGTTCTCATTCCGGCCTCGACGCACCTTCACGCGCAGCAAGCCGCGCCCGCAACCTCAAAGCCCGTCGCAGAACTCCCGTCGACCGAGCCCACCAGCATCGCCCTGCCCCTTGCCGAAGACCGCGGCGCAGCCGCCCTGGAGCAATCCCTCAAGCGGCTCTCCACTACGGCCAGCCTCATGGTCATCGTGGCCCACCCCGACGACGAAGACGGCGCGCTGCTCGCCTATCTCTCCCGCGGCCTCGGCGTACGCACGTCGCTGCTGACGCTGACCCGCGGCGAAGGCGGCCAGAACGCCATGTCCGCCGACACCTACGACGCGCTCGGCCTCATCCGTACCAACGAACTGCTCAAGGCCGATGAATACTACGGCGTCAAGCAGTATTGGGGCACAGAAATCGACTTCGGCTTCTCGAAAACGCAGGAAGAAGCCTTCGCCCGATGGGGCCATGACCGTGTGCTCTATGACGCAGTGCTGGCCGTGCGCCGCGAGCGCCCGCAGATCATTGCCTCCACCTTCGTCGGCGGCATTACAGACGGGCATGGGCACCACCAGGTCTCCGGCGAAATTGCGCAGGAGGTATTCAAAGCCGCCGCCGATCCCACTGTCTTTCCCGAACAGCTAAAGCCGGTGAGCGAAGGCGGCCTCGGCCTCACGGTGTGGCAGCCGCTCGCCGTTTACAGCATGGTTCCCTTCGCGCCGGTCACAGAAAAAGGCATGTTCGACTACGCCACCGGCAAATGGGCGCCCGCAAAGTTCAAGAACTACGTCACCGGCGAAGTCACCACTGGCGTTCCCTCGACGGACGTCACAATCCAGGTTGGCCAGCGCGACCCGGCCCTCGGTCGCAGCTATGCGCAGATCGCGCGCGAAGGCTGGGGCATGCAGAAGTCGCAGAACGGCGGCGCAAATCCCACGCTCAGCGGGCCTGCGACGACCAGCTATCACTTGTGGGCTGTTACCCCGCAAGCGAAGCCGGCCGCCGACCATCGATACACGGAAAGCGGCGGCCTGTTCTACAACCCGCGCGTCCACATCGGCACCACGTTGTCCAGCCTTGCCAAATTAGCCGATGGCGTTCCGCCTGCATGGCTGACAACCACATTACGCCAACTCGACGATGGCCTACGTCAGTTCCAGGCCCAGCGCCTTGGTCTTTCCGGAAGTGCTGCATCCTCGAAGCTCGCGCCTCTCTACCGCCAAATCCTCGACCTGCGCACTAAAGTCGCCGCCAGCAACCTCGTACCCAGCGCCAAAGCCAGCATCCTCTTCGAACTCGACCTCAAAATCGCCCAGTTCCAAACCGCCCTCAAAAACCTCCTCGGCCTCGATCTGATCGCCTTCACCACCCATTCCTCAAAGCTCGAGCCGGAAGGCCCCCGCGGAGGCGGCCCGGACGAAACCCCGCGCTCCGTCACTCCCGGCCAGGAGTTCAACGTCCGCGTCCACACCGCCCACGCCGCGCCGGAAGTAAAGCTCGAAAAAACCTGGCTTGCCAGCCCCACCGGCAGCCAATGGCAACAGGGCGATGCCGTCAGCACCGCGCAGACCGACACCTCAGCCGACGCGCTCTTCAAGGTCAAAGTCCCCAGCGACGCTCCGCCCACCGAGCCCTACTTCACCCGCCCCAACATTGAGCAGCCTTACTACGACCTCACCAATCCCGCCTACCGTGAGCGCTCCTTCGCTCCCTGGCCGCTCGCCGCATGGGCGGAGTTCAGCTTCGACGGCCTTCCCATTCGCGTGGGCCAAGTCGTCCAGACCATGCAGCGCGAGCTCGGCCCCGGCGGCATCTACGAACCATTAGTCATAACCCCCGCCATCGGCGTCAGCATTGACCCGGAAGCACGCATTCTGCCTCTAGATGGCTCCGCGCTGCCCGTCCGCGTCACCGTCCACGCCCAGGCCGCAGCCGAAGGAACCGTCTCGCTCACCCTCCCCGCCGGCTGGACAGCGCAACCCGCGTCCGCGCCTTTCCATCTAGCCGCCGCCGGCAACACCGAGCCGATCCTCTTCTCCGTCACCGCAGCCGCGGCAGAAACCGGCTCGTTCACGATCAAAGCCGTCGCCCAATCCGCCGGTCACAGCTACGAATCCGGCTGGGAGTCGGTCGGCTACCCCGGCCTGCGTCCCTACAACCTCTACAAGCCCGCCCAGCTCCTCACCCGCAAAGTAGATGTGAAGCTGGCTCCCGGCCTGCGCGTGGGCTACATCATGGGCACTGGCGACCTGGTTCCCGACGCCATTGAAGCCCTCGGCGTCATGCCTCACACGCTCACCCCGGCCGAGCTCACCTCGGGCGATCTCTCCGCCTGGAATGTGCTGGTGATCGGCATCCGCGCCTACTCGTCGCGCACTGACCTGGCCGCCGCGCAGCCTCGCCTGGACGCCTGGGTCCGCAACGGCGGCACGCTCATCGTCCAGTACCAGAGCGCCAACTTCCCCGCCCCGCTGCCGCTCTCCCTGGGCCGCTCCCCGGAGCGCGTCGTCGACGAAGCCGCTCCGGTCAAGCTCCTCACTCCCGAAAATGGCCCAACGAACCCGCTGCTCTCCACCACCAACGCCCTCACCACCGCCGACTTTGACGGTTGGGTGGAAGAGCGCGGCCACTCCTTCCTGGATTCGTGGGACAAGGGCTACACCGCCCTCACTGAAACAGCCGATCCCGGGCAGGATCCGCAGCGCGGCGGTCTCCTCGTCGCCCACCCCGGCAAGGGAACCTATATCTATGTTTCCTATGCCCTTTATCGCCAGCTTCCCGAGCTGGTCCCCGGCGCCTACCGGATCTTGGCCAACCTGCTCAGCGCCGGAAAGTAACTCCGCTCGCAGTCGGCGAAAGGAGTGGGTACCCCACCCTCGGCGCGTTCCTGTTTTTGCGCCTAGGGTGGGAAGCAGTACTCCCGTGCGAGCCTCCCGCGAGCGTCTGCCCCAATGCAAGTGGTGCGAGCCTCCCGCGAGCTTCTGCAGCACCGCAGATGCCGCACGTGCTTAGAATACGAGCCGCGCCGTTCCCACAAACTCGTGGTTGTAGGTGTGGAATTTGCTGGTCGCGATCTGCATGCCCGCGCCAAACGCAATCCCCGTCCGCGCCTTGGGCTCCGCCGGGTGAAACGCGCACTTGCCTATAATTATCCCCGGCGTAATGAACTCCTGGGTCTTGCCGTCGTTCGGCCCGCCCTTGTAAAACGTGGCGTTGCTCTCAACCTCCGGCCAGAACAGCTTGGCCACCCGGTACTGCGCCACTGTGTTCCACAAAATCGGACGTCCTGCAGTCGTGGTCGCCGGAGTACCCGTCGGCAGTGTCGCGCCCACCGTCGTCTGCACATCGAAGTGGCCGAACCCCTTGCCGGCGCCAACATTCGGCTGCACGCTGGCATTCGTCGAGCCATTTTTGAAGCTGCCACTGGGCACCGTGGTCAAGGCCCACGCGCTCAAGGTATAGCTCCCATGCATCTCGTTGCCGCTGGCGATCCGGTACTTCACCAGGAACGAGAAGTCGCCCCAACCGTCCACCGCCTTCGAGTTGTGCTCGATATACGGGGGCAGATTGACCACCAGCTCTGTGTTGGCCCACGGAACCAGGTTCACGCCCTTGCTGTTGTCAAAATTCCACGTGTCTGTGCGCGCCGGCGCAATCTGCCGTGTAAAGTCCGTGCGCACCACCTGGATGAGACCGGTGTATGTGGTGACCAGCGGAACCGCCCAGGCGGGCTGTTTGGCCTGCGTGGCCGATGTACGAGCCAGCCACTGGCTAAAGAAACTGTTTGAGGAGGGTTGAGATGAGGCACCTTGTGCGTACACATTGGCCACTGAAAACAGGAGAAGCAGGGAGGCGGAAATCTTTTTCATGATTGCTGCTGAGCATCAAGGCTGGGGTATACCGCCAACAACCCACCATTGGGCGAGATTTCTCTCCACCCAAGGGATGATGGGCAGTTCCGGTCGTCTCCCTGGCTAGCTCGCGCGGCACGACGAGAGTGGCTTATTGAAGACCATCGCCGAGTTAGTCCTCGATGTCTCTGTTCTTGCATTAGATAAAGCAAACTCCCAATGTTACAGATGTGTGAATAGACCGCGCCAATCAAGGCGATTTCGCATGAGTCTGCTTTGTTAAAAGTACGTGAATTCGTCAAATATTCATACACTTCTGCGAGTCTTGGTTACGGAAGGGGGCCGTGTGAAGAATTTGCTTTCACGCACTTCATCAGGCCGCCGATTTCTCTTTCAAATGCACTTAGGAAATGAGCCGGCTTCATCGTCGTGTCCGAGGCATGTGAAAGAACATCCTTGATCGTGCAAGTCAACGCAGCCGACAGTCAATCTTGATTTCAGAAAACAAAGAGAGGCCCAATGAACTTCCAGCTCAAAACTGTTGCCGCCGCAATTCTGGCAGCAGGTCTCGTTGCCTCAGCCGCGTACGCCAGCGACGATGCACCGCCGCCGGCCAAGAAACACGCAACAACCAAAAAGGCTGCCAAGCCTCGGACACCTCCTCCGCCCTCGGTCGAAGAGCAGATTCAGGCGCTTCGCCAGGAACTGCAAGGCCAGATCAATTCGCTCAAAACCGACCTTGCCGACAAGGACACGCAGTTGAAGCAGGCGCAGCAGGCCGCCGCCGACGCCCAGGTCGCAGCCTCCAAGGCTGAAGCCGCGGCCTCCTCGCAGCAGCAGGCTGTCAGCGACAACGCAGCCGCCGTCTCCACGTTGCAGTCCACCGTGACTGACCTCAAGGGCAACCAGGTTTCCCTGGCCACCACGGTCTCCGACGAAACCGCCAGGATCAAGAAAGACATCGCCAGCCCCAACGTCCTCCACTACAAGGGAATCGGCATCACTCCAGGCGGCTTTGTGGCGGGTGAAACCGTGTGGCGCTCCAAGGCCACCGGCGGCGACATTCCCACCGCCTTCAATGCGCTTCCTTACGAGAGCGCGGACGCCTACTCCCTCAGCGAGTTCTACGGCAGCGCACGGCAGTCTCGCCTCGCCCTGCTGGCCGAAGGCAAAACCAACTGGGGCACCCTCCGCGGCTACTACGAGGCTGACTTCCTGGGCACCGGCATCACCTCCAACAACAACCAGTCCAACAGCTACGTCTTGCGCCAGCGCGTCCTCTGGGCCCAGGCAGAAACCAACAACCACTGGGCCTTTACCGGCGGCCAGCTCTGGTCATTGGCGACGGAAGACAAGAAAGGCATCTCCAACGTCTCCGGCGACATCCTGACCCCGCTCACCATCGACCCGAATTACGTTGCGGGCTTCGTCTGGACCCGCCAGTTCGGCTTCCGTGTCACCAAGACCTTTGACCACGCGGCGTTTGGCTTCGCCGTTGAAAACCCGCAGTTGCTCTACACCGCCTCGCTGGCCGGCAACACGCCCTATGCCGTGCTGGGCAGCGCCGGAGCCAACGGCGGCAACTACAACGCCGCCATCAGCGCCAGCGGGACCACCACCTTCATCCAGAACTACGGCAACCAGGTGCAGACTGACTCGGCCGGCAACACCATCTACGCGGCCATTCCTCAATATGCCACCATCGTGGCCAACACCAACGTCGCCAACATCTCCTTTAACCAGGCGCCCGATGTCCTCGTGAAAGCCGCCTTCGATCCCGGCTGGGGACACTATGAAGTCTTCGGCATCGCCGGCTTCGCCCACGAGACCGTCTATCCCGGCACCACCACCAACAGCGCCAAGTACGGCGGCCAGGCAGACATTGAAGGCTTCAGCGGTGGAACGGCAGGCGCCAAGTTCGCTTCTTCCACCTCGGTGGGTTCCTACTCCGATAGCATCATCGTCGGCGGCGCTGGCGGCAGCTTGCGCGTTCCCATCATCCCCAACCTGCTCACCTTCGGCGCCAAGGGCCTCTTCGGACCTGGCGTGGGCCGCTACGGCGACTCCACCCTGGCCGACGTAACCGCCAACGACTCGGGCGATCTGCGCCCCATTCACAACGTCTCCGGCCTGTTTACGCTGGAAGCCACTCCCACGCCGCGCCTGAACGTTTATCTGAACTACGGCGGCGACTACGCCGGCCGTGAAGATTTCGGCACAGGCAGCGCCATTGCCTCGTCTTTGGGCTCGCCCAGCGCGGTGTTTTGCCCCACCACCGCGGGCGCCTTCGCCTGCACCTCCTCGCCCACGGCTGCAGACATCGCCGCCGGTGGCAAATGGGGCGGCCATTGGAGCACGCCGGCTGTAGGAACCACCGCCGTCGGCTACGGTTCGCGCCTGCTCTCCAACTCAGCCTGCAATACCATCGCGGCTCCCGGCTACAACTCCGGCAGCTCCACCGGATTCCTTCCCGGCGGCTCCTGCGGCGCGCAAACCCGCAACGTGCAGGAACTCACCGGCGGCTGGTGGTATGACATCTACAAGGGCGATCACGGCCGCTTCCGCCAGGGCTTCCAGTATGGCTACGCGGTGCGTGAAGGCTGGTCGGGCGCAGGCTCGCCCGGCATCGGCGCCAAGGGCATCGACAACATGTTCTGGACCTCGCTCCGCTACTACCTCCCTTAACCCGCAAGGTTTCAGCGACCAACCAGAAAGGGCAGCCCCAACTGGGCTGCCCTTTTTCCTTTGCCGGCAAACGCCACTCGCCCCCAACAAATATTTCGTCTACCTCACATCTTCATTCGCCGGACAACTTATCAGGCAGTCAATTGTCTTTTCGATGTGGTTCGCGTAGACAGCTCCAAGTGCGATCAGCGAGACCTCGCCGTCGGGACGAATGAGCACATACCCTGGTATTTGCCCGGTCCACCGATTTGTCGCAACACCGAAGTCAATCGGCAGTTGCGCCGTGAACGGCATCATCGCGATCGGCGATTTGATCTTGTAACTCTCCCGCATGCGGCGCACCGCATCCGGCTTGTCATTCAGCGCCACCATCAGCAGGCTCATTTGATCGCGTTCGGCACTGCTCAACACCTTCGGCATCGCTTCAAAGCAGGGCGGACACCATGTACCCATAAAATCGATGAGCAGCCACTTGCCTTTGAATTGTTCCAGAGTCAGAGGCCGATTATCGATATCGTTAAACTCCGCATCCGGTGCGCTGAAACCACTCGCAACATGCTTGAAAGGATTGGCGCCGACCGGCGAGTAGTCCTGCGCTGGAATCTCGCGAAGGCCAATCTCCATGCCGAAATCGCCGCGCTTGATGAACAGGTTGATTTTTCGGCGGTATCCCTCGTTGAAAAGACTTGCCATGAGCATAGGCCCGGTGTCCCCAGCATTTTTGCCGTCGATTCGAACGATCAGATCCCCTTTGATCAGGTTGAAATGGATCGGTGTGGTCGATGCACTGACCACCCGCCAGCCTTTAGGTTCGTGGGTGATCGTAACATTGTCGACCGCGACCATGGGTTCGGATTGCGAGTACGCGAACTGCGCACAAAGAGCGATATAGATATACAGGAGTATCCGTTTCATGATTGAAAAGTATTATAGGTGCCCGTTCTTCAGGCACGAAGCTTCGTGATGCCTTCCTAGGGTGTATCGACATATACCGGCGCACAGCGACGGGAGCCATTTTTTCTCAGTTCGAGGAAAGAGGAGCGACGCATACCGGGTGTCTGCTAGCGACGATTGACGAAGAAATGAGGAAAAATGGCCCCGTCCCTTCGGGTTGCGGTTAAAATCCGGCCATACTTCATTGTCGGCCTCGAAGGTGGACCCGCCACAGTCTTCGGCCTCCGCTTCGTCTGGCCGGATTTTTCCTCGCAACGCTGCGCACCGGTATATGTCGATACACCCTAGACCCGCGCCCCCCCGTCCTTCAGCGTCTCCAGCACCAGCGCCAGCGCCTCCTCCCAATCCGGCATGCGCACGCCGAACGCTTCTTCAAGACGCAAGCCAGACAGCCTTGAGTTCGCCGGTCTCGTCGCCGGCCTCGGAAACTCGCTGGTCGGAATCGGAATCAGCTTCGGCGTCCCGGCTCCCAGGCTGACCGACCTCTCAATCAGCGCCTTGGCAAATCCAAACCAGGTGGTCGCACCAGAGCACGCCATGTTATAGATGCCGCTTCGCCCCTGCAATCCCCCGCCTGCAGGACCCAGCACCTGCGCCAGAACATCCGCCGTCGCCTGCGCAATGCACTCGCTGGATGTCGGCGCGCCCGTCTGGTCGTCCACCACCCGCAGCTCCGCGCGCTCTTTGGACAGGCGCAGCATGGTCAGCAAAAAGTTGTTGCCGCGCGCTCCGTAGACCCAACTGGTGCGGAAGATCAGGTGATCGCAACCCACCGCCGCAATCGCCTCATCGCCGGCCAGCTTGGTCTTGCCGTAGACGTTCAGCGGGTTCGGCGCGTCGGTCTCCACCCACGGCCCCTGCTTGGTTCCGTCATAGACGTAATCAGTGGAGTAGTGCACCAGCAGGCTACCCAGGCGTTTGGCCTCTTCGGCCAGCACGCCGGGGGCGGTCCCGTTGATCGCCATGGCCAGCTCCGGCTCGCTCTCCGCCTTGTCCACAGCCGTGTAGGCCGCCGCGTTCACAATCGCCGCGGGCGATGCCGCGCGCACCGCGTCGCGAATCGTTTCGGGCTTCGCGAAATCCACCTCCGGCGAGCCCACCGTGGCAATCGGGCCCAGGCAGGCCAGCTTGTGCCGCAACTCCCAACCCAGTTGTCCCGTGCGGCCAAAAACCAGCACCCTGCTGTTCTTCATACGCTCCCCCACTGAAAAGCCGGTAAGGCTCTAGTTTCCAAATCAGATTTTCCGAACGATTTCAGTGTAGAGCACAAAGCCATTCCGTTCGCCCCAGCGGGATGAAGCAGGTGCCTGATATGGCCCGGCCTGCTGACTCGCTGACTTGCTGGCCCGCTGACTCGCTGCCAACTACACCGCACGTGCCAGCCGCTCACGAGAAGCGGCCGTCTCCAGCACGCTGGCCGTCGTCGTTCCGATCTTGCGCAACAACAGCTCAAACCGCGCGTCGCCTGCGAGTTGTCGCAGCATCGGATCGCAGCGAAAGCCAAGGCTCCAGACAGACCCTTCCGCGTACGCTGCCTCCAGCCATCGGGCCGCATCCTGGCTCAGGTCAAGGCCCACGGCAACCAGCGCCAGCGCATACGCGTTGTTCTTCTTCTGCGCGTGCATCTGTTCCAGGCTGCGCAGAATCTCCCACGCCTTGGCCGCCTGTTTGCGCCTCGCATACGCATATCCCAGAACACCTTTGAGCGTCCGGCTCTGCGGAAACCTGGCGGCCATCGCCTCAATCCGCTCCATCGCGTCCGCCGAGCCCGCCTGGACAAGCGCCAGTACTTCAATCTCGGCAAGCCAGGCTCCGCATCCGCCGGCGGCCCGCACCTGCGCCGTCAGTTCCAGCGCCTGCTCAAAATCTCCCGCAAGGTAATGGCTCCAGCAAACCTGCGCGCCCAATGAGCAGACCAGCGTGTTTTGCCGCCACGCCTCCCAGCCCCGCTTGATCGCCTCGGCAGGATTGCCCTCCGCAAGATGCAACATCGCCCGGCCGGACAGCGCAAACGGCCTCCGCGGATGCCTGCAGAGTACCTCGTCAAAGTGCGCCCGCGCCTGCCGCCACTTGCGCTCGTACACCATGTTGAGCCACGCCGCGCTCAACATCGCGTCCGCATCGTCCGCGTCGATCTGCGCCGTTCGACGCAGCGTTTCCATCGCGCACGGATACGCCAGCGAGCCGTCGATCACCCCCAGCAGCGCCGACGCGATCATCGCGTCCGCCAACCCCGTCAATGCCCGCGTATTCCCCGGATCGACCTCGATCGCCTTGCGGCACAAGCCCGCAATCGTGTTCAGGTTTTCTTCCGAGCGCGTCTCCCACAGCCCTTGAGCCCGCTCCGTCAGTTCCTGCGATCTGCGCTTCGCCTCATCCTGAGCATCTGCCGCGTCCGCCTCACCCACCCGCAACTCGCCCGCCAGGCTCACCAGCCAGCGGTCAATCTCATCCGCGTACGCAAACACTGAACCCTTCGCCCCGCCAAAATGGTGAACCGGCAGACCCTGACAGCCGTGCCAGCGCTGCACCGTGCGTGAACTTCGTTCCAGATAACCCGCTATCGACTTCCAAGAATCCAACCGCAACTTGCTCACGACTTTGCCAACTTTCCAGTGAAACGGGCTGTTGCAAATCGCGGAAGGCGGAACAGTTCGAGCGGGCTACAACATGCTGCGAAGGTTGCTTCTTATAGAGCCATGAGCAACGACTGACTGAATTCTAGGACGAAAGAGGCGCGGGTCTCCGGCCCTGTTGACGAATTGGGAAGCGTCCAAATCCAGATCGGGAACTGGGAGCACTTGCTCCCCGTTTCTGTCCCTAAATGGCATCAATTGTCGCAAAGTGTCGCGAATTGTCGCGATTTGTCGCCTTCAGTCGCCGCCGAATCGAGAGCACGCACTTACCATTCTGGACCGGTTCCGGCCTCGCACCGTGACCCTCCAACGTCTGCCCGGATTCCGTCCCGCGCGCACATGCAGCGCAACGTTATCGCGCCGCCGGCTCGCCGGTAGTCAGGAATGCCGCTCCATCAATTCGATCTCCCGAAGCCAGCACATCTCTCAGCTTTTCCGGATTCGCTCCGCTGCGGCAGACCGCTGCCAGAAGCATTCTCAACGCCGTGGCCGGGGTTGTATCCGGCTCCAGCCGAAAGATCCATGGAACGTTGTTGGTGGTCAGCGACTTGTCGGCGCTTAACGCGATCACCGGCACAAAGCTCTTCAGCGCCAGTTGCTCCGCCAGGTGAGCCGCGTTGCGATCGAGGGCCACAATTGCCAGAGCGTGCTCATCCATCAGCGCCTGCACCAGGGCCGTGGACGCGGCGCCCCAGTTCTGATCGCTCTCCACCGGCAGCAACTTCCACGGCCGCCCCTTCGCCGCGCCGAATTCGAGCTCTGCCTGCACCTCCGGCGATCGAGCGACTTCAACCGCCCTGGGGCCAAACAGCACCACGTTCACCGGCCCTGCCGGCACATCGGCCCGATGCGGCCCGTTGTACTCCACACCGCCCTCACCCACCCGCGCATACGGCGCCTGCGGTGCAGCGGGCGGCGCTTGCGCGTCAGGAGCTGGTTGCGGCACATCGATCGCACCTGCTTTTGCCTCTGGGCGCGTCAGCGCCGTCTGCCCCACCGCAGGGGTCTGGCTGACAGGCTGTTTCACCATCAAGGCTACGCGGTAAGTGATTGCCCCGTTGTGCACAGTACCCAGGTAAAGCGGCGCGACATTCTTCAGGTTCGGATCGAAGATCATGCGCCCGGTCACGCCGTCGTAGGTGTCGATGTTGGCCAGCGCATCGTGAATCCGCGCTCGATTCAACCCCGCCTTGCAGATCGAATCCAGCAGTTCGTTCATGGTGTCAAAGGCCATGGAGGCGAACTGTTCCGGCTTCTCGTGGAAGCGGGCTTCGAAGCGGCGGTTGAAAGCGAGCCAGCGCGGGTCGGTGCGCGTGGGATCGTAGGGGTACACCGCTTCGAATCCCTCCGCCGCGCCGCCGGCCTGGGCCAGCAGCGTGTCGCCCAGCGTGCGGTACTCGCCGAAGGCGCGCTGCGTCATCCCCGCTGCGCGCATCTGCTTCAGGATCGCCGCCGCTTCCGGTTCATCGCCCACCAGCAGGACAGCGTCCGGCCGCGAACCTTTGATCACCTTCAGTTGCCTGGAGTAGTCTGTCTCTCCGGGCTGAAAAACCTGCTCCATCACCACCGGGTGGCCCAGCCTGCGCGAGGCGTCCAGAAACTTTCCCAGGCCAAAACGTCCGTAGCGGCTGCTTGCCCTGAGAACTGCCACGCGCTTCAGGCCAAGCTCGGTATAGATGCGCCGGGCCAATGTCATGTACTGCTGCCGGTCATCCTGCATGGTGCCGAAATACCACGGAATGGTGGTCTCCGGAACCGTGGGATCGGAGTTGGCAGAGCTCACCACGGGCAGTTCCGCGCGCAGAGCCACGCGCAGCGCAATGTGCGTCGATTCGGAGCTGATGGACCCGAAGATGGCCCACACCTGGTCGTCGTAGGCCATCTTCACCGCTTCATCCGAGGCCGAGCCCCAGATGGCCGGGTCGGTCGGCCGCACATCGCCATACACCGCTTTCGCCTGCCAGTTGTTGTAGTCGTTGTGCAGCATCAGCTTGAAGGGCTTGCCACCGTAACCGCCCCCGGCATTGGCCTCTTCCACGGCAAGTTGCGCGCCGTGCAGCATGCGCATTCCAAGCACCGATTCGGAATTATTCTCGATCGGTCCGAAGAAGCCGATGCGCACCTCCGTCCCGTCTTTCGGATCGGGAATATCGCGCGCCGCACCGACATAAATATTGGGACGGACATAGTTGAGATCGTACGGCGTGGCGAACTTGGCGTATGGCTTCATGTCATCCGGTTCGCCCGCATACGGAGTCACTTCGCGATCCTTCGGCGGTCCCGGCGGATGCGCCCCGCACTCGCACACTCGCTTGCCCGCGCCCTGGCCCGCGGCCGATACCGCCATGGCCAGCGAGCACATCCCCAACATCCACCATCCCTTACGCATGACCACTGCTCCTTGGCGCCAACTACTCCCCGCTGTTCGCTGCCTTGTCCGTACGGAACATCGCGATGGCTTCAATCTCAACCAGGAGTTCCGGCCGGCACAGGTGCGCCTGGATGCCTGTCGAAGCAGGCAGCGGATCAAGCCCCTGTTCCTTGAAAAACGCCGTGCGCCCCGCGTTGAAGACGTCGTAGTCGCGATCGATGTCGCGCAGGTAGCAACTGGTGCGCACGATGTCGTGCCAGGTGCATCCTTCCGCGGCCAGCAGCCCCGTAATGTTGTCGAAGGTGCGCCGCAACTGGGCCGGAAAATCGCCGATATGCACGCTCACACCGTGCTCGTCGATCGAAGCCGTGCCCGAGATCAGCAGGATGGTGACGCCGCCGATATCGATGCGCATGCCGCGCGCAAACGAACTCGGCTTGGCGTATGCGTACGCCTCGTTGAGTACTCCGTGGTTGGTGATGGCGCGCTTTTCAATCGGCGCGTGCGCAATGGCTTCCAGAATATCTGCGAATGCATTCATGACTGCTTTTCTCCTGAATCTTTATTGTTTTTCCCGAATTCCGTGGCTCAATCCCTTGGCGGTCGCGACCCATATGTCGTCGCCTTGAAAGTCGATGTTGAGGATGTAGTTGTGGGCCGGCGCCGTGGTCACCGCGACCGGCGTAACTGTGCCGTCCGCGTCGCGCACCGTCATCTCCGGCTTGCCGTCCTTGAGCGACGGGGTATAGACCGCCCAGTTCACTCCATCATAGTAAGCCAGCCCCTTGTCGGTGCCGAACCATGCGCGCTTCGCGTCCACACCCTTCACGACATTGGTAAAGTTCGACGGAAGCCCGCTGTCCTTCTTGAGAAAGTTGTGCCAGTAGCGCCCGTCGTAGTGGCTGTCACCGAAGTAGGTGGCCGCCCACAACACATTGTCGACATAACTGACCGAGGTCACGATCTCGTGGATCAGTCCCTGGTCCTTGAACAGAACCATCTCCGTCTCGCCGTCAGGATCGTCGTACTTGTCCCACTTACCCGTCTTCTGGTCGTACTCAAGCACCCCGCTGCCCCAGATGCCGTAGTAAACCTTGGTGGGCGTAGCGGAGACCGAGTAAGACCATATCTCGAACATGGGCGTGTTGCGCTCGTTATAGAGCGACCACTGGTTGCTGTGAAGATTCAGCCGGCATGCGCCGGCAGCCGTTGCCACCCAGACATTCTCACCCTCGACGGACACCCCATAGACCACGTCGTTGCTCAGGCCCGAGTTCAATTGCGTGAAGCTGTCGATCCGTCCGCCCGAGATGCGGCTCAACCCGCCCATGGTGCCGGCCCACACATCGCCCGTGTTCTTATCCAGAGCCAATGAAATCACGGCCCGATGCGCCAGTCCGTCCTTGGTGGTGTAGGTCTTCCACGCATGGTTCTCGTAAACCGCGAGGCCGTTGTCCGTGCCTGCCCAGATGCGATTTCCATCCACCAGCACCGCATACACATGATCGTTCGGCAGCCCGTTGGCCGTGGTGAAGTTCTCAAACCTGAAACGCGGCATCTTCGGCAGCGCCGATGTCCGCGTTACGTTGCCAGGGGCTGGCGCGGCCATCACCACGGTTCCCGCAACCAGCAGCAATACGAGAGTACACAGCTTCTTCATCGCATCCCCTCTCATCGAGTCCTGAGATACTCAATCAGGTCGTTGAGCTCGTCCTTGGTTAGATCGTTCGTCCGTCCGTGCTTGTCGTCCGGGTTGTAAACCGTCCAGATCTCCTCGAGCGTGCGCGCGGAACCGTCATGCAGATAGGGCGCCGTCAACGCTATGCTGGTCAGCGGCGCGGACTTGAGCAGGCCCGCATTGTCATTGGCCTTGTGCGTTCCCACATCGAAAAGTTTTTGGTTCGTGCCCTTGGGACCGCTGTGGCAGTATGCGCAGCGATTGAGCTCTGGAATGGTTTTCTTGAACTTGTCTACCGCTCGCTCAAAGAGTGCCTTGCCGCGCTCCTGCGCAGGCGTCAACTGATAGCCCGCTAGCTTCCACCGGCTGGGCCGCGGATCGAGACTGCGAAGGTAAATCGTCAAATCGGCAAGCGTCAGGTTGTCGTAGTTTTCCGAGCGCCAGAAGTACTTCTCTGTCCGTGGTCCGCACTCCGTTGGAATGTTCGGATTCGTCCCGGTCCACTTGTAGGGCTCGGTGTCCTTCACGCCTTCGAGTAATTTGTTGTCGACGATGTTGCGGCCAAATCCATCCGGCTCGAGGTTCCACGTGATGCCGTCGAATGTGGAGTCGATGTGACAGTTGGCGCAGCCAATCTCTCCCTGGAACGAATAGCGCGCTGTGTAGAAAGTCTGCTCGCCATGCCGGATCGCCGAAATCGTCTTCGGCCCTTCGAGCTTGACGGTTGTCTTCACTTGATTGGTGCGCGTGTCGATCACGCTGATGGAATCGTCGAGCCGGTTGGCCACCAGCAGCGTGCGTCCATCGCGCGTGAGAGTCAGGCCGCGCGGATTCAGTCCCACCGCAATGCGCGCCACAACATAATTTGCGCTCGCTGACAGATCCTGCACAAAAGGCGCCGGGTGCGCATGAATGAAGCGCATCAGCCGCGGCACGTCGATCACCGTCACCGTCTCCGAGCCGCCGCTGGTCACGTAGATGCGCGACTTGTCCGGCGAAATCACCACGCCGAACGGCTGCGAAACGTAACGCTCCAGTTCATCGAGCGGCACTTCAACCGTTCCGCCCACATCCGCGCCAAACACCGTGATCGTATCTTCGAAAGCTCCGCCATGCTCCAGGTGCGCCAGCGGAATCATGTTCTTGGGGTGGTACTCGGCCACCACGCCCAACCGGCCATCGGGCGAAAACGCGACATGAAACACGCCCGCAATGTGGTGCAGCGGCATGCGGTCCACGACCACCGCACGCCCCGCGTCGATGACCGTGATCTCGGATTCCGGAGGCGTGCGATTTTCGATCCCTGTCCGCTGCGCGTCGGGATTGGGATACACATGCGTCGCATAGATGCGGCTTCCATCCGGCGACAGCGTCAGATAACTCGATCCTCGTCCGGCCAGCAGCCGCTTCTCTTCCACGCCCGTGGCTGCGTCCAGCACAACCACATCGTTGCTGATGCGGTTCGCGACGAACAGCCGCGTGCCTGCACGATCCTCCACCACGCTCGATGGCTCCGCGCCCACGGGCCATGTCGCGGTTACCTTCAGCGCCTTTGTGTCGATCACGCTCAGCGTGTCGTCCCACGTGTTGGTCACGAACAGCGTTGCCCCATCCGGGGACAACGAAAACCCGCGCGGTATATGCCCCACGGCGATCTTCGCGGTCACCGCGTAGCTCGCTGCATCCAGCACTCTGATCTCGTCACTGCCCTGGCACAGCACGTAAAGCCGCGCTCCATCTGGAGAAAAGAGCACTTCAAGCGGGGACGCGTACGGTACGTTTTCAACCGTCCGGTGTTCCTCACCTTCGCATGCGGTGTTCGCGCCGCACAGCGCAACCGCAATCAACACCATGGCCGCGAGCGGCAGATTCATCGCCGCCCCAGCCCAGGCTCCGCGTTGATTGCGTTCAGTCACTTCGGCTCCTCCACCGTCAGCACGCGATCCGCCGTCACGTTTTCCAGCGTCTGCTCGCGTCCGCTCGGCCAGTGCACAATCAGCTTGTCGACCGTCGCCGCCGCGCCCAATCCAAAATGCAATCGGCTGTCGTCCTGCGACAGGTAGCCCGATCCGGCGACGCGTTCCGCCGTGTGCCGCTTGCCGCCGGCGAACACTTCAACCCGCGCGCCTATCCCGTCCCGATTGCTCTTCGTCCCCACCAGCTTGATCGCAATCCAGTGCCCGGTGTTCGTTGAAACGTTGCGCACCAGCGTTCCCTTGCCGCCCAGGTTCACAACGAACGCATCCATCTTTCCGTCGTTGTTGTAGTCGGCAAAACATGCGCCGCGCGCCGTCGTGCGTTCGCTCAGCACCGGCCCTGCTTCACGCGAAACATCCGCAAACTTGCCGTTACCGATGCCGCGAAACAGCGTGTGCTCCTGCGGAATCAGGTGAATCAGGCCGCCGTGAAAGATAAGAATGTCCAGCAGCCCGTCGTTGTCGAAGTCGTAAATCCCCGTACCCCAGCTCACGTACTGCGCATTGGTCTGCGAGACGCCTGTCTGCGCGCCAATATCCTCAAATGTCAGCTTTCCAGTGTTGTGCAGCAGGCGGTTGTAGTGCCCGTCAGTCACCCAAAGATCCAGCACGCCGCGCCCTTCAAGATCCGCAAACACCGGCCCCATCGAAGAAGTTGATTCGCCGTTCTGCCCAAACGCCGTGCCTGAATCGCCGCCGATCTCTTCAAACGTTCCATCATGCTTGTTGTGAAAGAGAAAGTTCTCCGTGCGATCGTTGGCAACGTAGATGTCGTCCCATCCATCGTTGTCGAAGTCGGCCGCCGTCACGCCCATGGTGCGTCCCACATAGGCGCCGATGCCCGACTTCTCCGTAACATCCGTAAATGTCCCGTCGCAGTTGTTATGGAACAGCATGTTGGTCTCGCCCTCATAGTCGAGCGGCCCCGGATAATTGGTCGGCGCATAGTAGGCGCGATACTTGGGATCGAACTTCACATAGCGGCCTACAAAAAGATCCACGCAGCCATCCTTGTCGTAGTCCAGCCAAGTTGAGCTGATCGCCCATCCATCCACCTTGATGCCGGCCTTCTCCGTCACATCGGTGAAGTGCCCGTTGCCGTCGTTGTGATAAAGAATCACCTTTCCATAGCCGGTAACCAGCAGGTCTTCATTGCCGTCGTTGTCGTAATCGGCCGCGGCCACGGCCATTCCGTACATATCCGGATTGAGCCCGGCCTTTTCCGTCACATCGGTAAAATGGCCGTTGCCGTTGTTGCGATACAGATGATTGTGCGGAGGCGTCGCCGGCTTTTCCTTCAGTGGATACGGGTGCATCGAGTCATCGAGCGGCCGCCCGTTGACCACATACAGCGACATCAATCCGGAGTTGTTGTAGTCGAGCCAGACGCAGCCCGCGCCCGTTCCCTCCAGCAGCGATCCCAACTGACGCGATCCGAAACTATGCGTAAAATCAATGCCCGCCGCATCGCTCGCATCCTCAAATCGAATCACCGGCTCCGCCTTCGGCGACGCAGGCGCCTGCGGTGCGGCAGACGCCGCTGTCGCGCCAGGAGTGACCTGCGCTCCGGCAAGGCTTTGCCCGGCAGCCAAAGCGATCGCGCTGAAAAGCAGAAGAACGCGACTCGTCATATCAATTGCCTCCCGGCGCAGTAGACTGTGCAACAGCCGATTGCTTCGCGCCGGTCAAATCAACCGGCGTTGTGGTGTGCAGCAGTACCGCCGGCATCGTGTTCTCTGACGCCCGCTCCGGCCCTGCATGACAGCCAACGCAGATGCGCTGCTCGCCTTTGCGAATCCAGAACCACCCGTGCTCCTGCCGCACAACCGCGCCCTTCCGATCGAGCAGCGCAAACCGAATCGGCTTGTCCGCCGGCACCTTCACATAAAACGATCCGTCCGATTCCACCGGCGCCGTGCCCATCGCCATCGCATGTCCCGCGCCGTCCAGCGTCTCAAGCCGCACCTGCGCGGGCACAACTTTCAAATCGCCTTCGCGCGACTGACGCGCATCGAGAGCCATCATGTTTGCGTAGTTCCAGTCGTGCAATCCGGAGGGGTGACGCTTCGGCCGCGTATGCCGCGCAATGACCACCGGTTCCACAAGATCTTCGCCGCTTACAGCCAGCAGCGTCTCCAATACATTCGCTCCAGCACCCGCAGTCGAAGCAGCCTTCCGTAACTTGAGTGCGTAGTGAGTGCCCGATCCGGCTCGCTCGCTTACCAGCCAGTCGCCCGCTGCCGTCTCCGCAATCCCGCCCGCATACTCGCCGCGCGGCCCGGCAACCCGCGCCTCATGCGCCAGGGCCGAAGTAAATCGCCCCAGCGAACTTCCGTGCGTGAAGACCACATCGCCCGACGCCAGTTGCCTGCCGCCCCAGCGAGCCACGCCATGATCGCAGCGATACGACTCCACTCCCGAACCATCGGAATAGGCCAGGTACGTCTCCGGCGTCGCGCCCGATCCCAGCGGGAATCCGGACTCAAACAGAATCCGCCCGTCCAGTAGCACATCGTCGGGAATCGTGTTCCCCGGCACATAGCTCAGCGGAAGCACCGTTGCACTCGCCTGGTCATCCACAGGTTCATTGACCTCGCGGCCATCCTTGCCTGCAACCTCCAGCCGGAAGCCCTGCGCCGTCTTGCGCGCGTACACCAGCCGCCCACCGGGCAGATAGAGCGGCCGAATCGCGTCGCCCTCACCGTCAATCAGCCTGCGCAGCGAGTGATCAGACAGCTTCAGTTCCCAAATTTGCCAGGCGTCGTTTGCGTTCTGCTTGCCCGCAAACAACACCCGCCTTCCATCGAATGAAATGTTGGCGTCCGCACTGGCCGCAAAACCCGTCACCAGCGGCTCCGCGTTGCCTTCATGAATGAGCAGCAACTGTGCGCCCTTGGGAAACCGTTCCGCTCCGCGCAGCGCAGCCAGCGGCTCGAAAGCCGGAGCGGCCGTCACCACGACGTCTACATTCAGCGCCGCACTTGCGCTCAACCCAGATTGTGATTGAAACCCGCAAAGGGCAGTGAGCATCGCAACCAGCGCACACCTCGCAAGCAGTCGGGGAGCGACTTTCATCCAACCGCCTCCATGGGCCGCGCACCCGGCGTCTCGCGCCGCTCAAGCTCCATCGCGCGCACCGCAAGCCACGGCTCAAGGCCGTCCATCATTTCGTCGAAGCCCGCAAAGTCGAGCGACTGCTCACCATCGCTCCAGGCCTTCTCGGGATGCGGATGCACTTCAACCAGCAGCCCGTCCGCACCGCCCGCAACCGCAATGCGCGCCAGCGCAGGAACCAGTTCGCGATGCCCTGCCGCATGACTCGGATCGGCAATCACCGGCAGATGAGAAATCTGCTTGAGCAGCGCGATCGCCGCCACATCGAAGGTGTTCCGCATCGCCGTTTCAAAGGTGCGAATGCCCCGCTCGCAGAGAATGACGTTGGGATTTCCGTTATCCAGAATCAACTGTGCCGACCGCAGCCACTCCGCAATCGTGGCCACCATGCCGCGCTTCAGCAGCACCGGCCGCCCTGAGCGCGCCGCGGCTTCCAGCAGCGAGTAATTCTCCATGTTGCGCGTGCCGATCTGCAAGATATCCGCGTACTCGGCCACCAGCGGAACATCGTCTTCCTGCATCACTTCCGTGATGATGGCCAGCCCGCTCTCATTGCGGGCGCGCGCCAGCATCTGCAGGCCCTGAAGGCCCAAACCTTGAAATGCATAAGGAGAACTGCGTGGTTTGAAAGCGCCGCCGCGCAGAATGCGGGCTCCCGCGCGCCGGACATGATTGGCGGTGGCCATCAGTTGGAACTCGGTCTCAACCGAGCATGGCCCAGCCATGGTGATGAACTCGTCCCCGCCGATCTCCAGGTCCAGCGCCGGCACCACGGTTTGTTGGCGCCGCGTGCTCTTCAGAACATCGGGACTCTCGGCAAATCGTTCGTGCCAGTTTGCGCGCACCCTGTGCGCTCCGTTTCTGGGGAAGCGGAAGGATCAGACTAACGCCCACTTTGGAGCTCTACCTCAACCGAAAGATGGAGGTTTGGCGTGCATGGTCAACATCTGTGACGCAGCTCACAAACCGGCTCGATCCATCCGCGTTTCCTCGCAGGAAGTCAAGGGGGCAGGCACGTTTTTCGGCAATCCGGAGCAGGATGCAGCGTTCAGGCGTACGGGCCGACGTCGATAGGCTGCTCCGACTCAATGGTGCGCAGACGCTGGGACCACTCGTCGAGCCATTGGCGGCGTCGGCGCTCCTCCACGCGGACCGGGCCGTAATGGATAGCGGGTGCGAGCACGCTGAATCCCGTGAACTGAAAGATGCCGCGGTGGATGGGGCGCAGGATGCCGAGAATGTCGCCCTCTTCGCCACCGGAAACATAGCTGGACTGAAATCCGCCCGTGGTGAGCGAGAGCAGGGCGCGCTTGCCGCGGAACGGGCCATGCTCGTAAATGCGTCCGGAGCCGTACGCGCGGCCCATGGCGAAGACGCGGTCCACCCAGCCCTTGAGGATGGCGGGCAGGCCGAACCACCAGAGCGGAAACTGGAAGATCACAAGATCGGCGGCCTCCACTTTGCCGATTTCCGCCTCCAGTGCGGGTGCGAAGCCGTGAGTCTCGGTGGCATGCCGTTCTTCAACCTGGGGCTTGAAGTAGTCGGGATCCTTTTGTTCCAGGAAGTTGGCCCGGCTGGTGCGGGGATCGAAATCCATCCTGTAAAGATCGCTGCTGACCACCGTGTGGCCGGCCGCGGTCAGAGTGGCTGCGGCGGTATCGAACAGGGCGCCGTTGAAGCTTTTCGGCTCGGGATGTGCGAACACGATGAGAACATTCATCAGCTTGGCCTTTCAGAACTAGTGTGATGTCCCAGAATTCCGCATCATAATTTGGCAGTCTCAGTCCCCCAAAAATCAGCTGACATCCTGAGCGAAAGGGGCCCCAAACGTTCTTCAGTTTGGGGGTGGTGAGTCGAAGGATCTGCGGCTGCACTTCGGGATTTATGCCAGGAACTTTGGAGACAGGACACTAGACGTAAACACTTATCTACAGATGTCCACGAATGGGCAACCGATGCGAAAAAGTGAGAGCGAAATCAATGCGGCGCGATGAGGCGCCGGGAATGCGAACCAACTTGATTCCATCGTAGTACTGCAGTTGTAGATCGGGAATCCCGGAGGGAGCACGGGGTTTCAACCCCCTGAAAAGGGTCGAATTTACGTGGCCTTCAGGCCCGGGCCTTTGTCTGGATTCCACCAATCGAGCCAGATACAACTGTAGTACTAGCTGAACGCCATCGCCGGCACTCGATAGCCAAACGCCTTATCGACAAACGCCGCAATCCCCAGAGCCGTCTCGTCCTGAAACGGCCGCGCCACTATCTGCACGCCTATCGGCAATCCCTCTGGCGACTGCCCCACCGGAACCACGGCGGCCGGCGCGGCGAGCGCATTAAACCACTGCGAGTGCCGCCACGCGTCCATGTATTCAACTGCCCGCCCCTCGACATCCCAGCTACGCTCGTCGTGCCTGAACGCCGGCACGCTCGCCACCGGGCACAGCAGCACTGGATACGCGCGCATCTCTTCAAGCGTCTTGGCGCGCAGCAGATCGAGCTCCGCCCACGCGTCCAGCAAATCCTGTGCGGTCAGCGGCGGTGCAGCCTCGGCGAACCCGAGAAACTCTCTGAAGATGGGGCTCAACTGCCCTTCATGCCCGCGAATCTCCGGCGCATAAAACATTGCCCCGCACTGCACAAAGAACTTCACCCACAGCTTGCGCAGCGGCTCCAGCGTACTCGGCCTGAAGGGCTCCACGCGAAAGCCCGCGCCCCGCAACGCAGCCGCAGCCGATTGCACCGCCGCCCGCGTCTCCGCCGTCACTGGAACCAGCCCATCGTCCTCGAAAAACCCAATTCGATTCGCGCGCAGCTCTTCCACACCCGGCTCGCGCAACGCAACCGGCGGACTCACCGGATCCAGAGAGTCCTGTCCGCTGAGCGTGCGAAACAGCAGTTGCACGTCAGGAATTGTCCGCGCCATCGGCCCAATCGCACCCAGAATCGAAAACGGCCCCACGCACGGCGGCAGATGCCCGCGCCCCGGAATGCGCCCCGGCGTCGGCTTCAGCGAGCAGATCCCTGTGAAATGCGCCGGCACACGCACCGATCCGCCGCTGTCGCTTCCCAGTCCCGCCGCCGACATACCCGCCGCAATCGCAGCCGACTCGCCGCCGCTCGAACCACCCGGCGACCGCTCCAGGTCCCATGGGTTCGACGTGCGCCCGTGCAGCAGATTCGCCGTCTCATACGCCATCAGAAACTCAGGGCAGTTCGTCGTGCCCAGAATCAGCGCGCCCGCCGCGCGCAATCGCGCCACCACCACCGCATCCTCATGCGGCACATCGCCCTTGTGCAGCAGGCTCCCGATCTCGCATTTATAACCCGCCGTCGCAATCGACGACTTCACCGTGACCGGCAATCCATGCAGCGGCCCATACGGCCCGCGCGCCTCGTCCAGCACTCGCGCCTGCACCCGCACGCGGTTGGCATCAAAATCAACCAGCGCATTGAGCTTCGGATTGAGCCGCTCAATCTGATGAATATGCGCCTCAGCCAGTTCCAGCACAGAAATCTCGCGCGAGCCGAGAAGCTCCAGTTGCCGCACCGCCGAACTGAGGTTTAACTCACCCACCTAATTGTCTCCCGCATTTTTCTTCTAGCCTTGGCACCATTGTTAGACGGCCGTAAGTGTTCATGCGGGCTCTTGGGAGAGGCTGAACCTACGTATTGATAGCTGCAACAAAACATAGATGAGCAACGCAAATACATTGATGCCCAGGCTCCATGGCCCCTCCAGAACAGATGCAAAACGAAATTTCCAATTAGCTCCCAGATCGCCGGTCAACTCATACGTGAATAATTGTCCGGCGAGCTTAGGCGGACCCAGAGTCACGGCGGCGTATAAACCAGCGGCGAAATGATATTCAAACACCGGAAGAGACACCCATGGAATCTGGAGAGCGAACGCCACCAGCAATGGCCGTGTGCGACGCGAGTCATGAACAAACAGAAGGCCAGCTGTCACGACGAACAGGTAGAGCGCCATAAAGACCAAGCCAACGAGTTCAGCAAACAATCCATATTTTTCAAACGTGCCGAAAGCACCGACCGTTGAGCTAAGGCCCGTGAAACCTCCACCAACCGTTAAAACCACAAGCAGCAATCGCAGCCATGTCCTCATGTTGACCATCTCTCACAGGTTTTACTGCTCTCTTAATTCACTGTTGCCCACAGTCTGCCACATAAGCGGGCAGACTACCTTGCCGTATCGCAGCCCGGAGGAAAAATCTTGCCAAAATCACCATTACGACCAATTCGGAGACGTAGGAACCTAGCTCGGAACTTCGATTGTAGCTCCCGGCGAAAACCCCTGCTGCAGCGTTGAACGAAGCATGCAGCAGGACGCAGGGCCAAAGGCTCCCGCGTCCCAATTCGAAAACCGAACCAAGTATGACCCCTAGGCAAAAATAGATGAACGGCAAGACCAAAAGCACCTCTAATGGAAGGCCACTACTGTAGAAGACCGCGATTTTCGGCCCGTGCAAAACAGTGAACCCGATTGACGTGAGCAGAATTCCACTTGATGGAGAGGTAAACAATCTCACCTTGTTCAGGAAACATCCTCGCCAGACGATCTCCTCCCATAAGGGAACCAGGAACAGGTTCCGCGCAAAGAGCCGCCCGAAGCTCATCGCGGCCTCACTCCCCCATGGAAACTCAGGACGGTGGGAGCCGAAATAGCCCGTAAAGGGAAGAACCATCCCAGTTGCAATCGCGATCAGATAAATCTTCCAACTCGCCCGTAATTTCCGAAGCGATAACCGGCATTCCGGAAATTTGGTGAAGCAGTAGAACGCAGGCAAAAATGTTGCCGCCGTGAATAGGACGGACTGTGTGTCGACGACAACTTGAAGAGGATGTATTGTGATCGTGAAGTTGGGGCCAAACCATCCAGCAATCGAAAACGCCCCACTTACAAAACACAGAGAGACAGCAAAAGAAAACGCCGCATACCCATCCCAAACACGCGTTGATCGATTCAAAAGGGACACCGCGCACCCCTCCGTTCCTTGGAACATCGCCGGAATCTCTAAACCAGATCATGCAATCTCGCCTACTGCCTCGAAGACGGGTTCGAAGATGGCGCAAAATCAACCAACGGCGTAGCCGGCATCGTCCGATAATCAAATCGATACGACCGCACCGGCTCGCCCGAATCCCAACGATCGTTCCAATCAAGCTGATACTTCAACGCGTCC
>Ga0255351_1000265_pt1 | contig 25322 bp, 25 predicted proteins | sample HBST25r2metaG_FD_186024 | JGI IMG/M metagenome (GOLD analysis project Ga0255351, IMG submission 186024) | Peat soil microbial communities from Stordalen Mire, Sweden - H.B.S.T-25.r2 | ecosystem: Environmental > Terrestrial > Soil > Wetlands > Peat | place: Sweden: Norrbotten County, Stordalen... | reverse complement strand
CGACGCCTTGCATACCCCTGGCCACCAACCCGTCCGCGCTCAAGCCCCCGCTGGTGGTGGCCTACTCCCAGAGCGTTACCCTTACCCCATACACCGATCCATACTTTCGCGGCTTCGACAACCAGTTCCCGGACTATTACCGTTACCAGGAGTGGCTGCGCGATTTCAACGCCAACTACGCCGCGGGCGGACTGCCAACTTTGAGCCTGGTCCGCTTTATGCACGACCACACCGGAAGCTTCACCGACCCCGGCGGATTCGGGCTGAACACGCCCGAGTTGCAGCAATCGGATAACGACTATGCGGTGGGGATGCTGATTCAGACCATCGCCAACAGCAGCGTCTACGCCAACAACACGCTGATCTTTGTCATTGAAGACGACTCGCAGGATTCCGGCGACCACGTCGATTCCCACCGCACCATCGCCTTTGTGGCCGGCGCCTTCGTGAAACAAAAGACACTGGTCTCAACGCAGTACAACACCATCAACTTCGTGCGCACAATGGAAGAGGTTCTGGGTCTGCCGCCGATGAATCTGAACGACGCGCTGGCGCGACCCATGGCCGACATCTTCAACCCCACGCCCAGCAATTGGACCTTTACGGCCACCGTCCCGGCGAGTCTCTACCCTCCGAATACGAAGCTGCCTCTCACCGCTCCGGCCGGCCTGGTCGTGTCCCATCCAACTCACACCGGAGAGTACTGGGCGCGGGCCACCAAGGGCATGGACTTCACCTCCGAAGACCGCATGGATTTCGCGGATTACAACCGCATTCTATGGAAAGGGATAATGGGTGACAAGCCTTATCCCGCCAAGCCTAGCGGAAAAGATCTGCGCCAGAACCGCGACAAGCTGCTGGTCCACTACCAGCGATCCCTTCAAACGAAGGCGGCGCAGACGTCAAAGCGGGCCGGAGACTGAGGGCCAAGGAACCGATTGGTGTTGGCGCCTCTGTTCATCCGGTGGGGCGCTGGCACTACGTGAGCCGCTCCTGGTGGCTTGCTGACGGAGTGCTCCCAGGCAAGTGCAGGCGACAGCGCGATCGAGGTCTGTGCCATGGAGGGGGCAGATTACTACTGGTCCTCGTTTGGATCGGGCTCCGCCTCGATGGCTTGGCGCAAGATGGAGCGGAGAAGTGACGCTGAACAGAGGTAGCCGTTCGGGCAACACCATGGTGGACGGGTTCGGGCAGGCGGATAGCCTACTTTGCCACGTCGGCGGCGTAGGCCGTAGGCGTGAGGCCGGCGAGCTCCTGGATGGAGCGATCGGCCAGGCCGGACAGCACGTCGGCCAAGTACTGGCGAATGGGTACGCCCAGCTTGCGGCAGTTCTCGACGATGCTGAAGATCGCGGCGATCTTCGGCATCGCTTCTTTACTTCCCAAGTGCAGACAATTCCGACGGCCGATGGCAATGGGACGCATCGAGTTTTCGGCCCAATTTGTCGATAGCTCGATGACGGGACGGTTGAGAAACCGCGTCAGCTCCATCCGCCGCGCAAAGCTCCTTGCGCCTCAGACCACTCTGCTTGAATTCAGAAGCCAGACGTTCTGCCTCCGCCCGGCTCCGCCTACGCAACACTGTAACAACTCTGTTGGAATCCATCCCTCCACTTCGCCACAGCGCGACGGCAGACGGAAGAATGGTGTTACCCGAAGGGCTACGTATGAGCTGCCAACGAACCACTGGGAACAGAATTCCACCAGTCATCTGGGCCATTCACATGGCCGTTCTTATTTCTTGCTTCCGCTTACGTGCCCATGTCCGTCCCGAACTTCATTTCCTTTGAAGTGATCAATCTTGTCGAGATGTTTTGTCGACTCGGGCTTATCACCACGCTGTGGCTTTGGGCCGGTATAGCCGTGTTCGGGATGAAAGCGATTGTTTACATGACCCTTGAAGTTGTCCGGGCCATGAAACCACTGTCCAGCGCCGATGAAAACGCCACCAGTAAACCATTCCGGGCCGTAGTAGCCGTAGGGAGCGCAATCATATGGAGCGACGTCATAGTAGCCGTAGGGACAATCAGGTGCAGCTCCAATCTCCACGGCAACCTGAGCCGCCGCTTTTGGAGCGGTTGCCAACATGAAACATCCAGCTACAGCCGCTAATAGAGCAAGCTTGAATCCGGTCATAAGATCTCCTCGTCATTCTGGGGCCTTTAAAGAAGCCCCACGGCTATCCAACGTAGCATTCCGGATCGTCATCGTCTGAGCAAAATGGACCATATTTGATTTGAACAAAATGCAGTCAACTCAGAATTCGAAGTGGTCACGGTGCGCTTGTCCGTTGACGACTAGGTTATTGGAGCTGGAACGTAGAGAAATGGGTTCGCTTTCCAGCGAACCCGCTCAGGAGGCATTTGGGAGGGACAAAGCTGAGAGGACAGAAACTGCGAGGAGGAATAGGAGGGCTGCGGCAACGTGGTTACTGCGAGGGGGTGATTGAAGATGCCTCTTTGTTTGAAGGCTAAAGCAGCATCCACTCCACATGTTGAGCAGTGTTGCTCACCATCGCAAACCTTTCTAAGAACTGCCCGATGAGGTTCTCGGCTTCTGAAGAGAGGATGAGCCGATGAAGTCACGCGGCTGCATCGGTCAGAAGACAGGCTCCTTGCCATGCCTCCGCCGCCCAAGATCCTTTGTTCTTTACCCGGCCCGGACGAATCCTCTGACGATGTGCAAGAGTGCACATCTATCCCAGCCTATCTGGCGTATGGTCAGGCGATGATGAATTGCTCAGTACGCCGCACTCTTAACCTCGGATCGCTGATGTGGGATCTCTGTGTTTCTTCCGTCGGGTGCTTCGTATTCACTAGCGCCTTCCGTTCCTTTGCAATGGAAAAGGAAGGATCGGAGACCGATCCTTCGATGCGAGCTGTCGGGCCGGGTCGCAAGACATTGGCGGGCATCGGCGCAGCACTGTTCCTTCTGGCGTTCGTAACGACCGAAGCAATGGCGACGATTCGGGCGCTTGCCCACTGATTCTTATCCGGAGTTGTGCCTCCGAGCACATCCGCAAGGTCGTAGTCAGGAGCCTGCAATGGCTGAACCTATCATCTCCTTAAAGTCGCGACCGAGCGCTTTGGTGCAGCGCAAAATGTGGCCTCCGGAATCCCGGAGAGGGTCAGCATCCCGCTTGCAGCTTATGCCCAGCAGGCCGCTTCCGCTCCGCGTTGCGGTTGTTGGAAACCATCTTCCTCGACAGTGTGGAATTGCAACCTTCACAGCGCAGTCTTATATGCGCTCCTTCATACAAAACCGTGCCAATCACGTGCATCCCGCTCGCTTGGCGTTTTCTACACAAACTGGCGAGAAGAGCGCCACGAGCCAGCGCCCAAGTCCCGATGCGGGATTTGAACCGTGCGCTCTTCAATAACATAGCCGCGAGGAAACATGTTCGTCCCAGTCAAATCGGCGGCGTAACCATGGGGTAGTCACCCCAGAGTAAAGGAGATCTGAAATGCTCATCATCGTTCTGATTATTGTTCTGGTGCTTGTTTTCGGCGGCGGAGGAGGCTACTACGGCTACAACCGATGGGGCACCGGCGGAGGCGCAGGCATCGGGCTGGGCACGGTGCTGGTGATCTTGTTGATTTGCTATCTGCTGGGGTTTTTCAGATAGGCCGGTTTCTAAAGGCTTCGGCTGACAGAGCTAACTCAAAGCGCGTGGTAACCTGGCGGCCGGGGCAGCTTCCAATCGGTCAAACTGCAAAGGCCCGATCGGGCTACCGTGTGCAGTCACTCTGTAAAAGACGCGACCGCCAGTATGAGTTCCATCCTAACCCACGTTACGTTCTCTGAGACGGTCAAAAACGACCGTCTCTTGAGGGCAGCGTGCTTGTGGTCCTGTTGGTCGCTGCCGGCACTGTTCGCCTGCGTGCCGCTTTCTGCTTGGGATCTACTCCCGAAGGAATGCCAGCAGATCCGCATTCAACTGGTTTTTGTGGGTAGAACACAGCCCGTGCGACGCGCCGGGATAGACCTTCAGCGTTGCCTGCTTAACCAGTTTGGCCGTCAACATCGCCGAGTCCGCGATGGGCACAATCTGATCGTCGTCTCCGTGGACAATCAGCGTGGGCACATCGATCTTCTTCAAATCTTCGGTGAAGTCGGTTTCAGAAAAGGCTTTGATGCAATCAAGAACACCTCTCAGCCCTGATTGCATTCCCTGCAGCCAAAACGAGTCCCGCAGGCCCTGCGAGACGGTCGAACCAGGCCGATTGGACCCATAAAAAGTCACGGTGAGGTCCTTGAAGAACTGCGAACGGTCCGCCAAGACGCCAGCGCGGATTCCGTCGAATACTTCGATTGGCAGCCCGCCTGGATTGGCATCTGTCTTTAGCATCAGCGGCGGCACTGCGCCAATCAGCACCGCTTTGGCAACCCGCTTTGTGCCGTGGCGGCCGATATAGCGGACCACCTCTCCACCTCCGGCTGAATGGCCGACGTGGATCGCATCCTTCAGGTCCAGCGCTTCAGTCAATGCTGCGAGATCGTCTGCGTAAGTATTCATGTCGTTGCCGTCCCAGGGCTGGCTCGACCGGCCATGTCCGCGGCGATCGTGCGCAATCGTGCGAAATCCATGAGAGGCCAGAAACACCATTTGGTCTTCCCACGCGTCCGCGCTGAGCGGCCAGCCGTGACTGAAGACCACGGGCTGACCCGCGCCCCAGTCCTTCAAGTAGATTGTGGTTCCGTCTTTCGTCGTGATCGTGGGCATTAAACGTCCTCCATTGTGTTGTACTCATTTTGAAAAGTGCCGATCGCATCTCCTTCGAAGTTGATGCGGGCGAATACGTTCTCTGTCGGCACGAGGGGATCAGCCGGGCTAGTGATCCAGATGTCATGCTTTCGTAAGTCGGACCTCCGGCTTTTTCTTATCCGGCCTAGCTTGGAGCGATAGACCGTTGCGGACCGACTCCGTCAATCGCGGCTCTTGCATCTCTCTCTTGAGTCGGGCAATGATCGGGCTCTCGATTTGAATCCGGCTCTTCTTCTTCATGATGAAATCCTTTCCTGAGCGCTACGCGAATCTCTTGCTTGACGATCTGGAGTATGGGCTGCCCGAGGTTCAGAACAACCCGCATCTATAGCAATGCACAAAGTTACGAACGCTTCCCAAGAGGATGGAGAGCGCTTCCGAGATGAGAGAGAGGGCTCCGACGATGCGCCACGCCACCGCTCTGCTCGAAGTTTGGCCGCTCGAATTTTAAGCGGAGCCTCAGTTCGGCCACAGAGAGAACGGCGGTGGCGTCGTCAGGTCGAAGGTGCATTACCGCGTAGCTTCGAACAGGAACCACGCACGCCGCTCGGCTTCGTCGATCCAGATCTCGATCAAGCTGGTGGTTGCGTATTCATTGGCTTTGCTGGTAACCACATGCGCCGCGCGCAAGCTCTCCACAAAGGCCTTGTTGTCGGCGTGGAGTTCTCTCAGCATTTCGGTTGGGCCCACAAACTCCTCGTCGTTGTCCGCAATCCGTTGCAGCCGGGCAATGTGTCCTATGGAGCGGATGGTTGTGCCCCCGACCTTGCGAACACGCTCGGCTATGGCGTCGGTGATGCCGAATATCTGTGTTGCATGTTCGTCGAGAAGCAAGTGATAGTCGCGGAAGTGTTGGCCGCTCATGTGCCAGTGGAAGTTTTTGGTCTTGAGGTAGAGGGCAAAAGCGTCGGCAACAAGCGCGTTTAGTACGCTGGAAAGATTCTTTACATCTTCGGGTGAGAAGCCGTCGGGAACGAGAAGCCTGGCAGCGTGCGATTCTTTTTCGTGGATTTGTTTAGACACAGAGAAGCTCCTTTGCAGGGAAGGGCATTGGGACGTCCGGAATGGAGCGTCTGCGCCAGTTCATCCACCCTGCGAGTGGAAGAAAAGGCATTTTGGCGACTAACTATCGTTAGAACTGGGATAACGTCACACGTCTTCAATACAACATCCTAAGATCGCGGCAGACGACCGTCTGCCCAATTTGGACCACCTCAAAGACAAGGCAGATTGTGGAGGGGGCAGGTCACCACGAGAAAAAGCCTGGGGCCTTCGGTTTTCGGCTTCGAGCCAGAACGAAGTGTGCAATATTGAGCAGCCAACGTCTCGCAGAACGCCTCATCTTTATCTCAATTCGCTGAAGAATTCTTTGGGTACACGAAACTGCCCAATGACATGGTGATTGAGATGGAAGATCCTCGGTGCAAGATTGTCGCGGTCGAGATGGACGACCTTCGGTGCAGGAACTCGCTGAATGGTGTGGTGATCGAGATTGAAGACCTTCGCTGCAAGAGCCTGATCGATCGAGTAGTGCTTGAGGTCGAAGACGCCCGATGCAATCGCATGGCGACCAGAATGGAAGACCCTCGGTGCAGGAGCCTGCACATGACCTGGTGATTGAGAAATCACACCGGTCACTGGTATCCGACTATCAATCGGGTTAGCCGCGCTTCTTTGCCAAAAGCCGGTGTGTTCCAGACAGACTTTCCCCAAGCCGAGGCTGGGTCCGGCAACCTGGCATTTCGTTACCCAATGAGCAATTAAGACCAGCCATCGGCAATCCGAAAGTTCGATACTGGTCGATACAAAGCGCTGCATCGCGCAAGGGAACTTCCCCAAAGAGAGCATTACCTGGTCGCAGACCGTCAAGACGCATAGAAACGTCCACGGACTTCAACGAATCGAAAGCAACTAACCAAACAGAGGAGAAAATCATGACGAAACCGAGCACAGAAGATCAGACAACAGGCAAGTTTCACGAAGTCAAAGGCGCAATCAGGCAGAAGGCCGGCGAACTAACCAACAGCCCCAATCTGGAGGCCGATGGCAGAGTTGAAAAGAATGTCGGAAAAGTTCAAAACGTTGTAGGCAAGATTGAAAAGGCTGTTGGAGAGTAAGCACATCACCATCGAACTCAGAGACAAGAAAGATCAAGGGAGCATGGTGCAAACAATGTTGGAACAGATGGGCGTACAGATTGACGAGACAGCGCGCAAGGCTTCGCGAGCGGCGTCCGCCGTGGCGGATGCGCTTGAGGATGGCGGCGAAACAGCACGGCGTGTTACAAAACAGGGCAGCCATGCTGCAGTAGAGCTTCTTGCGGACACAAAAAAGCGAGTACAACGGCACCCTATTGAAGCAATTGCGGCAGCATTTACGGCAGGCATTATGGCTGGATCGGCGATCCGCTGGATGATAAAGCGAAGGCAATGCTAGCCAGGGACAGACAGTATGAGTGAAGAGGGCCGGAACATTGGTTCCTCTTCACTCATAGCTTCAAGGTGTAAGACTGCCAAGTCCATTTTCATTTCATGGGACAATGTGTGCAATTGTGAACCGTCCGTACACCGAACTATGGTCTAAGATTCAGCAGTGATGACTCCGATTGTTGAAATCGAAAGCCTGACACGTCGCTTCGGTGCGTTCACAGCGGTCGATTCTTTAACCATTAATGCCAATGCCGGCGAGGTGTTTGGCTTGCTTGGCTCTAACGGAGCCGGCAAGAGCACCACCATCAAGATGCTCACCACACTCTTGCCGCCAACCTCGGGTGAGGCCCGCGTCGGCGGTTTCTCCATAACCAGGCAGCCGGTTGAGGTTCGCCGCGCCATCGGTTATGTGCCGCAGGCGGTCTCGGTAGACGGCTCTCTTACTGGCTACGAGAACCTGCTCATTTTCGCTAAGCTCTACGACATTCCGCATGGCGAGCAAGAGACGCGCATCCGTGAACAACTGGAATTCGTCGGTCTGACTGCCGAAGCAGGCCGGATGGTGGGCCAATACTCCGGCGGCATGGTCCGCCGTCTAGAGATCGCCCAGGCCACTCTGCATCGGCCACGCGTGCTGTTTCTCGATGAGCCGACCGTCGGATTGGACCCCATTGCGCGCGATGCTGTCTGGAAACATCTTGTCGATCTGCGGACCAAATATGGCACTACGCTGTTCCTCACCACCCATTACCTGGAAGATGCCGAGAGTCATTGCGATCGCATTGCGATCATGCACATGGGGAAGCTTGCTGCGCTTGGCACTTTGAAGGAACTTGAGGCTTCACTGGGTGTTGGGAACCACACACTGGATGAGGTCTTTGTGCATTATGCCGGCACAACTCTCGATTCAGGCGGCACCTTCCGCGATGTATCAGCCGAACGAACAACAGAACAACGGCTTGGATAGCCCCACGACATGACGACCGTATTTATCCATCCGTTGATCAGGTTCGTTGGCAAGACTTTCGTCATCACCGAATTTGAGTTGCGCAAACTGCGCCACGATTTCACCGAACTCATCACCCGCGCCCTCCAGCCCGCGCTCTGGCTGCTCATCTTTGGCCAGGTGTTCGCGCGCAGCGGGATGATGCATACGGGCAACATTCCCTATCTGGACTTTATTGCCCCCGGCATCCTGGCGCAAAGCGTTCTCTTCGTGGCTATCTTTTACGGCATAAACGTAATTTGGGAGCGCGACCTCGGAATCGTTCAGAAGTTCCTGGTCAGTCCAACTCCGCGCGCGGCGCTTGTGCTTGGCAAAGGCTTCTCGGCAGGTATCCGAACTCTTTCGCAGGCCATTGTTGTTTACGGCCTCTCGCTGCTGCTAGGGGTCAGGCTGAATTGGAGTCCGCTCGCCCTGCTCAACGTATTTGTCGTTGTTGTGCTTGCCGCCACGCTGTTTTCCACGTTTTCGCTCGTTATCGCCTGCATTGTGAAGACCCGCGAGCGCTTCATGGGCGTCGGACAGGTACTCACGATGCCGCTGTTTTTTGCCAGCAACGCAATCTATCCCACCACCATTATGCCTGCGTGGCTCAAGGTGATTTCTCACCTGAATCCCTTGACCTACGTCGTCGATGCGCTCCGTACCTCCATGCTTTCCGGAAGCGCCAGTTCCTTCGGCCTCAGCATGGATTATGCGGTCGTTCTGTTGACAACCATCGTCCTGGTTCTTATCGGCGCACGCTTGTATCCCCAATTGGGAGTGTGAGCGCTCCCCCGTAGTCGTCACCAATGGATCGGCAACTTTCATAAGTTGTCTCTTGGGATACCAGGCTGGTTGGAATTCGGGTGCCCGAGCCAGATCAAAACTATTTTCCCGCTTGCAGTGCTTCCTCGATCGAAAAGGAGTCACAATGCCTGTCGGCAATAAGGAACGTCATCACACCGATCGCATTGGCTGGCTGCGCGCAGCGGTGCTGGGCGCGAACGACGGCATACTGTCAACATCGAGTCTCGTGCTGGGCGTTGCAGCCGCGCATGCGACACACCGTAATCTGTTGATTGCAGGAATGGCTGGCCTGGTGGCCGGAGCAATGTCGATGGCAGCAGGGGAGTATGTTTCTGTCCATTCGCAGGCAGACACCGAAAGTGCCGATTTGGACATTGAGCGCGGGGAGTTAAAAACAGACAATAAAGGCGAGCACAAGGAGCTTGCGGCGATTTACATTGCACGTGGGCTCGATCCTTCTCTCGCCAAACAGGTTGCTCAGCAACTGATGGTTCACGACGCGTTGGGCGCCCACGCCAAAGATGAGCTAGGTATGTCCAAGAAGCTTCGTCCGCGCCCCATTCAAGCAGCGTTGTCATCGGCAGGAAGCTTTGCACTCGGCGCATTGATGCCTCTGCTAGTCACAGCAATCGCACCGGTGCAGGGATTGATCCCCCTTGTATCTGTCTCTTCACTGGCTTTGCTCGCGCTTCTGGGTGGATTGGCAGCACGCGCGGGCGGGGCAGGAGTGATGATCGGTGCAATGCGTGTAACGTTCTGGGGTGGATTAGCCATGGCGATGACCGCTGGCATTGGATGGCTATTTGGAGCAGTGGTTTAAGCGGAACGAATTGGAAGTTGCCATCCGGAGTGGGAGCGCCTTGTTGCCGAACTGGAGATGGAGCAACTCCGGCACTCACTTCAGATGACTCTCAGTTGGCGTGAACAAGGCAATCTCGCAAAGTGAGTGGCAAGGTATGGCTCGCATTCTCGAAAAGGATTGTAATCGTTACCGGAAACGCCTGGAGCGCACGAAATCGAAGGAGGTGTTGCTGAGAACCACAAAGCTCACAAAATACCGAATCGTCAGGAATTGATTGGTTGCAGTTCTTGCAGTCCTTCAATATCCTCACTCTTTCTTGAATAGCATTCAACCGATATGCTCTACCTCGGCCATACAGGAACAGACAACATCGTTGAGCTGAATGTGCAGACGCGAACTGTTCACACCGTGCTGGTCGGCTCCTTTCCATGCGCCGTTGCGATTAATCCTCGCACGCAGATGCTTTACGCAGTGAACTACGGCTCCGCGACTGTCAGCGCGATCAACCTGGCTACAAACAAGGTGGTTGCCACGCTGGTCGTGGGCGACCATCCTCAGGCCGTCGCAGTCGACGCGCTTCATAACCGCATATATGTGGCAAACGTCCACGGCGATAGCATCACTGCCATCAACGGCGAAACCAACAAGGTCATCGGCACGTACAGTGCTGGAAAAAATCCCTATGCATTTGCGATCGACCCAACAGCAGAGCGGGTTTACGCAGCAAACTTTGGGCAGCCAGCCGTAACTGTCGTCAATGTCTCTCAGGCTGCAGCGCACTGATCGCTCCGGCCTGAATCCGTACCCCCTCACTTACCCGGCAATTCGCGAGTTGGCTTCACCATTTCTACTGCCCATATGGCTGACGGACGCATATACATGGATGCCCGGAAGTTTCCATTGATGTCCCAGGACTCGGGAGTTCGGAACCAATAGCCCTTGCTCACATAAATCACGTTGTACAGGCCCCAGAGTGTCTTATACGCCTCGGCCTTCATTCCCTCGCTCTTGAGCAATGCGGCATACGCTTCGGTTGTTCCTACCCAGACCTCTTTTCCCTCAGGATTATCAATGATGGTGCCGTTCGTAGTCATACCGTTCACGGCGCCCATCGTTCCATTCCCAAACCTCATCACATTGTGATCGAAGATTGTCTTGAGTGCAGACACCTGCATCGTATGCGGAACCAGATCACCCAGGCCAAGCATGTTGGCGTACCATTGCCCTGCTAGTTGATCTGTCTGAATCGCATCTTGATTCCCAGGCTCCGTGTCATAGCGAAAATACTCTCCATTCCAAAGCTTGCCGATGTAGGTCTTCTGCCCCTTGAGAAACAGCTCGTGATACTCCTTCTCCGCCTGCGTATCGGAGAGCGTGCGAGCCGTTTCCTCCGCGGCCCGCAGCGCTGCCAGCCACAGTCCGCCGGAATATGCGCTGACGCCTTTGACCACCCAATCATCATAGGTCTGGTCAGGATAGCCGCTGTTCTCCGGAATTCCGCCCCCACTATCAAACTGGCGCAGGTACTGAATAGCATCCTTCACAGCTGGCCACGTCTCGCGCAAAAGCGCCTTGTCCTTGCTGCCCGTGAGCACATAATCGCGATACACCATAAGTACAAACTTCGAGTTCAGGTCCTTCCAGTCGTTTGTGTCCTGCCATCCAGGCTCGTTCACTGAGATAAATGGGTCGCCCGCAGGCACTCCAAGATCATGCGGCACAGCGCCAATCTTCTTTCGCATGTGCAGCACAGGCTTCCCCGTCTGCTGAGTCTTCCAGACCCAAAGCCCCTTCTCCGGCCATTCCTTTGGAACCGTGGCCGCAAATTCACGCAGCACCTGCTTGTCAATTGCAGGCCAGAACTTCAGCAGAGGCAGCGACGCATAAAAGCGCACATCGAGCGTTGCGTAGTAGGCGTAGTCATAGCACTCGAGCAACGCAAATGAGGACGGCGTCTTCGGATCGGCTCCCACTTGACGTCCCCAAAAGCTGCCACCATCCGTCAGAATATACAGCTCGTTGAAAAGCATTCCGCGGTACCACAGCGGTTCGCTGGCATCATTCACATACGGAGCCTGCCAGGCATCAATCGCGCCGCTCCACACATCCCCTTGCAGCAGGCCATCGCGTGCAATCTTCCAGGCGTTTCTGCCATCGGTTCCGTAAAAATCCGTATAATGGCGGTACCACTTTCGCCCTTCGCCAAACTGAACCACGGGAAAATCCCAGGCAATTACCATCGGGACAATCTTGTGCTCGCCCGGTTTCAGAGTGAATCGCACTGCAATCGCACCGGCAAGCTTCTCTCCATCGCTCACCCATGACGTGTTGTCGTCAGCCAGCGTTCCATCCGTTGCGAAGTGCGACCACACTGCGTGACCGTCTCCCATTGCGTCGAACGTTGACTGATAGCTGACCTGAACCCCCGGCGTCTGCAGCGCCGCAACGGCAAACTGCCCGTCCCACTCGTTCGGAGCCGAGCCCGCCCGCTTGCGATCGAAGACAATCCCCTTCATCTGCTCACCAGGGCTGATCGTCTCGCTCTTGTATGAGTCGAAGTTTCCTTGGTTTGGAGCCCGGCTGAAATCAGGGGCAAAAGTGCGGAACCATCCGGACATATTGGTCCAGGAGAGCAGCAAGGAAACCGTCACGGTTTTGTTCGTCGGATTGTCCGCGTGCCAGCGATATACCGCAACCGGATAGCTTGACTCGCGATAGTTGTTCGGAAGAACAGGAGAAAACTGCTCAAGCACAACGTGAACGGGAAACTCCTTCGACCGGTAGTCAAACCAGGACTTCGGATAAAGCGCGGCATATTCACCCGCCCCAACCGGATAATCCCATTTCCAGCTCGATAACTCGCCATGGGCGGGATGATTCGTCACCAGGACCTGCGCAACACCCGGCTCTCCTTCTGCGCGCTGGTACATCGCGAACTGATTCGCATAGCCGATCTCATATTGATTTACGCCTGCCTTCATATGCCAGCGTGCGAAATTGCCGCCATAGGTCCGCGAAAACGTGCCCGAGCCGAAGCCCCCGACAGGCGCTCCTTGCAAGTAACCGTCGTCGATGCTTCCAGCTTCCCAGGCCACGCCCGCATTTGCAAGAGGCAGACCGATCGGCCTGCGCCATGCGGCGGCAGGAATTCCGTTACTCGTCTGGCAAAAGGATGCAACCGAGAAGGCACAAAGCGAGAGCAAAGCAAGAAAATACACAGGCGATTTCAAAATATACCTCCAAACGCGTCAAAGCATCTCAACCGGAATCTCCTTTTTTGGGAACAATTTGTCCGAATTGTACCGCTCCCGAGTGGAATCGCAAGGCCAAAGTTGCATTTGCAGTCTAAAAACCGAGCGATTCCATGCCGTCCTAATCTCACCCACATTATCGATGTCGCTCCTCGCCGATTTCTCCGACACCTCTTCCTCCTCCTTGGTTCTCAACGGTTCGATCCGCTTGGTATGCCGCCGGTACCACCCGCCACGACCTCTCCTGTCCTTCGGCCTTTGCAAGCAGTTCCCGGTTCATGGCCGCCAAACCATTTATGTTCGCAGCCTGCGTCAGCACCTTGGTCTCAAACCAATGGAGTCGGGAGGGCAGGGCCGCACCGTGGTCGCGAATCTTCACTCAGCCAATCAGGCGGAAGGTCGGATCGTTGGAAAGACGCTCGGCGTCGTTGAGGTCTTCATAACCGGCCAGGCGGCTGTAGCTTCGCTGGCCTGATCTACCTATGGGATTTCAATTGCCGCCAGTTGGCCCATTTGGAGTTTGCAAGGCCGGTAGCGACGGTCTGGGCGGCGCGGACACCGATCCCTGTGGGAAATGCAGGCCCGTTTAGTATCTTCGGACCGGCGTTTTCGCGGTGGTTATCGGAGCTCGAGCGCACCTCTGCGCTGCGTGCAGGCGCACGAATTCGGGAGGGATGGCTCTATCGCGGCGAAGCATCCAACCCGGTCTGGTGCACCACTCTGGTCGCGGCAGCCAATACGCGAGCAACGATTACACCGGCCGCTGAAGGCGCACGGAATCCAGATCAGCATGAGCCGCAAGGGCAATCCGTGGGACAACGCGGCTTGCGAGTCGTTGATGAAAACGTTGAAATACGAAGAGGTTCTGCGCAACGAATACCGGGACCTGGCCGAGGCCCGCGCCTCGATCCCCGAGTTCCTGGAAAAGGTCTACAACCAGAAACGCCTGCACTCGGCGCTCGGCTATCTGCCGCCGGTCGAGTTTGAGGCTCAACTGAAAGCTCAAAATATGGAGGTTGCTGCGCGGCAACGTGTTGCATGAGTTTTCCAAGGCACGGGGAATCTATCGATCCGATGCTGAAATGTAAAGCCGGGAGCGGCATCTGTCCACCGCTTCCGGCGCTCATCGGCGTCGATGAGCGCCAGCCGGTTATTCCTCGGCGAACTGCGCTCCCGCAGAGCTCGCCTCTGCTTCACCGGCCGCGCTCAGAATGCGATAAAGTTGTCTTGCCGATCGAGCGTTCTGCAGCGAACGGCGAATAGGGTCCCTAAATGAGAGATAGGAATGTAATGCTTGCCGGGCTTCCCGCCGGCGTGTACCGCCCTGTGAAAGTGAGCACCCCCGTCTCGGAATCAATTCTAAACAAAGTGATGTTGTCGCTACGCCGGTTGCAGACGTAAAGAAACCTTCCGCTCGGATCGATTCTGCACTGGCCCGGATAGTCGCCCAGCGTCGATGCCTCGCCAACCTGCTTCAACTCGCCATGTGCATCGATGGCGAAGACGGTGATGCTGTCGTGCAGCCGGTTTGCAGCATAGAGAAACCGGCCATTCGGTGATACCAGGACCTCGGAGGCAAAGCTGCTTCCAGCAAATCCCGCAGGCAGAGCAGAGACCGTCTGCTGCGCGGCCAGCGATCCGGTTGCTGCGTCGTATTGGAAGAAACTAATTGTCGAGGCCTCTTCCTGAATCGCGTACAGCCAATGCCCATTCGGATGAAAAGCAAAGTGACGCGGTCCGTCGCCCGTCGGAAGACTTGCGAAGCTCACCGGCGTCAGCTTCCCGCTGCCTGCGTCGAAGCCGTAGCTATAGATACGGTCCTGCCCCAAATCGGTTGCCAATACGAATCTGTTCTGTGGGTCGGGCGCAATCATGTGCGCGTGCGGTGCATCATGTCCGCTGACGGCAAAGCTTCCCAGCGGAGCATGAGTTGCTTGCGCGGCGCCCACCGAGCCCTTGTCGCGATGGATATCCGCGGCCGCTCCGAGCGATCCGTCCTCATGGATGTGAAGCACGGAAATGCTGCCTCCGCCATAGTTGGCTACGAACACAAATTTCCCCGAGGCATCGACGCTCAGATGGGCCGGCCCCGCGCCTTCGGAGCTGACCGTATTCAACGCCTTGAGCTCCCCACTGGCCGCATCGATCGCGAAGGCGCTCACCGAACCGCTGTTGCCCTGAAAGTCGGCGACCTCATTGGCCGCATACAGATACTTGCGCGAAGGATGAATCGCAATCCACGAAGGGTTGGGCGTCTTTGCCACCAGCCCGCGCGGCATCAGTTCTCCGCTCTGCTCGTTCATCTCGAAGCAATAGATTCCCTCGCCGTTGCCGCCACCGCCGATCGCGCCGGTATAACTTCCCACATAGGCCAGTGTCTTCTTCGCCTTCAAGCGATTCTCTTCGCCGTGTGCAACAGCCAGCGCGGAGGGCACAACGGCAAAGGCAACCGCTCCCTGAAGAAAGTTACGGCGAGACCAGCCAGCCTGCAAAGTCATATTCTTCATGTGATCCATCCTTTTCGTTAAACATTTGCAGACCCGATGCAGAGTTATCTGCCTCCAGAGCACGGAGGACCTCACCGCTCCGCCCCCAGTTGGCAATGCCCGCGCACTACAGATGCGAGACAATCACCGGCACACGCGCCATGCGTCCGATCGCGAAGGCCTCGCTCATGGCATCGAGAATCGCCTCGCCCTCGGTGCGCATATGAGTGGTATACACCGCGCCCGCCGCGGCCAGAGGCTGCGCCAGCACCATCACTTCTTCTGTTGTGGCCGCATAAGCGGAGAGATAGGCGAGTCCGGAACTGAGTCCCAGCGCGCCGCCGTCCAGGGCCTCCTGTAACTGCGCGCACATCAGCTGAATCTCGGTATCGCTAGCGCTGCGATCGAGCCCGTCCATGTAATTGTTACGCAGCGCTGTATGGCCTATCAGAGCCGCAACATTCACTGCGGGTCGCGCCTCATCGATGGCTCTCTTGTACGCGGAGAAAGAAGGATAGCGAAAATCGTCGGCGTCGCCCAGCAGGTTCATGGGATCGGGCAGCCTGCCGCGCAATTGCACCGGAGAAGAGCTGATGCCGCAATTGCCCACGATGACCGTTGTCACTCCCTGCGAGATCTTGGGCAGCATCTCGGGCTTGCGAAGCACGGCGATGTCGTCATGCGTATGGACATCGATAAAGCCAGGCGCGAGCGTTCGTCCTTCTGCGTCCACAACCGTCTGCGCATCGATCCTGAGAGATGCGCCCATGGCGCAAATCATCCCATCGCGCAGCGCTACATCGAGCCGCTCCGGCGCGCCGCCGCTACCGTCCACGACGCTCGAATTCCGAATCAAAGTCTCGCAACTGGACATGGAAGTCGCCTAATTATATATGCTACGGAGGATGCTGTTTCAAGACCGCTCGTCATTTATCTTGAGGCCCGATGGGAGATGCGCACCGTGACCGATTCAAGCCAGACAAATGCCGACGCACTTGACCTCATCGCTCCGCTCAACAAGGGGCTTGGCTCTATGCAGCAGGCCACTCCACGGGAGGAAATTGTTCAACGTGGATGGAATCTTCTGCGCGAAGACCTCAGCTTGCCCTTGGCCGTTCTCTACGAAGACAGGCTGCGGCACAATCTCCATTGGATGCGGCAATTCATCGCTGCCTATGGGGTCAAACTCGCTCCTCACGGTAAGACCACCATGGCTCCGCGTCTCTTTGAGATGCAGTTGAAGGCGGGCGCATGGGGCATTACGCTGGCAACCGCGCATCAAACGCTGGTTGCGTACACGTACGGCGTGCGCCGCATTCTGATGGCCAATCAACTCATCGGCAAAGAGAACATGGCCATCGTTGGACGTATGTTGCGCGATCCGGCACTAGAGTTCTATTGTCTTGTCGACTCATCGGCACAGATCGATAAGTTAGGCGAGTTCTTTTCGGCCAGCAAGCAAAGGCTTCATGTCCTGATTGAGCTGGGCGTGACAGGCGGCCGCGCCGGCGTGCGCAATGACGAGCAGTTGCAATCCGTTCTTGCCGCATTGACTCGCTGGAGCGATTCAATTGCACTATGCGGCATCGAGATATATGAAGGCGTTCTCAAAGACGAAGCCTCGATTCGTGGTTTTCTTGAACGCGCGGTGGCTGTCACGCGAAAGCTCGCCGAAGAGAAACGCTTTCGCCGCGCACCCATCCTACTCTCCGGCGCTGGATCAGCCTGGTACGACGTTGTCGCCGATGTCTTCTCCGCCGCACACTTTGGCAGCTCCGTTGAAATTGTCCTACGCCCCGGATGTTATCTGACTCATGATGTCGGTTCGTATCTCAAGGCGCAGGAAGAGATTCTCCAACGCAATCCCATCGCGCGACAAATGAATTCCGGTCTCTTGCCCGCCCTGCAGGTCTGGGCCTATGTACAATCGGTTCCCGAAGCAGACAGGGCGATCATTGCCATGGGCAAGCGCGACGCAGCCTTCGACTCGGGATTGCCAACACCCGCATTGCATTTCAGACCGGGATCAGAAACGCCAAGGCCCGCTCCCGCGCATTGGGAAGTTAGCGAAATGATGGACCAGCACGCCTACCTGCAGATTGACGCAGAAGATGACCTGCGCGTCGGCGACATGATCGGTTTCGACATCTCCCATCCTTGCCTGACCTTCGACAAGTGGCGTACCTTGCCTATACTCAATGCCACTTACGATGTGATCGATCTCGTGAATACTTACTTCTGACCTCACGCCCCGCGATCTTCCGCGGGGCGCATCTTTGCAATGGACATCTTACTGCTTGGCTGCTTCCGGCATTCCCAAAGACGTTGCCGACGGTAGCTCCTTGCCGTCATACCAGTCGCCAATCGCCAACTGAAGATTTTCGCCCCTCCTCTGCAGGGCCGACGCATATCAAATTCCGAGCAGTTTGAGCAGGCAGGGGAGATTCCAAGCGGCTTTGAGGCGTTTCCCTTCGGTTCCACGGGTTGACGATTTGTCTTGTTTGGGCAGGTTGAGCGCGATGCGGTTGAGAACAGGAAAGTTTTGTGCAGCGAGACCAGCGCGTTTGCGATCCAGATCCTAGTTGTCTGCTCATCGGTTCTCCTCTTCTCAGCCATCTTAGGCTGCGGAAGAATAGACCCTCCACTTAAACCCCGTCCGAATTTCTTGAGCCGGCTCTATCCTATGCTGATGCGTATCTATAGTTGTTTTAAAAGCCATAGCACGGATCTCTTCTGTATTTGGAAATATTCTGGAGCCCGAATGGCATATATAGTGTGACCCACCGCGGTGAACACGACGCGGCCTTTGCCAAAATCGTAGGCCCAGCCGGAAATCGACTTTGTCCCGAGCTCCTCGTAGACAAGCCCATCGATATTTTCGGACTCCAAGATGATGTGACTCTTGTCCTTGTCATATTCGACATAGTGTTGTTCATCGTTCACCATGAACTCCTGAACACCCTGCGTGATGGGATGCTGGTTCTGCGACGCGCGTACGCGAAATGGCCGGAGAGGTGGATGGCCAATATACCTTCCTCCCATGACATCTCGATAGTTCTTCGAGCTGAGGGATATATGGCTACTGTTGTGGAGGGCATAGAAACCATTACCCGCACTTACAAAATCCCTAATCGCGGCACCCTGGTCCTCCGTGATCCAGGTTTTAGGTTTAGTCGGAGCAAAGTCCTTCACAAAATCCTTGATGGGTTCACCCTGGTCCTCCGTAGTGCTTGTTTGAGATTTGGGCGGCACAGCGCGCGAGGAATTCTCTAGACGGCCCTCGTAATCCGTATATGCATCCGGACCAAGGTATCCGTCAGGCCAAACCATTCCGTCACGAAAGCAGAGAAACAGCCGATATTTCTCCAACATCCCGCGCGAAAGCTGATCGTACTCGATGGTGTAATCGATCGGGATATCGAGCACTTTGAAAAGTCTATCTAGACTCACTCGAATGTAGTCAGCGTTGTGATATCGATCTCCAATGAGGGCGAGGGCTCGGGGTCTATCTCTGGGCGTCGACAGCTGCAACTGGGAGTGAGCGCCCTTGGCAGCGCTGCCCGGCAGGCTTGCTCCCGCTAAGGCGATGCCTGCTCATGGACAATTTCGCGCCATGCTTCCGCAAGGCGAATACAAGACCGCCACCCAGGGCGGTCAAGAAACCCGAACCTTATTGCCGGGTGAGACCTATCAGCTGGATCTGCGCGTGGGACACTTGCTCGATTTCACGGTCTCGAAGAATGCGGCATCCGATGGCAGAGTGCTCATCGGCGTGGATGCTCGCGGGACGGGAGCGCACCGCTTTACTGTGCGGTTCGACAATCTCAAGTTGAATGATGTGCAAAAAGAGATCACGCTGCAGTCTGGCGTTAGCGGCCACCTTGAATGGCACGCCCAGATTGATTCGCCAATCGGTAATCCGCTCACGCCGAAAGGAAAGCTGAACATCCATCTGGACACCTGCTCCGGAAGGGTTGTGGCCTCCGTGCCATTTCCATCTGCGGAAAATCGTCCCGGCGTAACGTCCCTCCAGGCCAGCGTGGCCCACCCGCAGCGTAGCTGCGAAAAAGTACCCCGAGGAGCTTTTTCCCATGTTGATCCTCGCTGTTCTTTCCGTAGGGAGCTTTGCTCAGAATGCGCGAGCAAGGCCAATCCAGATTTAGTGCAGAGAACCGAGCGCGTCCGTGGTACTGTTATTGGCAAACAATGCTTGGACTTCGCACCTCGATCATTGGCGCACCGCTGCTGCCCGCGGTTTGCGGAGCAGCGGCCCGGCATTCCTCCCGGCCAATGGTGGTGGCTTACGTCTTCACGCTCAATGCGCCCTTGTTGCCAGGCGCGACTAATGGGACCCTGCGCAACCGATCGCCCCGTGAAGTGAGTGCGCAATGAGCACAATCGCCGCTGCGTCGTCGAAGGCCGGCCTCTCTGAAACGGCCGCACCGCGCGTCGTCTCCATCGATATTTCCCGCGGCCTCACCATGGCATTGATGATCTTTGTCAACGCGCTGGCCGACGTTCGCGGCCTTCCCTGGTGGACGTATCACGCGCCGACCATGGTCGATGAGATGACCTATGTCGACATGGTTTTTCCATTCTTCCTGTTCATTGTTGGCATGTCGCTTCCTCTTTCCGTTACGCAAAGACTCAAACGCAGCGCTTCACAGCGCGCCCTCTGGGCACATGTCGGCCAACGGTTCCTCTCGTTGCTCGTGCTTGGTCTCATCCTTGCCAATGCAGAGAAGGCGACCCCGGCGCTGACAGGGATGAGCGGCAGTGTTTGGGGGTTATGTGCGCTGGTTTGCGCAGCGCTCTACTTGAATGTTTATATGCCTTCGAAGCGGTGGCCGCACTATTCCACCGTGCTTCGCACTTTGGGACTGGCAGGCGTTGTCGTACTCCTGGCGCTCTTTAGGCGGACAACACCCCAGGGCCAGGTGGCGTGGATCGATTTCCGGTACCCGGAGATCCTCGGGCTGATTGCGTTCGCCTATCTCTCGGTCTGCATCCTGTATATCCCTACGCGCCGATGGCGGTGGGCGCCGCTTGTCTGGTTCGCATTGCTGGTGGCCCTGTGCTGCTTTTCAACTGCGAAGATGCTGGCGCTTCCGGTGCACCTTCCTCTCTATGTGTGGCCGTTTGGTAACGGATCAAGCGCCTTGCTTGTGATGGCGGGCGTGATCGCATCTTCCATCTTTCTGGGTGAAGGCGCGCGGTCCAATCTACGCCGGACCATGCTGCTCGCCGCCGGTTTCGCGCTGGTAATGTTCGCGGCCGGCAGATTGCTTACACCGCTGGGAATTTCGAAGAATCGCGCCACTCCCACGTGGGCGCTCTATTGCGTAGGAGCCGGCATACTTGTGTTTGCCTTGCTCTACTTGGCCTGTGACGTGAAACAGTGGACCAAATGGGCCTTCTTTGTTCGCCCCGCCGGATCGAATACGCTGCTCACCTATCTGCTTCCCGACCTATGGCGTTACTCCATAGCTTCGATGGGGATCGTGGCCTATGAAGCGCACTTTAGCACTGGATGGCAGGGTGTGGTCAAAACCTGTCTCTTTACGGTCCTGATACTTTCGATTTCCGGCGCCATGACCAAAGCAAAGGTTCGCTTACAGCTCTGAGGTTCCGTTAGGGAACTCATTGGTTCCCTGATTCGTACCGGCAAATGTCCTAGGCTCCGGGAAAGCGGTGGAACCGGGGCGATTTGGCTATTGTGAGATATCCAAGAAGCATGAATCCATAGCTGGGCCACCACCGCGCACCGTCACTCCGGCACCAACTATGCTCCCTGAGCTCCTTCACTAACTTGCAGCTACTGGTGCGACTGAAGAAGCCGGAGCAATAGAAGCCTTCGTCTTCGATGCCCGCGCCCTCACTGCTGAGACATCCTTCTTGGCGGAAACTGGCTTACTTGCAACCTTCGTCGAAGTCGCTTTTTTTGCGGCCTTCCGCACTTTCGCCCAACGGGCTTTTTGGGCGGCAGCGATCCGGGCACGCGCTCCGGCGCTCATGGAACGCTTTTTCGCGGTCTTTGCAGGCGAGTCGGCCGTAACGGCCTTTGCGGTTGACACTGCTACCGCGCTTGGCGCCGCGTGCTTCGCAGTCTTCCTGGATTTCGCCCAACGCGCTTTTTGGGCGGCGGCCATCTTCTTACGCGCTGCGGCACTCACCGTTCTCCTTGGCTTGGAACCGCCGGGCCGGCTGGCAGTCACTAATGGGCGTGCTTCCCGGTCTTGCGTAGTGCTGGTGTCGGATAACAGTGCCTTCACCCGCCGCAGCCGGGCTAGCTCTCCATCGATCTCTGCAATGATGTCTTGTATATTCATGAATCCTCCAGTACTTAGGATAAATCACCGGCTGGATTCAAGAGCTTTCTCATCGAGATAACGGTCAAGATGGAATGGTTCGACAGCCACATACGTGCCGCGAAGGGTTCGCTTTAAGAAAATCCAGAAATTATTGAGAGCGCGAGGGCGGGACTGCATGCGGGCTATTTAAGCTGCTGGAGCAGAGGGCAATGAATGAGGGGCCGGACAAGCCTTATGCCGTAGCGCGGCGTTGCCATTTAGTCTATAATTCGCTCGCAATTAAAATGACCGGCTGAAGGTTGCGAAATTGAAAACGGCAGATGGTCCTTCAAATATGCCGTTCTAAAAAGGGGAGCGATGCCTTTTATGACGAATCTGCACAAAGGTTTAACCACTTTTGAAGTAAAGATTACAAAGTCCCTCCTGAGAATGGCCGTTGTTCTTGCGTGTACTGCATCCACTTTTGCTGTGGCTCAACAGTCGGCTCCGGTGATGCCGATGAAGCCTGACGATCAGAATGGAGCCGAATATCGCTGGCTGCACAAGAAAGTCCTCGACTCGCGCCTGCTCGATGGGATGGATGATCTGTCTCACTGGGCATTCAAGGGCGACGGCACTATGACGCTTTCTACCGCCGAGGTGAAGCAAGGGCAGTATTCGATCCGCATCGCATCCAATGACATTGGCCGCGTCGACGCCAGCGGGGAGTGGCAGGACCTGGTGGCGACACGTAACTTCCCCTCGGAAGACTGGAGCCGTTACAACCGCATCTCGGTGTGGGTGTATCCGGACATTGAGGGCGCTCCGGCTGTATCTATCGATCTGACGCTGCACAATGAAGGCGCACATACTTTGCCCGATGATCAGAATGAGGGCCGCGACGAATCCATTCCGCTGAAAGACCACCAGTGGAACCATGTTGTGTGGGAGATTGCTCCGCTTGACCGGGACAAGATCACCGGACTGAGTTTTGGATACGGCCTGCCTAAAATGTTTCCGGACCCCGGAGATAAGACAGTTCTTTATATCGACCAACTCGAGTTGCAGACGGTAGTGCCAGATCATGTTGAGGGATGGGATGTCTCTGCGGGGGAAATCTCCTTCAGCCATGCGGGATATATGCCAGGATCTACGAAGACCGCCATTGCCAGCGGGCTGCGTGCGCATGAGTTTTCTCTTTTTGAAGAAGGCATAGGAAAAGTTGTTCTAACCAAGTCCATCGAGGAGAAGAAGACCGATCTGGGGACGTATCAGGTTCTCGATTTCTCTGAGGTTCAGCAACCGGGAACCTACTTTCTCCGTGCGGGAGGCACTGTAACCCGACCGTTCCGCATCGGCAATGATGCATGGCTCGACAGCATATGGAAAGCCATCAACTTCATGTACAGCGAACGCTGTGGCACCGTCATTCCGGGCATTCACGGCATATGCCATCAGGACGATTACACGGTTCATGGGAATCAGCGCATTATCGTGAATGGAGGCTACCACGACGCTGGCGACCTGAGCGCAACAGGGAATACTCCGGCGATGTCCTACGCGCTGTTTACGCTAGCTGAACGGCTCAAGCAACAAGGCGAAGCCCCGGAACTGTATAACCGCGTGATTGAGGAAGCAGAGTGGGGGTTGAGGTGGATTCTGAAAACCCGCTTCGGCGACGGCTACCGCAGCAGGGGACAGCTCATCAGCTACTGGACCAACAATATTATGGGCGACGCAGACGACCGCTTCGGGGAAGCAGTGGATGATCCGGAATTGAACTTCAGAGCAGCGGCGCTGGAGGCGCTGGCCAGCCGCGCGCTGAAGGACAGCGACCCCGAGTTATCCAATCGCAGCCTGGCTACGGCGAAGGAGGATTGGAGGTTTGCCGTTGAGGAACTGAAGAAGGCTCCGCCGGTGCCTGCGCTTTATGGACAAAAAGATGATTTAGAGAGAATCTCATTCGGCGCGATTGCGTCTATCGATCTGTACGAGGCTACCGGCGATCAGGTTTACGCCGAGGAGGGTGCAGAGCTGGGCAACCAGATTCTTGCCTCGCAAGAACGAAAGCTGCAGCCGTGGAGCATTCCCTTAACCGGATATTTCTATACGGGGCCGGATAGAAAGTACCTTTTTCACCGCTTCCATCTAGGCGAGGAGGAGCAACCGATCATTGCGCTGGCCCACTTGTGCGAAGCATTGCCCAATAACGCGAACTGGATGAAATGGTATTCGGCGATCGTACTTCACTCAAAGTATTACCAGCAGGCTGCGGCCACTGTCGATGCACCGTACAACGTGCTGCCTGCCGGAATCTACCAGGTGAGCGGGGCAAGCATTCTTCCACAATCCGGGAATTGGAGACCGCTTGAGACCGCAAGCCCTGCGACGTTTGTCGCCCAGGTAAAGCAAGGACTGCACCTTGGCGGCGACTATTACCTGCGACGCTATCCAGTGTGGTTCCAGTTCCGCGGAAACTCCAGCGTTCTGCTGTCCGAAGCAAAGGCGCTCTCCACCGCGGCGCAGTTGCGAGGAGATATCACCGACGAAAACCTTGCCCAGCAGCAGGCGCAGTGGATCGTCGGCAGGAATCCATTCTCGGCAAGCATCATGTACGGCGAGGGCTATGACTGGACTCCTCTGTACAGCGTTCGCTCAGGACAGATGGTGGGAGCAATCCCGGTGGGCATTGAAACCAAGGGTATTGCTGACACGCCTTACTGGCCGCACCAGATCTGCTGGACATACAAAGAAGTATGGACGCAGCCAGTGGGCGAGTGGATCTGGCTGATGCGCGATTTGAGCGGCCCCGCGGTCGTGCGCGGGGTTGTCGACCCTGGAAGCACAGGCACGGTGAAGCTGGTAAATGAATCCAACAACAATGTGACTTCTGCTTCCATTGCCTCTGACGGAACATTCCGTGTGGCTGTCCCGCAGGGCCGCTACTTTATTGAATACAGAGACGCGCGCACATCGCTCACGGCCCTTGACGGAGGTGCATATCAGACCGACATGAGAACCGGACATGCCGTTGAGTTCGCGGCTTCTTCCAGGCAGGCTAACAACGGAGAGGTTGTTATCAGCGCATTGATTGATGGCGCAGGGAAGCATACCTTCTCGATTCGGACCGATAATCTGGGCGTCTCAGATGCGGAGATTGTGCCGGTTGATTTGGGCACGCACGGTAAGCGGGAAATCACCTGGCACGCACGCGTGACGGACACAACGACTCCCTGGGTTGCGGTTTTACTCAAAGACGGCTCACTGAGCGGGCATGCCGAACTAAGTGGTGTGAGCAAAACCGAATAACAACAACCAAATTAAACGCAGGGGAAATATGCTTGCGCAGCATGCTTTCCCGGCTTTTAAGGAAAGTACGGGGAACCTACCAACTCACCTCCACGAAGCGGGTCCATCCAGTTAGCAGTCCGTGGAGTAAGTAGTTGCTTTTCGGCAGTTTTTGGTGCGAGGCGGTAGCTGTCGCCGTTCGTCTCCGGGATGTGAACG
>Ga0255351_1000260_pt1 | contig 25748 bp, 25 predicted proteins | sample HBST25r2metaG_FD_186024 | JGI IMG/M metagenome (GOLD analysis project Ga0255351, IMG submission 186024) | Peat soil microbial communities from Stordalen Mire, Sweden - H.B.S.T-25.r2 | ecosystem: Environmental > Terrestrial > Soil > Wetlands > Peat | place: Sweden: Norrbotten County, Stordalen... | reverse complement strand
GGGCTACCTGTTCAGCCACCCGCTGCCGCTCGCGGAGTTCGAGACCTTCCGGCAGGCGAATTCCGAAAGTCCCGTTCCACTGCGCGGCTAGAGCGTTTTCGGTTCAAGTGTGAACAAAACTTTGGGTGCCCCATCCTTTGTGCGTTCTTTGCACAAAGGGTGGGAGAGCACAAATGTTCATCCTGATCGCAAACGGTCAGGTTGAAGACGCTCTGGACTCAGCTTCTGTTGCCCGCAGCCGCCCCGGGGCGAAAAGCTCTCGCCTGGGGCGACAGCTCTTTCCTGCTTTTCTCAATCCACCGACAGGCTCAACTGATGGCGCACATCGGCGCCGCGAATCCAGAAGATGACGTCGGTGGCGATGTTCGAGGCATGGTCGGCGATCCGCTCCAGGTTCTTCGCCACCAGAATGCCGTTCATCGCCTGCTGGGTGAGGGCGGGCTTGTCTTCGATGAGCTGCAGCAGGTCGGCGTGAGCGCGGCGGTTCATGCGGTCGATCTCGTCGTCCATCTGGCGCACTTCTTCGGCCAGCCGCGCATCGCCCTCGAGCAGCGATTGCAGCGCCGAGCGGATCATGCGGCCGGCAAACTCGCCCATGGCGGCAAAATCCACCGGCAGATCGGTCTCCTCGCACTTCATGATCTCTTTGGTGCGGCGGGCAATGCCCATCGACTGGTCGCCGATCCGCTCCAGGTCGCCGTTGATCTTGATCACCGACAGGATGAAGCGCAGGTCGATGGCCATCGGCTGCTCCTTGGCCAGCAGTTCATAGGCCATCTCGTCCAGATCGCGCTGTGATCTGTTGATGGCCGCTTCATTCTGCTTGACGTACTTGCACAGGCCCTTGTCCCGCTGCAGGTAGGCGTCTACGGCGGACTCGACCGCCTGTTGCGTCAGGGCCGCCATGGCGATGAGCCTGTCCTTGAGTTCGGCGAGCTGTTGTTGAAAGTGAATGCGCGGCAAGACAGTTCTCCCTCTACCGATTGTGCACCATTGAATGTTACCAGCAGACGAATTTTACGGGGCGCACCAGAACGGTCACGCCGGGCCGGCAATGTTTTCCCATCCCGGCAGAGGCGTCAGGCGGCGCCATCGACTAGGCTATCAGTATGACCTCCGTGCGCTCTTCTCAAATTTCCATGCTCAGCTTCAATCCGGCCGAGTGCCAACAACGTCAGAATTACAAGTTGATGACGGGCATCATCGTGCCGCGCCCGATTGCGCTGGTTTCGACCATGAGCCGGGACGGGGTGGCCAACCTGGCGCCCTTCAGCTTTTTCTCCGGAGTGGGCTCGGCGCCGCCCACGGTGCTGTTCTGCCCTGCGCTGCGCCCCCCGGAGCAGGGCGAGACCGGCGAAAAGAAAGACACCTTGCGCAACGTCGAGGAAACGGGCGAGTTCGTCATCAACGTGGTCAGCGAAGCCATGGCCGCGGGGGTCAACGCCTCCTCGACCGAGGCGCCGCCGGAGGTGGACGAGTTTCCCCTCTCCGGGCTGACGCCGATCGCAAGCCAGGTTGTCCGTCCATATCGAGTCGCCGAATCGCCCGCCCAGATGGAGTGCAAGCTCCTCCAGGTCATTTACACCGGCCATATCCCCGCCAGCGGCGTCATCGTTCTGGGCGAGGTGGTCCGCTTTCACGTACGCGAGGATCTGGTCGAGAACTTCCGCGTCGACCCGGCGGGCCTGGACGCCATCGGCCGCATGGCAGGCAACACCTGGGTTCGTACCCGCGACCGCATCGAGATTGCCCGCCCCAAATAAATCTCTTTCTTTTTCGCTCAATTCCGAGTAAAATTCCTGGGCATCGGCGAAGTTCGATGGAAAACAGGCAATTCATGGGCGCGTCGAAACAAAAGAGCGGGGCAGGCCTTCGAAGTAGTTCGCGGCAGGCGGTGCGGAGCTTGGCGGCGGGGCTTCTGTTCGTGGCTGCAGCGCAATCGGTCTGCTACGGCTCCGGAACCCTGGGGAGGGCGCGGACGATGGATTTGACCAGTGCGAGCTTTGCGGGTGGTTGGATTCCGGACGAGTTTACCTGCCACGGAGCGGGCATCTCTCCGCTGCTGGCCTGGAGCGCGCCCCCCGCGGGGACGCGGAGTTTCGCTCTCATCGTCACCGACCCGGACGCGCCCGGCCGGATCTTCACGCATTGGACGCTCTACGACCTGCCCGCCGAAACGCGGGCGCTCGCTGAAGGGCTGCCTGCGCAAGACCAGCTGGCCAACGGCGCGCGCCAGGGCCGCAACGATTTTGGCCGCATCGGCTATGGCGGCCCCTGCCCTCCGGGAGATACGGCGCACCACTACGTCTTCAAGCTCTATGCGCTGAATGAAAAGTTGAATCTCCCGCCCGGCGCCACGCGAAGCCAGATCGAGAGCGCAATGCAGAGTCACGTTCTGACCTGCGGCGAATTGACCGCCCTCTACCGGCATTAGTTTTCCAGTTGAATTTTTGCTTCAGATCGCCCTGATCTGACCGGCAGACCGGGCGCTCCGGCGGCTTGGGCGAGCGGCATTTTGTCTCACCAGCCACACCGGCGACTCCGCTCACCGGGCTTGCGCGCCTGACCGTGAGCTGGGGACAGCGTTGGTTCTCGATTCGCTCCTACCTATAAAACAAAACCCACTCCGCGGAGTTTTTCCACCCGATTCAAGCCGGCAATCCTCGAGTTGTTGCGTGCCTGGCGTACCCGCGGCCTGGCGCATCGGGCAATCCATATTGATTGATCCCCGCCGGGTCGATGCGTTGGCCTTGAATGAATCAGATAAGAATGGAACTTGACAAAAAGGGGTTATAGGTGTCACTTTTGCGAACTGAGGAAGAAGGGCTTAGCGCGCGCCGTCCCACATTACGGGCCTGCTATGAATCTTTTTTTCAAAGAAGCCAGGCCCAGTTGCGCCAGGATTTCTGCTGAGGCGGTCCTGAAATTCGGGCCGATGCGGGCAGTGTCACTTCCGAAGATTTTTCATTGGAGAAAAGTATGAGCGATTCCAACTCCCAAGGGGCCACGCAGCTTCCCAAGGGATTACTCCCGGCGATGTGGGGCCAGTGGTTTGGCTTCATGTTGGATTCCTACGATATGGGTCTTATCGTGGTGATGGCTCCCATCTTGACCAAAATCTTCACCTCCGGCAAGGGGAGCGCGGCCTGGCAGTACACCGTTATCCTGCTCACTTACTCGATGACCATGGCAGCCCGGCCCCTGGGATCGGCGATCTTCGGCCATTTCGCCGACAAGCTGGGAAGAAGAATGCTGCTGATCGTCACCATGTCTGGCGTAGGTGTCTGTTCTTTGCTGGCGGCGTTTCTGCCAACTTACGCCAGTATCGGCCCGGCGGCGTGGTTTCTGCTTGCCCTGCTCCGGCTGGTGATGGGCGTCTTCTTTGGCGGAGAATACGCTGCCGGCCATACCTTCGCCATCGAGTTTTCTCCGAATAAAATCCGCGGGCGCGTGGGAGGGTTCGTCCAGTCGGGCTTTCCCTTTGGCTATGTTCTTGGCGCCGCGGTGGTCGCAATTTTAAGCTCCACGCTGGGAAACGCCGACATGCTCACCGTCGGATGGCGCTATTGTTTCGCCACGGGCATCTTCCCGGTGTTTGCGGGGCTGGGGATTCTCTACTTTACCCGCGAATCTCCCCTCTACGAGAAGGCGCATGAGAAGGGAGACATGGACAAATCTCCGTTTTTCAGTCTCTTCAAGCCTCCCGCCCTGTGGAACTTTCTGCAGGTCTTCTTCCTGATGTGCGGCCTGTTCCTCACCGACTACGCCATCTACGGCTATTTGCCCAAAATTTTGACGCGCGGCGGCAAGGGCTTCGACACGACGACCTTCGCCTGGATCTATGGCTTCGCCCTGTTCCTAGCTTTCCTGGGATATATCGCCTACGGATGGCTCTCCGATTATGTGGGCAGAAGAAAACTGACCCTGATCTACTGTCCCATCATTGTTGTCTTCGGCATTCCTGCCTTCTATTTCCTGCACGACTCGGTTATGGCGCTCGATCTGCGCATGGCGCTATTCGCTACCGTTCTGATCACCATGCTCAAACTGGCCTGGGGCATGTTGCCCGCCTATCTTTCCGAAAGGTTTCCCACCAAGCGGCGCGCCGTCGGTTTGGGCTTCGGCTACTCCTCCGGAGCTCTGCTCATGTCCTGGTTCCCTCTCTATATCCTCTGGGTGCACAAGATACCCTTCATCGGCACCATCGAGGGAGGGGAATTGTGGCTCTCCCCGGCGGTCATTATGGTCATCGGCGCGGCGATTACCTTTGTGGCGATGTACTTCGGACCGGAAACCAAAGGCATGTCCCTGGACGATGTGAAGTAGGCGCTCGGTTTCGCCTGTCCTTCTGTGGGCAGGCGGCGGGAAGGGAGGTGCGAGTCACCCTTCCCGCCGAGCGGCTCGAAGATACTATAAAGAATAAAATGGGACGAAAAATATTTGTTGCAACGAATATCTATCCTGCGCCATCTTATTTACAGATAGATTCAGCGCGGAGCAAACAGCCATTTCCCCTGATTGCGCGCGCACCCGGCCGGCGCTCTCCCCGTTGCGTTTTGCCGGCGACCCCATAACGGCCCTCTGGCCCGGCATGAAAGGAATACTCGACGATGAAACATTGGACGCTCCTCACAGGCATTCTGGCACTCGCGGCTCCCCTGGCCCTGGCGCAGCCCTCCTCCCAAGTCACAACCTGGACCAGCGACCAGCGGCACAGCGAGGTCGACTTCAGCATTCGGCATATGTCCGTCTCGAACGTGCATGGCCGCATCGGCGATGTGGCGGCCACGATTGTCTTGAACGGAGCCGACATCACCAAATCCACGGTGACGGCCACCATCGGCGTGAGCACCATCGACACCGGCGTAGCGGCCCGCGACGCCGACCTGAAAAGCGCCGGTTTCTTTGACATTGCGAAGTTTCCCACGGCCACTTTCACCAGCACCAGCGTGGCCAAAAGCGCCGGAGATCTACTCGTGACGGGCAACCTGACGCTGCACGGCGTCACCCAGCCGGTGGTGCTGGTCGTCACCGGTCCCAGCGGGCCGGTTATGGGCATGATGGACCACAAGCCGCACGCTGGCTTCTCGGCCTCGACCACCCTCAGCCGGGCCGCGTTCGGCATCGGAGCCAAGTATCCCGCAGCCCTGATCGGCGACCAGGTGAATCTGACTCTGGATCTGGAACTCATTCAGCAGTAAGCATTTCTCCTAGAGCATTTTTCTAGTAGGTGTAAGTGGCTTTGAAAGGGCACGGCTTCAGCCGTGCCGTAAAGAGGCCGGAATGATAGGGCTTTAGCCCCTGAGGGAACGCTCCGCCCTCTACACCATCGGTGAGAATGCTCTAAAGGGAGAGTGTCTGGGTGCCCCACCCTCGCCGCGTTCTTGTTTTTTACGGCCGGGGTGGGATACAAGAATTCCGCTCTAAAGCAATCGGAGAAATTCTCCCAAGTAAGCGCGGGAGGCAGTCGATGGCAGCACTGAAGCTGGAAATCGTGCAGGAAAAGCCCTTTGCAAGCCTGGAGGAAGAGGCTTTGCTCAATCTGCTGCGCACCGCCGACCGCCTCAACCGCGCCTTCCACCTGAAGACCCGCGAGTGGGGCGTGACCTCGACGCAGTACAACGTGCTGAGGATTCTGCGCGGGGCGCAACCGGGAGCGCTCACCTGCGCGGCCATCGGCAGCCGCATGATCGCCGCCGAGCCGGACATCACCCGCCTGCTGGCGAGGCTCAAGGCGCTCAAGCTGATCCGCCAGCGCCGCGACGCGCATGATCGCCGCGTGCTTTGGACCGAAATCTCCGCGGCCGGGCTCAAGTTGCTCAAAAAGATGGACCCGGTGATTCTTCGCCTTCCAGCCGAGCTGCTGGGTCATCTGCGCCAGGCGGAAGTGGCGGAGTTGATTCGCCTGCTGGAGCTGGCCCGCGCTAAATTCCCGGAAGCGCGAACGCCGTAATCGGGCCGCATGCATTCCCTTCGTCGAAGCCGCAATCTGTGCGCTGCCGGTTTAAGAACTTTTTCGAAAAAGCTGGGATCGCGTCAGGGCACGCCTTCAGCCGTGCCGCAAACGTCCCAAAATCCGCGGGCATTAGCCGCTGAGTGCCGATTCCGGGTTCGAGTTAGTTTTTCAACAAGCTTCCAAATGCCAGGGCTGTCTCCGTCCGCCAGGTTCAAGTCCATAAGAACATGAGCGAAACCGCGATTCGTTCGTCTATGATTGCCTAACTTCCGGATTCCATTTTTTCCTCTCCCTGGTGCAAGTGCCGTTTTTCGCGATCTGCGAAAAGCGATCAATCCGGTTGCAGGAGACGCAAGACCATGAACCGTAAGGTGCTTTCCTTGTTCACTTCTTTCTTGGGCTCCGGCTCTCGCCCGAACCTTCGTGGCGCAACCTTGGGCCTGGCCGGATTGCTGCTGGCCTTCTCGGGCGTTCTCTTCTGCTCTTCCGCCAGCGCACAGATCGCACAATTCTCAGGATCCCAATCCAAGCTGGCCAGCGGACTCAATAGCCCCGCGTACGTGACCGAGGACGGCAGCGCAACCTCTACTTCATCAAGAACAGCTCCGGCTATGCCAATTCGTTGTACGAGATTGTTGCGGTCGATGGCGTCATCCCGCCCAACTCTACCCCCAGTTGATGGGATATTTGTCATGTCAAGACCCATCCCACGCCGTGTGCCAAGTCACCGGCCTGGCGGTGGACAAAAGCGGCGACATCTTTTTCTCCAATTATGGAGCCGGTACGGTCTCCGAGGTGCTGGCCGGTCAGATCACGCCGACCTCGGTCAACGCCCGCGTGCTGGCGACCGCGCTCGACAAGCCTTACGGCCTGGCCGTGGATAGCAGCGGCGACGTCTTCGTCGCCGATCTCGGCACCATCGTCACAGGCGATCCCGAGGTGAAGGAGATCATTGCGGTCAACGGCAGCATCCCCGACTCGCCCAGCATCGTGGATCTGGCAACATCCTTTGGCTTTGACAGACCCTATAGCTTGGCCGTGGACAGCAGCGGCAACGTCTACGTGGCCGACACCGGCAACGACGCGGTGAAGGAGCGGACGGCGGCCAGCAATTATGAGTTGCTCAACACGCTCGGCAGCGGCTTCAAAGCGCCGCGGGGCGTAGCCGTGGACGCGTACGGAGACATCTTTGTTGCCGACACCGGCAACAGCGCCGTCAAGGAGATCACAATCGGCAGCGGCTACACCACGGTGAACACCATGGTCAGCGGCCTCGCCTCCCCGGCTGCCGTGGCGGTGAGCCCGTCCGGCAACCTCTACATCGCGGGCGCGTACAAAACGGTGCTGGAGGAGGATTCCGCGGATGCGCCGAGTCTGGTCTTCGGCAGCACGGACGGCCTGAGCATTGCGTCTGCCGATCAGTCAATAACGGTCCAGAATATCGGCAACGCAAGTCTGACCTTCGAGCTTCCAAGCTCGGGCACCAATCCGTGTATTCCTTCGACGGCCAGCTACTTTACGCTGGATACCGCGCCGGCCACGGCCTGCGCGCTTGCCTATCCGACCGCGCCGGCCACCCTGGCCGCCGGCCAAAGCTGCACGCTCTCGGTCAGCTTCGATCCGACGGCAACGGGCAGCGTCAGCGGGTCGCTCAATCTGCTGGACAACACTCTGAACGCGCCCAGCCCTTACGCCACCCAGTCCATTGCGCTGAGTGGAACGGGACTTGAATCGCAAGCCATCAACTTCACCGCGCCCACCTCATCGGCAGGTTACGGCGCATCCGCGATCACGCTTTCGGCCACGGCAACGTCCGGCTTGCCTGTTACCTTCTCCATCGTCTCCGGTCCGGGAGAGTTGAGCGGCACGAACAACAGCCAACTGACCCTCACCGGGGTGGGTACGGTGGTGGTGGCCGCCAATCAGGCGGGCAATGCCACCTATGCGCCTGCTGCGCAGGTTACCGAGAGCGTCTCAGTCGCCGGAATGCAGGACTTTACCGTTACGGCCAATCCCACCTCGCTCTCCACCAACAACGGGGCGAGCGACGCTACATTGATCACCGTAACGCCGCTGAATGGATTCGCTTCGGCGGTGACCTTCAGTTGCTCCAGCGGCGTCACCTGTACCTTTGCTCCAACCTCGGTAACGCCGTCCGGAAGTCCGATCTCGACGATGCTAACGGTCACCAACACCACGGCGGCCGCAAGCCTCGGCTCGAAATCCCGGCCGTTTTTCCCGGCAACGTCGCTGGTTGCCGCGCTCTGCTTGCTGGGCTTCAAAAAGCGGCGCCGCTTGCAGATGCTGCTTCTGCTGGCGGTCAGCGTAATTGGCCTGGGCATGTTCACCGGCTGCGGCGGCGGCAGTTCCACCTACAACACGTCGGAAGTCACCGTGACGGCAACCTCCGGCTCCGGAGCCAACACGCTACAGCGGACCGTATCCTTCCTGCTGACAGTGAAACAGTGAAAGTGAAGCAGAAGTGAGACCGTCAAACTGAAAAAGAAAAATGAAGAGCTTCGGGCCAGAAGATCGGCTCGAAGCCCATTCACTCGAAAACCGCTCCGATTTCGGCTTTTTCTTTCCGATTTCCGCTCTTTTCCGCTCGATGCCAGCTCACCTGGAGCGGAGCCGCACGCCGTCCCTGCGCGGTGTTCAACAGCGCGGTGCAGATGAAAAGACCCCAGCGAAAGGTTCTCGTCGACGGAATGCGGATGTGCGAACCGCTTATTGGCCCATCAGCTTCTGAGCCACCAGATCCTCGTCCGCATCGGTCTGAATAATCTTGTTGTGCAGGCAATAGAGGGCCAGCTCCAGCCGGTCGCTCACGCCCAGCTTGTCGTACACCTTCCGCAGGTAATTCTTGATCACCTGCTCGGTGGTTCCCAACTGGAAGGCAATCTCTTTGTTGCGCTTGCCCTGGGTGATGCAGGTGATGATGGCGATCTCCTTGGGAGAAAGCTTGGGCTGGTTGCGCGGGCTGACCAGCGAAGCCGCCTGGGCGCGATAGGCTTCGATCACCCAGCCGACCGATTGATTGTCGATCCAGGTTTCGCCGCCGGCGATGCGGCGCACGCAGCGAACCAGTAGGTCGGGCGAGATGGAGCGGCTGATGATGCCGCGCACTCCGCGGCGGTAAAGCTCGACGGTCTGGTTTTCATCCGCGGCCACGGCCTGCACGATCAGCTTCACGTCCGGGGCCACGCGTAGCAGCTCGGGAATGACGTTGGCCGTGCCGGCCAGCAGACTTCCCTCCAGCAAGACGATGTCGGTGGGATAGCGGGCAATGGCCGCACGCAGATTCTCTAGCGAATCGGCCTGGGCCACGACGCGAAGATCATCCTCGAGAGCAAATATCTTGCGAATTCCGACGCGATAAATTGCCTGGGAATCAGCCAGAATTACCCGAATCGTTCCGGGCTTGACCGGAGCGTCGAGGATTTCACCATCGGGAGAATCGTCCAAGAAGTTCATATAAAGGCAGTCGCCAAACCGATCGTGGTTGTTCCAAAGGGCGCCTGGACCGTCACTGCTCGGCGAATCGATACTCGTCAATCGTGGCGGCAGCCAGATAGTGACTTTGGTTTATGGAGCAGCGTACCACACGACCTTGGCAATGAACCAGAACATCGTGAGGCGTACCTAACACAGCGCCGGGCATGCGCAGAGAAAAATGAATCTCCAAACCGGTCTGCACCGGGCTGTCCATCTCAAAAACCACGCCGCTGGCGGATACATTCCTCGTAACAGCGGCAATCTCTCCCTCGCCGGACGATAGCAGCACGGGCAACTCCAGCGGAAAGCGCACCGCGCAACGAACTTCCTGCCGTCCAAAACCTGGCTTGGAACGAACTGGCGATTGCGGTAAAGCGGATTTGGATATATTCATACACGGCACCCCGCGCCCTGAAAGAACCATATCCACTCTACCGGAGTTTTCGGGCCAATCCCATGGCACCAAAGTTTCCAGAAAGGTAACAACATTCTATCCGAAGGAGATGCTGGAGGCGAAACTCGCGCCAGCAATTCTCCAGTTACATTTCTGTAAACTATTCAGGAAAAATTACTTGCCCCCTCGAACGAAAAAGCAGGCCGAAGGCGGAAGTTCCGACTTCGGCCTGCGCAATCTCAGCCCGCCGCGGACTTTTTCGGGGCAGGCGTTGCTGTTTTCGCGCTCTTTTTTGTAGCGGCTGGCTTTTTCCGGGCGGTTTTGGCCTTGGCAGGCTCGGCGCCCAGGAAGGCCGGCCAGCGCAATTCGCTTACGCTCGGAGCCGATTCGGCCTTGGCGATCGCCAGATCCGCGACCTCTTTGACCATCCAGTCGAAGTTGGCCTGGCCCACCGAGTGCAGATCGGCGTCGGGCACCGGGTTCATGAAGTCGATGGCGTAGGGAACGCCATTTTCGACGGCAAACTCGACGGTGTTGAGGTCGTAGCCCAGGGCGCGGCAGAGCTTGACGGCGTCCTGCTCGATGCGCTTGAGCAGCTTCTTGTCGGCCTGGGGCGGATCCTCCAGGTAGCGCTCCGAGTGCGTCCGGCGCGGATCGTAGGCCATGATGCGGACCTTCTTCTGGCCCACCACGCAGCAGCGGAAATACTCGGTGAAATCGACCGCCTTCTGGTAGATCATGCACAGGTCGCGGGACTGGTCGTAGGCGCGGAAGAACTCCTCGCGATTGTGAACCTCGTGCACGTCGCGCCAGCCGCCGCCATCGATGGGCTTCAGGAAGCCGTGCTCGCCGGCGCAGGCAAAGACCGCATCCCAGTCGAGGGGATACTCAAGATTGCGCAGGGAGCGGTCCGTGACGCCCTCGGGAAGCTGCTTGTGGGGCAGGATGACGGTGGGCGGCACGGCGACGCCGAGCTTTTCGGCCAGCGCGCAGTTGAAAAACTTATCGTCGGCCGAACACCGGAAGGGATTGTTGATGACCACCGTTCCGTGCAGCACGGCGTGTTTCAAAAAGGCGCGATAAAAGGGAATGCCGTGGGAGATGCGGTCCACGATGACCGCGTAGCGTGGCGCCTGCTCCGATTTGTCCGGATTGTCCAGCGGAACGGCTCCCGTCAGAACGAACTCCGCCCGGATGCCGTCCAAGTTGCGGGCGTTGATGTGCTCGGCCAGGGCGCCGGGAAAGCTGTTCTCCCCGCCGAACAATATGCCGATCGTTTTCATAGCCAACCTTCCTCAAACCAGAATCCGCATCTGCGGCGCGGGCTTGACACGGTACTCACCCAGTGTACGGCAGGCAGGATGGCTGGCGCGTGGGGCTGGAAAGAACGCAACAAGAGGAGTAACTTGGAGAGTTGCCGGTTTTTACGGAGGTAAAACTTTGGAATACCGCGTCATTACGGTTAATCGGGAGTTCGGCAGCGGAGGCGGAACCATTGCGCAAACCATTGCCCGGTGGCTGGGCTGGAAACTGCTGGATAGGGACATCATCGACGCCATCGCCTACGCGGCGCATGTGGACTCAAATCTCGTGCGCCACTACGACGAGCACGTGGAGTCCTGGCTGCGGCGCATCAACCAGCAGGCCATGCGCTCGGCCGCCCTGGCCGCCGGCCTCGAACTGGGCGAGAACGCCATCTTTGACGCCGAGCAGACGCTGAAGGTCTCGCGGAAGATCATCGAAGAGGCATACGCGGAAGGCAACTGCGTGATCGTGGGCCGCGGCTCGCAGTGCGTGCTGCAGTGCAGGCCCGACGTCTTCCACGTCTTCGTCTATGCTCCGCACCGGCAGCGCGTCGAGCGGCTGCGCGTCCGCCTGGAGAAGGGCGTCAACATCGAGCAGCGCATGCAAGCAGTCGACGAGGAGCGCGCCAAGTACCTGCAGCAGTACTTCGGCAATCACTGGAAGAATCCCCACCTCTACGACCTGATGATCTGCTCGCGCGTCGACGAAGACGTTACAGCGCGGACGATTCTCTACGCCATGACCGGCAATCTCTACGCCATGGCCGGGAAGGCAACTGCCTGAGAGAGAAGTGCTTTGTGCGCCGGGGGCGCGTTCAGCCGCGCACAGCCGCGAACAGCCGCGCTGGGGGACCTTCACAGATACTCGCGCACCATGCGCCGCCAGGTGGGCCAGTCGTGGGAGTTGGGCGAGTCCCAGATCGAGAACTGGTGCGGAATCTCCTTGGACGCGAGAATGCGGTCGAGGTTCTGGTTCTGGGCCACGCACTGGTCGTCCCAGCCCGTGGCCAGCACGCAGCGGTTGCGGCGATAGCGGTCCAGAAACCAGGGATCGCTCAGGTTGGGCAGGGAGTGCGTGGGCAAATTGTAGTAGCAGTCCAAATCGTAATAGCCGCCCAGAAAGCTCGTCAGATCGAAGACTCCGGACAGTGAAACGATGCCGGTGAAGATGCCTGGATGGCGTAGCGCGATGTTCGCCGCGTGGTAGCCGCCGAAGCTGCAACCCAGTGCCGTCAGGCCCAAATTCAAATTCTGATTCGAGTTCTGATTCGAGTTCCGCGCACGCAAAAACGGAACCACTTCGTCGAGCAGATAGCCCTCGTACTGCATGTGGCGAAGAATGCGCGCGCGGGGGGCGGCGGCGCGGTTGTACCAGCTCTCTGCGTCCACCGAGTCCACGCAGTAAAGCTGCAACTGGCCGGCGTCGATCCGGTCTTCGAGCGCGGCGACCATCCCATGATCTTCAAACTCGAAGAAGCGTCCGCATGAGGTGGGGAAGACCACCACGGGCACTCCCGCGTGGCCGAAGACCAGCAGTTCCATCTCCCGGCCCAGACGGCTGGAGTAGCCTTTGTGGTATTCACGAACCATGCGGTGCGCGCTTTCCGGAGGACATTGAAAGATGGGTCAATTTTCCGCTCTCAATTCCTTGTTTCCGATCCTTTGTTTCCAATTCTTCGTCCCCAATTCTTTTGTTCATGGTAGCGCCGCGGCCGCTCTTCCGCTTCGTCCTCCGTTCGCCGGTGCGAGGGAGTGGGTAGGAGGTAGAGGGTCAGTTTGAAGCGTGCCGGGCTTTAGTTGAAGGGTACGGGCTTTAGCCCGTACGCAAACCGGCCAAAATGAGCCGGGCTTTAGCCCCTGAGGGGATTGCTTGTTCAAACGGACCCACCCCTGGCGCGACGCTCATTTGCTTCCACCCCCGGTTTTCGGCGATACTTAGATGTTGATTCTTGCGCGGCCGGGCGCATCCGTCTGGCTCTCCAAGGGCATGAGGATATTCCTGCCATCCGGAAGACCCAGATGATCGGGGGCCCCACGGACAGGTTTTCGTTCGCGGAGTGGTGAGAGTGCAACAGAGCACAGCAATCTGAAAGGAACCGTATCGCCGTGGTGATGATTCGTTTGGCGCGTTTTGGCGCTCGCAAGCAGCCCTACTACCGTATCGTGGTCATTGAGAAGGACCGCGCCCGCAATGGCCGTTCGATCGAGGTCGTCGGCACCTACAACCCCCGCACTAACCCGGCCACGGTCGATCTGAAGCACGAGCGCGTCGCCTACTGGCGCGGCGTGGGCGCGCAGATGTCGCCCAGGGTCGAGAAGCTGGTGAATGCGCACCCGGCTCCGGTCCCTGTCGCAGCCTGATTTTTGCCTCCCCTGGCAATGTGCGTGGGCTCTCGCAAGCCGACGCAGAAGAAAATTTGCTGACGGCGACGGGTGTCGGCTGATACGATGCGCGCACCGATTCCAGTCGTCGATTTTCGGTTGTCAATTCGGGGACGCATCTGGTCAGGGGCAAGAACATGACCCAAAACGCTTTGGTCGAAGTGGAAGAGCTGGTTCGCGAAATCGCGCGGGCCTTGGTGGATGAACCGGCAGCCGTTGAAGTGGAGAGCGTGGGCCGCGACGAGAATACGGTCCTGCGGCTGCGCGTGGCTCCGACGGACGTGGGCAAGGTGATCGGCAAGCAGGGACGCACGGCCCGCTCGGTACGCACTATTCTGGGCGCCGTCAGCATGAAGCTGCATCACCGCTATACGCTCGACATTCTGGAAGAAGACGACGCCTGAGGTGGCCGCTCGAACCGCGTTCACCCTTGCCGGGAGGCAGCGATGAACGCTCCGGAGCGCGCTGAACAGGAAGAACCATGGGTTTGGCTGGCGCGGATTCGCCGTCCGCAAGGGCGCAAAGGCGAGGTATTCGCCGATATTCTGACCGATTTCCCTGAAAAATTTGCCGACCGTTCCCGGCTTTGGCTTTTGGCCGAGCCTGGCGGTCCAAAATCCACGCCTACCGCGGCGGTCAGCGCTTCACCGCGCGCCGTGGAACTGGCCGCCTTCTGGCTGCACAAGGGCGGGGTGGTGCTACATTTTGCCACAGTGGACTCGATCACTGCGGCCGAGGCTCTCGCCGGGCTGATCGTGGCCATCCCCCTCTCCGAGCGGGCCGCTTTGGGCGAGGACGAGGTCTACATCGGCGACCTGATCGGATGCGCGCTCGTGGATGTTGCCAGCTCGGCAGCCTCGGGCGCGGAACCGGTTTTGGTAGGCGAGATCGAGTACGTGGACCGGACGGCCGGGCCGGTGGCCTTGCTGGTGGTGCGCGGCGCGGCGGGAGAGGTTCTCATTCCCTTTGCCAAGAGCTATTTGCGGAGTATCGATCTCGAAGCCAAGCGGGTTGAAATGTCGCTCCCCGAAGGGCTGGTCGATCTGAATGCTCGGGGCAAGCCCGAAACCGCTCCGGACGAGCCAGCCTGAGTCAAAAGACGATCCAGCTTGACCCCAAAGACAATCCAGTCTGAACCAAAACCAGCGCGAGTCGGAAATCGGCCCGCACTGAAATGGCGGCTTTACCAGCTGCGCGCCTTGGGGTGCGCCTCAGCCTCCACCCGGGCAAATTTGCCTCTAATGCATAGACCGCGCGATTGCGGAATCGAGCAGTTGGAGCGCCGGTCTCCTGACCGGCTGTAGCGCGGGCCTCCCGGCCCGCGCCCATGCCGGCGCGATTACGGAATCTTATGGACAGAGTACCAGCGTAGAGGGTTTTGAAAGGTCACGGCTTCAGCCGTGCCGCAAAGTACAGCAAAATCTGTGGGCTTTAGCCCCTGACGGATGCGTTTTCCTCTATACCGATAGGGAATTTGCTCTGGAATGCCCACAGCAAGCGGAGAGGAATCTCACAATTGCCAACGCCTTCCAGCGAGCGCGGCTCACCGGCAATCAAAGTGCTCGCGCGCCAAACAGGCTTACACGACGCACGCACTCTTTCCGGCTTCCGGATCTCTCGTCTTCTACTGCTGCTGCTGCATCTGCTGCAAATCGATAAAGGGGATCGGGGGCGCCGGTGGCTGCTGGGCGCGTTCCACCAGGACGCTCCAGTCGTCGGGGATAGGAAGTTTGCGATCCAGTGCGGGAGGCTCTGCGCTGGCATCGACATGAACCGCGACATAGAGTTCGCTCTCGGTGCTGCCTCGGAAAACGCCGTGGGTGGGCGGCACATCGGCATAATCGCGTCCCACGGCGGTGCGGATATGGCGGTGGTGTGCGACCAGATTGTTGGTCGGATCAAAGCCCACCCAGCCCAGATGCGGCAAGAGCGCATCCACCCAGGCGTGAGTGGCGTCGGGGGTAGAGCGGTCGTGGTCCTCGCGGCTGCGGTACAGATAGCCGGAGACATAGCGGGCGGGAATCCCGACGTGGCGCAGAAGGGCGATCATGGTGTGCGCAAAGTCCTGGCAGACGCCCTTGCCGCTGACGATGGCCTCGTCGATGGGCGAATCGACGCGCGTGGAGCGCGGCTCATAATCGAAGTAATCGAAGAGGCGCTGATTCAGCTCCTGCACCAGCATCAGCGGGTCGTCGCGCCGCGTGACGCCCATCTGCCTGGCCAGCAGCGTAAGCGCCGGAGTTTCGACGGCAAAGGTCGAGGGCAGCAGCATCTCCGAGTAATCGCCGCCCTCGACCATCTCGTCCAGAGCGCCCCAGGCATCGGGCGATAGAAAGCCGGGCACATCGGGCAGGGCCTGCTGCTCGACGACGGATTCGGCGACGATGACTAGCTGATTGTGCTCGCCGGGAATGTCAAAGTGCTGCACGGTATTGCCCTGGTGGTCGCGATAACTGAAGACGCGGCAGCGCGGGCTGACCGAAAGCGAAAATGCGAGGCAATGCTGGCTGGAGTCCGAGCGCGGATTCATGCGCGTTTCCATGATGCTCTCGCTGATCGGATGCGCGTAGCGGAAGCGCGTCAGGTGATAAATGGAATAAAAGTTCATGCTCGCTTCCTTTCATGCCCGCCCGCTCAGCTGGCCAGTGCGGACTGGATCGAGTAATGCACATAGTAGCGGTAGATGATCTCGTGAATGCGCAGGCACTGTTCGCGAATGGTGTGCAGGAAGGCCGCCGGATCGCCGCCGAGTATCTCCCCGATGGAAGTAAAGCCCAGCATGGCGTGCAGGCGGCCGATTCCGGCGGTCAACTCGTCGGAGGGGCGGCGGCTGCCTCCGCGGTGGATTGCTTCGACGGCGTCGCGGATGCTGTCCACGCAGAAGCGGATGGCGTGGGGAAAGTTCTGGTTGAGGAGCAGAAATTCGAGAACGCGATCGGGGGAAACATCGGCCGTGTACACTTGGCAATAGGCTTCAAAGGAAGTGCAGCAGCGCAGCAGTCCGACCATTTCGATGTATTGGTAGCCGGCATATTCACGCTCCTGCGGCTGCAGAAGGTCGGACTGGTAAACCTCGAGCAGCGTGGCCGTGGCATAAGCGCGCTCCAGATAGCGGCCCAGGCGGATGAACTGCCATCCAGGCCCATGAATCATCGTGGCGGCGCTCACTCCCGTGAAGAGGTGGATGCCGTCGAGCACCGTAGCCAGTGCATCGCCGATGTTCGAGCGAAACTCAGTCTGTGCCCGCGGCGAGTGGATGTAATGAAAAAGCCGGTTGAGCCGCTGCCACTGCTCGCTGGAAATCTCCTCGCGCACCTGACGGGCATTCTCCCGCGCTCCGTTGATGCAAAACGTGACAGCAGCCTGGTTGATCTGGTCGAAGACCAGCTTGCCGGCCATCGATTCCAGATCACCGTTCCAGTCGAGTCCGGAGTCCTGGCCCAGGGAGGCGACCAGCCGCTTCCAGCGGGTCTCGGGGCTGGCGGCGCCAGTGTCCAGCATCAGGCCCATGGCCACGTCGAGCTGGCGCAAGGTATTTTCCGCTCGCTCCAGGTAGCGGCTCATCCAATAGAGACTGTCGGCAACCCGCGAAAGCATGGGCGTTTCCTCAGGGGCTGAAGCCCGGTTTCATTGCTGCACTGAACGTAGGAGCTGAAGCCCGTCCCCTTCAACGCGACTTACTCCAGCACCCAGGTGTCCTTGCTACCGCCGCCCTGCGAGGAGTTGACCACCAGCGAACCGCGTTCGAGAGCCACGCGAGTCAGCCCGCCGGGGACAATGTTCACCTTATCGCCAAAAAGAATATAGGGCCGCAGGTCCACGTGGCGAGGCTCCAGGTGATTTCCGATCAGACACGGGGCGCGCGAAAACGCCAGTGTGGGCTGGGCGATGTAGTTGCGCGGATTGCTTTCGATCTGGCGCGCAAACTCCTCGCGCTGCCCGGCAGTCGACTGCGGGCCGATCAGCATTCCGTAGCCGCCGCTCTCGCCCACTGCCTTCACCACCAGCTTGTCCAGATTGGCCAGCACATGCCGGCGCTCGTTGTCTTCGCTGAGCAAATAGGTTTCCACATTGGGCAGAATCGGATCTTCGTCCAAATAATAGCGGATCATCTTGGGCACATAGGTGTAAATCGCCTTGTCGTCGGCCAGCCCGGTGCCGAAGGCATTGGTCACCGTCACGTTGCCGGCGCGATAGGCGTTGAACAGCCCGGCGCAGCCCAGCGACGAGTCGGCGCGAAAGGCCAGCGGATCGCTGAAGTCGTCGTCCACGCGGCGATAGATCACGTCCACACGCTTCAGCCCGTCTGTGGTGCGCATGTAGACGATATTATCGTGCGTCACCAGGTCGCGGCCCTCCACCAGATCGATGCCCATCTGGCGGGCGAGGTAGGTGTGCTCAAAGTAGGCCGAATTGAAGACTCCCGGCGTCAGCAGCACGATATTCGGCTCCGGCCTTCCCTCCGGCGCAAGCGAACGCAGGGTCGAAAGAAGCAGTTGCGGGTAGTGCTCGATCGGCCGCACTCCATAACTCGAAAAAAGCTGCGGAAAGGTCCGCTTCATCACGCGGCGGTTGGTGAGCATATAACTCACGCCGGAAGGCACGCGCAGATTGTCTTCGAGCACCACGAACTCGCCTGTCGTCAGCCGCAGCAGGTCCGAGCCGACGACCGCGATGTAGACGTTGCGCGGGACCTGCAGCCCGCGCATCTGGCGCCGGTAGTGCTTGCAACTGTAGACCAGCTCGCTCGGAATGACTTTGTCGTTCAGAATTTTCGCGTCGGAGTATACGTCGCGCAAAAAAAGATTCAGAGCCGTAATGCGCTGCGTCAATCCGCGCTCGACGCGATCCCACTCCGGGGCCGTGATCAGCCGCGGCAGCAGGTCGTAGGGAAAGATGCGCTCGGTTCCCTCTTCGCGTCCATAAACCGTAAATGTGATGCCCTGGGTGAGAAAAGAGAGGTCGGCCGATTGCTTGCACCGCTGCAACTCTTCTTCAGGCAGCCGCGCCAAGGTGTCGGACAGCGCACGGTAGTGAGCGCGAACGCCGCCGTTCGCCTGGCGCATTTCATCGAATGCCTCGTCGAGAGGATACTCTCCGTAAAGCGTATCCAATTCCACTGGATGGCTGGCGCTCATCAAATCCGGCAGCTTTCCTTACCTCTGATTCAAGGCCGCGAATGGGCAAGAACTTTTGCTCCTGCCTGCACAACCTTGTTTTTCAGATTTACCAGACTGCACATAAGGGACTGGTAAGGAAACGCGGAACCGGACCGCAAAGCGCGCGAACTTCCCGCTTTTCGGCCCCGGGATGTGAGCGGCGGGTGACCCCGAGCCGGTCAATGAGCAAGCGCGTTGATTGCTCTTTCCATGCCTCACGGTCGAAATTGCTTTCTATCGGAGGGTTGCAGATATGTTTTGCGATCGCGTAATCAAAACCCGGCGTCTTTTTCCTTCAAGCGTCATGAACTTTGCTCTTTCATCCCAAAAGGTATCCTTGCAGAGAAATATTCCTTCATGTGCAGGCGATTTGCGGCTGAGCTGCGGGTGGCTCCCCTCCGTCCTTGACAAGCTGTGCGAAACGCCGCAAGCTGAAGCTGTCCAAGGTACTGACTCGTATGCCGGGACGTCAACACGATACTTTCAAGTAATACTGTCGCGCTTGCAATCGCGATCGAGCAATCCACCGGCTCCTGGTACCGGGTGCCGGGCGAGATAGACAAAGTGCGCGAGAAATATGCCGCCAGGGTGATCGGCATTTACTCGGTTCCCAACTACGAACTCATCGCAACCATGCCCAAGGATCAACCGCGGTGGGCCATCATCAAGATCGCTTTTCCATGGGTGAATTTCTACGACAATATCCCTTTGATGCTGTCGTCGGTGCTCCACTTCCTTTGTTCCATGAGGAGTATTGAAGAACCCGTGATGCGTAGGACATGGCTCAATTCGATTCTGCGACCTATTGGCGGAATCACGGCTGTCCGGTTAAAAGTCGAACAGAATCAGTTGGTTGGGAGAGGGCTGTAACTCATCCTTGGAATCGAATCTCTGAAGTGCCCGTAAAATGGGGGTTTTCTCGAAAAGAGCAACACTGAAAATCTGTAGAAGTTGGTAGAGGCTGGCCTCCAGGTTGAGTCTTTTGCGCACGATGGCCACCAGTACATAGACCGAGACCGAAATCCAGATTTGCGTCTTCACGGCGCTCTCGCTTGTCCCGTAAAAGGCTTTGATCCTGAGATGTTGCTTGATCCAGCGAAAAAATAGTTTCACAGCCCACCTCTTCTTGTAGATTTCAGCGATGGCCAGCGGTGGAAGCGCGAAATTGTTGGTCAGGAACCTCAGACGCTTGCCGGTCTCCGGGTCGCAATAGGTGACGCGGCGCAGCGCATCCGGATACGCCGTAGCCGAACTGCGGGAAGTCAGAATGACCGTATGGTCGCTGCGCAGGCCGGTAGTCCTATCGACCGGGCGCGAATAGCGCCGTTCGAGAAGTACGTTGCTCTTGGTGCGCACCACGAAGAATGCCGACGACAAGGTAAAGCGATAGAGACGTTCGAAATCGATATAGCCACGATCCATCACGTAGAAGGCGCCGGCTTCGATGGCTATTTCGTCGAGCACGTTGACGTCATGTACCTTGCCGTTGGGGATGTGAATGAAGGTGGGAATTGAGCCATGCAGATCGAGCAAGGGCCGCTACTTTGTACGGCGAGTATCTTCTTTCGTTCCAAAGTGCAAGTTGCATAACGACAAATCCATTCCGAATCTAACACTTATCACCCGTAGTCGCACAAGGTTCAAGAACCATGTGGACGAAGAATCCTGGCACAGAAAACGACCAAGGCACAACATCAGAGCCAAGGTGAAGCATCCGTTCCGGATTCTGAAGCGCATCTTTGGCTTCGACAAATTCAGATACAGGGGCTTCAAGAAGAATCACTATCGTCTGTGCGCCTGCTGTGCGGAAGCGAATCTCTAGCGGCACTGCCAACGTCTGGCCCCCCTGGAATTGATGTCTCCAGAGGCCTGAGAACGGCCTCCAGAGACAACGAAATGGCTTGCAATGCCCCGCCGTTCTGCGCGAATCCTGTCCGATCATCATGACGAAATAGCTGGAATGCGTCGGCGCAGAGGCTTCCTGAAACTCGCGTCTCTACGACAGCTCCAAGCTACAGATACTCAACATTTCCATCCACGCTGATCGCCTGGCCTGCAATGTTGCGGCCGGCCTGAGAATACAGGAAAAGACACATGAGAGCTACGTCGTCCGCGGACACCACACGTCGAAGCGAGATTTTCTTCAGATAATCCTCCCGCATGACCGCCTCTTCAACGCCCGCCAACTCGGCGCGCGCGCGAATGACTCCATCCATTCTTGGCCCTTCCACAACTCCTGGCAGCAACGCATTGACCCTGATGTCCTGCGGCCCTAGTTCAATGGCAAGCGCTTTCATGATGCCCACGATCGCCCATTTTGTTGCGGCGTAGGGAGTGCGGTTGGGGTAGCCCAGACGGCCGGCAACCGAGGAAATGCAGATAATGTTGGGAGTCTTGGACTCCAGAAGCATCGGCACGGCATGATGCAGACAGCGGTACTGCCCGCCCAGGTTCACGTCGATTGTGCGCTTCCAGTCCTCTTCTTCGATTTTATCCACGCCGCCGGTGGGGCCGCTAATGCCGGCGCAGTTGACCAGGACGTCCAGACCATCGAATGCCGACCGCTGCGTTTTAAAGAGCGATGCGACCTGCTTTTCATCGGCCACGTCGGCGTTGGTCGCCTTGCAGGACGGGAAACGCTTCTGAAATGCAGCCAATGCTGAATTGTCGATGTCGCAAACATGGATTGCGGCGCCGGTTTCCGCAAATGCCGACAGCAATGGTTGCTCCAATGCCGGAAGCGCCGGTAGTTACCAGTACGCGTAACCCCGAAGGGGGGTAAAGTCGATCCTTGAATGTCATCTTTATCTCAGCTCCCATTGAACTTCGTTCTGTTGGAAAGATGCCGCCAAAGCAATCAGGCGAAGTGGACGTTCTCCCGGCCTTTCAGATGCAGCACCTCTCTGACTTCAGAGGGCGTAGCAATCTCGATGGAGAGTTCGTCGAGAATGTGACGAATCTTCCTGAACTGCTCGGCGTTACTCGTTGCCTTGACGCCGGGGCCAAGATAGACGTTGTCTTCAAGTCCAACGCGAATGTTTGTGCCGAGAATCGCTCCCGCGGTCAGAAGGGACAATTGGTTGCGTCCCGCGCCCAATACCGAAAGTTGATAGCTGTCTCGTCCAAATAACCTGTTCGCCGTTTGCCGCATGACGAAGAGGTTCTCCGGGTCCGGGCCAAGGCCCCCCGAGAACTCCGAAGATGGCCTGAATGAAGAGCGGCGGCTTGATGATGTTGCGATCGACAAAGTAGGCAAGATTATAGAGGTGGCCAACGTCGTAGCACTCGATTTCCAAGCGAGTACCGCCCTCTCCAAGATTGCGAAGAATGTATTCAATGTCGGCGAAGGTATTCTTGAAGACAAGGTCTTTCATGCCCTCGATCTTCTCTTTTTCCCAGTCATAACGCCACTCTATGATCCGCTCGGCCACAGGGTGAATGGAAAAGTTCATCGATCCCATGTTCAGCGAACACATCTCGGGCTTGACCTTGAGAGGATAAGCAAGCCGTTCCTCAATCTTCATTTGAGTACTGCCGCCCGTCGTGATGTTGATGATGGCGTTTGTACGTTCCGCCAGAGCGGTGCAAATTTGTTGGAAGAGCGCCGGATCTCCTGAAGGCTTGCCATTCTCTGGATTCCTGGCGTGGATATGGAGAATTGCCGCCCCAGCCTCGGCAGCCTCGACGGCGCTGTCTACGATCTGGGATGGAGTGATGGGAAGATACTCCCACATAGTCGGCGTATGTACCGAGCCGGTAATGGCGCAGGTCAGGATTGCTTTGCGATTTTTTTTGCATCTTCAGTCCCTATCCGATCAATAACTGGACGATGATAAGAACTGAATAACAAGACGCGACAGGTTTCGAACGGACATTTTTATGTCGTTTTCGGACATCGCCTCTTCGAGACTTTAAGCCGGCGCTACGAGCGCGCTTCGACGTGGTAACCAGCAATCTTATTTCGGGGATTGGACCGGGATCTTCGGCCCCGAGCGCCTCAACGGCGCACTGCTGGAGCGCATTTCCCACCCCGTCCACAGACAAGCGGAAATCCGAGAAAGCCCGGTATGGAATCATCCTCTGGCTGCGCCCCCTTGAAGAAGCAGGCGGCATTCTTCAGAACCGCATCACTTCATCGGTGAATCCGTCTTCATCGGAAGATTGAGCAAGCGACGCAGCGCATTGATATCCGGACGCACAATACCCGCGCTCCCCGGCGCTTCGTTGTGGCGTTCCCAGCCTTGCAGCAGGGCCTCGACCATTTCTCTTCCGTCTGGATCGGCGACCGCCTGCAGCGGTGTGCGCCCGCCCAAGGCGGGAATCTTGGTGCGAACCCATCCCTCGATCTGCTTCTGGATCTGCGCCTCGACCTAACGGCGGATTTCGGGATCGCGCATCAGATCGTCCTGATCGGTCTCCTCTTCGGCGCCGCGCAGGAGCTTCCTTTGCTTTGCCTGCTTCATCATCTGCTCCGGTGTCTCCGTTTCCGTGCCGACGTGTGTCGCCTGGGAGCCAAGGCGCTGCTCAATCTCTTCCCGAATCCGTTTGGCGCGGTTGGCTGAGTTCACTTCCACCAGTAGCGTCTTTCCGAAGATCTTCAGATGGCCAAGGACGGTGTTCTCCCAGCCCTTGTTCATCTTATTTCCCTTCTTGATCCACGCGAATTCGATGCTCCGAAGCGAGCCGTCGGAGTTTCGCTCCGCCTCTTCGAGCAACTCTTCTCTGGTCACACCCCAAGCCAGGGAAGCGAGAGCGTCAAAGGCCGCCTACCCCGATTGAGTATTGAAATGAATCTTGTGGGAGAGAAATGGATCCCCATCGGTATTCTGCAAATTCGGCGGTTTGCTCAGGGCATCGCGAATATCGAGGTAGACGGTGCGAATTTCATCGGTATACCGCGTCAGGTCGGCAGCGGAAAGCTCCCGATTCTGTTTTTTGATCTTGCGCTGCAACTGCGCGCGAAGCTTGATGATCTCAACCTTCCTATGGATTCATGCCCGGATTCGAGGAGATTGTCGCCGGCAAAAGAGCACTCCCGCGACCATCCTTCCTCGACAGGGCGCGTGCCCAATGGGCGAGCAAAGGAAGATAGCTGGGGATTCGCTGACACTGCTATCAGAATCGCGTCAATCAAATAGCTTAAGGAGTTACACACCATGGAGATTCCAATTCAGACCAAGCTCGAAGAGCGCGTCTATCGCGCAGCAGAGGCAGCCCTGGTCCGCCAGCGCTACGTCAGCTTCGTCGACCTGTTGTGTGGGATGGGACTCTTGGCATCCTCTGCGGTGGACTCCTGGCGCAAGGGCCGCATCGATTTTCCGGAGTCAGAGATTCAGGGAAGCCCGAACAAGCTCTCTTCGTCCATAGCGATCTTCCTGGGCTGGGCACAAGAAAAGGGCCTAAAGCCCTGTGAAACCGACTACGTGAGACCTGCACGGTCCGGAACCGTGCCCTTGCAGTTCTTCAGCAGCGGCGACCCCCAGATCGAGAAGATCTTCCGTACGCACTATGTATCGCCCGCGCTCTCGGAGCGTAAGCAGCAGAAGCTTCAGGAGAAGCTCGAAAAGGCTCCGCAGCCGGTCGTGTTTCTGAACCTGCGCGACGCGCAATGTTCGGAATGCGGAGCAGAGATTGCGCAGGGTTCCATGCTCTTGATGGAGGCGGACCAGCCGCTTTGCCTTCACTGTGCGCGCCTCGACGGCCTGGAGTTTCTTCCGGCTGGCGACACAGCTCTGACGCGGCGTGCCACCAAGTATAGCGAGCGAGTCGCCGTTGTCGTGCGCTTCAACCGGGCTCGGAAGCGCTACGAGCGGCAAGGCATTCTGGTGGAAGAGACCGCGCTGAAGAAGGCCGAGCAGGAATGCGTTCAGGACGCCGACGAGCGGGCAGCAGCGCGGGTACGGGCTGCAGTGCAGCGTGGCGAACAGGATCGCAAACTGGTTGCGCAGATGAAAAAGCTGATTGCGGAGCTGTTCCCAGGCTGTCCGGCGACCGAAGTTGCCATCATTGCCGAACACACCGCGGTCCGGGGCAGCGGCCGCGTTGGCCGTTCGGAGGCGGGTCGAAATCTTGATGAAAAGGCGTTGACCTTGGCGGTTGGCGCTGCAGTTCGCCACAACCACACCCCGTACGATGAGCTGTTGGCCAGCGGTGTAGACCGCGCCGACGCACGCCGGCAGATCGCAGGCAAAGTCGATGAGGTGCTGGCGAAGTGGCGCAAGTAAGTCATGCCGCAGGGTCATGAAACTGAAATTGCAAGGCAGGACGTGCTTCAATCACCATCTGACTCCAGGCGGAAAGCCGCCCACGTCAAATCGGCATAACCATCATGGAATCAGTGAGGCATTCGGATATTTCCCTTTTCGTATAAGAAACGACACCTGTATTCGGCAGATTTGGTGCAAATCCAGTCCGCTTAAGATGCTTATTATGAATAACATAAGATTGGTGGAGGCGGCGGGAGTCGAACCCGTTTGCCGTCAATAGAATCAGTAAGTTACAGATTCTATTTGCTCCTAGACCTCATGAACTTCCAAGACCTCCAAGGCCGTAGCACAAATTAGCACAAAACTCGACGGCTAGACGGCGCGGTGTCAGAGGCGGTGATACGTCCGTAAACGGTCCTTGCGGAATGTCTTGAACCATTCACCGTCAAACGCCCCGATGTAGTCCTGTCCGTTGTTGCCCCGGCCTTCACTCACGACCATGACATAGCGGGGCGTGATTACGCCGTCACTGCCTTCGTATTCCAGATAGTACGGTAGACCCGGAGAGTGTTTCACTGACCACTCAATCTCAGGGAAGTTGTTCACATGCGGCGGGCGCGTTGGGGTGCCAGTCTCGGGGAAGCGCCCGGCCTTGACGTACCCCGTCATCTCCGCCTCAGTGATAATCGTGACGCCAATTTGTGCGGCCTTCCGTGCCTTGCCGGAGTTGAATAGGGCCGCTACTATTGATCCGGCCCATAAAGGGTGTTAGGCGGCGTATGCGACTCTGGGGTCTCTGAAGAAGGCCTTGACCCGTTGTGGTGTGTTGGTCAGTTGATCCATGTGCTGGGC
>Ga0255351_1000259_pt1 | contig 25859 bp, 21 predicted proteins | sample HBST25r2metaG_FD_186024 | JGI IMG/M metagenome (GOLD analysis project Ga0255351, IMG submission 186024) | Peat soil microbial communities from Stordalen Mire, Sweden - H.B.S.T-25.r2 | ecosystem: Environmental > Terrestrial > Soil > Wetlands > Peat | place: Sweden: Norrbotten County, Stordalen... | reverse complement strand
TGGGATTCTCGTAGGGGTGGGCGCTGTTGGCATTGAAGAAGCCGCCGCCGTTGGTACCCAACTCCTTGATGGCTTCCTGCGAAGCAACTGGTCCCTGGCCAATGGTCTGCGTTGCGCCTTCCAGTGTGTGCGCGGTCGTGTAGGCGTGCAGGTTCTGCGGAACGCCTTGGGCCACCAGCAGCAGCGCGCCGATGAGGGAGGCGGGAAGCAGCACGTAGAGTATAGAGCGCGTGACATCCACCCAGAAGTTGCCGATGGTGGCGGAGAGGGTCCGCTTGATGCCACGGATCAGGGCAACACAGATCGCCAAGCCCGTTGCCGCCGACCAGAAGTTATGCGTCGCAAGGCCAGCCATCTGCGTCAGATAGCTCATCGTGGCCTCGGGCGTGTACGACTGCCAGTTGGTGTTGGTGGTGAAGCTGGCGGCGGTGTTCCAGGCCAGATCGGGACCGACGTTGGCCAACCCCTGCGGGTTGAAGGGCAGCGCGTGCTGCAGCCGCTCAATCCCGTAGGTCAGGAGCATAGTAATGGCTGAAAAACCCAGCACGGCAAAGGCGTACTCGCGCCAGTTCATCTCTTCTTTAGCGTTGACGCCGCAGAGCTTATAGATGAGCCGCTCGAAAGGGCGCAGGATCGGATCCAGCCAGGTGCGCTCGCCCTCTAGCACGCGGGCAAGATAAATGCCCACGGGACGAACGCTTGCCAGCAGGATCGCGGAGAATATAGCAAATTGCAACCAACCATTGGCGGACATATCAGAACTTCTCCGGGAAGAGCAGGGTGAGGGTTAGGTAGCCCAGCAAGAGGGCGGACAGGATCAAGGCAACGGCGGTGGTAATGTCGAATGGCATGGGTTACCTCAGCTTCTGGCAGGCCTTGACGTACAAAAACGCCAGACCGAAGAAAATTACCGTGAACAGCAGCATCGTTACATCTTGCATAGCGTCTCTCGATTCCATGAGCAAGGCGTTGGGGAAGCCGCCTGCACAAGAATGATTCTGGCTCTCGCCTGGTTTGATTCTCCGAAAGATTTCGTAAATTTAGCGTAAGGATGCCGACGCGGGAGGAAAACCGCGAAAGAATGGAAAGCCGGTGGGCCTTCATACCAATTGAACGGGGATCAATTTGCTGTGCAAAAGCTCAATGGTGAGTACAGAAGCGTCCTGGCACAACTTTAGAGGCTGCGGAAAAACTCGATAATAGGCTTGTTTTGTAATAAGGGCACAACTTCAGTCGGGCCGATGGCTCAGCAAGAAGATGTTGGGCTTTAGCCCCTGCGTCTCTGTTTTCAATTATTTACAATTCCGCAGCAGCTAAAGCCGGAATCTAATTTGACTATTATCGGCACAACTGAAGCCGTGCCCTGATGTTTACTTGCAATCCAACCGGAGCTTTGCAAAAGGCTCATTCCTATAGTCTTTTACGCAAATAATGAAAGACACCGTGCCCAATCACCGCGGCAATCATGGCGATGGTGAAATTCGTGATCGTAAAGATGTCGCAGACGGCGGAGGCCAGCGTCTTCCCCTGTCCATTGGCCCGATTGAACTCTCCCATCAAGAGATTCGCATAAAAGAGAAAAATGATAAACGCGACCTCGGTCAGGGCGCGACCGATGCGGTTTAGCGGCCAGCGATTTTTAAGGCCTGTAAGCATAAGTAAATGATACCAGTAGCCGGATCAAGAGAAATCCATCCGTCCCATCTCATGAATATGATCTCTTCTCATGAAATCTTCGCCAATATCGGTTACCTGCGTGCAGGGATTCACACTGTTCTGCGGAAAAATCGGCTCAAGAGGCATTAATTTGCGCCGAAGAAGTAAGCAGGAAGCCGGTGAGGTGCGCTCGTTTTTGCGCCTGACGCTGGGCCGGCCTGGAGGAGTATTCATCATGGCTTCATCTTCAATGGTTTTCGGAGTGTACGCGCTGCCAACAGCCGCCGACGCGCGATGGCAGCGATGGCAGGCTCAGTGGCGCATCTGGTTGCCGGTGCTGGCCTTTTTGATCGTATTCGTTGTCGAGTCTTCCTCCTATCTCGGCGCGGACCACACCAGCGAGCCTCTGCGGCGGATGGCCGAGGCGCTCTTCGGCTACGATGCCTGCGTGGAGTGGAGGGCGATTCACATTCTCATTCGCAAGGCAGGCCACTTCGCCGGTTATGGACTCTTTTCGCTTCTCTGCTTTCGCGGTTTCTGGAGGTCGCTCGGCGGCACCGCTTCAAGAATGCTGAGGCAGTTGCGGGCGCATGGGCTGGCGCTTGTGACCACCTTTCTGGTGGCTGGCGCGGACGAACTTCATCAGAGCTTTTTGCCCAACCGCACCGGCCAGTTCAGCGATGTGCTGCTGGACACCTGCGGCGGTGTAGCGCTGTGCTTTCTGCTCTTTCTGGCGATGCAGGCAGTGGAGTGGATCAAGAATGCGCGGGCGAATTCGCTGGTGGTTAGACGGGTGAATTGGTGATTCGAGTTAAATAAGCGTGGACCGTGAGGTCCACGCGACAGCCGGCCGGGAGGCCAGCGCTACATTCCGGCCTGGCGGATGTGCTCGGCGCGGACCTGATTGGCGGTAAACAAGCTGAAAAAAGGCGCGCCTGCTGCGGCACTTTCTACGGCGGGCCGTCCATTGGCCTCCTCGCGCTCAACGATGCAAACCACAGCGGCAACAATCATGCCAGCCTCGCGTGCGGCCTCCAGCGCGTTGATGGTTGATGCGCCGGTGGTGCAGACATCGTCCACGATGATGACGTGCGCGCCGGGCTGGTTGAAGCCCTCAATGCGGCGGCCTGTGCCATGGGATTTTTCCGCCTTTCGGACCAGAAAGCCGTGGATGAGCGGCGCTCCAGGCTTGGACTGCGCACGCCACGCGCTGGCCGTGGCGACATTGGAGACGATGGGGTCCGCGCCCATGGTGAGTCCGCCGACAGCATCGGCCTGAATGCCGCGCTCATTGAGGAGATCAAGAATCGCCTCGCCAGTGAGGCGTCCGCCCTCGGCGTGCAGCGTGGTGGTGCGGCAATCCACGTAGTAGTCGCTCTCGCCGCCACTGGAGAGCTTGAAGTGGCCAAGGCGGAAGCTGAGGCGGGCGAGGATCGAGAGCAGTTGCTGGGCGTGAGTCGGGGTGGTCATAGAATAGATTCTATCGAATGAAGCAGCTCGGGGCTAGAAATTGAAAAAGAGGTGCGATACAATCCACGATTATGCAGCGACTTCGTTTCGTACTGCTTGTAATTCTTCTCGTCCCTGCGGTCGACCTATTTGCAGGACCGGCAAGAATTGAATATCGTTCAGCAACTGTTGATGAAAAGACAGGCCAACTGCGTATTGTGTTGGCTTCGGGGCGCGAAATCATCCCTCCATTCAACACGAAGAGTGGACAAGTTGGATTTGATGATGTGCATATTTCGCCGGATCACAAGACTATCGGCTGGCTGGAGCTTGACCAAGATCCCAATGAGGCATATCCCTATGCATTCACATTGGTTCTTTACCAGAACGGCCGTCTGCTTCGTAAAATAGATGCCGGTATTGCAGTGTTTTGGGATTGGGAATTTGTCAACGGGAGTAGAAGAGTAGCTTATTCTCGTGGACCGACGCATGGTGGCGACAATGAGTGCGTTCTGCAAGATGTCCATTCCGGGCAGGTGCTGGCGCACTGGCTTGTGAGCTCAGGCGGTGCAACGCCGGAGTGGGCACAGGGGCTAAGATTCTAGATACTCCCCTATTGTTCACATCTTATCCAAATGCCGGAATCCTCCCGTGCTGACGAGCATGACGGAGAAGATCATGAAGTTGTAGCAGGAGTGGACCAGCGTGCTGGCGGCCAGCGACCGCAGCTTCAGCCGCACCGCGCAGAGGATCAGGCTTACCAAAACCAGCAGCAGAAACGGTCCCAGCGAATGACCTTGCTGATCGGCGTGAATCAGCGCGAAGAGCAGGCTGGTGGGGATGGAGGCGACGATCATGGCGGTCAACGACCACTGCGGATGGCCGTTTTCGTCCAGCGGACGGGGCAGTTGATGCGTGAAGCGCTCGACAGTCCAATCCCACGCCGTGGCCAGCGAGGGCAGCAGGAAGCCGCGGAAGAACATCTCCTCGAAGAAAGGCGCGAGGGTAACGCCGAAGAAGAACATTGTCCAGGCCGCGCTGGGGGTGCGAAAGAGGTCTTCGATGGGCGCGTGGTCAGGACCGGGCAGCAGCACTTCGTCCAGCATCGCCAGTCCGAAGCAGCCAACGGCGATGAGGGCCAGAAGCCAACTCCAATGCCAAGCCGTTCGCCCGCGCCATTGAATGCCAGCAAAGAAGCTCTTCCGCCAGAAGAGCGGAAAGAGGAAGAAGCTGAGGACGAAGGTGGCCAGATAGAGAATCGCCTCGCCGCCCAGCAGGTAGTAGACATTGGTTTTGATCTGATCGATCTTGGAGAAGCCGCCCGTGGAGACGAATAAAGCCACTACCAACGACACCGTCATGCAAATAAAGCCAACCAGCAGAAACGCCGCAAGCAGCGCAAGATGGCCGAGGTGGGGGATGCGCGCGGGCGCGGGAGGAACGGGTGCCGCATAAGTAAAGATCGGCGGCTCCAATGAGGCAGTGGAAATGATGGAAGGCTCTGGAAATATGCCCTCAGGGGCCAATGCCCCGGCTTCATTTTGCGCCTCTTGCGGCACGACTAAAGTCGTACCCTGACACAGGCTGCATTCATTTTCCAGGATTTCTTCAGCTGGCGAAGTCTCCGTTTTTTCCGGGCTGTTTTCAGCGCGGCTGAAGTCGTGCTCTTTCAAGACGGCGCTTTCGTCCGCGGAGTCTTCGGAGTCTCTGGGAGCGTTTTCAAAGTCGTCGATCTGGCTCATGGCAGCACCTTCTTCTTTCTGCGCGGGGCGGATTTCTTTGCGGCGGTCTTCTTGGCGGCGGTGGGCTTGCACGCGGCTTTCTTTGCCGGTTTCAGAGTGGATTTTCTCGGTTTGGGTTCATCGTTTCCCACCCATTCCGCTGAAGAGCGCGGAATGGATGGGGCACCCAGCACTGGTTGAGAATCCTGCTGACTTACTGACTCACTAGACGGCTGACTCGCCAAGTTAGCTTCGTTCCCAAAGAACTCCTCCGCCTTCGCCGCCTCTAGCCGCCCATGGTTTGACTTATAGTAGCGCGCCAGGAACTGGCCGGTGTAGGAAGCGGGTGTAGCGGCGATCTTTGCAGGCCTTCCCTCAGCCACCACTTGCCCGCCGTCTTCGCCGCCCTCGGGGCCGAGATCGAGAATCCAATCGGCGTTGCGGATCACGTCCAGGTTGTGTTCGATAATGATGACCGTGTTGCCTAGATCGGCGAGGCGATGCAGCACTTCCAGCAGCTTGCGCACATCGTCAAAGTGCAAGCCGGTGGTCGGCTCGTCAAGTAGATAAAGCGTCCGGCCCGTCTGCCGCTTGCTCAGCTCACGCGCCAGCTTCATGCGCTGCGCCTCGCCGCCACTGAGCGTGGTCGCGCTCTGGCCCAGATGAATGTAGCCTAGACCCACATCGACCAGCGTTTGCAGCTTCTGCCGCACCTGCGGCACGTCCGCCAGAACCGTGAGCGCGTCTTCTATCGTCAGCTCCAGAATGTCCGCAATCGAGTGGCCCTTGAATTTGACCGCCAGCGTCTCTTGGTTATAACGCCTGCCGTTGCAGATCTCGCACTGCACATACACGTCGGGCATAAAGTTCATTTCGATGCGCCGCTGCCCATCGCCCTGGCAGGCCTCGCAGCGCCCGCCGCTGACGTTGAAGCTGAAGCGCCCCGGCTTGTAGCCGCGCTCGCGGGCCTCGGGCAGCATGGAGAAAAGGTCGCGGATGGGTGAGAAAACCTGTGTGTATGTGGCCGGATTGGAGCGCGGCGTGCGCCCAATCGGCGATTGATCGATGCGGACAACTTTGTCGATCTGCTCCGCGCCAGTGAGCGATTCATGCGCCCCCGGCTCCTCGCGTGAGCCGTAGATGGAATGCGCCAGCGAGCGGTACAAAATGTCGTTGATCAGCGTGCTTTTACCCGATCCGCTTACACCAGTGACAACAGTTATCACACTCAAAGGAATGCGAATGGTGATGTCCTGCAGATTATGCTCACTCGCGCCATTGATGGTGATCCACTTGCCTGTGAGCGGACGCGGCTCGGCACGTTGCAGCATCGGCGACGCGCCGCTCAGGTAGCGCCCGGTGAGCGACTCCGGACAGGCCATGATCTCCGCTGGCGTGCCCTGCGCGATGACGTAACCACCCAGGCGACCTGCGCCGGGACCAAGATCAAGCACGTAATCGGCGTGGCGGATCGTCTCTTCATCGTGCTCGACCACCAGCACGGTGTTGCCCAAGTCGCGCAGCCTCTCCAACGCCTCAATCAGCCGGTTGTTGTCGCGCTGATGCAGGCCGATGGAAGGCTCGTCCAGAACATAAAGCACGCCTCGCAGCCGGGAACCGATCTGCGTCGCAAGGCGAATGCGCTGGCCCTCGCCGCCGCTCAGCGTGGTGGCGTTGCGGTCCAGCGCAAGGTACGTCAGCCCCACGGCGCAGAGAAACTCCAGCCGCTCGGCGATCTCGTGACGGATGCGCTCAGCCACCAAAGCCTCGCGCGCGGTGAACTTGAAATTGATGGCCGCCGAGAGAGCGCGGTTGAGCGGCAGCGAGGTAAAGTCGGCGATGGAGAGTCCGCCAATCTTGACCGCCAGCGACTCCGGGCGCAACCGCTTGCCGCGGCAAACCGGGCAAGGCGTGGCCGACATATAGGCCATCATCGACTCGCGATAGCTGTCGCTGCGCGCTTCTTCGATGCTGTCGCGCAGAAAAGCCAGTACGCCGTGAAAGCCGGTGCGCGGCGCTTCGCCTTTGGGCGGGCCGTAAACCAGAATGTGCTGCTGCTTGACGGGCAGATCCTCGAAAGGCGTCTTCAAGTCGATCTTGTAGCGGTCGGCGGCCAGATTGACCAGCTTGATGAGGTATTGCGAGGTCGAGCCGGGGCCGAGGCCATCCATCAGCGGCTTGGACCAGTCGGTGATGACCTTGGCGGGGTCGAGGTCATAGAGCGAACCCAGGCCGTGGCACTCCGGGCAAGCGCCGAAGTTGGAGTTGAAGCTGAAACTGCGCGGCTCCAGTTTGGGCACGTCCAAGCCGCAATCCGGGCAGGCCATTGACGACGAAAATAACTGCTCCTCGCTGCCCGTGACGGCCACCAGCACCAGGCCATTGGCCATTTGCAGCGCCTTCGTCACCGCCGCGTCCAGACGCTTCTCCGCCGAGGGTTTGCCGTTCGCGGTCGGCGAGGGAATCGTCGTCGGCACCGGCGGATTCTTCAGCAGGATGCGGTCGATCACCGCTTCGATGGTGTGATTCTTGCGCCGGTCCAAGTTTACCGGTTCGGAGATGTCCACCAGTTCGCCATCCACGCGGGCGCGGAAGCCTTGGCGGTCGAGTTGGTCGAGCATCTCCCTGAACTCGCCCTTGCGCCCGCGGACGATGGGTGCCATCACCGTGACGCGCTCGCCCAGGCCCAATTCCAAAATGCGCTGGACAATCTGATCCGGCGCTTGGCGCGAGATCGGTCGCTGGCAGTTGGGGCAGTGCGGCGTGCCGACAGAAGCATAGAGCAGGCGCAGGTAATCGTAGATCTCGGTAATCGTGCCGACGGTCGAGCGCGGGCTGCGGCTGGTCGTCTTCTGCTCGATGGAAATCGCCGGACTGAGGCCCTCGATGGAGTCCACGTCCGGGCGCTCAATCTGGTCGAGAAACTGGCGCGCATAGGCCGAGAGCGTCTCGACATAGCGCCGCTGCCCCTCGGCATAGATTGTGTCGAAGGCCAGCGAACTCTTGCCCGAGCCGGAGAGGCCCGTGACCACCGTGAGCGTGTTGCGCGGAATGCTCACGTTGATGTCGCGCAGATTGTGCTGGCGCGCCCCGCGCACCGTGATGTGTGTAATCGCCATGGATTAATTTGATGCGGGTGCCCCATCCTTCGCGCTCTTTGCGAAGGGTGGGATGATGGCTAAAGTTTGTGATGGCTTCCGTCGCAAAGAACCGGATCAGCCGAATGCTTGCAGCCGCAGAAGTAAACGGTTTTGGATTCGGTGGCCTCGAACTTTACAGGGGTGAAGCCGCTTCCCTTGTGGGCACCGTCGCAGAAGGGCTGGGCGGCGCTTTTGCCGCAAGAACACCAGTAGTAGCTTTTGCCAGCTTCCACCGGAACAGCGTAGGGAGCTTTTTGGGCAATTGTCGGCTCGGACATAGGGGAATCTCCTCGAAATGCAGTAGAGATATTATCGCCGATCCCGGAGAGGTGCGTTTTTGGGGTCCCCGGAAATACGCCGTCGGCGCGCTTTTGAGCACACAAGTTGGACGCTCTCCCAGAGTCTCCAATCGAGACCTGTGCCACTCGCCCTGTCGAAGATTCAAAAGTCTCACATTGTGATACGGGCAGTTTTGTAACCTGTTGATTATAAGTTTGTTAAAATTATCTGCAAGGTTTGAAAATATCGTAGGGGGGGGGAGGGGGGCATAAGCGCTAACTTGTTGCTCAAATAGCCACTTTCTTGCTGCTTTCGTGCACTACCTGTGGGGTAATCAAAGTCGATACCGCAAAATACTGAGGGTACATTCTCAACAAGTTAGCGCCTATGGGCCCCCACGGACAGGTCTTCGTCCGTGGGGTGGGAGATCGACTCCGGCAAAGCGGCGCAGCACGGGCGACTCATAGAAGGCTTCTTCCATCCCCGGGTCAGACAGGCTGAACCACTGCTGCAAAAAGTAGGTGCGCAGCATGATCGCCAGACCCACTGGCTGCCGGCCATTGCCCGCCTTGGGGTAAAAAGGCTCAACCAAAGCCAGCAACTCAGAGCACGGAACCACCTGGTTCATCTGGTCCAGAAACAGCTCACGTTTGCTCTTGCGGCCATGCTTCTCAAAAATCGCCTGCGATGCCAAGGTCTGCTGAAAGCGCGCCATTCGCTTCATACTTATAGTTTATTCAAATATCACGCGGGTTGCAGACTTGTGCAGAGGTTCCCTAGCGTATCCCACACGGCGACTCGCGCGACCTTTACGTTTATCAACAAAGGCGAGAGATCCTTGACGAAGTCATAGAACGCTCGCTGCTTACAGCGCGGCGAGCCATTCCCTCTGAGACTTTTAGTGGTGACGCTGGCCCGAACTGGGCCTCACAACTGGGGTTCGTCCAATATTTTCCGTAGCTGCGACGGAGACAGCTATCCTCGTGGTCCGAACAGAAGTGCCCGTAGGTGTCCAATGGGAACTGGGGCAGACGCGTATAGATTGCGGATTTCAAAGTAATGCTGCGATAACGGTTGAAGTGAAGCTCTTCGTCGAGTTCGACGGCTATTTCGTCGAATTCCGTGTCCCAGTGGCGCAGATTGAGAGGATTCGACAGAAGGATGCCGTCGAGTTTTCCATAGACGCACTCGATTTCAGACTTGAGGTCGGACTTAGCGACATCGTCAGCTTTGGGGAACTTCAAGGTTTTATGTGAAACATTGGGGTTTGAGGCGCAGGATGTATTCTGTGGAGGTTCTGAACAGACGTGTCGCAGGAGTGCAGATGGAATTTGTTCAATTAGATGCCGGGCTATCGATGACCGTCCCTGCAGCAGTTTCTGGGTTGCGGAGCTGTGCCCGCGCAGGTTGGATCTGCATTTTCCTTCTCGTGTTTTGCGTGGCGGCGTGCGCTGCCGATTCCGCCCTGTTCGGCAAGCTGGTGAAGGAGGGGCTTGCCCTCCATGAGCAGGCGGATTACGCGCACTCGATCCCGGTTTTGCAGAGAGCGGTCCGGTTGGAGCCGCGGAACTACATGGCCAACCTGCTGCTGGGCGTGGATCTTCTGCGCAGTGGCAAGGTGGCCGATGCGATGGTTCACCTGGAGATTGCCGTTGCGGCCAACCCGAAAGAGAGCAGTGCCGCGGAGGCCCTGGCGATGGCCGCCACCGAGGCAGGTGACTTTGCCAAGGCTGCGGAGGTCCTTCAGGCCGCTGCGGAGCGCTCGGACAAACGCGGAAAGCCGGTGCAGACGCTGGCAGGCTTCTATCTGGAACGGTTTAGAGTCCTTGGCAATCGGCTGCGGAGCAGCAAGAGCGGTGAGGGCGTAGCGCTTCGTGTGGAAGCTGCCAGCCACGCTGAAGGCGGCGCGGCAAGGGTCTCGCTGCTGCAGCAGGCCGCGCAAGCCAATCCGGACCAGAGAGGAATCTGGGGGGAGTTGGGCGTTGCACAACTGGAATTGAGGAACCGCGCCGGGGTAGAAGCGAGTCTGAGCGAGGCGCAAAAGAGGGATCCCGACGGAGCGGAGACGCTGCAACTTGAGGCGCTGCTGGCAGCGGTCGAGGGCAAATGGAGCGAGGCGGAAATGCTGCTCCATTCCGTGGGTGGGCGTTCCGCAGCGCAACTGCAAAGAGTGCTGGTCGCTTGGCCGCGTGTCCTGGTGCCGGGAAATGAGGTTCAGGGGGCAGTCTGGGATTGCCTGCGGAATCCAGCAACGGCGTGCAAGCTGACGGCCGCGCCTCCAGAAACAGCCCACGGGCTGGGAGCGGGAGCGCTCTTTGCCCAGGGGCGCTGGGAGCAATTGGAGGCTTTGCCACACGATGCAAACTGGGGGAAGCCGGAGTGGCTATGGCGAGGCGTGGCCTTGGCGGAAACAGGCAACTGCCCAAGCGCCATTCCTGCGCTGGAGCGTGGGCTTGGAGCTGGAGACGAAAGGTATGGACTCTTCTGGCTGGAGATCTGCTATGCGGGCGAGGCGGAGCATGTGGCGGCGATGCTTAACGATGCCGGCGACAAGGCCGCGTTCCTCCAACTGCGAGGGGATGTCTTTCTGCAACTGAACCGAAATGCGGACCAGGCGGAAGAGCAGTATGCAGAAGCGCTTAAACTGCGCCCGAACGACCCGCAACTTCTGGAGCGGTCGGCCGAAGCCTTGATTGCCCTGTCTCAGATGGACGAAGCACGGAAGCTCGCGCTTGCGGCCTTGGCCATCGACCCGCAACAAGATGATGCACTGCGGACCCTGGCGGAAATCGAAATTAAACAGCGGAACTATAAAGAGGTCATCGCACCGCTCAAGCAATTGTCAGTTCTGCATCCGGGGGATCCGTGGCCACGTGTGGAACTGGGACGTGCCTATGCCCAACTGGACCAACCAGAGCAAGCCTTGCGCTACTTGGAACCGGCATTGGCGAGCGGGTATCTCGACCAAAAGGGTGGTCTGCACGCGATCCTTTCGAGAATGTTGCGCCGGGTGGGGCGTGAGGAGGAAGCAAAGCAGGCCGCAAGGGAAGCCGCCAGACTTGCGGATGTCGCCCAGGAAAAGGGGCAGGGAGAAGTGCATGAGCAATAGTAGACGCGATTTTCTTCGGCGCAGCTCTGCATTTTTGTCGGCTGCCATGCTGGCCTCGCGGCAGGGATGGCCAGATGCAGCGGCGGGGCCAATTCGCATGGTCAATGGCGCGGCTGCGGCCGGGCTGGACTTTCGACTCCGCAATGGTGCCATGGGCCGCAAATTCCAGGTGGAGACCCTGCCCGGCGGACTGGGCGTGATCGATTTTGACGGCGATGGCTGGCCGGATCTGTTTTGCACCAACGGCGCGGCTTTACCTTCGCTCACCAAGACTGGCCCGGAGTACTGGAACCGGCTCTACAGGAACAATCGCGACGGTACTTTCAGCGACGTGACGGTGAAGGCGGCCCTGCAGGGCGAGGGCTACAACATGGGCGTGGCTGTGGGCGACTACAACAATGACGGCCACGAGGACCTGTTCGTTGTGGGGGTGCACGCCAACCACCTCTACAGAAACAATGGAGACGGCACCTTTACCGACGTGACGCAGGAAGCGGGATTGAAGGGGGCTGGCTCTCTGGGCAGACCGGCATGGTCCGTGGCGGCCTGTTGGATCGATTACGACAACGACGGGCGGCTGGATCTGTTCATTACCAACTACTGCGATTGGGAGCCGGGAACGGACCCGATTTGCGGCGGCATGGAAGCGGATATGCGGGCCTATTGCCATCCTGACCACTACCGCGCCCAGCCCATGCAGCTCTATCACAACAACGGAGACGGCACTTTTACCGAGGTCACGCGCAAACAAGGGCTGCCGGATCTGCTGGGCAAGGGAATGGGCCTGTCGATGGCAGACTTTGCCGACGACGGAAGGCCAGGAATCTTTGTGGCCAACGACAATGCGCGCAATCTGCTGCTGCGCAATCGCGGCAAGGGCCTGGAGGAGATCGGGGTGGATGCGGGCGTGGCCTATAACGGCGACGGGCGCACCATTTCCGGCATGGGTGTGGATTTTGGCGACATCGATGGCGATGGCCGGTTCGATATCGTGATGACCGGCTTGAAGAATGAGACCTTTGATGTCTTTCTGAACCGCGGGCATGGAGATTTCGAGGATGGAGGTGCCCAGACCGGGATGCTGCAATTGAGCCGTCCCGTCACTGGTTGGGGGTGCGGACTGGTGGATCTGGATAACGATGGTTGGTTGGACCTATTCGTTGCTGGGGGTGGTTTCGACCTGAAAGAGGAGCAGCCGAACCGGATCTTTCGCAACCTGGGCGGCAAGTTCGCCGATGTATCCGGAGCGGTTGGGGCCGGTTTTGAGGTAGCCCGGCTGCACCGCGGCGTGGTGTTTGCCGATTTTGACCGGGATGGACGGATCGACGCGGCAGTGACAGCATTGAATGGCCCCACGGAACTATGGTGGAACCGAAGCCCTATAAGACACTGGCTCGAATTGCGGCTGGTTGGCAGCCGCAGTAATCGCTCTGCCATCGGAGCGCAGGTGAACTGCAAGACAAAGAGCTTGACGCAGATGCGGTGTGTGAACAGTAGCGTCGGCTATGCCTCAAGCAGCGATTTGACCGTGCATTTTGGGCTGGGAGAAGAGCGAGAAGCCGAGATTGAGATTCACTGGTCTCCGGGGCGGGTGCAAAATCTGGGGAAGACGGCAGCGGACCAGCGGTTGACGGTGCGGGAACCGGCATGAGGAGAGAATATGAAAAGAAAAAAGTCCTTGACATTGATGAGTGCGATGACATAGATTTGCGCTGGTCGAAAGATGAAAACGTTTACCGTGTGTTGTAGAAGGTTTGGCATTGCGCGTAAACGTTTACAGAACTCGGCAGTGCTGTACAGTTAGGATTGCGCCACGAAGGCTCTTCGACGGCGGGATCCCAAGACGAAGACTTTAATCTGGAGGCTTACATGAGAAATTTGAGATTCGGTATCAGGATGTTCGTTCCAGTCCTGCTCTGCCTTTTCGCTATATGCCCGATGACTTTCGCTCAGGTGACAAACGCTAGCCTGACCGGAGAGATCACGGACTCGAACGGAGCAGTGCTCCCCGGAGTGCTGATCCAAGTGCAAAACACCGCTACCAACGCTACCCAAACAATAGAAACCAATACATCTGGCGTCTATCTGGTAGCCCCCCTCAACCCCGGTTCCTACAAAATTTCGGCGGAAAAGCAGGGCTTCAACAGGATGGTCCAAACGGGCGTTACCTTGACGGTTGGACAGGCTGCAACTCTGAATATCACCCTGAAAGTGGGCGATGTGAAGGAAATCATTAGCGTGACAGCCGATGCTGAACTGATCAACACGACCACCGCAGAAATTGGCACGACAGTTGGCGAGGAGGCAGTACAAGAGCTTCCTTTGAACGGAAGAAATCCGTCCGACCTGGTTATGTTGAGTTCGGGCGTTATCAACGTCATCAATAGGGGCGGCGGAACGCTTCAGGGCGAAACAACGATGCCCGATGAATCCGGCGCATCGGCTGGCGGCGGACGCCAGGGCAGCACCTACTATATGCTCGATGGCGCTCCCAACATGGATACCTACAGTTCGCTGGCTGCTCCTTTTCCGAATCCCGATGCCACGCAGGAATTCCGCGTCATCACCAACAACTTCGATGCGCACTATGGCTTTGCGCCTGGCGCAGTCGTCAGCATTCAAACCAAGTCCGGCACAAACAAGTTCCATGGCGGTGCCTTTGAATTCATTCGCAACAGCAAGCTGAATGCCGCGGACTACTGGGGCAAAACTGTTAATCCGCTGCACAGGAACACCGTGGGTGGCGATATTGGCGGACCTATCCTGAGGGACAAGCTCTTCTTCTTCGCCAACTATCAGTACGAGCGCGACAGCGAGCAGGCAACCAACCAGTTCGCCAACTTCCCGACGTTAGCCATGTTGGGGGGCGATTTTACCGCACCAGCAGCCCTGCTGACGAGCAAGACCATCGATGGACCGGACAATCTTTTTGTCAATAACAAGATTGACCCCACGCTCTTCAGTCCCGCGGCGGTCAAGTTCGCAAAATTGGCCATGCCCGTAGGCGCGGATGACGCCAGCAATCCTGGCTATACCCAGTACCCCGGCTCGCCGACCCTTTACACCTACAAGCAGTTGACGACGCGCCTGGATTACACCATCAACGACAAACAGCGCATCTTCCAGCGCAGCTTCATCGAGTACTTCGACAACACCGGTTCGGCCATCAAGGGCAATATCATGGCTGTTTCTGCTGGCAAAACGGGCGAGTTCTACAACGAAGTCCTCGGCCATACTTGGATGATCAACGACACCACGGTCAATACCGTCAACGCGTACTGGACCCAGATGGATGTGTTGCAGGTTGGTCAGGAACTGGATACAACCGGATCCCCGATCTGTATGTCTAAATACATCGCAGTGACCGAGAAGAAGGGCCATTGCTACACGGAAGGATTTACCATCAGCGGCGGATTCGGGGGGAGCTGGTACGAGCCTACCGGCGAGAGAAGGACAACCTATGGCTTGTCGGATGCATTGACGAAAACCATTGGAAATCACACGATCTCTGTCGGCCTTGATCTGGCACACCAGTTTGCACAGGAAAACACCGATTATCCGTCTACGCCTATCATCAATTTCGATAGCTCGTGGACGGGTTACGGCCTGGCTGACTTCCTGACCGGCAATGTGCATAGCTATATGCAGGGCGGCGGAGAAATCTCCAGCGTCAAGGGTTGGATGCTCGGAGTCTACGGGCAGGATCAATACCGCGTGAAGCCCAATCTCACCCTTACCGCAGGTTTGCGCTGGGATCCGAACACGCCTCCCGACACCACCGGCGGCCGTGGCGCATCCTTCCGTGCAGGACAGCAGAGCACCATGTTCCCCAACGCTCCCGTGGGAGAGATTTTCCCTGGGGACCAAGGGCTGAACAAAGCCTTGATGCCGACTAGCTACGGCTACTGGGAACCGCGCCTTGGCCTGAGCTATCAGCCCAAGTCGATGCCGCATACCTCCTTCCGCGCGGGCTTCGGTCTGTTTACTGGGCCGCTGCCGTACTCCGCCTATAACCACAGCGCGGACATTGCCCCCTTCAGCCCGACTTTCACTCTCAATAGCAACCCAGCTGCTGTCGTTAACCACACGCCGACACCGAGTCAGCAGGTCATGTTCGATGCTCCCTGGAACAGCTTTACTGGCGGCGATCAATTTGCGTCGGGCAACTTTGCTGCATTGGATTACAAGCCTGCACAGAATTCCCCCATTGTCACGCCAGTTGGCCTTCAGGCAACATTCTCCAAGGACTTCAAGCTGGGCATCACCCAAAGCTGGAACTTCTCCATTGAGCAGCAGTTGACGCGCGCTCTTGCGCTGCATCTCGCTTATGTTGGAAGCCAGTCGTATCACCAGGCAGATATTGTCGACGCCAATGCAGCCGGTGTGGGTGCGGGCAAGGCTTCTGGTGTTCGCCCCAACAGCAACTTTAGCACTATTCTTGTCGACTCGAGCATTGGAACTTCGCCGTATCACTCTCTGCAGGTTGGGATTGAGCAGCGTTCATTCCATGGTCTGTCCTTCCAGTCCAACTTCACTTGGTCCAAGGTTGAGGATCTAGCGTCTTCGGGCAACATATCCTTCGCCAGCGGCCTTCCCGATCCCTTCAACATCAAGTGGAATAAGGGCATCTCAGACCTGAATACTCCCCTTATCTCGGTAACCAATTTTACTTACCAGACCCCTGCGTTGAACGGCTTGAACCCGATTGTCAAGCATATCTTTGGCACTTGGGAGATCAGCAGCATCTACACCCTGGAGTCCGGCAAGCCGTTCGGCATCAATGGCGGCAACGGAAATAACAATTCAGGATCACTGCAAGGCGGAGATCGTGCCGATGTTGTTGCCAGCCAGTCCGCATGGTCGCATAACGGCAGCAGGTCAACGTGGCTGAAGCAGTATTTCAACACGGCGGCCTTCACACAGAATGCGGTGGGAACCTTCGGTAACTCCGGACGCAATATCTTCCGCGGTCCGGATGTGAACTTTGCCGACTCTGCGTTCAGCAAAAACATCAGCTACCGCGAGCGTTACAAGCTGCAGATCCGCTTCGAGCTGTTCAACACCTTCAACCACGCGAGCTTCGGAAACCCCGACAATACACCGACGGATGGAACGTTCGGTCAGATCACCTCGGGGGGTAATGAGGCTAGCCGTATTGGCCAGGCTAGCGCCAAGTTCACTTTCTAACCTTCACACTGAACCACTAGCAAAGGGGCGCAGCGGAAACGCTGCGCCCTGGATTTTGAAAAAAAGTGGGATGGTCGCTGTTGAGAACGGCAGATGCGAAGCCTACGGTGGGTTTGGGGCTGCAAATGTCGAGGCGCGGAGAGTGAGACGTTTTCGAGCCTCGCAACTGGGGGAAACCCAACCTCTCCAGAGTTGCGGTATCTGACGCCTAAACCGGCCGCACTAATGCCGTTTGGCAAAGTGGCCGATTTCCTGGGCGAATTGCTGCCCGCCTCGGCGAAGACGAATGCCGGACAGAGATACCGGGTTGGGCGCCATACAAAGAGACGTCGCTCCCAATTCTACGCATACCCTGGACTGGTTTCACTTGGCCATGCGCTTTCAGTATGTAATTCAGGTGGCGCGGGGATTGAGCCAGCAACAGATTTTCCCCCGGCGAAATTGTGCTAACAAGTAGAATTGATCGAGCGAAGTGGTGCATATGGAACGGCAAGGCGGCGAAAGGTCTTCGCTATTTACAGCCGGTGCAAGTCTGGCTCACACCCAGCCGAACGCGCGAGGCCCCCGCTCTTGCCCGCTTGAGCGGTGCGCTTCGCTACTTGGTGGTGTATCTGAACACCAACCGAGATTCATTGCCGAATTACAGCCAGCGTTTCCGTGCCAATCAGCCGATTGCCACAGGATGGGTCGAACCCATGGTCAACGAAATCATCGTAAAACGAATGGTCAAGAAGCAGCAGATGCGCTGGAACAGGTTCACCGTTCAGCCGTTTCCTACCCTGCGAGTGCATGTACTGAATGCAACCCTGGAACAGGCCTTTTGCATCTGGTACGCAGGCTTCCGGCTGCATATTGCAGCCTGACTAACCCACACTTTTTCATAGTCTCGACCACAACTGCTATTTGAAAGGAACATGACTGATGGACAGACGCGATTTCATAAAAACGACAGGCTCGCTTTTGGCTGTAGCCTCCCTGCCCGCAGCTTCGGCGTTCGCAGAGGCACCGATAGCCGCAGGCCGCTCCGTACTGCCAATCAACCGCGATTGGCGTTTTCATCCGGCCAAGGTGGATGGTGCGCAATCGCCCGACTTCAACGATTCAACCTTCGAGAAGGTTGTCATTCCCCATGCCAATGTTGCGCTGCCTTGGCACAGCTTCGACGAGAACGATTACAGCTTTGTCTCCACCTATCGCCGCCGCTTCAAGTTTCCGCGCGGCGCAGCGGGAAAGCGCGTCTTTGTCGATTTTGAGGGCGTGATGACCGCCTCAACCGTGTGGATCAACGGCATCCGTCTGGGCGAATACAAGGGCGGATTTACTCCCTTTTCGTTTGAGCTCACATCCCACCTGCGTCAGGATGCGGACAATGTTCTTACGGTGCAGGTGGACTCGACCGAACGCGCGGACATCCCTCCTTTTGGCAACGAAATCGACTACCTTACCTTTGGCGGAATTTATCGGGAGGTGGCGCTGCGTGTCGTCCCGACTACCTACGTCGATAACATATTTGCCCACCCCAAAAATGTGTTGAGCGGTTCTCCGGCGCTGGATGTGGATTGTTTCCTGGCTGGCCTGCCCACGGCAGATTCCCGGCTTTCGCTTGAAGTCGAACTTCGCGATGGTGATCAGGTCATTGCCAAAGAGGCGAGTCCGGTCACGCGCATACCGTCCGTTTCGCCTGATGCCTCTGACGCCATCTATCCGGAAACCGCTGGAGCTGTCTATGCTAGCACGGAGACAAGGAACGATCCAGCGCGCCATACCGTTTCGTTCACTCATCTGAGCAACATTCATCTCTGGAACTTGCAGCAGCCAAAGCTCTACACGGTGCATGTCAAGCTGCTTGCCGCTGGCCTGGTAATCGATGAGGATACACGCCGCGTCGGTTTCCGCGAGGCAACTTTCACCGACCATGGCTTCTCTTTGAATGGAACAATCGTCAAGTTGCGCGGACTCGATCGTCATCAGACCTTCCCGTTTGTCGGCCAGGCCATGCCGGCGCGTGTGCAGCGCAAGGATGCCACGATTCTGCGCAACGACCTTCACTGCAATATTGTCCGCACCTCCCACTACCCGCAGTCGCGGCATTTTCTGGATTGCTGCGACGAAATCGGCCTGCTGGTTCTGGAGGAGATCCCGGGCTGGCAGCATATTGGCGACGAGCCATGGAAACTGGTGTCCATCGATAACGTTGGCCGGATGATTCGCCGCGACTGGAACCACCCTTCCATCATTCTGTGGGGAGTGCGCATCAACGAGTCGAAAGACGATCACGACTTCTATACGCGGACCAATGCACTGGCGCACGCACTCGACGATACCCGGCAGACAGGCGGCATCCGCAACTTCCGGGAGTCCGAGCTTCTTGAAGACGTCTTTACGGTGAACGACTTTGGATTCCCCTTGAAGAAGCCCAACCATCCGCGCTACCTGAACACCGAGTTTGTTGGTCATACCTTCCCGACCAAGACAACCGACGACAACGAACGGCAGCGGGAGCACACTTTGCGCCACGCGCGGATCCATGATCAGTTGGCGTCCGATCCCCAATATGCAGGCGGCATCGGCTGGTGCGCATTCGATTACAACACGCATTCCAACTTCGGCGCTGGCGACCGCATCTGTTATCACGGCGTAACGGACATCTTCCGTGAGCCCAAACCCGCAGCGGGCTTCTACAAGTCGCAGTGCGACCCGTCCGAAGAGATTGTGCTTGAGCCCGCGTTTCATTGGGCAAATAGCGATGAGTCCATAGCTTTCACCAAGGCGGTGATCTGCTCCAACTGCGATCACCTGAAGATCTTCACGCGCGCCGGTAGCGCAGAAGAGAATCCGTGGACGCCTTGCATCGAAGTTGATCCAGATCGGACGGAGTTCAGTCATCTGCAATATCCGCCCTTCGTTGTCGACGCGAGCAAGATCACTGCCAAATGGGGCGATTTGCGTATCGATGGATACTTGGACGGCAAGCTGGTTATTTCCAAGTCGATGTCGGGCCGTGGAGTGGATCGAAAGTTCGTTCTGCTGGCCGACGATCATGCGCTCCTCGCAGACGGCAGCGATACAACCCGCGTCGTCCTGCGCGTAACGGACGAGTTCGGCGCACAGCGAACCTATGCCGACGATCCGGTGATTTTCACGCTGGAAGGTCCAGCAAAACTGATTGGCGACAATCCATTCTCGCTGGTTGGCGGCACAGGCGCTGTCTGGATTCGGGCCGGCGAACAGGCGGGCAAGGTTCGACTGACTGCCAAGCATCCGCGCCTGGGCGTGTCTTCTGTGGATTTCACTCTGACTGCTGCAATAGCGGAGCCAGCCTAGGAGTCTGTCGAGGATAGCTATTTCAAGCAAGCGATTAAATCCTGCAATCGAGTTTGCGGATATCTGATCGCCAAGAAGCTTTGGGGAAGCCCAACAGGCTTCCCCAACGCGTTTTAGTACTACAGTTGTATTTGCTCTGAATACGAGGAAAAGGGCAAAGGCCCGGGCCTTCTACCGAACGATGCGCTGGACTTCATCAACCGAGCCCTTGGCCGCGTCTAGATTGGACGGCCGCAACCGCCCGTGAAACCCGCCTCCACGCGACGCGAAAAATGTGCTTCAAATGCGAACGATTCTTGGTTACACTCTGTCATGGATAAGGCCTCCGGCTGGGTGTGAAAACTACTTCTGTCAAAGCAGTTATGACACACAATCGAAGGCCTTTTCAGCTATTTGTTGAATGTTTCTACAACTCGATACTGACGCTGTGGTGAGAAATGCGGGCTAGGGCTTGTTGACAGGGTCGATTATCGCCGGCCAGACGGCGGCGCGGCCGTAGATCCGCGGACGACAAGGCTGGTGGAAACCAGAAATTCGCGCTGCATCTTGGGGTTGCCGGCTTCTTCGACCTGCTGGCGAAGGGCCTCGAAAGCCGCTTGCGCCAGATCGAAGCGGGACAGGCGGACGGTGGTGAGCGGCGGCAGCGTGAACTCGGCAAAGTCGATGTCGTCCAGGCCGATGACCGAGAGGTCGTCAGGCACACGCAAGCCCTCTATGAAGGCGGCTCGCAGCACACCGATAGCGGTCACATCGTTCGAACAAAGGATGGCAGTGGGGCGAGTGGAGAGATTCTGCAACTTTCCATAGCCCTCCACGCCGCCCTTGAGCGTGTGGCCGCACTCGATCACCCAACTTGGCTCGATAGCGACTCCACTAGCCTGCATCGCCGAGCGATAATCGTTTTCGCGGGTGATGGCCGAGTGCAGCTTGTGTGGCCCGGCGAGAAAGGCAATCTTGGAGTGGCCCAGTTCAACCAGGTGCCTGATGGCCGCGTGAATACCGGTCCTGTAGTCCAACAGGATGGTGCTGACTTTTGCCTCTTTCAGACGAAACTCGGCAAGCACCATTGGAATGTCGCGATGCACCAGATCGTCAAGGACCGGCTCTTCCGCACCAAAACTGAGTACGGCCACACCCTCCACCTTGCGCTCCAACATGCGGCGGACGCAGTTGGCCAAAATGGCTGGGTCGCTATTCGAGGAACTGATCAGGATCTCGTATCCGTTGGCGATCGCGACCTCTTCAAAACTCTGGATCAGTTCGGGGAAGAAGGGGTTGGTAATGTTTTCAACGATGATGCCGAAAAGACGGCTGCGACCGGAAACGAGGGCGCGCGCCTGGGAATTTGGAAAGTAATTCAACTGCTCGATCGCCTGCCAGACACGCTTGGAAAGACGCTCCCTCACTGCCGAAGAGCCGTTGATCGTTCGCGAGACGGTGGCGATGGAGACCTCTGCGAGGGCTGCGACGGTGCGTATATCGGGCGTCTTGACAACTGCTTTGCGCGTAGCTTTTCGAACCACGAACCGTTTCTTTTCCATACGGGATTAGTATGAGCCGGAATTTCCATTTTGCTTTCCCGGCTACTTCATTATACCGGCAGTTGTCGCTGCTGCAATCTTTTTCTGCATTCGTTCCAGAGCCAAAGAACCGGACGCGCCCGGCAGAGCCTTTGCCAGAACCAAAAGGCCATGATTTGCGCCATTTAGAGGCGATTTCTCAGGCCGTCCAAAGCCTACGAAATAACATTTCATCTTCAGGTCCTCGTTGCGCCGGCGTGCCTAAAGCCTGGCTGTGGATAGGCGCAAGTCCGCTTGCGACACGCCAATGCTGGGGCGAACCCCAGTGTGTCCTGAGAAACGCCACGTAGAATGAATTCTGGATTGTAGCCAAATTACCAGAGCAAGCCGGCAGCTTCCGAGAGAAGGCTTTCGTGCCGCCCGCTGATCAGAGTTGCAAGTCGGTCGAATGTTTCGAGCGCATCCATAGCTTCTTGCTCAGTCTCGGCAGGCGGAAGATCGAAGCTCTTCTCGATGTCATGCCCGAAGTTGCTCAGACGATCAATCAGCTTCGTATATTCCTTGACCGTCGTATCCACGTCGATGTCCAATTTGTCTCGAACGAAGTCGTCGTGAAGCGGACCTTGAACCGCGAACTTTGCGCGTTGCGCTCGCGTGACCCCATTCTTTTCACGAAGTTCAGTATTTTGCACGAACCACTCGCATTGCCTGACCTGCTCCTTGGGTGCAAGATGCTCTAGCCAGATGCGGCCGAGTTCGCGCATGGCGAATGCAAAATTATTGAAACGCAGCGGGTTGTTCTCCGAATCGAACCCTTGGACCGCCGCGTCGAATATCCTGTGCTCGATCTCGACTTTGAAATGTTGCCGAACTTCATTGGTCAGACTTTCCTCTGCGAGTCTCATATGGACTTGTCACCCTGTAAATATCCCCCGGCAGAGCCGGGGGCTTTACGGTGTGAGCCGCTCAAAGCGGCTTGAGCGGGGTCGCTAACGCGGCCCCGACGTGATTGAGACCGCCTTTCGGCGGCTACTTCCACATCTTCAGTTGGTCCAGACGCTTGTCCTCAACTTCCTGATTGCGGATATATTCGCGGATCACCGTTTCGTCGCGTCCCACGGTTGACACGAAATAGCCGCGCGCCCAGAAATGCTGACCAGCGAAATTCTGCTTGTGCTCGCCATAGGTCCGGGCCAGATGAATCGCGCTCTTACCCTTGATGAAGCCCACCACTTCAGACACCGCATACTTGGGCGGAATCGAAAGCAGCATGTGCACATGGTCGGGCATCAGATGGCCTTCCAAAACCCGGCTCTCCTTCTGCTCGGCCAAACGCCGGAACACTTCGCCCAAGTGCTGCCGCAGCCCTTCATACAGCACTCTGCGACGACATTTGGGGATGAATGATACGTGGTATTTGCACTCCCATACGGAGTGGCTTAAACTCTCCAATTGGTCCATCCGGTTTCTCCTTGACGTGTGCTTTGGTCGGCTCACATCTGGAGTTTCTTGGATGGACTCCCGTAAATGTCAAACTGCTACTGCCACCCCGGCAGAGCCGGGGGATCTCCTCTCCCTTTAGAATAAGGCTTTAATGCAGCTTCAGATTATTCGTAAGTCGCCAAGGCTCCGCCGATCAGCTTCCGCGGAATTCTGGGTTTACGCCAACAGCCCTGTTGACTCAGGGAGCATCCCTCGATGGCAGGTGGTCGTCGGTGAGTTCACCGGCGATTTGCCGTCAAACGAGAATCATATCCAGCGACATGGGCGTTTATGAGGATCTACTGGCGAACACGCAAAACACAAACTCCTGTTTCGGCGGCGGTAGTCGCTCGGGCGTGACTTCTCACTGAGAGCGGATGGAAGACCGATCGTTGACGAAGCGGACGTGGTCCTGCCAACGATGCCACACAGATCGGTACTCAGCCAAACCCTAGGGGCCTTTCGGCAGCTCCATATTGTGCCAAATTTCAATCAGCCACGTGTCGTGATCCCGGACAGCGACCCATGAAAGGATGCCCGTCCGAGTTCCCCAGGGCGAACCATCAGGTGCTATTGCTCCTTCCTGTTGCCAGCGCACATCGACAGCAGCCACGTCTGACGTCACCATCCGGATACTGGTGTTCAGTACTGTAAGGCGCGCATGGTAGAACGACGGAGTATTCGGAAAACGAGTTGGAGAGAATAACCGTGCGTGGAAAGCTTCAATGGCGGTTCGGCCTTTTACGAATGTCCCGACTGGGTTGGTGAACTCCCCATCCTCGGTAAAGCAGGCACTGAATCCCTTGGCGTCTTTCGCGTTGGTCGTCGTAATGAAGGTGTTGACTAGAGCTTGCAGAGCAACGCGGTTAGGATCGGGCGCTGTAGTCTGGGCCAGAAGCGGCAGTGAACAACCGAGAAGCAAGGTGAGCACAATTCGTCGATTCATCATGGTTGAACTATGCCATGATGCAGTACTTTTTGCACCTTAACAAAACCTTGACAAGTAGACTGGAGAAGGAGGGATCGTATGCGAGTCGCTTTCGGGCAGTTCGTCGTCGATACTCAGGTTGAACTCCTGTGGAAGGGCGGCGTCGAGGTGCGGCTACGCGATCAGCCGCTGCAGATTCTGCTTGCCCTTTTGCGCCATCACGGCGAGGTGGTGTCGCGCGATACGCTCCGCCAGCAACTCTGGGGCAACAGCACCTACGTGGATTTCGACAACGGATTGAACACGGCGATCAGCCGCCTGCGAGAGGTGTTGGAGGACGACCCCGCGAATCCGACATGGATCGAGAGAGTCCCAAAACGCGGCTACCGTTTCATCGGTTCGCTGCCACGCTCTGCGGCGGTCGCGGCGTACCTTAAAGGGCACCACGTCATCTCACCCCACACGCCGGAATCCATGCAGAAGTCGCTTGCCTTCTTTCAGGAGGCAATGGACCTTGATTCGTCTTATCCACTGCCTTATCACGGAGCCGCCTTGACTTGCATCTTGCGTTGCCTGCTGGACGATCTGCGTCCTCGCGAAGCGCTTGCAAAGGCAGACGAATATCTTCAGCAGGGATTGCGTTGCCCCCAAAAGTCCGGCATGGTGTACAACACACTCGCCATGTTGCGGACGTTTGAGCGGCGATGGGATGAAGCGAACGAGGCGAGCCGCGAAGCTATAGCGCTGGAACCCGACAATCCCCATGTGCGAATGATCCGGGCGCAACTGCACAGTTGTCGCAGGCGGCATGACGAGGCGATCCATGAAGCGACTACCGCTACAGATCTAGACCCGGTGCATGCGCGCGCCCATATGCATCTGACAATGGCCTTCTATTACGCGCGGGAATGGGAAGCGTGCGTTCGCGCTGGCAGAGCGGGAATGGACGTATGCCCTGATGTCTATATCGGCATCTACACCTCGCTGGCTCTTTTAGAACTCGACAGGCCCGAGGAAGCGTTACAGCTCAACCTGCAGAACAGGCATTCCGGAAATCTTCAGGCGGTCGAGTTGGCTTTCAACTCCTATATCGCAGCCAAAGCAGGGGTACGGGACGAAGCCGTTACTGCCTTGGCGTTCCTCAAGCAGAGTCGCGAGCATAGATATGTTCCCGCCATCACCCTTTGTTGGCTCGAACTTGCGCTCGGTCAGGATGATTCCGCCATGGATTGGTTGCGGACGGCATGCCGCGATGCTGAACCCTATCTAGCCTGGGCAGATATCGCTCCAATGTATGACCGCCTGCGAACGCGTTTCGACTACGGCAGTGTCGATAGTCTTCTCGCTGTGCGAGACTAGCCCGCCGCGAGCCTCACCCCGTCAGTAACGATAAGTCGGCTAGTGACCGCCGATCCGTCTGAGCATAATCCTCGGTTGACGACATCAGCCCAATACGCTCAGCGAGCGTGCATTAGGGGGCGATAGTCAGATCGATCCTCGTAAACGCCGATGTCGCCAGAATCGATTCTCGGTAGATGTCCGATCGCCTTGGCATGAACTTTATCCAGCCTATTCACTCCGGCCCTACGGGACGGGGTGGATGGGGGTGACCGCTGACCCAGGACTGCGCTGCGCTGGTCCTGGGCTATTTTCACTTCTCCCTACGGGAGAACCAATGTGGGCTGTTCTCGCTTCTCCCTGCGGGAGAAATGTCGCAGAGTGTTTCATCCCATCGCGGGTCAGCGAAGCCGGTGGGAACTCGAAAGAAACAAGCGTGGACCGGGAGGTCCACGCTACAGCCTGCCGGGAGGCCGGCGCTACAGTTTTATGTCCATAAGTCGGCGAATTGTCCGTGCCATCCTTGTACAATTCTGGCATGAGACGAAAAGCCTCCTTCTTGATTCTTCCCACGCTTGTCTTTGCCGCCTGCACTGGCTCGGCGCTGTTTGCGCAGAGCCCGCTGCCGACCACCTCAGCGGAAGACCGCGCCCTGGCACGTGAGATTTTCAAGGAACTGATCGAGATCAACACCACGGACACGCCGCTGGGAAACGTGTCCACTGC
>Ga0255351_1000252_pt1 | contig 26001 bp, 14 predicted proteins | sample HBST25r2metaG_FD_186024 | JGI IMG/M metagenome (GOLD analysis project Ga0255351, IMG submission 186024) | Peat soil microbial communities from Stordalen Mire, Sweden - H.B.S.T-25.r2 | ecosystem: Environmental > Terrestrial > Soil > Wetlands > Peat | place: Sweden: Norrbotten County, Stordalen... | reverse complement strand
CTGTGGAAAACTTTTACAGATTAATTCTAACTTACCAATAATCAATCACTTGCATCAGCATCCCCCAACAAGCAGCGCCCCATCCTTTAATGCTAGTGTAGTGTCTCATTATTAGAGTTGTTTATATGTCACGTGTCATCTTATCAATCGGAGACAAGCATGGACCCGGACGTCCGCGTTACAGCCGGCCAGGAGGTTGGCGCTACAGTTTCCGGCGCTACAGTTTTATGTCTGCGGATCAGTATGGGATGAAAACGTAGCGTAAACTTCCTTCAGGGGCTAAAGCCCGACATTTATTATCAGCTATTTGCGGCCCGACTGAAGTCGTGCCCTGACGCTTCTTGCAATCTCCACGGAATTTTGCAAGTGGCTCCTCTTACTTTGAATTCTGTTGGTGGCTCAGCGAGACAAACCGACGGTTTATGACCGGTGCGCTCTCCGCTGGGAAGGATTTTTGCGCGTGGCTCCATGGCGGGCCGTAAGCTAGAGGCTAGGAGCTGAAATTTGGAAGCTATTTCTCATCCCCGCTATCTTGGCCTGGACGTGGGCAACCGGCGCATTGGCGTGGCGGTGTCGGACGAGTTGGGGCTGACGGCGCAACCGGTGTTGACGCTGGAGCGCAGGCACAACCAGCGCGAGGATCTGCGTTCCCTGGCGCGACTCTGCCGACGGTTTGCAGTGGTTGGGATTGTGGTGGGAAATCCCGTGCATCTCTCCGGCGAGGTGAGTCCGCAAGCCGCCAAAACCCAGGCCTTTGCCGCCGAACTGGGCGCGCTGACCGAATTGCCGATCCATCTGTGGGATGAGCGGCTGACCACGCGCGAGGCGCATCAGATTTTATATGAGGCCGGACACGCGCGACAGGAACACCGAAAGATGGTGGATCAGGTGGCGGCTACGCTGATTCTGCAATCGTTTATGGAACAGTAGACAGAAGAGCGCGGCGGTTGACTTTGGCAGAAGTGTTTTTGAACAAAAGCTGCAAGTTAGCTTTCGCTTCGCGGAAATCGCGAGTTGGCAGGTTGGCGGCTATCTTTCCCGCAATAACTTTCTGTGGCTAGCCGGAGTTCTTTTGGATAACGATCTTTATCTCCGTTCCGCAGCGCTTGACAGTCGTTAGTGCGCGCTATAGCGTTGGAAGCCGTAGAGTAGGCTGGAACGTCTAGGAATAGGATGGAGTTGGATAGAGTTTTTCTGATCCCTGACCACTGAAAGAGGAAATTGATGAAGTGCTTTGGATTGAATATGATGGCTGCGGTGCTGGTGTGTTGCTCGGCGGCGTGGACGGCGGGGGCGCAGGACGCTCCCAAGCCCGCCTATTTGGACACCAGCCTGACGGCTGAGCAGAGAGCGACAGACTTGGTGCATCGGTTGACGCTGGAAGAAAAGGCTAGCCAACTGGTGAATCAGTCGCGGGCGATTCCCCGGCTGAATATTCCCACTTATGACTGGTGGAACGAGTCGCTGCACGGTGTTTTGACGCAGGGTACGACGGAGTTTCCGGAGCCTGTTGGTCTGGCCGCAACCTTCGATCCGGCGGCGATTCACAGGATGGCCGAGGTGATCAGCACGGAAGGGCGCATCAAGTATGCCCAGGCAGTGCGCCGCGACGGGCACTCCAGCATCTTTTCCGGATTGGATTTTTGGGCGCCGAATATCAACATCTTCCGCGATCCACGCTGGGGACGCGGGCAAGAGACGTATGGCGAAGATCCTTTCCTGACCGGGCGCATGGGCGTGGCCTTTGTGACCGGGATGCAGGGCGACGATCCGCGCTATTACCGGACGATCTCGACTCCCAAGCACTATGCGGTGCACAGCGGGCCGGAGTCCACGCGGCACACAGCCGATGTGCCGATCAGCAAGCACGACGAGCTGGACACTTATCTGCCTGCCTTCCGCGCGGCCATCACCGAAGGCAAAGCCGATTCGATCATGTGCGCCTACAACGACATCAATGGCGAGCCTGCCTGCGCCAACCAGTTCCTTCTGCAGGATCAGTTGCGCGGCAAATGGGGCTTCCAGGGCTATGTGGTTTCGGACTGCGGCGCCATTATTGACATCCATTACGGGCATCACTTCAAGGCGACACAGCCGGAGGCCGCAGGGATCGCGTTGCAGCGTGGCATGGACAACGAGTGCATCGATTTCACTACGGCGGTCAAGGACGATCACGATTACAAGCCGTACGTGGATGCGGTGAAGCAGGGCTTTCTGAAAGAGAGCGAGATTGACACGGCCGTTACGCGGCTCTTTACGGCGCGCATGAAGCTGGGGATGTTCGACCCGCCGGAGATGGTTCCTTATTCCAAAATCGACGAAAAGCTGCTGGATAGCGCCGAGCATCGCGCGCTGGCTCGCAAAGTGGCCGATGAGGCGATAGTGCTGCTGAAGAACGATGGCGTGCTGCCGCTGAAGACTTCCGGCGTCAAGATTGCCCTGGTGGGTCCGCTGGCTGACCAGACCCGCGTTCTGCTGGGCAACTACAACGGCACGCCCACGCACACGGTTTCAATTCTGGAAGGCATAAAGGCGGAGTTTCCGGGCGCGAGCATTCAGTACGTCGAAGGCACGCAGTTTTTGAGCAAGAGCGGCGTTCCGGCTCCCTCCGAGTTATTGAGCGTCGACGGAAAGCCGGGCGTGAAGGCAACCTATACACGTTTTGAAATGGACTGGGGCGCGGGGGCCAAGAAGCCGGAAGTGCTGGCCAGCCGCGTCGAGTCGAAGATCGATCTGACGCCGGAGACGATTCCGGCGGAGGCGGTTGGCATCAGGCCGCTGGGCGTGCGTTGGGAGGCTATGCTGACGGTGCCCGAGACAGGCGAGTATTATTTCGGCCTGGAGGGCGACGGCGGCTTCAGTCTTTCCGTTGACGGCCACACAGCGTCTACTTCTTATGACACCAACGGGACGGAGACCAAACTCACCAAGGTTCATCTGGAGGCGGGCAAGGCGGTGGCGCTGGAGGCGAACTACAACGCTACCGCGCAGCATAAGCTCACGCTGCGGCTGGTGTGGAGGAAGGTCGATCTCAAGCCCAGTCCGGAGGCGATTGCGGCGGCCAAGAATGCCGATGTGGTGGTCGCCGTGGTGGGCATCACCAGCGAACTGGAAGGCGAGGAGATGCCCGTCAAGGAAGAGGGCTTCAAAGGCGGCGACCGCACCTCGATCGACCTGCCCAAGCCGGAAGAGGAACTGCTGGAAGCACTGGGCGCGACCGGCAAGCCGCTGGTGGTGGTGCTGACCAACGGCAGCGCGCTGGGCGTGAACTGGGCCAAGGCGCACGCCAACGCGATTCTGGACGCCTGGTATCCGGGCGAAGAGGGCGGCACGGCGGTGGCCGAGACGCTGAGCGGCAAGAATAACCCGGCGGGCCGCTTGCCGGTCACCTTCTACAAGAGCGTCGATCAGTTGCCGGCTTTTGAGAATTACGCGATGAAGGGCCGCACCTATCGCTACTTTGAGGGTGAGCCGCTCTTTCCCTTCGGCTTCGGCTTGAGCTACACGAGCTTCAGTTACAGCGGATTGACGGTTCCCACTGCGCCGGTGGCGGCGGGCAGCCCGGTGGTGGCCGAGGTTACCGTGACCAACACCGGCAAGCGCGCGGGCGACGAGGTTGCGGAACTTTACCTTGAATTTCCCAAGGTGGACGGCGCGCCGCTACGTGCGCTGCGCGGCTTCCAGAGAGTTCATCTGGAGGCAGGCGCGTCCCAGAAGCTGCGCTTTGAATTGCGGCCGCGCGATCTGAGCATTGTGACGGAAGCGGGAGATCCGACTATCGCCGAGGGCAAGTACACGCTCTCGATTGGCGGTGGCCAGCCGAAGACCGGAGCACCGGTTGTCCAGCAGGGCTTTGAGGTCAGGGGCAAGCTGGTTCTGCCGGAGTAAGCGAAAGAACTTGCTGGAAAACATGGGGCGTCTCGGCTTCGGAAAATCGAAGCCGAGACGCCCATTTTCTTTGCCTGACATCCATCTCTGTCACTTCTCGATGGCCGTTGAAATCTCATTGTGGTGCGCGGCGGTTGCAGACCTGGATGGAGGGATTGTCCGGATTGTTGTCTGCGTAATGCTGACTGCTTACGCTAGTTACTTACAGATAAGGAGGAAACCGCCGATAGAGGATGCAGAGATGCGTGCGGCACAACGACCGCGGCTCTGGTTGAAAGCGCCTCGATGGATAAGCCGTATCAAGCCCTGCTCCACACCCCGCTGGACGAGAGTCCGCCGCACACGGACAGTTACGTGGAAGCTAAGTTTCTTTGCGCCTACAACGAAACGCGCGGTTGCATTCTGGGCCGGGAAGTTGCCTGCGGGGATTTCTCTTACGCCAGCCTGCAGGAGCGGATGCCAAGACTGAGGCCGCAGTCGGGAGCGGGGCTTTGGCTGGATCCGTTCAAGGGGATTCCGGCGGCTGATGTGAGCGTTCCGCTGGATTTGATTTATCTGGACGCGGCGTATCGCGTTTTGGCGGTGGTTGAGCTATTTCCCACCTACCGTGTATCGCCTTCGATTCCTCCCGCGGCCAGCGTGCTGGCGCTGCCCACTCACTCGATTTTTTCCTCTCAAACGCAGGCGGGCGATCAAATAGGCTTCGGACTGGCAGAAGATGTGGAGCGGGAACTGGCGCGGCTGCTCGGTTCAAGCAGCGCAGCGCACAGCCCACCCAAGGAACAGGCTCCGGTGGAAGCGGCGCAGCCGGCGGAAAAGGCCGCTGAGTTGCAACCGCCGATGAAGCCACCCGGCAAGCCCAAGAACTGGCTGCAGCGGTTGCTCGATCCCGACCCTCCAGAGCCGAGAAAGGCGGCGCGCGCGACGCTGCCCTACCTGGAAGCCTATTTCTGGGATGGCGGCGCTCCGATGCCGCACAAGGTTCGCGACATCAGCGCTACGGGGTTGTATGTGGTGACCGAGGAGCGCTGGTATCCCGGCACGCTGATCCAGATGACGCTGAAAAAAACCAGCGACAGCGACGGAAAGGTAGAGGCGACAATCAGCTTGATGGCCCGGTCCAACCGCTGGGGCAACGACGGCGTCGGCTTGGGCTTTGTGGTGCGCAATCCCCGCAAGCCGCGCAGCAGCGAAAACGACGGCATTGAGCGGGAGCAATTGGGTCGTTTTTTGGCGCTCATCCACGCGTAGAAGAGTAGATTCGGCGCAGGCTTGTTAACCGGCCAACGCCTTCTTCACCAAGTCGCTGACCGTGCGGCCTTCTGCGCGGAGGCTCTTGGCTTGCAGCTTGGCCTGAACGGCCTTCATCACCAGGCCCATCTCCTTGGGCGTTAATGCTTTGCCCGCAGCGGCGGCGACTTCAGCAACGGACTCCGAGACCAGCGCGGCCAGTGAGGCTTCGTCCAGAGCCTTGGGCAGGAACTCTTCAATCACGACAATTTCCGCAGCCTCGGCAGCGGCCAGTTCGGGGCGATTGCCTTTGGTGAACTGATCGATGGAGTCGCGGCGCTGCTTGATCATTGTAGCCAGAGCCTGCTGCTCTTCGGCAGCGGTGAGCGGAATGCGCGTGGCGATGAATTGATTTTTGAGGGCGTTCTTGATGAGGCGCAGCGTGGTGGTGCGCGTTGCGTCGTGAGCCTTCATGGCTACGGTAATCTGCTGATTGACCTGAGATTCGAGGGAGACTGTTTCGCTCATACTCTTCATTCTAATCCGATATTCAGCGGAGAGGTTTGATGAGATTCGCATTCAGAAAACTTCTAATTTTCTGCAAGCATCCGCAGGGCGTTTGGCCGCGCTTTCCGCACGAGTTTCACATCTTGATACGCGTCAGAGAATGACCAGCGCGTGTAAGCGGAGAGATAATATAGTCTATATTATTGAATAAAAACTATTTACGCATCTATTCCTGGGAAGATCCGGAGACTTCGATGCACGAATCGCTGAAATGATCTGCACGATTTTGAGGCTTCAAAAAATATCGTAGGGGGGGGGAGGGGGTAGGCTTTTGGTACAGGGAACAAAGTTGGCGGAAGTGAGGAGGACTGATCCATGGGTTTTCCTTGACTTGATTGTGCATTTCGGTTCGGTAATAATCTGCAAATGGCAGCGGTGGGGATGGGATTTCGCAAGTTCGCCACCGCTTCGCGGTGATAGCGGGTTAGCAAGTTAGCGGCGATTCATGCCTGATGAAATTTGACGCGGTAGATTGGGCAGTTGCTCTGAACGGGGTTCAGAATGGGGTTCGTGGTTTCCCACCCATTTCACAAAGAACGTGAAATGGATGGGGCACCCAGCATTCTTGGTTGATGAAAAAGCTGGTTGAGGTTCGTGGTTTCCCAGCACCAAATGTTCAAGGGTTGATGAAGAGGCTGGTTGAGGTTCATCGTTTCCCAGGTCTCAAAATCGAGACCTGGGGCACCCAGCGTGGCACCCAACCTTTTTGTTTGTGTAAAGTGCGGCGTGGACCGGGAGGTCCACACTACAGACGGCCGGGAGGCCAGCGCTACAAATGGGAAATGCAAGTTGGCGGATGGATTGAGGAGAATGAAATGTTTGCACGGCTGAAACAGATGTTGATCAAGGAGTTTATTCAAACGTTGCGCGACAAGCGGACGCGGTTCATTTTGATCATTCCGCCGATCGTTCAAATGATGGTCTTTGGCTACGCGGCGAACTATGAGATTCGCCACGTGCCAGCGGTGGTGCTGGATCTGGATCAGAGTCAAGAGAGCCGTGAGCTGGTCTCGCGCTTTACATCGAGTAAGTACTTTGATGTGCAGCGGCAACTGACGGATTCGCGCCAACTGGGCGATCTGATTGAGCGCGGCGACGCGACGGTGGGTCTGGAGATTGACGCCGGTTTTGCGCAGAAGCTGCGCAAGGGCGAGACCGCGCCGTTGCAGGTGATTGTGGATGCGACGAACTCAAACACCGCGCTGATTGCTTCGGGGTATATTACGCAGATTGCGCAGGGTTATGCGGCGGAGTATCAGCGGGATCGGATGGCGCGCATTGCGCCACAGTTGGTCGAGGTGATGCCGTCGGTGGAACTGGCGGCGCGGCCTTGGTACAACCCCGGACTCAGCAGCCGGTGGTTTTTTGTGCCGGGGATTATCGGCAGCTTGACGCTGGTGCTGGTGATTACGCTGACGGCCTTTGCGGTGGTGCGGGAGCGGGAGATTGGGACGCTGGAGCAGATCATGGTGACGCCGATCAGGCCGGTAGAGTTCATCCTGGGCAAGACGCTGCCGTCGTTTCTGATTGGCGTCTTCGATGTAACGCTGATTGCCGTGGTGGGATCGCTGTGGTTCCAGGTGCCGTTTCGCGGGAATGTTTTCGTGCTGGCGGCGGGTGCGGTGCTGTTTCTGCTGTGCATGCTGGGAGTGGGCCTGTTGATTTCGACGGTGAGCGCGACGCAGCAGCAGGCGATGGTGACGTCGTTCTTTTTCATCATGCCGGCGATTACGTTCTCCGGCTTTGGATTTCCGATCAGCACGATGCCGCACTGGATGCAGGTGTGCAGCTATGCGAATCCGCTGCGCTATTTTTTGATTGTGGTGCGCGGGACGTATTTGAAGGGCGTGGGGATGGAGATACTTTGGCCGCAGATGGCGGCGATGACGGGGCTGGGGGCGTTGCTGCTGACGGCGGCGATCTTACGGTTCCATAAGGCGCTGGATTGACGGGTTCGGTACGATAAAAAGATTGATTTCAGCGTCCTTGACCTGATTGATGTACCTTTATCTTTTGGAGTGGGTTTGTTTTAGATGAAACTGGTTGGGTTTTGTGGTTTCCCACCCATTTCACAAAGAACGTGAAATGGATGGGGCACCCAGCGTGAATGAGTTCACGAAGAGGCTGGTTGAGGTTCGTGGTTTCCCTGGTCTCAAAATCGAGACCAGGGGCACCCAGCATCCTTGGTTTATGAAAATGCTGATTGGGGTTCAATGAATCCCACCCTAGCCGCAAAAACAAGAACGCGGCGAGGGTGGGGCACCCGAAGGTTTGAGGTTTCCCAGGCCCCAGAATCGGGACCTGGGGCACCCAGCGTAATCGGATAAGAAGAGTTTGGGAGTTTGATTTATATGATGGAATTCCATATTTCCCGGAAGGCGCGCGGACGGTATTCGTTCGCGGAGTCGTTGTTTTCGTATTCAGGAAACGTTATTTTCGCCAATGTGGCGGCGTGCCGCGAGTTTGCGTATCGCATGAACACGGTGCGCGATGCGGAACTGCATCCTGAATTGGCGGTTCATGCCGGGCAGCTTTATGCGATGGGGCTGATTGACGAGGCCAGCCATGCGCTGATGGCACGCTACCGGGATCAGTTTGATCCGGCGGTGATGACTGGCGCGCTGGATTGGTTCTCCGGCCTGGTGGGCGCGGAGCCGATGGGGCGTATGCTGCTGACCTTTGTGGAGGAGTTTCCGGGTCTGAAGGTGATGCGCGGCGAGCTGACGGCGCGGAAGTGGCTTTCGGGATCGACGGAGGGTGTGTCGCATTGGGCGGTGGCGCTGGAAGAGCTTCTGCTGCTGTGGACGGCGAACCGCAATGAGGCCTTCAAGCCATTCGAGGAGCTATTCGAGGAGAAATCGCTGGCCGAGCGGACGGTTTACCACGAGGTGACGCGGAGCTTTCCGAAGTACTTTGCCACGCGGCCTCTGATTCCGCTGAGCGGGGGCAAGCCGGTGAGCCTGTTGGATCTGCTGAGAGCTCCTGCGACGGGCGCGCCTCGTTCGCTGAGCGAGCAACTGAAGCTGATTCGCACGCTGTGGAAGCCGCTGCTAGGCGAGAGCCTGGATCATTATTTGGAGATTGCCGACGGAATTCTGCATGAGGAAGAGCTGGCGATCTGGATGCAGTTCAACCCTCCGGCGCAGCAGGCTAAAGAGGCGGCGGAGGCGGCGGCGCGGCGGCACCGTGAACGGGGCGATAAGCAGTGGCCGACGACAGTAAGCACGGCCGATGTGCCGGTTTTTGGCGATCCGGCGCACGAGTATGAGAAGTTTTCGCCGGATATGGCGTGGATGCCGACGGCGGTGATGATTGCGAAAAGCACGTATGTTTGGCTGGCGCAGTTGAGTCGGCAGTATGGGCGCGCGATCCATCGGCTAGATGAGATTCCCGATGAGGAGTTGGCGGTGCTGGCCGAGCGCGGGCTGAATACGCTGTGGCTGATTGGGGTGTGGGAGCGGAGCCGGGCTTCGAAGACGATCAAGCAGTTGTGCGGCAACACGGACGCTGTGGCTTCGGCCTATTCGCTCTTCGATTACGCGATTGCCGACGACCTGGGCGGCGAAGCGGCGTATGTAACTCTGCGCGACAAAGCTTACCATCATGGGATTCGATTGGCCAGCGATATGGTTCCAAATCATATGGGAATCGATTCGCCGTGGGTGGTGGAGCATCCGGATTGGTTTATTTCCAGGCCGGAGCCGCCATACCCGGCGTACAGCTTCAACGGGCCGGATCTCTCGCAGGATGGGCGCGTGGAAATCAAGATCGAGGACCACTATTTTGATGAGACGGACGCGGCGGTGGTCTTTCAGCGGCGCGACCGGCAGAGCGGGGAGACGCGCTACATCTATCATGGCAACGACGGGACGAGCTTTCCGTGGAATGACACGGCGCAGCTTGATTATCTGAACCCGGCGGTGCGTGAGCAGGTGATTCAGACGATTCTGCACGTGGCGCGGCTGTTTCCGGTAATCCGCTTTGACGCGGCGATGACGCTGGCCAAGCGACACTTTCACCGGCTTTGGTTTCCGGGGCCGGGAGCGAACGGGTCGATTCCGTCGCGCGCGGAGTTCGGGATGAGTCAGGCGGAGTTCAACCAGGCGATGCCGCAGGAGTTCTGGCGCGAGGTGGTGGATCGCGTGGCGGCAGAGGTGCCGGGGACGCTGCTGCTGGCTGAGGCATTCTGGCTGATGGAGGGGTACTTTGTCCGCACGCTGGGGATGCATCGCGTATATAACAGCGCCTTCATGGTGATGCTGCGCGACGAGGACAACGCGAAGTATCGCGAGGTGATCAAGAAGACGATCGAGTTCGATGCGGATATTCTGAAGCGCTATGTGAACTTCATGAGCAATCCGGATGAGCGGACGGCGATTGATCAATTCGGCAAGGGCGACAAGTGTTTTGGCGTGGCGGCGATGATGGCTACGCTGCCCGGTCTGCCGATGTTTGGGCATGGGCAGATTGAGGGCTTCACCGAGAAGTACGGCATGGAGTACCAGAGGCCGCGCTACGACGAGAACGCCGACAAGTGGCTGGTGGAGCGGCATGAGCGCGAGATTGCGCCGCTGCTGAAGCGCAGGCGGCTCTTTGCCGAGAGCGATAATTTTCTGCTGTACGACTTTTATCTGGATGCGGGCAAGGTGGACGAGAACGTCTTTGCCTACTCGAATCGCAGCGGCGGCGAACGGGCGCTGGTGGTCTTCAACAACCGTTACGCCGAGACGCAGGGAACGATTGATTGGTCGGCTGCCTACGCGGACAAGAGCACGAGCCAACTGCGGCAGAAGAAGGTGGGCGAAGGGCTGGGATTTGGCGACGCGGGCAAGGTGCTGGCGTGGCGGGATTCGCTGACGGGCTTGGAGTATCTGCGCCGTGCACATGATCTGACGGAGCGCGGGCTAAGGCTGGAGTTGCACGCGTATCAGTGTCATGTTTTTCTGGATTGGCGGGAGTTCACGGCGACGGCCGAGCAGCCGTGGGACCGGCTCTGCGATCAATTGAATGGATGCGGCGTGGTCAGCCTGGAGGATGCGCTGATCAAGCTGGAACTGCAACCAACGCACGACGCGCTGAGGCTGCTGCTGGAGCCGAGCCAGGTGCGCGGCTTTGCGGATTTGGCCGAACATCCGCGAACGCTGGGAATTGGTGCGAATCCGACGATTGAAGCCGAGCGGACGGCCTTCTTTGAAGATTCGTGGGCGCGCTGCGAGAGCTTTTTGCACGCGGCGCAGAGGGCCTACGTGACGCTGGCCGGGGCAAAGCTGCCGACTCATCCTGGGCTGCTGCGGGCGGCATACCGGGCGCGGCTGCGTGCGGCGATGCGCGTTCCCGCCGTGGAAGTGCTCTTCCCTGCCCCGTGGACCGTGGCCGCGCGGCGGATGCTTCCCTGCCCCAGTCCGCAGTTGACGGCGACGGCGATGTGGAGTCCGGTGCTGGGCTGGTGCGCGCTGGAGCTGCTGGCGGAATCGATTGATGCGGAGAAGCCGGAGCCGGTGGCGCTGGATTTGTTTGATCGCCTCAGGCTGCGGGAGCCTCTTGCGCAGGCCTTTGGCGCGCTGGGCTACGAGGGCGAAGCGGCGTGGCGGGTGGCTGCGCGGATCAAAGTATTGCTGCTGGCTGAGGCGGGCGTGGGAAGTCCTGAGGCAGCGGAGGGTGCGCTGGCTCCGGCTTTGTGGCTGGACCCGGATCTGCGCTGGCTGACCGGCGTACATGAGGCGGAGGACCACGAGTTCTTTGTGCGCGAGCGCTATGAGGAGTTGCTGTGGTGGCTGCTGATGCCGTCGCTGCTGCGGCTGGCGGGCGAGAACGGCTTTGGTTTGATTGCGGCCAATCGCGCGGCGGTGCGGGTGATGGGCACGAGCATTGAGGCGGCGCTGAAGACGGCTGCGGAGGCTGGCTATCGCGTGGACTTGCTGCTGGGTCCGGCGGAGGAAGAGGCAGTCGCTGAAAAGGTCGAAACAGCGGCGGAGCCGGAGGTTGAGGCTCAGAGGACAGCTTTGCCTGCGGAGGAGAAAGAGCCGGTTGCGGCGGTGATTGCGGAAGCGGCGGACGAGCCTCACGAGACGGAGCCTGCGGTTGAAGCACAACCCACGCCTGTGAGTGAAGCTGAACCGGATGAACCGGCGATCGAAGCGGCTGCTGAATCTGTCGAAACCGAGCCTAAGATTGACGCCAGAACAGCAATCGATTTGCTGCCTGTGGCTTCTGAAGAACCGGTGGAGGAAGTGGAGGCAAAACAGGAAGCTGCGGAGATTGCAGAAGAGGCTTCAGAGCCTGCGACCAAAGTCGAAGACCCTGAAGACCTTCCCTCAGGGGCTAAAGCCCATCCTTCATTTTTATCGTCTCACGGCACGACTGAAGTCGTGCCCTTTCAAAACACGACTTTAACCGCAGGCTGTTCAGCGCCTGCCGAGCAGCCAGAACAAACTGAGCAGTTAGTGCCAATTGAACAACCAGAGCCAGTTGATCAGTTAGTACCAATTGAGCAACCAGTACCAATTGAGCAACCAGTACCAATTGAGCAACCAGTACCAATTGAGCAACCAGTACCAATCGAGCCAGAGGTTGAAGCCGGGACCGAAGCTGCTTTTGAGGTGGAATCTAAGGCAAGCGCGGAAGCGGTGGCGGACGAAGAGACGAAGGCGGCTGAACCTGAAACTGAACCAGTAGTTGAACCGGAAGCTGAACCGGCGGTTGAATTCGTTCCTGCGATTGAGGCAGAAACCGCGCAGGCAGAGCCGCTGGAAGTGATTGCGGAAGCGGCTCCTTTGCCGATTGAGCAGCCGAAAGAAGCTGAGCCTCAGGTAGCAGAGGCCGAGACGGTTGCAGAAGCTGCGGTGACGACGGATGAGCCGCCTACGGCTTCAGAGGAACCTGCGCCGGAGCCGGAGATTCAAGTGGCGGCGGAAGCTGCTTCCGTGCACCAAACGGAGATTGAAGCGCCGGTTGGATTTATCTCCGAGCCGGAGGCGCTGCAAGCGGAAGTTGTGACCGGGGATTTTACAAAAGGAGACGCAGAAGAGGCTGACGAAGCTGAAGATGTGATCGAGTATGTCGATGAGGACACCGAGGATGAGAACGACGAAGATGTGGTTGAGTATATCGACGTGGATACCGAAGAAGAGGCTGACGAAGCTGACGATGTAATCGAGTATGTCGATGAGGAGGCGGAGGAGAGTCCGTCGTCCACAGAAGAACCGGAGCCAGCGGAAGTGGAGGCCGAAACCGAGTCCGAATACGCGGCGGAGGATGAGAATGAAGTTGATTTGATTCCGCCAGAGCCAGACGCAGCGGAAGAGCAGGCCGAGGCAGGCTTGGAGGATGCAACTGCGGAAAGCTACGAACCGGAGAGCGAAGAGCCAGATGTGCGTCTTTCCGGGGCTAGAGGATTGGCAGGTTCGATTGCGTCGATCTTCACGCGCAGACCCCAGGAGACAATCACACTGGGACTCAACGACAGGTCGATGCCGCCCGCTGAAGCATGGGAGCCAACATTCGCGGAGGGCGACGATACTCTATCCTCCGTCGCCGAAGAGGAAGAACCGGCACTGGCGGAAGAGGAAGAACCGGCACTGGCGGAAGAGGAAGAACCGGCTCCTATTGAGCCTTTCGAGCCGCTCGCGCCGGAGATCACATTCTCCGCCAAACCCGGCGGCATTGAGGCACCCAAGACTTTGGCGATAGCCCCGGTGGTTCCTTCGCAGATTGAGCCGTTCGAGCCGCTCGCGCCGAAGGTTGAATTTACAGCCAAACCGGCCAGCAAAAAGGAAGCGGAATCCGGCTCCGATCCTGAGCTTCCTGGCTAGAGTCCTGAGTCAAAAGTTCGTTGAAGAAATGAACTGTAAAACCGCAGGTCCTTCGACTACGTTTGTCGCAAAAAACGCGCCAAACTTCGCTCAGGATGACAGCTATTTTTGTTGGGTGAATTTATAACTCAGGACACCAGGTGTCTGACCGCGTAATTTTGTACCTCCCACCCTAGCCGCAAAAACAAGTACGCGGCGAGGGTGGGGCATCCATGGTTAGATCATCGGTGAAAATACTCTACCGCCAATTGTCGCTGGTGTTGATTCCGCCGTCGCTCATCAGGGCGTCAAAGCCAGTGTGTTTTTTGATGAAGATTTCGCTGAAGGCGCGATCCTGACGCAGCAGGATGGCCTGCATACGGACCAGCTCCAGCAACGCCAAAAAGGTGGCGATCAGCGCCCGCTCACTGCGCGAGTGGCTCAGCAGCCGACGCAGCGCGATGGGCTTGTCTTCCATCGCCAGCCGCCGACCCAAAAACTGGATCATCTGGCCCACGGTGACCGAATCCTCTTGAACATTCAGCACCGGGCGCGTGCGGACGCGTTCTAAAATATCGCGAAAGATGCGCACCAGATCGACCGTATCGGCGGCAATCTCCGGCTCCAGATCGGAGTCTTCCTTGAACTCGCGCACGCCGGGATTGGACCAACTGGCCGCCTCCAGCATCTGCTTCTGTTGCAGCATCTGCGCGGCGTTCTTGAAGCGCTCATGCTCCAGCAGCCGCTCCACTAGCTCACGGCGGGGATCTTCGGCGGCATCTTCCGGCCCCGCAACCGCGCGCGGCAGCAGCATCTTGCTCTTGATGTGGATCAGCAGCGAAGCCGTGTAAATGAACTCGCCCGCCACATCCACGTCGCTCGCCTTGAGCTGATTGACGTATGCCAAAAACTGCGCGGTGATCTTGGCGATGGGAATGTCGTAGATGTCGATGTCCTGCTTGCGGATCAGGTCCAGCAGCAGGTCGAGCGGGCCGTCGTAGACCTGGCCCACAAAGACGGAAAACGGCGACTCTTCCGCGCTTTCGTCCAGCTTTTTCTGGCGCGCGGCGGCGCGGTTGGCGGCTCGCTCATCGGCCTTTTCTTCGGCGGCTTCCTCGGCAGTCGGCTTGGGCCGGAGCACGAGTTCTGCATCGCCGGAGGCCGGGCTCGCCGCGGGCTGCTTTTCGGGTTGGGTCACGGGATCGGTCAAATCTTTATCTCTTCTGTGAGTCTCTGAGGGGCTATTCAAGAATGTACGCTATTGAGCGGCGTATTCCTCGCGGTAGGGCGTAAAAATGTCCAAAATCTCCGCGCCCTGTTCCGACGAGGCCTGATGCTCCGCGCCGCCAGCCACCCAAAGGCTGTCGCCCGCCCGCAGTGTGTGCGCAACGCCCGCGACGGTGAGCTGGATGGAGCCGGAGACCACGTAGACGATCTGCTCATGCGGGTGGCTGTGCGGCGCGCCCACCCATCCCGGCTCGGCCTTGTGGCGCACCAGCATCAGCTTCGGGCTATAGGACATCACCTGCCGCAAGAGGCCCTGCTCAGGGCTGGTCATCGTGCTGTCGTCGGAGTGAATCACTGTATCGGCTGCGGACATGAATTTTCCCTTCGCTTACTTGAGCGGCTCGTAGTTGCTTTGCAGACTGGTGATGTCGGCTGGCTCGCTGCCGTGAATGCTCAGCAGAAAACGGTCGCCAGTTTTGCTCACCGTTACGGGAATCTTTTCATCCTTCTTCAAGGATTTTTTTGCCTTGGCGAAGGACTGCGAAAAAACCTTCTGCGGCAAGATAAAATCGTTGAGCCATCCAGTTTCCGTGAGGCCCATCAACGTCCAAACTTCATACGATTTGGCGGGAACAAGGAACTTCCACTCACCGGCCACTTCCTGCGCGGCGGTTACAAAAACACGCTTCTTTTTAGAGGTCAGCAGAGGCTCTTCGAGTTCCCGCTCCAGGGACGAGAAGCTGCGCTGGCTCTCCTGCGTCAGAGGAATTTCGCGCGGAACCAGATGATTCTGCCAATAGTCGCGGAGGTGTTTGGTTTGCTGCTCCTGCGGCAAATTCTTCCAGTCGGCTGGCTGGCTGAGGTCGTGGGCATTCTGCCGCTCCTCCTCCGTCGCGCCAAAGTAGCGCTTCACCTCGCCTAGTTCGTGCGAGAGGTGGAAGACATCGCGCACCTCGACCATCGTCTGCTCGGCGCGCTTGGCCGCCTTGGCGCTTGAGGCCCGCAGCATCTCCCAGGTCTGCTCGATGTGGCTCTCCATCTCCATGCGCTTTTGGTAGAAGGGATCAATGACACCGCGGACGGAATGAAAGGCCAAATCTTTGCACTCCGCGCAGCGCAGAGAGGCCGCGCGGCACCCTTGCTGCACCTCGGCCAGAACGTCGGCGGAGCTGAAAACCTTGTGCAGGTCGCACACTGGACAAAGCTCCGGATCGCCCGCGTCAGTCTGCCGTATGCGCTGGCCATTGGTCGACATGTTGCCGATCTTCGTTGCCGAAACAGACTCCGCTTCCGTCAGCCCAATCGTGTTCCGGTAGCTCTTCGACATTTTGCGGCCGTCGGTGCCGGGAACCTTGGGCACAGGCGTAAACAGCGCCTCCGGCTCCGGAAATACATTCGATTTATACATCGAGTTGAAGCGCCGCGCCACCTCGCGCGTCAGTTCAACGTGCGCGGTCTGGTCCTGGCCGACGGGCACAAACTGCGTCTGATAGAGAAGGATGTCGGAGGCCATCAGCACAGGGTAGCCGAGAAAGCCGAAGTTGGTCAGATCCTTGCTGCTCAGGTTCTCCTGCTGCTCTTTGTAGGTAGGTACGCGCTCCAGCCAGCCCAGCGGCGTCATCATGCCCAGCAGCAAGTTCAGCTCGGCGTGCTGCGGCACATGGCTCTGAATGAAGATCGTCGATTTTTCCGGATCGAGACCGGCGGCCAGAAAGTCCAGGGCAACGTCGAGGGTATTGAGCTTGAGGCGGCTGGGGTCGGCGTAATCCGTCGTCAGCGCGTGCCAGTCGGCGATGAAAAAGTAGCACTCGTACTGCTCTTGCAGCTTGACCCAGTTGGCCAGCGCGCCCATGTAGTTGCCCAGATGCAGCTTGCCGGTGGGACGCATACCGCTTAAAACGCGCGGCCTGCCACCTGCGGTGGGGCTAGCTGCGCCTGTGGCGCTCGAAACACTTGGACAAGAGACGGGAATTGCGGATTCAGCCATGATGGGTTCGATTCCGAGATGAAGCTGGAGAATGCGCCGCCTGCCGGAGATCCGGAAAAGCGGCTCATTCCATTGTAACGGGAGGAGATGAGCGGTTTGAAAAATCGGAACAGCCAACGCGTAAACCCGTCTTTAACTCTGAGCTTCCTCCCGCATCTTCGCCATCGCTTTCTGCGCACTGGTTGCCGCAGAGCCGTCGGGGCTGAGGCGCAAAGTCTCATCGAACGCCGCCCGCGCCTTCTTCCACTCGCCCAACGACCGCCATGCCTCCCCAGCAAAGTAATGTACCTCGGCCAGATCACGCTGCTTCAATCTGTTGGAGCCAACAAAGGCCTCTTGCAGCTTCGCTTCAGCATCCTGCCTTCGTCCGCAAGCCGCCAGCGCCCACGCGTACCGTCCGAGCCTCCGCGCATAATCTGCATCCCGCCCGTATGCAGTATTCTGCAAATCCTTAGAGTTCAACGCCGTCTCCATCAGTTCGCAAGCGCGTTGTGCATCTTTCTTCTGCGAGAGCAGGCAGGTTGCAAGAGCCACATGAAAGCCCGTTGTTCGTTGCGGCACCTGCACAGCAGCCTCCAGCAGTTTCTGCGCCTCCGCTTCCATGCCGTCATTTTCCAAAGCCAGCGCGTAAGTGTAAATTCCCATACCTGTCAGTTTTGGCTGGCCCTGCTCATCGAAGGCGAACGGTTTGATGAATGCCCGCGCCTCCGAGTAGCGCCCGGCATTGAATAGAATCGGTCCTTCAAGCGGTGTTCCATAACCGGGAATCCGTGATAATCGCCTATCCATTTGGATTGCTTTATCGATTTCTCCCTGGCGAGCCAGTCCATAAATCCACATTTTCATTTTGGCTAGCGCGATAGCTCCGACAATAAAAATCCCAATCGGCGCAAAGAAGACTATAGTCTTCACTTGATTGGGAACATGAGAGATCATAATCACCATGATGATTGTCACGATGATCCACGTTACGGCCTTTGCACCCAGTTTTTGATGGCGCATCCCTCTCGCCCCCGGCCCCGCAGCCATCCCTGCAATATCAGAATGCGGGGTACTCTGCTCAGGCTTTTTGATGGCTTGCAAAAGCGCGAAAAGAATCACCGCAAGAACCGTTGCACTGATTGCGGTAATTCGCACGACGGTGGCAGGCGGAAGATTTCTTACCAAATGATGAATGCCAAAGACGATGGCTACTCCGATAAGTGCAACAGCAATGAAGTTGCGTTGCCGGTCGTCAAGCCACGGACCTTTCTCCGCTCCAAAGCCTGTGCCTGGCTCAGGCTTTCGACTTCTGTTGCGACGGATTGATCCAAAGATAACGCCGAGCGTGCCTAGCATATCGAAGACGGGGTGCGCCGCGTGCGAGATCCACTCCGGATACCCCGGCCAGAGATACTTGAAGTACCCCCCGCCCACAGTCGGGACTGTCACCAGGATGAAGACCACAAAGAGCGCTGTTTTAATAACTGTCCAGCTCTTTTTCTTCTTGGCCTCGGTAGCTGTTGCGCTAGTGATGATCTTGGGAGTGGAGCGTTCTCCCACCTCGCGCAAGAGCAGCCCGATCCAGATCAGAAACAATATTGCCGCCGTGCCTTCAATCAGCGTAGGCGCAATCTGCATCATGCGATCATGAAAAATAGGCAGCGCGGGCAGCTTGTGAACATCCTGCCGACTCGCAAGCCAAAAGAAAGCGGCGCATCCCGCTATCGCGATAATGAATCGAGCGCCCCAACTCAATGGCAGCCAGGATTTCTTGCCGCCTACCTTCTTGCCTTCTTCGGTTGCCAAGGACATGATCTTTCTCCCTGAATGGCCGAATTATAACCGCGCGGGGTAAGCCTTAGGAAATTATCGCAGAATTCAGCACACAAAGACGCAGATTCTTCGACTCACCACCCCCAAACTGAAGAACGTTTGGGGCCCCGTTCGCTCAGAATGACAGCTCGAAATCAGAATGACAGCTCGAAATTAGAATGGCAGCTCGAAGGATGATAGAAATTTTAGACTCTGAGAATTTGATTCAAAAGAACGAGGGCGCGGAAGAATCAGCGCCCTCGGAGCCGTGCAGTTGATTGCGTTTCAAAACATCTTCACAGTTCATATCATGGTGGATCGTGGTATCCCACCCTAGCCACAAAAACAAAAACGTGGCGAGGGTGGGGCACCCAGCTTCTTACGCTCTCTGTGAAAATTCTCTAGAAGCGTACGGAAACGGTTCCGCTGATGGTGCGGGGCGCGCCTACTTGCAGGGTGTTGAGGTTGACCGACTGCGGATCGCTGTAGATAAATCCGTTGGTGCCGATGGATGCGTAGTACTGCGAGTTCATCAGATCCGAGACGTTGGCCTGAATCTTCAAGTCCTTGAATGCGCCCAGATCGGCGCGTTGGTAGCCGAGGCTGAGATCGGTGAGGAAGCGGTCTGGGACGCTGCCGTCGTTGGAGTAAGTGAAGTAGCGCTTGGACATATAGTCCGCGCCGAGGTGGGCAAATGCACCGGATTTTTTGTACTCCAGGTAAGTCTTGTAAAGGGCCTTGGGCGTGTCTACGACGATCAAGCCCCTGAGTGGCAGGCAGGCGCTATTGACGCCTGCGTAGATGCAGGCACCGCTCTTGCCGGTGTCGCTGTCGTAGGCCGACTTGTTCCAGGTGGCGGCGTTGTAGAGGGTGATCTGCGGGGTGATGCGGATGCTTGCCGAGCCATCGACGCCGTTGGTGGTGACGCCGCCAGCGTTGGCCAGAATCGATGCGTTACCAGCGATGCCCGCGCCTTGCGAAAAGGCCAGCAGGCGGTTCTGGAAGTTGACGTGGAAGTAGCTGACCTGCGCAGAGGCGCGCTTGGCGGTGTAGCGGTAGCCGCCCTCTTCCGTCCACGAGGTTTCCGGACTGGTGGTGGACTTCAGCGCATCAAAGCCGTTCTGCGAAGTGCCCCAGGGAGAGGTTCCGTAACCGTTGCCGCCAGGGACATAGGAGCGCACGTTGTAGGCCGCATTGGCGAAGATTTCGTGGCCTTCATTCAGCTTGAAGATGGCGCCGAACTGGGGCAGGAAGGGCTTGCCGGAAGTCAACTGACCCTGCGCATATTCCCCCGCGAAATATCCGAGCTTGGGCTTAGCCGCCGTCCCTTGCAATGCGGGATCGGCCAAAACCGGCGGATGCGAGAGGAAGGTGGCCGATAACTCTCCATCGGTGGTGGTCTCCGCAGTTTTGAAACCTGCTGAAAGCGCCAGCTTGCTGTTCACTTTGTACTGATCTTGCAGGTGAATTTGATAAACGGTTGAGTTGAAGACGTACTCCCACTGCGTGAAGAAAGGGTGGGAGGGGATGTCATAGAGCGATTGCATTGGGCTGGCGAGGCTGGTGGAATAGTAGCGCCGCGCCAAGTTCCATTTCTCTCCTTCGAACCAGAAACCGCCCTCGACTTTGTTTTTATCCGTCTCGTAAGAAAGTGAGCCAATCACGCCGCCGCGATTGATCTGATACTCCGAGGTGCGCTCCGAGATAGGCGATACAAATGCGACATGGTTGTCGGTGTAAATGTCGTTATAGGTGGGCACGTAGGGCGTGAACCAGAGGCCGCGTCCATCGTCATGGTGGCCGTAGCCGATGACCTTCAAGTTCAAGTGATCGGTGAGCGCGGTTTTGTAGGTGATGCCGCCGATCTGGTCTTTGCGCAGGCCAGCGCCGCCGTAGTAGGCCGCGTCGCAAGCATCATTATTGCTGTAATCCGCAGCGGTGGGACCGAGAGGAGCGAGTACGGTGGGATAGCTGACGCCCGGAACTCCGTCGCAGGCATAGGCTGCCTGAATCGACTGCGACCAGTTGCCGAAGTTATCCCAGTTATAGCCGAGCTTCTGAGTCCAGACCATGTTGACATCCTGGTAATCGACCTCGCGGCGGTCGGAGACATCGGCGAAGATGGAGAGCACGCCTCTCTCGCCCACGTAATGCACCAGCTTGCCATTGAGCTGCCAGTAGTTCTGGCCAACCTGGCCGTGGCCGCGCCACTTGTCGGTGAGGTTGTAAGAGCCGGTGAGATAGAACTTGGTGTGCCCCATCAAGCCGCTTTCGACGCGGGCAAAGGTGCGATAGGCATTCCAACTGCCCACCGTCTGATTGACGGTGATGCCGCGCTTGTCAGAGGGGTCGGCCGAGTAGAACTGGAGGGTTCCGCCGAGGTTGCTGGTTGACGCGGTTTCCAACGAACCCGTGCCCTGCGAGACGACAATGCGGCCGACATTTTCATCCGTGATGGCGCGGCTGATGTGCAGGCCATTCCAGTTGCCGTAAGACATATCTCCGAGCGGGATGTCGTCGAGGGTGAAGCCGAGCTGATTCTGATTGAAGCCGCGCAGCGAGATGCGCACGGCCCACTCGTAGGAGCCGTAGGGATCGGCGGCCTGGTAGTTGACGCTGGGCAGTTCCGCAATGCTCTTGATGGGACTGGTGCCGGGAGTTTCTTCGAGCAGCGCGGCGGATTGCATCTCCTGCTCGACGCGGAACTCGCCCGGAGCGGTGACGACGACGGTCTCGGTGCGATTGATGTTGTTCTGCATATCTGGTTCTTGTGGAGCTTCGAGCGCAGGTCCCTGGGCAGCGGCAACCGCTGCGCCAAAAAGGACGAGCAACGCTAGGGATGAGATTGGACCTCGAATCATGATTTTTACCTTTCTTGAAGTGCGCATCCGCGCTGTGCGTGCGGTATGCGAGTAGAAATATGCACCGAACCTTGAACGCGCTTCCCTGCTCTGATCCGGAAATGAAGCGGTGCCGGACGCCATGCGCAGCGGGGCAACAGAAGACGATGCTCCGGCGCACACAAACTTGAGAAGCTAGGTCTGATTCTGATGAAATTGGAAGAAAGGACTGTTAGAGACAGGTTAAGAATTGGCTAATCGGGCGAGGGGAATATTGATGAATATTATGGTGATTAGGGCGTTTTCCTATCCATATAGAGTACGGCGTGGACCGGGAGGTCCACGCAACAGCCGGCCGGGAGGCCAGCGCTACTGACCGGCTGTTGTGCATCTGCATTAGCGCGCGATATTCAACTTGGGTTCCTTGGCGGTGGGCAGGCTCACACCCAGGATGCTGGCGACGGTGGGCGCAATCTGGCGCATATCGATGATGCCGAGATCGCGTCCGTGCGCGACGCCTTCGCCTAGGACAAAGAACGAGGCGCGCATCTCCGGAAACGAGGGCAGATAACCGTGCGTGCCTTTGACCGGAGGCTGATCGGTGACCAGTGGGCCGGAGAAAGCACCAGCCATGGTGAATCCCGGCTGCAACGCAAGCAGAAACTCGGCGTTTGGGAAGCCGCCCGCCTGCTTGACCTCATCCTTGCTCAGGATTTTAGCGATTCCGTTGGCCGGGTCTGCGGCCAACTGCTGGAGCAGCACGCGCACTTGCTCACGCGTCTTGGCGTCCGACGGATCGTGCAAGATGATCGCCGCCAATCCGCCTGTGGCCCACGGCTCGGCCTTCCAGGATGTGACGGTGACGCTGCCATTCGCGGCGGTTTTGGCCTCAATCAGGCCAGCTTGCAGGAATGGAATGGCGATATTCAAGGCGTGATGGACGTTCACGAAACCGTGGTCGGAGACAATGACCACGACGGTTTTCGGATCATTTTTCTTGGCCGCGTCGATCAGTTGAGCAACCATTCCGTCGACGGCTTCCAGCGTCTTGTTGGCGTCCTCGCTGTAGACGCCGCTCATGTGCTCGGACTCGTCGAGCGCGCTGAGATGGACGGTCATGAATCCGGGCTTTTGATGTTCGAGAATATCGAGCGAGTAGCGGGTACGCACGCGGTCGCCTTCGACGGTGGTGTCATTGCCCATCATGTACGGGCCGAGGCGCTTTTGCAGGCTGAAGAGCAGGCCTTCGGGGCGGGAGATGGCGGCCATCAATTCAATGTCCTGGGGGTTGGCGTCCTCCGGATCGACGGAATCGTTGGAGGTGCGCCAGTATTCCGGAATCAGCGTATCGACGCTCACGGCATTGACGCTGACCGGCCAGCTAATACTGGCTGTGCGGATGCCCTTCTGATGCGCGGCGTCCCACAGCGTGGGCACGCGGATGTCGCCCGCGTACCAGAACCATGCGCCATCCATGGTGCGCTTGGGATCGAAGACTGTGTTGTTGACGATGCCGTGCTCGGCCGGCCAGACGCCGGTAATCAGCGTGGTGTGATCCGGATAGGTGACCGTGGGCAGCACCGCGACAACGCCGTCAGCATAAGCGCCTTCGGTGAGAAAGCGGCGCAGCGTGGGCACTTGCAGGCTATGCTCGGCGGCGTGCGTGACGGCTTCCGGCTTCAGGCCGTCGATGGAGATCATCAGCACCGGCGCGGCATGAAGCGGCGTCAACTGCGAGAGAAAAAGGAACGCGGCGATCAGCGCGGAGCGGAACGAGTTGCGGAAGATGTGAGCCATGCTTCCAGTAAACAACGCGGTACGGCTGCGAACGATGAATCGCCGATGAAAATCGGATGGTTCTCATGAACGAAATTGACGACAAAAGAGTTTGATAAAAACAAAATCAGCGCGTTATTGATCCGGCACGATTGTATTGCGAATTGCATTACGAAAAACAACCGCAGATCCTTCGACTCACCACCCCCAAACTGAAGTACGTTTGGGGCCCCGTTCGCTCAGGATGACAGTCAATAGGAATTGAAATCCGTTCGTGCCGGATCAATAGCTTCCGCTGCGCAGAAATCGCAAGTTAGCAAGTTGGCGGCGGTTCACCCTATTCTTAAGCAGTTCATCCTATCCTTGACTTGATGCGGCAAGTCAAGGATAGGATGATGCCCCCGATTGACGCTCTTATTGCGGAGTCGCCGACTTCTGCGCGGCGATCCAGGCGTCGATGCGGTCGCTCAGCACGTCGAGTGGCAAGGCGCCAGAGTCTAGCACCTGATCGTGGAAGGCGCGCAGGTCAAATTTGTCGCCAAGAGCAAGCTTCGCGCGGTCGCGCAATTCGAGGATTTTCAACTGGCCGACCTTGTACGCCAGCGCCTGACTGGGCCACGCAATGTAACGATCCACCTCGGTCTGGACGGTGGTCTCTTCAATCGCCGAGTGCTGGTGGAAGTAATCGACCATCTGCTGGCGGGTCCAGTGCTGGGAGTGGACGCCGGTATCGACGACGAGGCGAATCGCGCGCCAGATGTCGGCCTCCAGACGGCCGTAATCGGAGTAGGGGTCTTGGTAGAAACCAACGTCCTTGCCCAGCCGCTCCGAGTAAAGCCCCCAGCCTTCGACGTAGGCTGTGAACTCGGCGTGCTTGCGGAAGGTGGGCACGCCCTCTTGCTCCTGAGCAATGGCGAATTGCAGATGATGGCCGGGTAGGCCCTCGTGGTAGGCGATGGCCTCGATGGCGTAGAGGTTGCGGTCGGTGGCGTTGTAGGTGTTGACGTTGAGGCGACCGGGGCGGCTGCCGTCGGGAGTGCCCGGCTCGTAGTAGGCCGGGAACATGACCTTTTCCAAGTACTCCGGCACTTGAACAACTTCCAGAGGTGCCTTGGGCAGGCGGCCAAAGAGCTGCGGCAGGCGCGCCTTCATGGGGCCGACATAGCCGCGATAGGCATCCATCAGCGCAGCTGGCGAGGTGGCCTTCAGCTTGGGATTGTTCTTCAGGCTAGCGCGGAAGCTGGCCAGATCCGCAAAGCCTAGCTTCTGCGCGATGGCGAGCATCTCGGCCTCGTCGCGCTTGACCTCGTCCAGGCCAATTTGGTGAATCTGCGCGGCGGTCAGGTTGGTTGTGGTGTTGTGGCGGATGAGGAATTGATAGTACTTGGCACCGTCGGGCAGCGCGGCCACGCCCGGCTCGGTGCGTCCGGCGGGAATGTAGCTGACCTCCAGGAAGCGCGCAAAACGGAGGTAGGCGGGCAGCACCTCCTTGGCGATGACGCCGAGCGTTTCAGCCTTGATGCGCTCCTGCTCGGCGGGCTTGACGGTGGCCGGAAAGCTCTTCAGCGGCAACGCGAGGGGCGAGTCTTCCGGCTTTTGGTGAGCCAGCTCTTTGACCTGATCGAGCGCCTTTTCCAGCAGATACTTGGGCGGCACGCGACCGTCTTGGATGCCGATGGAGAGATTTGTCGTCACCTGCTCGAAGGCCTTGGGCATGGCGTGCAGGCGGGCGATCCAGTCGTCGTAATCCTTGACGGAGGCGAAGCTAAGTTCAGAGACGAGCTGCGGATAGGTGGTGTGAATGCCGTCCATCTGGTTCAAGGAAAGCTCCCAATCCTTGAACTGCGCGGCCTCGGCGTCGTCGGCGAACTGGCGCAGCAGCAGATCGCGGCTGGTCTTCTCCTGATCGGTGAAGCCGCTGGGGTCGATGGCCGCAAGCTGCATCAGGAAGTTCTGCTCACGGGCCAGCCAGGCGTTCTCGGCTTTGATGGAATAGTCGGTGATGCGGTCGTTGTAGCGCGTGTCGCCGAGCTGCGAGGCATTCTCCGGCGAGCGCTCCATATTAGCCTGCCAGTACTCCTCGAAGAGCGCGTTGAGAGCCTTGCGGCGATCTTCCAGCGGCGCGGGGGCGTTGGCTTGCGCGTGCAGCGTGGGCAGAAAAGCAAGCATCAGCAGGACGGGAGCGGCGAGTGCGGAAAGATGGAAGCGGATCAACGGAGCAGACCTCGGCGTGGAATCAAAGGGGTAAAAGCGCCCTCACTTTGAGTGTAGTGGATGGCGTCATGAGCGGCGTCTGCGTTCATCCAAGGTTGCTGCTTTTTCTGTACGTTCCTTTTTCTGCTTTTCCGCCGAATAGAAAAAAACTGTAACCAATCCAGCAAGAGGAGCCAGAATTGTTGCTAATCCGTATGCATCATTATGTCCGGTATAAATCAACACGCTTCCACATATGATCGTTACCATGGCTATAATAAAACCATACAGAGTACCTCGCTTTGAATTGGCAAGATTTCCGGCTACGATCTGACTTTCAAGGCTTTCTCTATGAGCGCTTTGTCTTTCTGCCATGCCCATGATGCGCTCCGCCCCATTGGTCACAACTTCATTGTAGCGAGCAAGAACATTGGGAGGCGGAAGAGGCCCAGAAAAGAACTCTGTCTGGATTTTTTGATGCAACAGCGAGGCTTCATGCTGATCGGGACGAGCAAGAGCCGCTTCCCCCTGCCGACCGGGAACGACCTGACGCTTATTGTAGCGCTTGCCACTCACAGTATCTTAGGAACCGCGTCAAAATAAACTGATTTATTTATTTTGACGTTGGCAGGAGTGTATAGTTCCACTCACCGTGAAAATCTGCACGTTTCAGATTCAGCGCTGCAAGTTGCTCGTCGCTGACTAGCGT
>Ga0255351_1000250_pt1 | contig 26104 bp, 24 predicted proteins | sample HBST25r2metaG_FD_186024 | JGI IMG/M metagenome (GOLD analysis project Ga0255351, IMG submission 186024) | Peat soil microbial communities from Stordalen Mire, Sweden - H.B.S.T-25.r2 | ecosystem: Environmental > Terrestrial > Soil > Wetlands > Peat | place: Sweden: Norrbotten County, Stordalen... | reverse complement strand
AAGCAACAGCAAAAACAACAGCAACAGCAACAGCAAAAACAAAAACGCCACTAAGGAAAAAACAAAAACAAATGCAAAAACAAAGACAAAAACCTTGACAATACCAGCCGTCTCATAGAAGCCGACCAGGAGGTCGGCGCTACATTCATGTAATTACCAAATCAAGCGCTCACGGTACTAGATACTCGTTTGAATTGTACAGAGTTTTTACTTTGGAGGGGATGCCGAACGTGACGGAGATTTCAGATACGGATCAACTGCGCGAGAATGCGCTTGAAGGCATTGAAACAACGGAACCCACGAAATCCAAGTGGTATCGCTGGCGCGCGGACGGCAAGGCGCTGCTGAGTTACCTGCTGGACAGCGAGGTGCATACCTTTGCCTTCAGCGTGGCGGCCAATGCGATTCTGTCGTTTATTCCATTCATTGTGCTGCTTTACACGCTGGCGTACACCGTCTTTCAACGCTCGGAGATGGTGATGAAAGTGATCAACGATATGGTCGCTTACTTTTTGCCGGCGAATCAGTATTTTATTGCCAACAATCTGGCGGGTGTGGCGGCTGCGTCTTCCCGACATGGCGTGCAGGTTTTTTCGCTGGTTATGATTCTGGTGGCTTGCACGGGAATCTTTTTGCCACTCGAAGTGGCGCTGAATCAGGCCTGGGGCGTGACCAAAAGCCGCAACTACCTTCACAATCAGGTGATCGCCTTCGGTTTGGCGATTCTAATGGTGGTTTTGGGCATGGCCAGTATTCTGTTGAATGCAGGAGCGCAAACAATTCTGTCTTTCATCTTCTTTGGCCACATAGACAACTTTGTTTTTAGAGGAATTAGTTACATTTGGTTGGCCGCAACGACCGGAGTGGCTTCGATCCTGTTCTTCTTTTCGATTTACTGGATTCTACCCAACCGCAAGGTTCCCTGGCGGCCCGTTCTGCGCACTTCGATTTACACTGGGATTATCTGGTTAGTATCGAAATATATTTTTGCTGCCGTGCTTCCATATATGCATCTGGATGATCTCTATGGACGGTTCTATGTTTCCGTCGGCCTGCTCTTTTGGGCCTATGTCTCCGGGCTGATTCTCTTTGCCGGAGCGCAGTTCAGCGTGGCGCGCATGGGGAATAGGGAGAAGGAGAGTCAGCAAAGTGCTAATGATTGATCTGGCACGATTGCATGGCGACATTGCCGCCGAAAAACAACCGCAGATTCTTCGACTCCGCTGTGCTCCGCTCCCTATGAACAAAATGGCAAAAATTAGAGCATTTTAGGAAATCGTATATTCCGAAAATGCATTGGGTTCCCACTCATTCCGCTGAAAAACGCGGAATGAATGGGGCACAGAAGTCTATAGCAAAAGCTAAAAAGCTCTAATAAACAAAATCAGCGAGTTAGCTTCCGCTGCGCGGAAATCGCGAGTTAGCGGGTTCATCGCAGGTGTAACAAGACGCCTAAGTCAAGCTGCTCTTAATGAACTGGATTTCGGTTGGGGTTCGTGGTATCCCACCCTTGGCACAAAAACAAGAACGTGCCAAGGATGGGGCACCCAATCTTTTGAGGTAAACCAGACTGAGGGTTCATTGCGGATGTAATGTGCCACCGCGAGTCAAATTGCTCAGGATGACAGAGCTTTGGTGTTCAGTTCTTTCATGCCAGATCAATAACGAAACATCTGTCAATTTACTTCGCAAAGACTTTCAGCCTGGTTGTCAGCCGTGCCGGCGATGATGTTGGGAATCTGGTCGGCGGCGGCGGGCTTGCCGAAGAGCCATCCCTGCGCCAGTTCGCAGCCTAGATCGGTCATGATGCCGGCTTGTTCCTCGGTCTCCACGCCCTGCGCCACGGTCGTCATTCCCATGCTCTTGGCCAGATTGATGAGAGCCGCGACAATCTTCCGTCCGTCTTGACTTTGGTGGACCGCATGGACAAAGCTGCGATCGATTTTGAGTTCGTCAAAGGGCAAGGCCATCAGGTGAAAGAGGCTGGAGTGGCCATTACCGAAGTTATCCAGGGAGAGACGGCAATTCATGGACTTCATCTCGCCAGCCACAGCCTGCGCGCTCGGCAGATCTTCTAGCAGCGCGCTCTGGGTCATCTCGACGGTCAGCCGGTCCAGCAGAAAGCCGCCCTTCTGCGCTGCCGAGGCAATCTGGCAAGGCAGTGTCTCGTCCATCAGCTGTAGCGGAGATAGATTGATGGAGAGGCGCAGCGAGCCGGAAAGCAACGGCGTGACGGCGAAGATCTTGGTGAGCAGCTTATGCGTCAACGTGTTGATGTAACCGCACTTCTGCACAATGGGGATGAAGGCGTCGGGCGAGAGAGCGCCCAGGCGCGCATGATTCCAGCGAGCCAAGGCTTCAAAGCCCGTTAACTGGCGGTTGTTCAATTCGACGTATGGCTGGAAGAACGGAAAGAACTCGTCTTCACCAAAGGCTCTGCGAATATCGTGCAAGTCAAGATACATGGCGTTACTTTACGGCAAAAGGGAACGTCGCGCTATGGACCGAAGTAATGTGCAAATATCGGCTTGTATCGCTTTGAAACATAGGTTGATATTGGGCAGATTCGGAGTTATTCACTCTGCATCACGAGTTTCAGATTCGAAGGCTGACAGGTGGGCGCGCACGAACCCGCCAATCTTTGATAGTTTGAAGGAATGAGTGAAGAAGTGCTGCAACCCGAATCCGATGCCCTTGACCTTGAATCCCTGGCCGCCGATGTGGTGGCGCTAGCCGTGAAAGCCGGTGCCTCGGACGCCGAAGCCGCCGTCCGCGAGGGCGATGAGTTCTCCGTAAATGTGCGCCTGGGGCAGGTGGAGACGCTGAAGGACTCCGGCTCGCGCGGGCTGGGGCTGCGCGTTTTTCTGGGCAAAAAGTCCGCCTCGGCTTCCACCAGCGACCTAACGCCAGAGGGAATTCGCCAATTGGTGGAGGGTGCCGTGGCGCTGGCCAAAGTCACCGAGGAAGACCCCTTCAGCGGTTTGGCGGAGGCGGGTGAATTCGGCTCGTATGGCGGCGATCTGCATCTTTATGGCGAGGACGTTTACTCGCTCGAAGGAGCCGAGCGCATCGAGTGGGCGCGGCGGGCGGAGGCGGCGGCGTTGGCGGCTGACCCGCGCATCACCAACTCCGACGGCGGCAGCTTTCAGGCAGCCACGGGGCGCAAGGTGCTGGCCAACTCGCGCGGTTTTCTGGGCAGCTACCGGTCAACCTACGCGGGCGTCTCGGCCTCGCCGATGGCCGAGGACGCGGACGGCAGCAAGCAGAGCGATTTCTGGTGGAGCGGCGCGCGGCGGGTTGCGGATCTGGAATCGCCGGAGTCGGTGGGCATTGAGGCGGCGCGGCGTGTCTTGCGGCGGCTGGGTGCGCGGCGGGTGGCCACGCAGCGGGTTCCCATCGTCTTTGCGCCGGAGGTGGCAGGCTCCCTGCTCGGCTCGCTCTTTGAGGCCGCTTCAGGTGACGCCATCTGGCGGCAGGCCTCGTTTCTCGCTGGTCGGTTGGGTGAGCAGATCGCCGCGCCCGCGCTGACCCTCATCGACGACAACCTCATGCTGCTGCCCAACGGCATGGGCGGCTTCGGCAGTTCGCCCTTTGACGGCGAAGGCCTGCCCTCGCTGCGCACTGTGATCGTCGAAAAGGGCGTGCTGCAAAGCTATCTGCTGAACACATATTCGGCGCGCAAACTGGGCATGAAGTCCACGCATAACGCCTCGCGGGGACTGGCCGGAGCGCCGGGGATCGGCTGCGGCAACCTCTATCTGGAGCCGGGCTTGCAGACGCCGGAGCAGATCATCGCCGAGATTCCGGCCGGCCTTTACGTCACCAGCCTGATGGGCTTCGGCGTCAACACCGTCACCGGCGACTACTCGCGCGGCGCAACCGGCCTGTGGATTGAAAACGGCACGCTCACCCACGCCGTCGAAGAGGTCACCATCGCCGGAAACCTGGCCGAAATGCTCAAGAACGTAACGGCCATCGGCAGCGATCTGGTCTTCCGTGGGGCGGTGGCCTCGCCCACGCTGCGCATTGACGGGATGACCATTGCGGGAGCGTGAGTCCGATGGCTATGCCAGCTGAACTCGAATCGCTCGTCTTCGACCCGGCTGACGCCAAGGCTGCTCTGGCGCAACTGCCCACGGCTTCGGCGGTCTTTGCGCTTTATGGCGCGGAGGCGCACGCCGAGCCGTACATTGGCCGCACGCCCAACCTGCGCGGGCGGCTGGAACGGCTCTTGCAGCCCTCGGAAAAGCATCCGCGCCGGTTGCAGTTGGCCGGTCTTGTCCGGCAGATTCGGTGGCGGCTCACCGGCTCGGAGTTTGAAGGGCTTCTTCTCCAGTTTGAACTCCTGCAAAACGAGTACGGCACGAAGTGCTTGGAGCGGATGCACCTTGGCGCGCCATCCTTTGTCCGCTTTCTGGGGGGCAACGCCTATCCGCGCATTACGGTGACCAACCGCCCTAGTCAACGCGAGGCAGCTTGGTCTTACGGGCCGTTCCCATCACGCGCGGCCGCCGAGCGCTTTGCCGACGAGGCGCTGAAGCTCTTCCTGTTGCGCCGCTGCACCGAGGAGCTTGCGCCCCGCCCCGATCACCCCGGCTGCGTCTATTCCGAGATGAAGATGTGCCTTGCGCCCTGCTACCAAGGCTGCACGGACGAGCGCTACGCCCAGGAGGCTGTGGCGGTCGAGCGCTTCCTGGCCACGCGCGGTGAGAGCTCTCTGGTCCAGCTCCGCACCGAGCGCGACACGGCCTCGGCGAATCTGGAGTTTGAGGCCGCCGCCGCCGTTCACGCCCAGGTCCAGCGCGTGGAGAGCGTCCGCTCACTGGCTGCTGAGCTGGTTCGCCCTCTGGCCGATCTGCGCGCCGTGATTTTGCAAGCCTCTGCTGTCCCCGGCGAAGTGGCCGTCTTTCTATACGAGAATGAACGGCTCAGCGGCCCGCAGGGATTTTCCACGCAAGGCATGAGAATCCAGAATGAAGCTTCCGGTTCCACGTCGCTCTTCGCGCATCCGATGGCGATTGAGGCGATTCCGGAAGAACAGGGACTAGGGACTAGGGACGAGGGACTAGGCTCCGGGGCTGATGTGCCGACGAAGCTAGCTCGCGGCCTGCTGGAAGCCCGCATGGAAGTCGCTTTAGCCGCGCTGGCCACGCCCGCCGCGATCAGCCCGACCCTCCGCCAGGGCCATCTGGCGCTGCTCAAGCGCTGGTACTACCGCCCCGAAGCCCGCCGCGCTGGAGAAATCTTCTTCCCCGACGCCGAAGGCCGCTGGCCGGTCAAAGCGCTGCTGCGCGGCGTGGGAAGGGTAGCGGCTGGCGGGTTCAAGAGTTCATCGCAGGAATGACCGCCGGTTGAGGTTTGTGGCAACCCACCCTAGCCGCAAAAAAAACGCGGCGAAGGTGGGGCCCCTGACAAAATTTCAGGACCAGGAAACGGCTGGTTGAGGTTCGTGGACTCCCACCCTTGAATCAAAGAACGATTCAAGGGTGGGAGTCCACTTTTTGGGGAACGTTAAGATTCTAAAAAGCTTTGGATGCGCCACCCGCCGTGGGCGCATTGCCCCCATGGAACTGGCCAAAGTGACGCGCCGAGGGGATGCTGATGAGCAGCGCGCCCAGGCCGAATGCAACGATGTGGGATGTCGCACGCGGGTCGAATGCGCCGACGTGCTCAATGAGCAGATACGCAACCGCCGCATTGAAGAATCCCCAGACAACGTTGACCGTTGAGGAGGAGAGTCCTTGGCCGGACGGTTTCGCAAAGGGGCTTTGAAATGGATGCCCCGTGATGCCGGAGACAAAGTGAGGGATGGCGTTTACCGCAAAAGCGCCTCCGAAAAAGTACGACACAAGCCAAAACCAATTCATGATGCAATGCTCCTTCTTTTGATTACAAAATGAAAATAGGTAAGAAGAAGACCGAAAGGGTTCAATCTTCAACCAGCCGCGTAAGCAGAGCGAGTGCTGCCTGAAGCTGCTCCTGCTCCAGCGCAGAGAGTTTCTGCGAGATGATCGCGGTAAGCCAATCCTGTCTTGTGGCCCTGTCCCCCTGAAGCCTCTTCAGGCATTTGGGCGTCAGAGAGATCAGAGTTTTCCGTCCGTCGTTCGGGTCTGGAGCGCCACGGACCAAGCCCGCCTTCTGCAGCGGCATCACCACGGCGCTCATGGACTGCGGACGCATCCCCTCCACTCTCGCCAGGCTTGAAACTGTGGTCGGACCGTCCTTCTCCAATCGAAGAACGACAGATATCTGTGACGACGTCAGGTTGTCGCGCCCCCCATGTTCGCGGTAACGCAGCTTGAGCTTGCGGAATACGGTACGCATCTCGGCAGCAAGTGCCGAAGCGGGGCTGGTTTGAATAGAAGACTTTCGATTGCTCACCAGATCAATATCTCATATATACAGGTAAACTGTAAAGGTTGACTGTGTATATCTTCAGTCGCTGCCTTGAAAGAACTCTCACGTGCATGGCCGGTCTGAGAGGTTCGTCCTGATCAACGCCGCTGAGAGCAGAAATCCTTGCTTGACACAAATCGCCATTCCATCCCGCATATTACGAAGTCCCGTATACGAAATGCGGCGCTCATTGTGACCATTCTGCACAATTCAGAACGGGAATCCACCAGAGCGGGAAAAATCAGGGGCGCAAAGCTCCAATGATCGCAAAAATCCTGCGAGATAAGAACTCTCTCACACTTACACTGATTTCATGCATCGCTCCCTTCAACTGGTTCCCAAACGGCAAAACCAGAACGCTGCGCCACCCTTGGACCTGAACGGTCTCTGCGCCAACGCCCTGCGCTTTCATCAGCAGGGGCAACTGGCTGAGGCGGAGCGGCTTTACCGGCAGGTGCTCGACCTGGACCCGCATCACGCCGACAGCCTGCATCTGCTGGGCGTGCTGGCGCATCAGGTGGGGCGCGACGATGTGGCCGTTGAACTGATCAGCAAGGCGATTGCGCGCGACAAGCGGCCGGCGGCCTTCCACAGCAATCTGGGCACGGCTCTGCAAGCGCTGGGGCGGCTGGAGGAGGCGCGAGCCTGCTACGAGCGGGCGCTGGTCATCAAGCCGGATATGGCTGAGGCGCAGATGAATCTGGGCGCTGTTTTTGAGGCGCAGGGCAAGCATCAGGAAGCGGAGGCGAGCTTTCGGCGGGCGCTGAAGTTGCGTCCCAACATGGCCGAGGCGCACGTCAATCTAGGTAACATACTGCAAGTGCAGGGCAAGCTGGAGGAGGCTGAGGCCAGCCTTGCGCGGGCGGTGGCGCTCAAGCCGGATTTTGCCGAGGCCTGCTTCAATCACGCCAACACGCTTCAGGCTTTGGGCCGTCTGGAGGAGGCTGTGGCCAGCTATCAGCGAGCGGTGGAGCTCAGGCCGGAAGCCGCCGCGTATCATGGCAACCTGGGCAACACGCTGCTGGCGCTGGGCCGGTTCGAGGAGGCCGAGGCCTGTTACCGGCAGGCGCTGGCCCTGCGGCCTGACTATGCTGAGGCCAGCTACAATCTGGGCAATCTGCGCAATGCTGAGAACAAGTTGGAAGAGGCGGCGGAGTGCTACCGGCGGGCAATCGAACTGAAGCCGCTGTTGCCTGAGGCGCACTATAACCTGGGCAACACGCTGCACACGCTGGACCGGCTGGAGGAATCTGCCGCCAGCTTTGGGCGGGCGCTGGCGCTTCGGCCTGATTACGCCGAGGCGCACTACAACCTGGGCTGCGTCTATGAGGATCAAGGCCGCTTGCCGGAGGCGCTGGCGTCGATGACCCGCGCCCTCGAGATCAAGCCGGAGTATCCCCAGGCGCGCTTCGGCCATGCGCTGGTTCAACTGCGCTGCGGCGACTTTGCCGTCGGCTGGCGCAACTATGAGCACCGCTGGCAGTCGCCCGACCACGACACGCCGAGGCGCGTCTACGCGCAACCGCTTTGGACGGGCGAAAAGCTGGAGGCAGGCAGGTTGCTGCTCTGGGGCGAGCAGGGCATCGGCGACGAGATTCAGTTTGCGGGGCTGTTTCCGGACGCTATCCGCACCGGTTGCCGCATCACGCTGGACTGCGATCCTCGGCTCCAGGCGCTCTTCGCGCGCTCTTTTCCGGAGATCGAGGTGGTTGGCGGCAGCAAACCTGCCGAAGCGCCTGCCGATGTTTTCGCTGCTCAACTGCCCATCGGTAGTTTGCCGGGAGTTTTCCGGAGGAGCGAAACCGCCTTTGCTGCTACGGCCTCGCCTTACCTGAAGGCCGATCCAGCGGAGCGGGAGATATTCCGCTCAAGCTACGCGGATGGTCGGCTGCTCACTGGGCTGGCTTGGCAGACTAAGAATCTGAAGACAGGCCGCAAGCGCTCCATCGATCTGAAAGACTTTGCCCCGCTCTTTGCGCTCCCCGGCTTTCGCTGGATCAGCCTGCAATACGGAGATTTTGACTCTCTGGAACAGCAGGCGGAGGTGGCCGATGCGCCGCTCGTGATCGACCGCGGCGTCGATCAGTTTGCCAATATCGACCAATTCGCGGCGCAGGTGGCGGCTCTGGATCTGATCATAACTATCGACAATTCAACTGCGCACATCGCAAGCGGTCTGGGCCTTCCGGTCTGGCTGCTGCTGCCCTTTGCCGCCGATTGGCGCTGGATGGAGAAGCGGGAGAACACGCCCTGGTATCCGACGCTGCGCATCTTTCGGCAGCCCAAGCTCGGCGATTGGCAATCTGTCCTCGCGGAAGTAGAGTGCGCGCTCAAAAGTGCTGCTGCGCGCCTTTCTGGATTCACGAAATGTTGACCCGCATCTGTGGATAACGAGAACGGACTCGCAGTTGAGCGATTTCGCTGGTCAACCCTGCCGACTGTTCGTCTATCCTTACGATGATGATTGAAAAATAAAGACTTATGCCGTCTACCAGAAGCGGATATATTTTGGCAAGGGGGACACGCTAACTTTCTTGATGAAATACATAGAAGTAATCCACATAATTTCCCACAGAAGAGGCCGCGAAACCAGCAGATTTTCCGCGACTCTTCAATAGGAGCCCAGACGACAAAAGCCCTGCATCGCAGGGCTTTTGTCGATCCAATATCTCGCCGTTTCTATTTCGCGGCTGGTTTGGGGGCTGGCGCGGATGCTGGTTGCGCAGGTGGAGCGGGCACGCCCGACTTCACGTTGTAGGCGTCGATGACCGCCTTGGTGATATTGGTGGACGGGTTGGCAAAAAGTACCGGATTCTGCTCCTGAGAAACGTCCAGAACAAGCGTGTAGCCCTGCTGCTGCGCATAGTTGATCAGAAGATCACCGACTTTGGATGCGAGGCCGTTGAAGGATTCCTGGCTCTCTGTCTTGAAGTCGTTCTCCCCGTCCTCCGCATCCCGCTGCAACTGCTTTTTCTTGTCTTCCAGGGTCCGGACGCGGCTGGCGCGCTGTTCGTCGCTGAGCTTGTCGCCCTGCACCTGCAATTGCTTGGTCAGTTCGCCGATCTCATTGTTCAGCGCCTGCAAGTGTTCGCGCTTGGGTCCGAACTTCTTTTGCAGGTCGGCAAAGTTGCGCTGGCCTTCGTTGGTTTGGAGCACGGCCAGTTGAAATTGGATGACGGCAATCTTGGCGGGACTCACCTCAGCGGCGGGAGCAGGCGTGGTTTGGGCGGCGGCATTCAGGGTAAGTCCGGAAGCCAGTGTAACGATCAGTGCAAGCGATCTCTTCATGTACATCAAAAACTCCTCAAGAATTCCGGTGGAATTGATTGGTTTCCGCGCTGGCTCTCAAAAAGATCAATCCACTTCCAGGAACTCTGCGCGTATGGCCGTGCCCGGTGCGATCACGGGCGGGTTTATGAACTCCAAAGCCCCGCAGAGCGGGGCCTTGGAGTTCAATTGAAAGGTTCCAGCATTAATGAGCGGCGGGCTTGGGAGCAGCCGGTCTGGATGCTGCCGGTGCAGTACCTGCCGCCGGAGTCGGAGGCGCGGGCACGCCCGACTTCACGTTGTAGGCGTCAATGACGGCCTTTGTGATGTTGGTGGACTCGGCCGCATACAGCACAGGATTCTGCTGCTGAGCTACGTCCAGCACGATCGTGTAGCCCTGCTTGGTGGCGTAGTCGTTCAGAACGTCATAGACCTTGGAGGCCAGGCTGTTGTACATCTCCTGCATCTCGCCGTTCATGTCGTTCTGCGCGTCTTCCAGCTCACGCTTCGCCTGCTTGGTCTTGTCGTCAATAATCTTGGCTTTGCTGGCCTTTTCGGCGTCGCTCAGCTTGTCGGCCTGGGTCTGCAACTGCTTGGTGAGGACTTCAATCTCCTCGCCGGCAGCCTTGAGTCGGACTTCCTTGGGCGCATACTTCTTTTGCAGGTCGGCAAAGTTGCGCTGGCCTTCATTGGTTTGGGCCACGGCCACCTGAAAGGCAATGACGGCGATCTTGGCAGGACCGGCAGGCGCCGCAGCGGCGGGAGCAGGCAGAGTTTGAGCGGCTGCGCTCAGGGCAAAGCCCGAGACCAGCGTAGCGATAAGTGCGAACGAACGCTTCATGGGTGTTTAAAGCTCCTTCGGAATTCCTGTCAGTCTCTCTACGCCGGAACGCAGAGATAAAATCTGTGTCTCCTGAGACACCACACGCCCCGACGCTGTTCTCTGCGCTGGTTCAAACGCAGACAGGAAGGATGCGGACGAGGGCGTCAGCAGGAACTAGATGGATTATAGGAGTCCAAGGTTGGAGCGTCAAACATGCTGGGGGGCGATCAGCCGCACACTGGGAAAATAGGCGGCGTAACGCCGCGTGTCTCTGGTCAGAAGCGGGCATCCGAGCACGGAGGCATGAGCCCCGATGAAGAAGTCGGGCAGGACATTGCCTTTCGTTCCACCCTGGCGACGATAGCGCGCAAAGGCTTTGCCGGCAAGAAAAGCGGCCCTTCGGGGGATATTTTCGACGATTACTCCCAGTTCTTCCAGTTTCTCGTCCAGCGTGGTCGAAGTGGCGAATGACACAGAAATCTCCGCGTAAATGATCGGGTTGATCACCAAATCATTCAGAGCGCTGAGATTACGCACCTGCTCCGCTGACCATTCACCCCAGACAGGATCGGGATCCCATATGTCTAGGATTACATTGGCGTCAAGCAGGATCATCAGAGTATCCGCGAATCAACTCCATATATTCGTCGGTAGTGCAGCCCATTTTGATCTCGGACGCGCCAAGCGCGCGATCAACACGGTCCGGCCGTCGTTCTGGGATGGGTCCGCTGGGGCGCAGAACCAGATTCATATCCTCGTTCACGTCAAAGGTCAGCTTGCATCCCGGCTTCAGGCTCAGAGAGTCTTGGATATGCTTGGGGATCGCAACTTGCCATTTGGTGGTGAGTGTGGTTTCCATGGCCTATGACCTCCCGATATTTCCGTTTCTCCAAGTGTAATACCAATCAAAAAAAGACGCATCTTCTATAAAAAAGCGAAGGGCCATCCGCCGGACGGCCCTTCGCTTTTCAATTGTCCTGATCCGCAGTCTAGAAGGGATTCAGCTTGTTCAGCCCCTTTTTCTTTTTCTTCCGGCTGGAAGATTCATCGCTCAGATCGGCCTTTCTCTTTCGGGCATCGGCGGGATTGGCCGCTGACGTGGGAGTTGTGCCGGGCTTGACGTCGTTGACTTGCTCTGGAGCCTCCGCCGCTTTTTCCACGGCAGGCAGAGTGGTGTTGGCCGGTCCGACAGACTTGACCACGGCATCGGCAGCAGGCGCGGAGTTGGGCGCGCTGACGACCTGTACACCCAAGCTAGTGCCCCCTGTGGGCGGTCCGAGCTGCAAAGGCGCCTGATTGGGCTGATCGCTGCGGGGCGGCTCGTTGGGGCCGGTGGGTTTAACCTCCCCTGCTGGCGCAGCCGGACGACCTTCATTTACCGCCGCATTGAAGTAGGCGACATTCTGCTTGGTAATATCTGCGGCCAGGGTGCGTTTGGGATCATCGAGGCTGGGTTCACCCACATGCACCGCCTGAATCACAGATGGACCAGGCTTGATGATATCCAGCGTCTTGTGCGTAAAATGCACTGGCTGACGGCTCTGCTCTTCCGCTTCGCTCTCGGCAAGAGCGGCCTCGGTCGGCTCTGGAACGGTCCGGTTCATCGCCACCAGCCGGTCGCGGGCATCTTCCACATGAGGAGCCATCGGATAGCGGGTAATGACCTTGGTGTAAGCTTCCGCGGCCCGATCCTGGTAAATGGCCCGCATCCGCTCCTTGATCGCGCTGGGAAGACTGGACGCAATCTGAACCATGTGGGCTTGCCCGGCATACGCGTCGCCGATGCCCAGCAAAGCCTGATCGCTCTTGGAGTAAAGCGGATAGGTATCGACCACCGTCTCCAGGCGCGCAATCGAGGCGGCGAAGTTCTCCCGGCTCCCGTAATAGAGGCCGATCTCGGCCTCGCGCTCGGCCAGAACCTCTTGCACGTCGCGCAGCTTCTGCTTGGCGCGCGGCACCAGCGGCGAATCCGGGAACATATTGATCATCCCCCGGTACTCGCGCTCGGCATTCTGCGCATTCGTATAGTCGCGGTCTGGCTTGGCCATCTGCTCGTAATAGATGTCGCCCACCTTCATCTGCGCCTCGGCCGCCTCTGGGGCATCCGGGAAGAAGGTGATGAAATCCTTGTACTCGGCCTCGGCCTGGGTCAGCGCCGCTGTGCCGCCCTCCTTGAACCAGGTGTCGCCCACGGCCAGCTTGGCGCGCATCCGGTACTCGGAGTCGGGGTAGGTATTGAGCATCGTCTGCAAATCCAGGCGCGCCACGTCGTACCGCCCCTTCTTCATGGCGATCATCGCCTTGTCGAAGAGTTCCTTGTCCGGCTGCTTGGATTTCACGCCGGACAGCGGGTTGACGCTCAAGTCCTCGTTTTTCTTGTGCTTGGGCTGCTTTTCCCTAGCCTGAGCCGCAACTCCACCCAGCATCAGGGCCACCACAGTGACCGCGGCAATCTTCAACGTCAACCGGTTCATAACCCCTCATTGCGGCCTCAGCCCGTCGACAGGCTGAATGCCTACTTCCGAATCTACTCGAATCCCGTTTGTGGCTATTCGCCTGCGGCCAATTGCGCCGCCGCCAGCAGCGCTCGCGCATCCCGCTCTGGTTGTCCAGCGCCAAAAACCGCATTGCCGGCCACCAGCAGCTCCGCTCCTGCTTGGACGATACATTCCACCGTATCGTGAGCCACGCCGCCGTCCACTTCGATTCTAAATGCCAGCCCCAACTCCTGGCGCATCTGGGCCAACCGCCGAATCTTGTCGAGCGAAAACTCAATGAACTTCTGCCCGCCGAAGCCGGGATTCACGCTCATCACCAGCACATGATGCACCATGGGCAGAATCTCCGTGAGCAGCTCGACGCGGGTCGCCGGATTCACCACCACCCCCGGCTTCATCCCATGCTGCGCAATCAGCTCCAGCGAACGGTGCAGATGCCGACAGGCCTCGTAGTGCACGCTCACCCAGTCGGCCCCGGCCTCGGCAAAGGCGGGAATGAACTCGTCCGGATTCTCAATCATCAGATGGCAATCGAGCGGCAGCTTGGTCACCCGGCGCAGGCTCTTCACCACGGGCGGCCCAATCGTAATGTTGGGCACAAAATGCCCGTCCATCACGTCCACGTGGATCACCGTGGCGCCGCCCCGCTCCGCAGCGGCCACCTGGTCAGCCAAATGGGCAAAATCAGCCGATAATATGGAAGGCAAAAGTTCAATCATAGTCGAAGGCAAAAGTTCAATCAGATTATGACCAGCAGCAGTTCACCCCTGCTCCTTGATTGCATCTGCTTGCACTGCAAGTGTATCAGCGCGGAGGTGCGCTGGTCTGCTGAGTAGCATTCTGCCGGGTCTTCATTGCAAGCTGGGTGCCCCATCCATCGCGTTCTTCGCGATGGGTGGGAGTCCACGAACCTCAACCAGCCACTGTGTAACAGGGCATGGCATAAGCCGTACCGAATGCAGCATAAAATGTAAGATGAGACCGGAAGATGGCAAAAACCTACAAGAGCGAAGCACTTGCGGCACTGCATGAAAGCATGTCTGATCTGCACCAGGTCAGCGCGATTGATAGCAAGATCATGCGCGAGTTTGACCGCGCCTGTCTCACCCTGGTCATGGAACTCTCTCCCGCCGCAATTCGCCACGTCCGCGCCGCGATGCAGCTCCAGAACGCGCTTGGCGGAGATGCCACATCTCAAAGGCGAGATGCGGTGCGTTCGACTGGATTTAATATGTTAAATTGTCGTTTATAAACTAAAACTATGCCAGTTATGCCAACTGTTCCAACTGTGGCGCGAATATGCAGTGGTCAGTGTGATGATGGCTCCAGACCGGAAATAATCCAGAGTCTTGGGAGCCAATCCGATGGATCATTCATCACTTGAAGTATTCAAAATCTTGATGCAGTCCGTGATTGGTTCCGTGATTTGCACGTGGCTTCTTGACATACTGAAAAGGCCATCAAAGCCCAAGAAGCGACAAACGAGGAATAGAAACTTGCGAGAACGTTCCAGCTCTCGATTCTGAGACCTGGGAGACGATCAATCTCAACTAGCCGCTTTGCGTCAGGGCAGAACTTGCGTCCTGCCCTGACACTCCAATTACATAGATAGGTTAGAAGGAAACCTGAACAGCGATGGGGACGTCGGGGTAATTGCGGTCATACAGATAGTACCCGTCGCCGGTGTTGTCCAGATATACATCGTCGGTCTGATACCAGTTCGGCCCCCAGCTCTCTGGCCACGGATCGACAATTGTCACCCAGTAGCCGTCGTATTGGAAGCGTGGCTGCCCGCCGACGAAGACCAGCGGAAGGCCGTAGATGCGGAAGAAGTGCTCCCGGCCGAAATAAAGCCTGAAACGGTTGTCGGGAATGCGGAAGCCGTTATAGCCACCGCGCTGGCCCCAGGATCTATGCTCATCTCTCCACGAACCGGCGCGAGACTGCCCAAAGCCATCATGCACCTGCCGGTCGTGCTGCGGAACGCCGCTGAAGTGCACGCCGCCGTTGGTGGGGCCGTTGAACTGCACGCCGCCGTGGAATGCGCCGCCATAGGTCTGCTGTCTGCCTGGATAGGGAGCTGGTCTGGTGCCCGGCTGCGGACGTCCTTGTGGGCTGGGCCGTCCCTGCTGCGGTCCTTGTTGACCTTGCGGTGCCTGCCTTGGCTGGTCTTGCCTGTCCCGATGATGGTCGTCCTGGGCGACGGCAAGCGCTGCCGTACCAAAGAGCAGCGAAAGAATGGTGGTGCTGACTACGCCAATTTGTTTCATTTGGGGAGCTTCCTTTCGTGTTTGTGCAGTGCTTTTGAACTCTATTACGTCGAGTGCTTTCGACAAGTGCAGAATACACCGGGTTCCCGATGGAGTGCCACTGACAGGTGCTCGGAGGCCACGAACCCAAACCAGTGTTTTTCTGACCATCGCTCCACGTCACACGTGCAACTGAACCCGCTCATGCACTTGACGAACAAGATAGTTAAATGGAGTGTATCAGTAACAAAAACAGCGAGTTAGCTTCCGCTACGCGGAAATCGCGAGTTAGCAAGTTCGCGGCGAGATTGGCGATGAACGACAAGAATCCTGCACAACTCGGACAAGGGGAAGCTTATTCGACCTCGATCTGGACCTTGTCGTCGGGGAGCAGGACTTGGAGATTCTGGTCGCCGGGTGAGCGCACCTGGCCGTTGGGCAGCGGATGCAGCTTGAAGAGCACCAGAAGATTGCGGTCGGTATCGTCCAGGGCGTCGAAAGTTGCAACCTGTTCGAGCGAATAGTGCTGGTGAAGATCGGAGAGGGTTCCGGGGTCGAGGTCGTTCCAGGCGGCGTACCAGCCGGGCCGGTAGCGGGCGATTTTCACATCCAGATCTTCAGTGCCGAAGTCGTCGCAGAGGCTGGGCAGTTGCGTAAGGAGCGTAAGCTGATCGCCGCTGATGGAAAGCAGGAGCCGGTTGCCGTTGGGGTGGGCGTCTATATAGTGGGTAAGCTGGCGCGCCGCATCGATATAGGTGTACTCCGGGTGAGCGGCGTAGTTCAGGGTCTGGAGTCCGTTGAAGGCGGCGGCGAGGGCAATGAGCGCAAGCAGTGCCGGAGCCAGACGGCGGGAGCAGAAAGTGCAGCTCTCCTCAAAGAGCGCGGCTGTTCCCAGCGCCACCAGAAAGAAGCAGAAAAAGGCCGCGACGGCGAAGTAGCGCGGCTGGGGATGGTTCTGCAAGGTCATGAAACCGATGTTGCCGGCGATAGCCAGAATAAAAGCGCCGAACTCCGGCGTGGCGGCCAGGCGGCCCAAAACCGATTCGCGACCGCGGAAGAAGTTCCGTACGCAGAAGAGAGCGGCCAAGACAGCCATGATACCGGCCAGCGGTATGAGGATGTGATCGATCCACAATCCGCCGTGAAAGGACCACCAAAAGCTGAGCAGCGGCCAGTAAAAGACCTTTGGCTTGTCGTAGTGATTGATGAAAAAGAAGTACTTGAAGTCGGCCAGGAGTCCAAAGCGAATCACCAGCGCCATCCAAAGGCCGAAGGCGGCGGCAAAGGTTACGGCGGCGGCCAAAGTACATCGGATGGCGAGCTTCTTGTTGCGCCAGAGGGGCAGGATCATGGCCCAGCCTATCGCCGGAAGCAGAAAGACGGCGGTGGTTTTGGTGAGCAGCATTAGCGTGAAGAGCAGGCCGATAAGCACAGAAGCGGCTAGCGGTCGGCGCAGGCGGTCGAGGCGCAGAGCCAGATTCAAGGCGGCCAACAGAAAGGCTATCTGCACCGGTTCCAGAATGGCCAGGCGGCTGAAGCAGTAAAGAAAGGGGCTGGTGACAATCAGCGTCAGGGCGAGCAGGGCCACCCAGCGCGGTCCGCGCAGGCGCAGCAGCAGGTAACTCAGCAGCAGATTGACGAAGAAAAAGGCGATGGACAATCCGCGGGCGGCTTGGATGGAAACGCCGGTGACAAAGAAGAGCAGCCATTGCAGAAAGGGCAGAACCGGAACGACCGGCGCGGGATTGAAGTCGCCCGAGACGTACCAGTGGCCGTAAAGATGTGCGCGGATGGCTGCGTTGCCGTACCAGCCCTCGTCGGTGTACTTAGCCCAGTCCGATGTCCAGGGCGTGTGGTTGGGGAAGTCGGCGCTCAGGTGGAGAGCGTGCAGCAGAGCGAAAGCGGCGATGAAGAGCAGCCAGAGGGCGTAGAGCCAACGCTTTTGCGAAAGGGTCAAAATCGGTTTCCCTGCAAGAGATGCACACCTCGGCGAGACGACCCGGAATAGCTTACCCTTTCGCCGACAAAGACGGGCGGACGGGGACAGAAAACGCCTCGGAGGAGATGTTTTGAGTATAGCGCGCTGGCTTTGGCGCTTCAATTATCTCCGCTGTTCAACGGGTTGAGGCTCTAGAGCAGCCCGCCGCGGCCCACTAGGCGACGCGAGAGCAGCCAGCAGAGCAGCGTCAGACCCAGTGCCAGCGCCACCCAACCAGCTTGCTCGAAGGAAGCCGCGGAGACAGAAGGCAACTGCACTGGAAGCGAAATGAGTGGATCCAAGACGGGCGTGCTTTGGCGGATGAGATCGTATCCGACCCAGCCAAAGATGCCTGCGATGGCCAGAATTCCCGGCAGAGTCCGCTTCCACGGAAACGGGATGGGCGCGGGCGCGACGGCTTCTTCCTGCACGCGCTCCATCACCGAGGCCAGAAAGCCGGAAGAGGGGATCAGTTCGTCTTCGGCGGACATGATGTGGTCGATCTTGTCGTCAAGCTCGGTGCGCTCTGCTTCGTTGCGGATGGTCTTCGATCTGTTCATCTTCAGGCCTCCTTTCCTGTCGCCAACGCGGAAACTTCGATTCGGATGGGCTGCTCATCGAGCTGCGGAAAGCGCTGTCGCAGCAAGGCCCGCGCTCTGGATAGCCGCGCCTTCATGGTTCCTTCCGGCAGGCCCATCGTGGCGGCGGCGGCATTCAAGTCCATCTCATGAAAATAGTAAAGCAGAACCGGTTCGCGGTAGCGCATGGGCAGGGCCAGCACAGCTCTTCGGAGCGTTTCGTTCCGTCGTTGCTCTTCCAGTTCATTTTGCTGCGAGGCAGGGCTGGCGGGTTCGGGCGCGGCTTCCAGCGGTAGCGTCTCGGTGGGAAAGCGTTTCAGTTCGGAGCGATAGACGTTGGCGGCCAGGGCAAAGAGCCAGGTGGAGAAACTGCCCTCTCGCCGCCAATGGGCCAGCCCACGCCAGGCGCGCAAGAAGGCCTCCTGCGCCATCTCTTCGGCGCGGCCACGATCGCGGCAGTAGCGCCACGCCAGATTCACCATTGGAGCCTGCCAGCGGCGGACGATCCCCTCGAAGGCGCACAGGTCGCCAGCCAGCACTCGAGCTACGTCAGCCTGGTCCAGTTCTTGCGCGGCGCTGGGGTGGAATGCGGTCAATGAAAGCCTCTTCAAGCTGTGGGACTGCGCTTTCGCCGGGCGGGTTGCATTTTCTTGCGAAAAGAAAAATCCCAAGAAAATGCAACCGCAATCCCCGGCCTTCTGTCCTACCGTTTGCAAGCGAAAAATCTCAACAACGGAAACAGGAGGATTGTATGACATCTCTGGCATTGTTGCTCTTCGACCCGGAATTCATCGGCGGCCCTGGTATGTGGATCTTTCTTTCCATCGGCGCGTTCTCGCTCTTTGGTATCTTTCTTCCCACCGTAACCTGGATCGACAAGCAGCACAAAGAGCGCTCGGCCTTCTATAAGGCCGAAACCATCCGGCGCATCGCCGAGGCCAGCGGCGAAGGGGTCAAGGCCGCCATGGACCTGCTCCAGCAGCAGAGTCGCCTGGAACAACAAAGGAAACGGGAGGGAATGAAGATCGGTGGCTTGATCTGCATCGGAGTTGGTGCGGCGACGTGCCTGCTGTTCTGGTCCCAGCACGATCAGGGATTTCTGATTGGCCTGACTCCGGCCTTCGTCGGCGCGGCTTTGCTGATTTACGTTTACCTTCTGGCGGCTCCGCTGGAATAACCGCATTTGTGACCTAGCGGCGCAAAGAAATCACGGCAGGCGTGAATCCTGAGTCTTGTGGGTGCATCCAAAGAATAGTTGTTAGAACGACTATCTCCCGGCTCGAAGGATCGGGCCGGGATTCGAGGATGCCTCATGACCCACGAACGCCAGCCTGCAATATTTCTTCCCCATGGTGGTGGGCCCTGCTTCTTCATGGATTGGAGTTGGGGTCCGGTCGATACCTGGAACGCAACACAGCGCTTTTTGGAGGGGCTTGCTGGCACGCTGCCCGTTCCTCCCAAAGCAATCGTGGTCATCAGCGGCCACTGGGAGGAGCCAGCCTTCACGGCCAGCGCCGTCCAGCAGCCCGCGCTGATCTTCGACTACACCGGTTTCCCCGCGCACACCTACAAGCTCACTTGGCCCGCGCTCGGTTCGCCAGAGCTGGCCGAGCGCGTAGCCGGATTGCTGGAGCAGGCTGGCTTGCCCAATGCGGTGAGCAAAACCAGGGGCTTCGACCATGGCGTCTTTGTGCCGCTGAAGGTTGCCTTTCCTGAAGCGAAGATTCCGGTGGTTTCGCTGTCTTTGGCGGCGTCACTCGATCCGGCGCTGCATCTGGCCGCAGGGCGGGCGCTGGCTCCTTTGCGCGACGAGGGTGTGCTGATCGTCGGCAGCGGGATGAGCTTCCATAATCTGCGCGCGTACCTGCGGCCTGAGACCATGGAGCGCGCGCGGGCCTTTGACGAATGGCTGACGAGCGCTGCGGAGTCGAGTGCAGCCGAGCGCGATCCGCTGTTGATGGATTGGCGCAAGGCACCCTTCGCCACTTTCTCGCATCCGCGCGAGGAGCATCTGATTCCGCTGATGGTGTCCGCGGGGGCGGGCGGAGACGCGCCGGGCAAGCGCATCTTCACGGATGAGCCGATGGGCGCGGCGATCAGTGCCTACCGCTTCGATTGAGAGCTGCGACGCGCTTCAGGCAAGCCCATGCAGTAAAAGGCCGAGCGCCGCTCCGCCGAGAATCAGCCAGGTGGCGTTGATCTTGAAACGAAGCAGCAGCGCGGCGCTGATCAGGCCCAGCACCCAAGTCCAGCCGTCCACCAGCGTAACGCGCCCCAGCGTCAACGCCACTGCCGCCATCAGAGCCACGGCGGCGGCGTTGACGCCATCTAGAAAAGCACCGGCCAGAGCGGAACTGCGGATGCGCCCAGCCAGAGAACCCACCAAACCAGCCATTAAAAACGAGGGCAGAAAGATGGCGATGGTGGCGATGACCGCTCCCGTCCAGCCGCGCAGCAGGTAGCCGATGAAGGTGGCCGTGGCAAAGACCGGACCCGGCGTGAGCTGGCCAGCGGTGATGGCGTCCAGCAACTGCTGCTCGGTGATCCAGTGGAGGCGGTCGACCAGATCGGCCTGGAGAAAGGCCAGCAGCACATAGCCGGAACCGAAGACGACGACTCCTAGCTTGAGAAAGACCAAAAAGATCGAGCCAGCCCCGGCGGAAGCGAGGCCGGTTAAAACAGTGGCCAGAAAAGAGTGTGGACTCCTATCCATTCCGCAAAAAGCGCGGAATGGATGGGGCACCCAAATGGCAGGGAGGATAGGACGGGAGCGCCGCCAAGCCGCCAGCCACGCAACTCCACCGGCAGCGAGCAGCACAGCGATGGGCGGAAGGCCTGCCAGCGCTGCCGCAAAGCACAGCACCCCGGCCAAAGCCAGCGGCCAGCGGCGAAAGGCGGTCCGGCCCAGCTTCCAAATTGCCTGGACAATAACGGCTACCATCACCGGCTTGGCACCATAGAGAAGCCCTTGCGTCTGCCAAAAGCCTCCGAAGCGCAGATAAGCCCAGGCCAGGGCCAATGTCGCCAGCGAGGCGGGCAGGATGAAGCATATGCCTGCGATCACCAGGCCCGGCCAGCCGGCGCGGTTGTAGCCCAGCGCCGTTGCTACCTGTGTGGAGCCAGGGCCGGGCAGCAGGTTGCAGGCACCGACCAGATCAAGAAATTGGGCGCGGCTCATCCATTTCCGCCGCTCGACGGCCTCGCGCTCCATCAAAACGATGTGCGCGGCGGGGCCACCAAAGGCCGTAAGGCCCAGGCGCAGAAAAAGCTGGAAGAGTTCGCTCAAAGAAGATTTGGCGCGGTACGGCACGGCTTCACCCGCGTTGATACCACTGTTTTTGGCGGACGATATGAATGCCGGAGTCGATGAGGACGACGATCAGGCCGAAGATCATGCAGAAGTCGGTGCGTGCCTGGTGCAGGAAGTTCAACCAGCCGTAGCTTGGCAGGTTTTCCAGCGCGAATGGGCCGAGAGGCCTGCCGAGCAGGATGGGAACCTTGGTAGTGACTAGGGCGGTGAGGATGACGATCAGCAAGGCCAGAGCAGCGTCTCCCGCGTAAAAATTCAGCAGGATGAGCGCACCGCCGGCGATCTCGATGCCGCCCGTCAGCGCGGCCAACTGGTGCGGGAAGGGAAAGCCGATGGCCGCAAAGCGACCCGCGCCCAAAGCCTCGGGGCGGACAAATTTGAGAACGCCTTCCAACAGGAAGACCAGACCCACCATCACCCGGATCAGGATCATGGGCAGAGATTGTCGCACCGGTTCCTCCCCCTCGGCTGGCTCGGCTCCATCTCTAACGATATGCAATTGCAAGCCGGTTAACCAGAAGCATACCGCAAGGGGCATGGAGTTGGGAAAGTCGATGAAAAAAATCTGCAAGAACCAGGGAAAGCAGGCTTATGCCGGGGAAGAGGGCGGCTGCGCAAGGCCTGTCGGACTGTCGAGCAGGCTTTCAATTTTGGCGGAGAGGGATGCGGGGCCGGTCGCCGGCGCATAGCGGCCAACCACGTTCCCTTGGCGGTCCACCAGAAATTTGGTGAAGTTCCACTTGATCGCTCTTGAGCCGAGGAGGCCGCGTTTGGCATTTTTCAAGAAGCGGTAAAGGGGATGGGCCTGGGGACCGTTGACCTCGATTTTGGCAAAGAGAGGAAAGCTGACGCCAAAATTCTTTTCGCAAAATGCGCCGATTTCTGCCTCCGAGCCGGATTCCTGCGCGCCGAACTGGTTGCAGGGGAAGCCCAAAACGGCGAATCCGCGTTCTTTATAGGTGCGGTAGAGCTGCTCCAGGGCTGCATACTGTGGGGTAAAGCCGCATTGACTGGCGGTATTGACGATCAGCAGCACCTGGCCATGAAACTGGTCCAAACTGATCCGGCTGCCGTCCAGCGACGGGGCGGAAAACTCATAAACCGTCTGCGCAGAGTTCTTCATCGGGAAAAGCTCCTATTTTGGTTGGATGCCCAGATGGCTCGTCCCGCGTCTAAATATCATGTTGTGCTCACCGGCGGAAGGAAATTGCCACTTAACCCGCTGGAGTCCGTTAGACTGTGGAAGGGTTCCTAATCGAATCCAGCCCGAGTCCGAAGGCATCAAGCGCGGCAGGGATTTAGGGAAAGATGCGATTTTTCGAGTCGACTCACAGCCCGGCTGTTTGGGTGGGGTAGGCGCGTTCCAATATAATCAATCTTTCCATGCAACAGGATCAGATTTTAAGCAGTGAGGGTGCCGATATTCTTCCCGTGAAGCCGCACTATGGACCGCACCAGTTTTTTTGCTCGCCGCATGGCTCCAGCCCGGTGAAGAGACAGCGCACCTGTATCGACCGTTTGACGCGGACCACGAACCGTCTGGCGCGCATAGCGCTCTGGGCCGTGCTGGCGCTGACGGCCGGCTCCGCCCTGGCCCAGCAGTCGCAGACCATCGATTCGATCCGGGTGATCGGCAATCGGCGCATCCCCAAAGAGACCATCCTGGCCCGCCTGTTTACGCATCCTGGCGACACCTACGACCCGATCTCGGTCGAGCGCGATTTCAATTCGCTGTGGAATACTGCGTATTTTGACAATCTGCGCATCGAACGCGAGGACACGGAAAAGGGCATCATCCTGGACGTGATTGTCGTCGAGAAGCCCACTATCCGCGAGATCAACTACAAAGGCAACAACTCCGTTTCGACGTCGGATATTCTGGACCGCTTCAAAAAGGAGAAGGTTGGCCTGTCGGTGGAGAGCCAGTATAACCCGGCCAAGATCAAGCGGGCGGAGACAGTTCTGAAGACTATTCTCTCCGAGCATGGCCACCAGTTCGCCACCATCAAGACCGAGGTCAAGACGATTCCTCCGGCCTCGGTGCAGGTGAACTTCAACATCAAGGAAGGCCCCACGGTCAAGGTGGGTCAGATCCGGTTTACCGGCAATGAGCACATCAGTTCGCTGATTCTGCGCCGCTCGATGAAGAACCTGAAGCCCATCGGCATTCCCTATTCGCTGATCTTCGAGAATCTGATTGCACAGACCTTCGATGCCTCCAAGCTGGAGGAAGACAGTGAGCGGGTGCGTTTTACCTATCGCGACCGGGGCTACTACAACGCGGCCATCGAAGAACCCAAGACGCAGATTCGCGACGAGGGCGGCCTGAATTGGTTTACCTTCCGGCCCAACAAGGGCAAACGGATCGACATTCTGCTCCCCATAGAAGAGGGTGAGCGCTACCGGTTGGGCACCATCACCTTCACCGGCAACAAGGCAGTCAAGAATGAGAAGGCGCTGCGCGCTACCTTTGCGGTCAAGGACGGCGACTGGTTCAATGCCACGCTGGTCGGCAAAGGCCTGGAGAATCTGAAGAAGGCTTACGGACAGATGGGCTACATCAACTTTGGCGCGATTCCCAAGCCGACTTATGATGAAGAGAAGAAGACCGTCTCGATGGTGATTGACATCGATGAAGGCAAGCCGTTTTACGTTTCGCGCATCGAGTTCCAGGGCAACACGATTACCCGCGACAAAGTCATTCGCCGCGAACTGATGCTGGAGGAAGGTCAGGTTTACAACTCGCAGCTCTGGGAGTACAGCCTGCTGCGCCTGAACCAGCTCGAATACTTTGACCCACTGAAGGTGGATCAGGATTCCGAGGCCCATCAGGACGCCGAGGCCGGCACGGTGGATCTGTTGCTGAAGGTAAAAGAGAAGGGCAAGAACTCGATTGCCCTGAACGGCGGCATGAGCGGCCAGTCGGGAGCCTTTCTGGGCTTGAATTACCAGACCAACAACTTCCTCGGATTGGGCGAGACGCTCAGCTTGCAGGGCAACCTGGGCAGCATCAGCCGCCAGTTCACCTTTGGCTTTACACAGCCATACGTGCATAACCACCCGCTCAATGTGGGCTTCCAGATCTACAACAGCAAGCAGGACTTCAATGCCGCCAAGAGCTTTCAGGCGCAGAGCGGCGCATCCGCCAACCTAACCCAGGCGCAACAATCCTTGGTGCAGAACTACAATCAGGGATCGTATGGCATGACCTTCTCGCTGCAATATCCGCTAAAGCGCCACGCCTTCCAGCGGGTCGGCTTCACGTATTCGTGGAGCGAATCGACGATTACCGCCTTCAGCACCGCCTCGCAGACCTTCTTCCAGACCATAGCCTTCCGGTCGGGCGTGCAGGGATCCAATGCGCTGGCCGGCATCATCAACAGCATGGCCTCGTTCTCGTACACCTACAACACCATCAATAACCCGATGCGCCCGCGTACCGGCAAAGAGTACTCGGCGGTGTTGCAGACGGCTGGCATCTGGGGCAACGTACGCTATATCGAGCCGATGGTGGCCTACAAGCAGTTCCGCCCCATGCACTATCTGATGCCCTCGGCAACTGGACGCAATGTGCTGGGCATCCGCGCGCAGTTGAGCTACATTCAGGGCATTGGCAGCTCTGTGGCCCCGCCCAACAACCGCTTCTACGACGGCGGCGAGGCGGAATTGCGCGGCTTCGATATTCGTTCCGCCACGCCCTACGGCTACGTTCCCACCCGCGTCAATGTGACATTGACCAATCCGGATGGCAGTTGCGTACCGCGCGACTCGACGCAGCCGCAGTTGAACCAGTGCATCCAGGTGCCGCTGCCTATCTACGGAGTCGCCTCAATCGGCGGCGATACGAATCTACTGGCCAACGCCGAGTACCGCATTCCCATCGTCGGGCCGGTCACCTTCGCCTTCTTTGACGACTTTGGCATCGACACGGCCCTCAACAAGAACCAACTCAAGCAAAGTCCAGAGGGATTCCTCTCGCTGACGGCCCCGCTCTACGGCTGCCCGAATATCATCACTTCTCCCGCCGATGGAACCAAGATATGCGTGGGCGGCATCCAAGGCTCACAGGTCGGCTTCCTGCGCAACATTCACCCCATCTCCGGAACCAACTTTGTGCCCCGTATGTCCACCGGCGCGGAGCTTTCGGTCATCATGCCGGTCATCAACGCGCCCTTCCGCGTTTTCTATGCCTACAATCCGCTGCGGCTTTATGAGCAGCCTTATTGCAACCTGGGATTAGGCAGCAACAAGGACAGTTGCTCCGGCGAGCTGATTACGCGCAGTATGTTCCCGAGCGGCGCGGGCTACAGCGGCGCGGGCGACTATACCTACAAAGAAGTGAGCGCTTCGTACGGCGCACGGAATGTCTATCGTGAGCCGCGCAAGACCTTCCGCTTTACGGTCTCCACGACCTTCTAAGGGAAGGTTTAGCAGCATTTTTTGAGGGGCAGGAGCTTTGGCTTCTGCCCCTCAAATTGTTTCCAGCCTTCGTGCCAGGTCTCTGACCGCGTGAAAATGGTCCATTTGGAAATGTAGCGCTGGCCTCCCGGCTGGCTGTAATGTGGGCCTCTTAGCCCACGTCTGCTCATTCGATAGAACATCTTTACCCGGTCACGGACCTAGTACCTTGACCGTTTGAATTGTTACTTTCCCAGGTCTCAAAATCGAGACCTGGGGCACCCAATGTTCGTGGTTATGATTACCAAATCAAGCGGTTACTATATCCTGATTACTCAGGAAGTTATCTCTTCCGCACCACGAACCATAGCGGATCGGCTCGTGAATGGATAACTCGTTGATAATCTTCTCCAGATGCTTGAAATGGCCCGGCTGCCGAAGCAACCGAGCCATTTTGGGAGAGTTACAACTAAATTTATGGAGTTCAGGGTTAGCGGTGTCCACCACCGCCATGGCCGCCGCCACCCATGTGACCACCGCCGCCGAAGCCACCGCCTGCATGGCCGCCGCCACTGAAACCGCCAGAACGACCGCCCCCGAAGCTTCC
>Ga0255351_1000249_pt1 | contig 26250 bp, 26 predicted proteins | sample HBST25r2metaG_FD_186024 | JGI IMG/M metagenome (GOLD analysis project Ga0255351, IMG submission 186024) | Peat soil microbial communities from Stordalen Mire, Sweden - H.B.S.T-25.r2 | ecosystem: Environmental > Terrestrial > Soil > Wetlands > Peat | place: Sweden: Norrbotten County, Stordalen... | reverse complement strand
AGCACATAATTTCATCTGACCACTGACCACTGACCACTGACCACTGACCACTGACCACTGACCACTGACCACTGACCACTGACCACTGACCGTCACCCCTCCCGCCGCCGTCGCTGATGGGTGCTGGGAATATTCATATCCTCGCGATACTTGGCCACGGTGCGCCGGGTCAACTGAATACCCTGCGACTGAAGCATGGCGGCCAGCACGTCGTCGGTGAGCGGATGGCGCGGGTTTTCCTCTTCGATCAGCTTTTTGACCTTGCGCTTCAACACCAAAAGCGGCGTGTCGGCACCCTCCGGCCCGTTCGAGCCTTCGGAGAAGAAGAAGCGCAGCTCGATGACTCCCTGCGGCGTGTGCGCATATTTATTGGCCACGGCGCGGCTCACCGTCGAGGGATGAACGCCAATCTCCTCGGCCACCTCTTTGATCATCATCGGCCGCAGCGCCTCGATGCCCTGATCGAGAAAATCCTGCTGGCGGCGCACAATCACTTCGCAAGTCCTCAGGATCGTGCTCTTCCTCTGGGCGATGTTGCGCATCAGTTGCATCGCGGAGCGGAAGCGCTCCTTCACGTAATCCTTGACTTCTTTGTCCGTACCTTCGGCGGTGAGCATCTGCCGGTAGCGGCGGCTGAGCCGCAGGCTGGGCAGATCCTCTTCGTTCATCGAGACTACCCATTCGCCGCCCCGCTTGATAAAGACCACATCTGGCTCAATCAGCCGCGATTGCTCCCGGTTGTACTGGCGACCGGGCCGGGGATCGAGAGTGCGAATGAAGTTCACTCCGGCGTGTGCCTCGGCGGCGGTAATCTGCACCGCGCGCGCCAGATCTTTCACGTCCCGCTTCTGCAGCAAGTGCAAGTGCTGATCCGCGATCAGCGCCGCCACTTCCATGCTGCGCCGCCGATCTTCCAGTTGGGCTTCGGCCTCGGCGCGGAAGCTGCGATGAACATCCTCATCCAAATCAGCCGTTTGTTTGGAAAATAGCTGGGCAAACTCTTGCTGTTGAGCGGCAATCTGAAGCAGCAGGCACTCGCGCAGGTCGCGCGCCCCCACCCCGATCGGATCAAGCTGCTGCACGATCTCGACAGCGCGCCGCAGAAGCTCATGCACCGCCCCGTTTTTTACCTCTTCCTGGGCTTCCGAGAAGGCCGCAGCCAGCTCCTCTTCGCTGCCGGAGACGTAGCCATCCTCGTCCAGATTGCCAATGATGAACTCCACCGCCTGGTGCAGGCTGTGATCCAGGCTCAGAGCTCCCAACTGCCACGCCAAGTGATCGGCCAGAGTTGTAGGCTGGGAGAGAAAGTTCTCAAACGAGGGCTTTTCGTTCTCTTCGTACTCCGGCTGTGTGCGATAGCCGGGGTCCAGGTAATCCTGGAAGTAGGAGCCGAAGTCAATCTCGTTGAAGGGGTCTTTGAGTGGGGCCGCGGGCTCCTCCGGGACGCTGTGCTCATCAATCCGGACTTCATCCAGCCCGCGCTCCAGCCTCTCCTGGCGGCCGGCCACCTCATCCAGCATCGGAACCGTCTCGTCAATCTCTTCCAGGACGGGATTTTCCACCATCTCGGCATCGATCATCTCCTTCAGCTCAAGCTTGTTGAGCGCCAGCACGCTCACCATCTGCATCAGTCCCGGAGTCAGGATCTGACGCTGTGAAACCTTCAGGCTCAATTTGGGTTGCAGCAGCGGCATAAGATGGACCCGTTCCCGATTCGACTCACCGTTAGTGTACTTTGGCGAGATAAATGCTTTAGAAGATTCTGACCTTTGCCGCGTCATTGGTTCCGGAATGGGCGGCTCTTCTTCCGGAAATCTCTCACCTATTTGTTTTGCACAGCTTTCAGCGCTGCGGGGATTGACGAAAACGCCAAACCCTCCTTCTCGTTTTGCCTCGTATGCTTCAACTCATAGTAAATCCCTCGCCCAGGTAGACCCTGCGCACCTCCACATCGTTGCCCAGTTCGTGCGGCGTGCCGGTGCGGAAGATCCTCCCTTCCGCGATGATATAAGCCCGGTCGGTTACGCTCAAAGTCTCTCTCACATTGTGGTCCGTGATCAGAACCCCGATCCCGTCGGCCTTCAAATCAAAGATGATCTTTTGTAATTCCAGCACGGCAATCGGATCGATTCCGCTGAACGGCTCATCCAGCAGAATGAACTTTGGCTGGATGCACAGCGAGCGCGCAATCTCCACCCTCCGCCGTTCACCGCCGGAGAGCGCATAGCCCCGCGTCGTCCGGATGTGCTCCAGATTCAACTGGTGAATCAGTCGCTCGGCCCGCACCTTCCGCTCTCGGCTGCCCAGCGGCTGTGCCTCCAGCACGGCCAGGATATTCTCTTCGACCGTCAGTTTGCGGAAGACGGAAGGCTCTTGAGGCAGGTAGCTGATGCCGAAGTTCCGCGCCCTCAAGTACATAGGAAGCTGCGTAATGTCGGTTTCGTCCACCAGCACCCGGCCGCTCTCCGGCTGCACTAGTCCCACGATCATGTAAAAGCTGGTCGTCTTGCCGGCGCCGTTCGGACCCAGTAGGCCCACCACCTCGCCGCGCGAGATCTTCAGGTCCACCCCGCGGACCACCTGCCGCCCTTTATACGTCTTGCCGATCCCCTCGGCGATCAATGTATTCATTCCGTCGTTCGTCCCGTCACCCCATGAAAGACAAATCTATCATCCCCGGCATAAAGACGGATGAAGGGGCAATTAAGCCGCGTGGATTCAATCTGTTCGCCGCAAGACGACGCAATCCAACACTCTGTCATCCTGAGCGTTTTGACTCGCTATGGCGAGTGAAGGCGGGCATAAACTGCCGCCAACTTGCCAACTCGCGATTTCCGCGCAGCGGAAGCTAACTCGCTGATTTTGTTTATCAAACTCTTCTATTGCCAATTCTATTCATGAGAAGCGACCGAAGCGAAGGGAGTCGAAAAACCTGCGCTTTGAACAGTGAAATAGGTGGTAAACCAGAAATCTCACCACGTCCTGTTCTTCCTGTCTGGATTGCCTCAAGCCGTCAGCTTGTTCATCAGGTCGATGCGCACATCTCCCTCCGGAAAATGAGCGCGAATCTCCAGCACCCCGCCCATCGCCTCAATGTAGCTGCGCAGCGTGCTCAGGTACATGTCGGTGCGCTGCTCCAGCCGGGAAATATTCCCCTGATCCATCTCCAGCAACTCGGCCAAACGGGTTTGCGTCATCTCGCGTGCGTTGCGCAGCTGCATGAGCGGCATTTCCTCGATCATCTTCTTAGCGCGGGCGCGGGAGGCGGTCACCCGCTCCGGCCCCATTTTGGCTTCCAACTCAGACCACTTGTGAGCCATATTGTTACCTCCTACTGTTTTTCGATTTCATTCAAGTGATGGGTATAAATGATGTCGGCCAGCGGCACGAACTCTTCATACCAGCGGTTGTTTCCTGTCTTGTCTCCGCCTATAAGCAGAACGCCGACTCGGCGCGGGTCGAAGGCGTAAAGTACTCGATACGGACGGCCCTGATGCTGGATTCGAAGCTCCCGCATATTGGAATACTCAGAGCCGCGAATCGTGTCGGCCTGCGGACGGGTGAGGGCAGGTCCTGATTCTTGCAACACGTAAACGCTATCAGCAATGCTGTTCTGCTCTTCGGCGGTCAGGCCATCCCACCACCCGCTGAACTCGTCCGTGAATTCGATTTGCCACGTCATGCTTTCACTATGTCACTATTTACATATATCGTCAAGAGCATAGTTGAACCACTCGCGCCAATTCCCAAGCGATTGGGTGAGTAGTCGCGAAAGAAGATTTACTTCTTCGGAAGGTGTGCGGCAAGAGTCGTACGCAGTTCGTTCAACTGTTCTGCATTCAGGCAAGTCTTTGGAAATATGTAAAAGATGCCTGATTGAGTTTTAAGAACAATGACTCTTTTGGATTCACGCCAATCTGAGCAGATAGTCCAAGCACGGCTTGAGGCTGAGCCTGTCGAAGATTCTTCAGACACCCCCTCTGGTCCAAGCCGCACGATATTTTTCCCCTGTTGACTCGAATCCTTACGATAACGTCTACGCTCTCGATATGGTAAATAAACCCACCAGAGTCCAATGATGCCTAATACTACCAAGCCATCGGAAACAAGGTATGGACTCTTAGGTTCCATAATCAGTCTGAGTGCGAAGAAATAGAGGGACTGTGCCATCAAGAAATACATCACAACGGAGATCGCGGTCATACTAACAGATTTACGCGCCAGTCGATACCCTGAGACATAATCCTGCTCGGAAATTGTTGTTGTAAATTCCATCTCGCCATCCTTTCGCGATTCTTACAGCGAATCAATCCTAACTCACCGCGGCGCAGTAGTCTCCGTGGTCGTCTTCCGTCCGCCGCTGGATTCAATACTGATGCTGTCATCGCGGCCCCGGAAGATCAGCGCCTCGCCAGTCACCGTTCCTCGCGCCGGATCGGTCATCTTCGGCGGCGTGGAAGCGGTTCCGGTCAGGACATACTCGCCGGTAGCTCCGGTGTAGACCAACTGCTCGCCTGTGCCGCGCCGCCCTTCGCTGGTCAGCACCACATGGCCCCGCGCCGTCAAACGGTCCACCTGCGCCTGCCCTGGCGTAGCCGCTTTGCCCGCTGGTAGCAGAAGCACCTCCACATCATTCGAGGTCGAAGTGGCTGTTCCCGTCTCAGCCACCACATTGCCCAGAACGCCTGCGCGCATCACCGCCTTGCGCTCCACGTCGGAGTACCGCAGCTCACCCCCGCGCACGCGGATCACCGAAGGCTGAGTACTCTTACCACCATCCTTGCCCGAAGCAACCCCGCCCGCGCTCACCAGCACCGTCTTAACCGGCTCCGCAGCGTTCGTCGTCAGCGCGGTCAGCGTGTGCCGCGTGCGGTCCAGCACAATCACCGGAGCGGTCACCGAGTTGGCCTGCTGCCAGAGCCGTGCCTGCCCACGGAAGGTTGCCTCATTCGTCGCCCGATGCAACTGCGCCTCAGCCGCAACCACGTGCGCCGGACCCTGTCCGCCCAGAGCCACGCTCCCTGGTTGCCCACTCTTTGTCTCCGGTTTCGTGTCTGGCTTGGTATCCAGCCAGCTCGCCTTCACGTTGCCGTGCGCAAAGGCGTCGCCCGAGGCGCGCGATACATCCACCTTGTCGGCGGTCAGTTGCATGGCTCCGTCCTCGATGCGCGGCGACAGCGTCAGATGCAACCACTCGCCTTGGCCCTGGTAGTCGGCGCGCCCAGCCGTAGCCCGCAGCGTAGACGGCGTTGCTGTGCCCGGCTTGGTCGCAGGCGTCTGCGTCAGCGCCACGTGCCCCTCGACGGAAGCAGACTGAAGCTGTGCCTCACCGCCCTGCGTGTGCTTTGTGCCCGTCTCCGTCAACGCAGCAAACTTGGCTTCCAGCCGGTCGCCGCGGGTCGTCTGCCGCGCTCCCGTTGCCGAGGTCTCCTCAATGCTTGCGTGCCCCACCCCAGTCATCGTTGTCAGTACTGAACCCGGCCCAAACTCGCCCGTCAGATCGTCCGCTGAAAGCCGCGAAGGCGCAACCGCTCCCCCGCCAAGCTGGCTCTCGCTGGTCATCAAGACGCCGCCCGTTCCATGCACCGACTTCGGCTCAATCTGGGCATGGCCAGATTCGCGAAACTCCACATCCGCAACCGGCGAACGCCAGTGGCGGCTCATACGCAGAGGTTGCCCAGCCTGCGAACCCTGCTCCTCGCTCTCCATCGCCACGCCGGTCTCCAGATGCGCGCGGCGCAGTTGACCCCGCTCCGTAAACTCCAGTTCCGCCGTGGGCGCGGTCCCATGCAACTGCCGTCGTCGGCCCGCTGTCTCACTCGTCGAGTCCATCGTCACGCCGCCTGCAAGATGTCCGTGGCGCGGCTGATTCCGCTCATTGAAATCCATCTGCCCGGTGGGCGCGGAGAGATGCGAACCAGTTGCGGTCGTCAGCGTGAACCCACTCGCCGCGTCCAGCCGTACCGCCGATCCATCTTCGCGGAAGAGAATCTTCGCATCGCCCGCCGTCACGTTACCGCCCTGATACGCTGCCGTTGCCGCACGCAGTCGGCAGAGCTGGCTGGCGCGCTCGAACTCCGCGTGCTGCGCATGAATCTGTATCGTCTCCCCGCCGCGCTGCGTGGTCAACTCCACCGCCCGGTCCAGCACTAGCAGCCCTTGGCCGGAGTCGTATGTTGCGCCCATCGAGCTGCCCGCTCCCTGCACCATGGAAAAGTCCACATGCTGGCTGGTCGTAGCTGTTCCGCTCTTCTGGTCGAAGGTCAACCCGCTGGTCTTGACGTGAATCTCGCCCCGCGCCGCCGTCTCTGCCAGCGTAGACACCGGAGCGCCCTTGCGCTTGTCGTTCAGCACATGCCCCGTTGCCGCCTTGGGAGCAATTGCTGGAGCCTCGCCCGGACGCATCAGCGTAATCTCCACCGACCCAGCCGCCCTAGCCGTTCCCGCCTTCTGGTCGTACTCGAACTCGGCTCCCTCGATGCGGTCCACGCGGTTGCCGTCCGCGCCGTACAGTTCAATCTGCACGTCGTGCAGCAGCGCATTGCCTTTCTTCAACTGCACCACCTTGGAGGCGTGAATCTTGAAGAGTGTGTGCCCGCCATGCGCCTGCGTGTAAGTGACGCCGTTGGCCTCCTGCTGGATTTCTATACCCAGCTTCTGGGGAATATCGCTGTGATTGAAGGGATTCTTCCACCGGCCAAGGGCCAGAAAGACAACCAGCGCCGTCACCAGCAGCCCACTCGCCACCAGCACCAGCGTCCGCATTCTTTCAATCGTCACTCGCACGGTCAGTTACTCACCTTATGAACTCTTTGAACAAGCCGTTGTATTGAAATCTCTGCACAACCTCTTGCCTTGAACTCTTTGAACAATCTGTCTAATTGAAGGGTACGGGCTTCAGCCCGTACATTGAAATCAGCAAAAAATCAATTGGGCTTTAGCCCCTGAGGCAAGGACGGATCAGTAGAGAGGCTCCTGAGCCGAGCCGCCAGCCTTGTAGCCAAGTTCTCCCCCAACTCACTCCACAGCAGGCGCGCCGTGGCTCCCGAAGCCTTCTCAATCGCCGCGGTCAACTCGACCAACTGCCGTACATTCTCTTCCACGTGCCGTGCGGCAACCGAATCCAGCTCCAAATCTTCTTCCAGAAACGGCGCATCCGAGCCAAACTCCACGCGAATATGCCCGTCGGCCTCGTAGGCTCCCTCATCAAAGAGCGGCCCAAAGCCCGTTACTCGCACCATCTGCGGCGTCCGCGCCCAGCGCGACCCCTGTGGTGGGGCCAACTCTTCCAACTCCCACAAGCTCCAGCCAATCTGAAACTCGTAGGCATAATCTTCGTGCAGCAGCTCCAGCGCCTCTTCCGCAGCCAAACGCGGCTCCGCGCCCAGTTCGATGGCGCCCTCGCTAACAGCGCCAGCTCGCCGCCCATAGATCTGTTGAAAGACCGGCGACTCGTTCCAGTTGATCGGCCACACCGTCGCCGAGTAAACGCGCGCCTCGCCGCCATGCGCGGCAAACACGCTCAGTACCGCCGTCAGCTTGTCAGCCAGCGCGGCAAGGCGCAGATTCGGGAACCATAGACTCAAATAAAGCGTGTCGGACATCTCTGACTATTGTAGACGGGCGTTCATCAGAAGGAGATGCGACGCAATATTGCGCCGTAGCAGCAGTGGTTTTTAGTCCTGCCATCCCGTACACTGGCCGAGGAAGCTCCTTATGTCTGAATCCACTATCTCCGTCCGAATCGTCTTGACCACTACGGCCAATCCTGACGAAGCCGTCCGGTTGGGCCGCACGCTGGTCGAGGAGCGGCTCGCCGCCTGCGCTACGCTGATTCCTGCCGTTCAGTCCATCTACCGCTGGCAGGGCGAGGTCGAATCCGCCTCGGAAACGCTGCTGCTCCTCAAGACCGGAGCCGAACAACTGGCCGCGCTGGAGGCCCGTCTGCACCAGTTGCACAGCTATCAGACGCCGGAGTTTCTGGTGCTTCCGGTCGAAGCCGCCAGCCAGCCTTACCTCGACTGGCTGCAAGCTAGTTTGCGGCTGCCATGAATTCGCTGCGAGATTCGCCGTCCGTCTGGTATTCTGACGCTGGTTTGTCCTGATGCGCTGGCTTCTCCTGGTTCTTCTCATCTCGCTGGTCGGACTGCTTTTTGCGGCCGTGGGCTTGGCGCGCTACATCTGGCGGCAGAGCACCAAAAGCCGTGTAAAGACTTTGCCGAGCGCTGCTGAGGCGTCAGGCCATTCCGAGGGAACTGATGTAAAATCAGAGCGTTAAGACTTCAAATCAGTTCCCCAGTATTCACTTTTTTGATTTTCTGTTGATCACTGATCATTGCTTGAAAGGACCCTCTTCCCCTATGAGTCAAACAACTCCTGCTGTTGCCATCCCGACCGAGACCATCGAAATCTCCATCGCCCACAGTCCCGACTCCGATGACGCCTTCATGTTCTATGGCCTCGCGACCAACAAGGTCCGCGTCCCCGGCTACAAGTTCACGCACACGCTCTGCGACATTGAGACGCTGAACAAGAGGGCGCAGGATGAGGCATTCTTCGACATCACCGCCATCAGCTTTCACGCCTATCCCTATCTGCAAGAGAACTATACGCTGATGGGCTGCGGCGGCAGCGTGGGCGAGGGCTACGGCCCCATGATCGTCTCCAAAAACGCCATGACACCGGCCGATCTGAGCCGCGTCCGCATCGCCGTCCCGGGTGAACTGACCACGGCCTACCTGGCGCTGAAGATCTTCAATCCGGAGATCAAGACCGAGGTCGTGCCCTTCGACAAGATCATCCCGGCGATCCTGGCTGGCGAGTTCGAAGCCGGCCTGATCATCCACGAAGGCCAACTCACCTACGGAACCAGCGGACTCCACAAGGTTCTGGACCTGGGCGTTTGGTGGCGCGAGACCACCGGCCTGGTTCTACCCTTGGGCGGCAACGCCATCCGCCGCTCGCTGGGAGCGCCAACGCACAAGATACTCTCCAAGGCCCTGCGCGACAGCATTCAGCACGCCCTGGATCACCGCGAACAGGCCCTCGAGTACGCCATGCAGTTCGCCCGCGACCTAGACACCCGCCTCGCCAGCCGCTTCGTCAGTATGTACGTCAACGAGCGCACCATGGACTACGGCGCGGACGGTCGCGATGCGATCCGCAAGCTCCTTGACCTGGGCCACCAGCGCGGCATCATTCCCATCGTCCCGCAGGTGGATTTTGTGGATTAGCGCATTTTATCGGATCACAATATGGGTGCCCCAGGTCCCGCTTTGGGACCTGGGTTTTTCGAGACCAAACCGCATACACTATCTCCATGCAGATACCTATACGCCGCGCCCTCGCCCTCAGCCACGTAGCCTTTGAAGACCTCGGCTCCCTAGAAGCTCCACTTCGTGAGCGGGGCTTTGAGATCGAGAGCGTCCTTGCAGCCAAGGCGCATTTCCCCTTGCCGCAGGCCGAATCTTGCGATCTTCTCATCGTTCTCGGCGGGCCGATCGGCGTCTACGATCAGCAGGATTATCCTTTTCTCACGGATGAGATCGCCCTCATCGCCCAGCGCCTCGCCGCCCGCAAGCCGATTCTTGGCGTCTGCCTGGGCGCGCAGATGATGGCCGCAGCCCTCGGCGCACGCGTCTATCCCGGCCAGAATGGCGCGGAGATTGGCTGGTTCCCCTTGCAAGCCGCGCCGGGGTCCGATACGCCCGCGTGGTTTAAGCCGCTACTTGCTGACGGCCTCTCCGTCTTTCACTGGCACGGAGACACCTTCGATCTGCCCCCCGGAGCGCGTCATCTGGCAAAATCGGAACACTACGCAAATCAGGCGTTTACGATGCAAGACTTCGCGTTAGCCTTGCAGTTTCATCCTGAAGTCTTCGCCGAAGGGCTGGAAAGCTGGTACGTGGGCCACGCCTGCGAACTGCACCAGAAGGGTATCGAAATCTCCGCCCTGCGCAGTGCCGCGCTGAATCACGCGCCCGCCCTCCAGCAAGCCGCTGGGCGCTTCTGGAGGCTCTGGCTGGACTCGGTTCTGTAGCGTTTGGATTTAGAACAGTCAGAGCATTACACCCTGAACTGATCTTCGGTACTCAATCCTTCGCTCGAACGTCATTGATTCCAGGCAAGAAATTCTGCTTCGCCCCTAAATAATTTCTAACCGTCGCCGATGCATCCGTTAGTGAGGACAAATAAGGATGCTCGCCAACGCCACTCCCGTCTACCTGCTTGCCTCGGCTGAACCCGCGCTGCTCTCCGCTTTTGAACCCGTTCTGGCCAAAGACGAAGCGCGCGTGGAGATTTTTCTCTCCGCTGAAGCCGCCCTGCCGGAGTTGACTGCGGCCCATGCGCCGACGCTGGCGCTGATTGACGTCAATCTGCCCGGCATGGAGATAGGACGTCTGTTGGCTGCGGCGCGAGCCGAAGCCACGGGCCGCCGCTTCCCCATCATCCTCATCGCGGACACAGTTACCCAGGAATGGATCGACCGGCTGGCCGAGGGCGTCATCGACGATCTTCTGCCGCACTCCACCGACCCCGCTTTTCTGCGCCTGCGCGTGGAGGCCGTCTTGCGCGAGCATCGCCGCCTGCGTGAACTGGAATTGCTGCGCGAAGCCGCTCAGCTCAACTCCCAGACAGACCGGCTCACCGGCGTCTATAACCGCGAAACAATGCTCTCGATGATCTTTCGCGAGACCGACCGCGTGCAGCGCATGAACAGTTCGCTCTGCATGATTCTCTTCGACATCGACGACTTCGGCCATTGGAACTCTCGCCTCGGCACCGATGCTTGCGACGACCTGCTCTGTCAGATTGTCACCCGCACCACCCGCCTGCTGCGCAGCTACGACATTCTGGGGCGCCCCGGCATGGATGAGTTTCTGATCGCCCTGCCCGGCTGTTCCAGCGTCAACGCCGTCATGCTGGCCGAGCGCCTGCGCGTTGATGTCTTCTGCTCACCTTTTCGTGTGAACGGCGACGCGGTTCGCCTCTCGGCCTGCTTCGGCATTGCCGCCAGCGGTGGCCGTTCGCCGGTGGTGGTCCTGCGCGAAGCCGAGCAGGCGCTCCTGGTAGCCAAGTCCGCTGGCCCTGAGTCGATCCAGTGCGCCGGCGACTTCCCCGAACCCTGCGCCGCTCCGGTCGCCTTTCTGTCGTCCACTTCCGGCGATGAGCTGCTGGCTTGGTAACCAACATACGGCGGCGCTTATGTTGATTTAACCGGGTGCCGGGTGCCCCCGGTCTCGATTCTGAGACCGGGGAAGGATCTCACTCACTATTTTTATTGTTTTTCGACTGTTTCCATCGCCTTCAGCGACTTGCCATAAGGCGCGCGTAGCACGCCCCGCTCGGTAATGATGGCCGTAATGTACTTGGCCGGGGTCACGTCAAAGGCCGGGTTGCGGATGCCTACGCCATTGGGCGTGAGTTGCTTGCCGCCGTGGTGGGTCACCTCAACTGCTGGCCGCTCTTCGATGGGAATCAACTCCCCGTTCGCCGTGGCCATATCGATGGTGGACCAGGGAGCGGCAACGTAGAACGGGATGCCGTGCTCCTTGGCCAAGATAGCCACGTTATAGGTGCCGATCTTGTTGGCGGCGTCGCCGTTGGCGGCAATGCGGTCCGCGCCCACAACTACGGCTTGAATCTTTCCGGCGTGCATCAGGCTGGCGGCCATATTGTCACAGATCACCGTGGTGGGAATCTTGTCGGCCATCAGCTCCCACGCGGTCAGCCGCGCGCCTTGCAAAAAGGGCCGCGTCTCGTCGGCGTAGACGTTGATCTTCTTGCCCTGCTCAATCGCCGAGCGGATCACGCCCAGAGCGGTTCCGTAGCCACAGGTGGCCAAGGCACCGGCGTTGCAGTGCGTGAGCACGCCACCCTCCGCGGGCAGCAGCGCGCCACCATAGGCCCCCATCGCCTTGCAGGCCTTAATGTCTTCCTCGTACATCGCGTGCGCTTCAGAGAGCAGCTTTTGCTTGACTGTGGCAATCGAAGAGTCCGCCGCACGCAGTGCTGCAAAGCACCGCTTCATGCGGTCGATGGCCCAGAAGAGGTTGACCGCCGTCGGTCGCGTTCCGGCCAGATGCGCGCAGATGCGCTCAAACTCCGGCGCAAACTCGGCCACCGTCGCGGCTTTGGTGCGCAGCGCGCCCAGCGCCACGCCATAGGCCGCCGAAACGCCGATGGCCGGTGCGCCGCGCACCACCATGGTGACAATCACGTCGACAACTTGCTCGTAAGTGGTAGCAAGCACATAGCTCTCCTCAAGAGGGAGCCGGGTCTGATCGATGAAGCGAACGCCTTCCGGCGTCCATGCGAGTGTGGGAATCATGCAACTCCAGTGTAAACGGTGGGGCAGGGTAAGGGGTTGAGGGACTACTGAACTATAAAAACCGTGGGCTGCTCACGTTTTCAATTTCCTCTGGACGAGTCTTGGTCCCGGTGCGTAGAGTTGATGGGTAGGTTTTGCAGTGGTTTTTTCGAAAGGAATCGGGAAATCTTTCATGGCTAAGCAATCCACAACTCCGGCGGCTTCCAGCGCGCCCAATTACCTTATGCCGTTCATCATTGTCACGGCGCTCTTCGGCATCTTCGGCTTTCTCACCAATCTGAACAGCAATCTGGCACCGAAGCTGGAAGACATCTTCAACCTGAACCACATGTGGTCGAATTTTGTGACGACCTCGTGGTTCCTGGCCTACCTGGTCTTTTCAGTTCCCAGCGGCAAGTTGATCGAGAAGATTGGCTATAAGCGCACCATGGTGACTTCGCTCTTCATCATGGTAATCGGAGCGCTTCTGTTTATTCCTGCTGCGTTGACGGTGAGCTTTCCGGTCTTCCTGACGGCCAGCTTTGTTCTGGCGACAGGCGTTTGTGTCTTGCAGGTCTCGGCCAATCCGTATGTCTCGATTCTGGGGCCTGAGAGCAGCGCTCCGGCTCGTCTGACGCTGGCGCAGGCCTTCAACTCGCTCGGCTCCGGTTTGGCGCCGCTGGTGGTGGGCTACTTCATCCTCACGGACAACTCGGTGGTCACCGATAAAGCGGCCATTGCGCATACCGTTATGGGTCCATATATCGCCATTGCCGTGACGCTCTTCGTGCTGGGCTTCACTGTCATGTTCTTGCATCTGCCTGCGGTGACTCGGAGCGAATCCTTCCGGCCCACGGATGAAGGCGCTCCCACGCCGGGACGCAGCATCTGGAGCTACAAGCACACCGTCCTGAGCATGGTGGGCATCTTCTTCTATGTCGGCGTGGAGATCGCGCTGGCTGCCAACGCCATCAAGTTCTTCAAGACGCAGGGAATCGACGGCGAGCATACTGCCGCTCTGCTGGCCTCCTTCTATATGTTCGCCATCATGATTGGCCGCTTTGCCGGTACGGTGGCAATGAAGAAGTTCCGGGCGAATGTACTTCTGGCTGGCTTGGGATTCTTCGGAGTGGCCCTGTTGCTGTTGGCAATGAACAGCACTGGCACGGTCGCCGTCTGGAGTCTGATTCTCTGCGGCCTGGCCAACTCCATCATGTATCCGACCATCTTTGCCCTGGGCATCGCCGAACTGGGACCGTTGACCAGCGAGGGCTCGGGCATCATCAGCATCGGCAACTTCGGCGGCGCGGTGATCCCACCGCTCTTTGGCTGGCTGGCCGTTTCCTTGGGAGGCTTTCAGCACGCTTTCTTTCTGCCGATCATCTGCTATATCTACATCGCCTACTACGGCTTGTCGGGCTACAAGCCGACTCGCGCTGCTACGGCGTAGGTTCGTTAGAGCATTTTAGCTTTGGCTATAGACCTCTGTGCCCCATCCATTCCGCTCTTTTCAGCGGAATGGGTGGGAAACCAATGAAACAGGAGCTTCTTGCAAAATTATCTTCTGTTAGCTGAAAAGCGTCAGGGCACGACTTCAGTCGTGCCGCAAATAGCCTTCTCCCTTTCCGGCTTTAGCCGCTGCGGGTCCGCAAACAACTGAAAACAGGGAAGCAGGGGCTAAAGCCCAATATCTTCTTGCTGAACTATCGGCACGACTGAAGTCGTGCCCTGACGCTTCTTGCAATCCCCATGGGATTTTGCAGGTAGCTCTACAAAAACAACCGTTCTTTTCCGTATATAAAAGGCCTCTCAAACCCCAATATCTGGGTCTGAGAGGCCTTTTTCAGCCGAGTTGCAGAATCAGAACTTGACCGCTGGGGCGTTTTTCGCTGCCTCGCTGGCCGCGAAGAAGGCGTTGTTCACCTGGAAGCCGGCGATTTCCGCCCAGATGCTGTTGGGGAACTGGCGGACGTAGGTGTTGTAGTCGCGCAGCGAATCGTTATAACGCTTGCGCGCCACGCTGATGCGGTTCTCGGTCCCGGCCAGCTCGTCCTGCAAGCGCATAAACTGCTCACTGGAGCGCAGTTGCGGGTAATTCTCGGTGAGCAGCAGCAAGCGGCCGAGGGCGGAATCGAGCTTGCCGTTGGCCGCGATCTTGCCCGCTGGCCCTTGCGCGTTCAACATTCCGGCGCGTGCATTGGCGATGTCGCCAAAGACCGTGCTTTCTTCCTTGGTAAAGCCCTTCACCGTCTCCACCAGGTTGGGAATCAGATCCAGCCTCCGCTGCAACTGCACGTCCACATCCGACCACGCAGCCTTCACGACCTCGTCCTTGCTTACCATCGTGTTCTTGGCACCGATGTAGCTGGAAAAGGCCATCAACGCAACCAGAATCAGCAGCGCAAATAACCCACCCACCACCGCCAACGCAATCTTCAATCCCTTGCTCATAGTGTCCTTTTCTCCTCCGGCTCGCTTTGAAGCAAGCCCATGAAAAACTCTGTTCCGCATCGAGCCTTGCCGCAGGGGCTAAAGCCCGCGTTTATTTTTCTCGTCTTGCGGCACGACTAAAGTCGTGCCCTGTTACAAAACTAAAACTCCAAACAAACCCTACCAATCGCCTCCGGCTCCGCCACCGCCAAAACCGCCTCCATCACCGCCGAAGCCACCAAAACCACCACCACCCGAATCTCCGCCGCCTCCGCCTCCAAAGCCTCCGCCACCGATCCACGGCCCGCGAAGACCGCCAAAGAGACCCAAAGCCAGCAGACCGCGGAAGCCAAAGAAGAGTAGAACAATGATGAGCAGAATCAGCTTTCCAACATTGAAATGCGGCCTGGCGGGTTGAGGGGCCATCACCGGCCCATCATCGGTCAGCGTGACCTTGGCGTCGGCGGCGATGACCTGCGCCACTTGGCTCACAGCCCCGGTAATCGCGCCGTCAAAGTCGTTTGCGCGCAGCTCAGGCACCATCTCCCGGCCAATGTCGCCCAGCTTGGCGTCGTTCAGAATGCCTTCCAGCCCGTAGCCGACTTCAATGCGTCGCTTGTGATCGTCCACGGCCAGGAAGACCAGCACATAGCGGTTCTCCGAGCCTTTCTTGCCCATCTTCCAATGGTCTTCAAGGGAGTTGGAAAAGTCTGCCGGGTCCGATCCATCCAGCGTGTGGATGGTCACAACCGCCACCTTCGCATTGGTCTGCGAGTGGTCGAGCTGAACGCAAAGGCGGTCCAGTCGCGCAATCGCTTCGGGCGAGAGGACGTGAGCGAAATCGCTTACGTAATCAGTGGGCTGGGGCAGATCCTCGACCCGCTCAGCCCGCGCGATGGCGGGAACGAAAGCAAGAGCTGCCAACAGCAGCCCGGAAACGGCGAATTGTGCGCGGCGAAAGCCTGTCATCGCTCTCTATTGTACGAGTTCGGCGGGCGAAAGGTTCCGGGAACAGCTTTCCGCCATTTTTCATCTCCCCGGCCTGAACGGCGAAAAGCCAGGGCCGGAAGGCGTCTTTGCTCTACACTAAGAAGGCTATGACTAAGAATCTTCCCCCCATCGCCCGCATCGACCACAAAGAAACCGCATTGCACGGTACCGTCCTGACGGACGACTACGCATGGCTGCGCGACAAAGAGAATCCTGAAGTGACTGCCTATCTTGAGGCCGAAAACGCCTACGCCCAGGCAGACTTGGCACCGCTCGACGGCCTGCGCGAGGATCTCTATCAGGAGATGCTCTCGCACGTAAAGCAGACCGACGTTTCGGTTCCCTATCGCGATGGTGCATGGTGGTACTTGACGCGCACCGAAGAGGGTAAGCAGTACGCGATTCATTCTCGCCGACCAGCGACGGATGTTGATAATTTGGGTGCCCCCGGTCTCGATTCTGAGACCGGGGTTCCATCACAGATTTCAGAGAAAGAGCAGGTCATTCTCGACGGCAACCAACTCGCCGAGGGCCACGCCTTCTTTTCCATCGGCGCAACCGACATCAGCCCCGATGGCCGCTGGCTGGCTTACACCACCGACCTGACCGGCTTCCGCCAGTACACGCTGCACATCAAGGATCTGGAGACCGGCGAGACGCTGGCCGGGGAGGTTGAGCGCGTGGGTTCGGTCGTCTGGGCGGCGGATAATAAGACGCTTTTATATACCGTCGAGGACGAGGAGCAGAAGCGCCAGTTTCAGCTCTTCCGGCACTGCGTGCGGCAGCCTTCCGATGATGTGCTGGTTTATCAAGAGGACGACGAGCGCTTCAATGTAGGCGCGGGACGCACGCGCGACGGCAGCTTCATCGTGATGGAGACGGCCAGCCACATTACCAGCGAGTCCTGGGTGCTGCCGACCGATCAGCCGGAGGGCGCGTTCACGCTTATCTGCCCACGCCAGGACGAGCACGAATATTCCATCGACCATCGCAACGGTTTGTGGTTCATCCGCACCAACGATCACGGGCGTAACTTTCGCTTGGTAACTGCGCCCGTGGCGACGCCGGAACGTGAGCATTGGACGGAACGGATTCCCCACCGCGACGGCATCATGATTGAAGAAATCGATCTCTTCGCGGATTTCTTTGTAGCCTGTGAGCGTGAGGATGGCCTGCCGCAACTGCGCATCTGGCGCTTCAGCGGCGATGGGCCGGAAGCCACGCTGACAAACGAGATCCGCTTTCCCGAGCCGGCTTACAACGCGCAGCCGCACGTGAACCGCGTCTTTGCAACGCCGGTCTTTCGCTACTCCTATCAGTCGCTGGTCACTCCCGCTTCGGTCTACGAAAATGATGTGGCGGCGGGCGTTTCGACCTTGCTCAAGCAGTTGGAAATCCCCGGCGGCTTTGATCGCACTCTCTACGCCAGTGAGCGGGTTCATGTGACAGCGCCGGATGGCGTCCAGGTGCCTGTTTCGCTGGTCTATCGCAAAGACAGACGTGAGCCGGGGAAGAATCCATTGTATGTTTACGGCTACGGCTCCTACGGTTACGCGCTGCCCTTGGGCTTCAGTTCCAACCGGCTGAGTCTGCTGGATCGCGGCGTGGTGATGGCATACGCGCACATTCGCGGCGGTGGCGACTTGGGCGAGCCATGGCACGACGCGGGCAAAATGCTCCTCAAGCGCAACACCTTCACGGATTTCATCGCTTCGGTCGAGCATCTGGCGGCGGCGGGTTACGGTGATGCGGCGCGGGTGGCGATTGAGGGCGGGTCTGCCGGAGGTTTATTGATGGGCGCGGTGGTCAATCTACGCCCCGATCTATTCCGCGCCGTGCTCTCGCACGTGCCATTTGTGGATGTGATGAATACCATGCTCGACGCGACTCTGCCCCTCACCGTGCCGGAGTACGAAGAATGGGGAAACCCGAATGAGCCGGAGTATTTCACTTATATGTTGAGTTACTCGCCCTATGACAACCTGAAAGCTGCGAGTTATCCATCGATGTTAGTCAAAACATCCCTGCATGACAGCCAGGTAATGTATTGGGAGCCGGCGAAGTATGTGGCCAAACTACGCACGCTGAAGACGGACGGGAATCCGCTGCTGCTGGTGACTAATATGCAGGCCGGACACGGCGGAGCCAGCGGTCGTTACGACTACCTGAAGGAGATTGCGCTGGACTACGCCTTCCTGCTGCGGGAGTTGGGGATGATTGGATAGATTTCGGGGCATTCTGCCGCGACGTGCTTTACGATAAGAGTACTGTGCAAACGATACGTGTAGAGACACCTTCGGCGAAATACGACGTAATGGCGGGCAGCGGGCTGGTGGAATCGCTCGCGCCGCGCATCGAGCGGGTTCACGGCAAGCTGCCGCGACGGGTTTTCGTGCTGACTTCCGCGCCCATCTGGGGGCTGTGGGGGCAGGCCTTCCTCAGTTCCTTCGCCGAGCCGCCGATTGTCATGTTCCTGGAGCCGGGCGAACAACATAAGACGCTCAATAGCGTGGAGAGCCTGCTGCGGCAGATGGCCGGGGCGGGCGGAGATCGCGGTTCGCTGCTGATCGCCTTTGGCGGCGGGATTGTGGGCGACGTGGGCGGCTTTACGGCCTCGGCCTTTATGCGCGGGATTCCTTACATTCAGGTTCCGACGACATTCCTTGCCCAGGTTGACTCCTCCGTCGGCGGCAAAACCGGCGTCAACCTTCCCGAAGGCAAGAACCTCGTTGGCGCGTTCTGGCATCCACGCGCCGTCTTTGCCGACATCGGCGTGCTGGCCACGCTGCCCGACCGCGAACTGCGCGCAGGGCTGATGGAGAGCGTAAAGTCGGGGATCATCCGCGACCGGGCGCTCGTGCGCTTCATGGAAGAGCACGCCGAGGAGGTGCTGGGGCGCGATCCAAAGTCTCTGGAAAAAGTGATTGCCGCATCGATTCGCATGAAGGCCGGAGTAGTGAATCTGGACGAGCACGAGAGCGGCCTGCGCATGATTCTGAACTTCGGCCACACTGTCGGCCACGCGCTGGAGCAGGCCACGCACTACAAGCTGCTGCTGCACGGCGAGGCGGTGGGCTGGGGAATGATTGCCGCGCTGTACCTGGCGCGGGAGCGGGGGACGATCACCGCCAAGCAGTTCGACCGGCTGGAGAATTTGGTGTACCTCTACGGCCCGCTGCCTCCGTTGAAGCTGCGCACGGCCAAGGTGGTGGCGGCAACCGGCGGCGACAAGAAGAACGTCGGCGGAGTGAGGCGCTTTGTGCTGCCGGTTGGAATCGGCGACGCTGGCGTGGTGGAGGATGTTACCCCGGCGGAACTGGAGGCGGCGGTGGGTTATATGCTGGCGCAGGCGGGGGAGCGGAGTTAGTGTAATTAGGTAAACTCTGAACGAGTCTGGCTTTGTAAAAGGGCATGACTTTAGTCGTGCCGCAAAAGGCGCAATATGAAACGGGCTTTAGCCCCTGAGGGATGGTCTTTCGGTGCTTTTCGATTTTCACCAATGGCTGCTTTTGGTCAAAGTTGAAATGCCGAAAACCATCCCGCAGGGGCTAAAGCCCACATTTTTTGTGGCATTTTCGGCACGACTAAAGTCATGCCCTGTTACAAAGCATTTTTGAAACTGCTCTCGGAATGCAGGTTGAAGCAAATGAGGAGACAATGATCACCACAGGAGCCAAACCGCCCGGAGCAAACGACGAAGCCAGCGCCGCTCTGGCAGTGCGAGAGATGTTTGATGCGATTGCGCCACGGTATGACTTGCTGAACCACGTGCTTTCGGCCAATGTGGACCGGCTGTGGTGGTGGAGGACGGCGCGGCGGTTTCGCGCGGTGCTCGCTGATCCCGATGCGGCGGTGCTGGACATTTGCTGCGGGACCGGTGACATGACGATGGCACTTTTGAAGCGTCGTCCGCGAGGGGCGCGACCTATTTTAGCGGCGGATTTTTCGCGTGCCATGCTGAGCCGGGGAGCGAAGAAGTTTGGCGGGCCGGGCGTGGGCGCGCGGGCAGACGGCCAGCCCTACGCCGTGCCGCTGGAGGCCGACGCGTTGCACCTGCCGCTGGAATCGGAGTCGCTGGACTTGATTGTGTCGGCCTTTGGATTCAGAAATCTGGCCAACTACGAGGCGGGGCTGAGGGAGTTTCATCGCGTGCTGAAACCCGGCGGGCAGTTGGGGATTCTAGACTTCAGCGAGCCGGGGGGACTCATCGGCAAGGCCTATGCGGTCTACTTCCGGCGCGTTCTGCCGGCGATTGGGCGGGCCATCTGCGGCCAAAAGGGCGCGTACAGCTATCTGCCGACTTCGGTGGGGAATTTCCCCGCCCCGCCGGAGATGCTGAAGCTGATGGCGTCGACGGGGTACGAGCAATGCGCATGGCAGCCGTACACCTTTGGGATTGCAGGACTGTACACGGCACGGCGCGCGGATGAATGAGGTTTTCTGAGGAATTCCGATTGAGGTTCGTGGTATCCCACCCATTTCGCACAGATCGCGAAATGGATGGGGCACCCAGCTTTGTTGACCCCATGGAGCATTGTCGAATCCATGAAACTTTGTTGAACGTACGGACGTTTCTTTGAAAATGCTGTAGCCTGAAAAGACCATGAGTATTGAATCGTCCAGGATCGCCGGGTTTTCCGCAGAGAAGCGGCGGGTGGCGCTGCACTCGATGCTAGCGGCGGCGGCGATGACCCTGCTGAAGCTGGCGGCGGGCCTTGTCTCTGGCTCGTTGGGCGTGCTCTCGGACGCGGCGCACTCCGGGCTGGACATGGTGGGATCGATGCTCACCTTCTTTTCCGTGCAGGTGAGCGACCGGCCAGCCGACGAGGATCACACCTACGGGCATGGCAAATTCGAGAACTTTTCGTCGTTTGCCGAAGTGCTGCTGATGGCCGTATCGAGCGGCTGGATTATCTGGGAGGCGATTCAGCGCATCCTGCATCCTACCAAAGACCTGCAAAACCTGGCATGGCCGGTGGCGGTGGTGCTGACTTCGATTGCAGTGGATTTTTGGCGGTCGCGGCGGCTGCGGGTGGTGGCCGACCGGACCGGTTCGACGGCGCTGGCGACCGATGCCTTCCACTTTGCCTCGGATATCTGGTCCTCGGCGGCTGTGCTGGCCGGGCTGTGTGCAAGCTGGGTGGGCGTTCATTTTGGAATTACCGCGCTGCGCTTTGCCGATCCGCTGGCGGCGGTGGTGATCTCGCTGCTGATTCTGCGGCTAACGATAAGGCTGGGCCATGAGGCGGTGAGCGTGCTGCTGGATGAGATTCCGGCGGAGACGCGACGGCGGCTGATCGACGACGTGGCGCAGGTGCCGGGCGTGCTTGGAGTGGAAAAGGCGCGGGTGCGGCGGGCCGGTGCCAACTACTTTGCCGATCTGACGCTGGCGCTGCCCCGTCGCTATACCTTTGAGCACACCGGGGAGCTGGTGCGTGAGGCCACCGAGGCGGTGCATCGTGCCCTGCCGGAAGCTGACGTGGTGATACACACCGTGCCCCGGCAGGCGCGCGCGGAGAGCATCTTTGACCGTGTTCGGGCGGTGGCGGCGCGCAACAATGTGAGCGTGCATGAGCTGAGCGTGCAGTCGCACCTGGGACGGCTGCGCGTGGAGCAGCATCTGGAGCTGGACGAGTCGCTCACGCTGCTGAAGGCGCATGACTTTGTCTGCGTACTGGAGGCGGAGATTCTGCGCGAGGTGCCGGAGATCGACGGGGTTTTGACGCACATCGAGAGTGAGCCGGCGACGATCGAGCAGCCGGAGGAATTGGTGGAGGAGAACCGCCGCATGGATGAGGCGATGCGGGCTGTGGCGGCCCAACTGCCGGAGATTGTGGATGTGCATGAGATTATCGTCGGCCGCACTGGCGAGCACGTTCATCTCTCCTGCCATTGCACGCTGCCCGACGATCTGTCGATGCAGCGCGTGCATGAGGTGATCACCGCGCTGGAGTATCGCTTCAAGAAGGAATGCCCGGAGGTTTACCGGGTGACCATTCATCCCGAGCCGGTTACGGATAACTTGCGCTAAGGAAGCCCGGTCAGGCGCAAAGCCGAAGGTGGACTGCGATCCTTGCTGGAATCCTGAGCTCTTGCCAATCCGCAGAGCGGCTTCTGAGCCTTTGCCGAGGAAACCTGGGCGACTCCGGCAGAAGGGATGCAAGGGAGAATGTCGACCATGATTTAGCGATGAAAAGCGGGGCTAGTTTGTTTCGTTAAGCGTTTTCCGTGTTACGATAAACGCTAAGCATGATTCGTTCGTTTGCCGATGCAGATACGGAACAGGTCTTCCATCGCCGCCATAGCCGGAGGTTTGCGGCATTCGAGCGGGTTGCGTTGCGCAAGTTGAGGCAGATTCACAGTGTTTCGCGGGTGGAAGAACTGTATGAGCCGCCCGCCAACCGGCTGGAGCCGCTGCTGGGCGACCGGGCAGGGCAGTGGAGTTTGCGTGTGAATCGTCAGTGGCGGATATGCTTCGAGTGGAAAGAGGGAGGTGCTTATGAGGTCCAGATTGTCGACTACCACTGAACCGGCGCTGGACGAGGGAGCGCGAATGCCAGCGCTGCATCCGGGCGAGATGCTGCGCGAGGAGTTTATGAAGCCGCTGGGGCTTTCGTCGAATGCGCTGGCGATGGAGCTGCGCGTGCCTGTAACGCGAATCTCCGAGATTGTGCGGGAACGGCGGGGGATTACGGCGGATACGGCGTTGAGGCTGGCGCGCTACTTCAATATGTCGGCTGAGTTCTGGATGCGCTTGCAGATGGATTTTGATCTTGAGTCGGCGGCGGATGCGGAAGAGGCGGAGATTCACCAAACCATTCGTCCACGAGCGACGCAAGTAGTAATTGAAAATGATGAGCAACGGCAGGTTGCTTGATCGAATATGAATCAATGAACAGGAATTGAGTCCAAGGAAGATATGCCCACAGCAGCGAACAAGGATTATTACGGCACGCTAGGCGTGAAGAATACAGCAACGCCCGAGGAGATTCGCAAGGCCTTCCGCAAGGCCGCGCGGCGCTATCATCCCGACGTGAACCCGGGCGACAAGCGCGCCGAGGAGAAGTTCAAGGAGATCTCCGAGGCCAACGATGTGCTGAGCGACGAGAAGAAACGTAAGGTCTACGACCAGGTTGGCTTCTACTCGGACCAGATCGACCCGGATCAGGCCGAGGCGTATGCTCATGCGCGGCAGGGTGGGGGCCGTGCGCCGGTGGACTTTGGCGGCTTTGATTTTTCCGGCTTTCAGAGTGGGCCGGGGGTGCATCCGGGTTCTCAGGCGGGGGCTGGATCGCAGTCGTGGGGTAGCTTCAAGGATATTTTTTCCGGCATCTTCACGGGAGCGCAGCAGCCGCAGACGCGGGGTCCGCAGACGGGAACGGATCTGGAGTATCAGGCCACGGTAGACTTCTGGACGGCGATTCGCGGCGGTCAGGCGCGGCTGGAGGTGCATCGTCAGGAGATCTGCCCCACGTGTCATGGCCAGGCTTCGTCCGGTGGCCCGACGCAGTGCTCGGAGTGCAACGGCTCCGGCCAGGTGACGCAGATGGGCGGGCGGATGAAGTTCAATATTCCCTGTCCGCGCTGCAACGGGACCGGGCGGACGGCGAGTGTTTGCGCCAGTTGCCGGGGCGAGGGAACGGTCAGCCGCGACGAGGGAGTCGAGTTCCGCATCAAGGGCGGCACGCGCGACGGCCAGCGAATTCGTCTGCAGGGCAAGGGCAATGCCGGAGTGAACGGCGGCGCTGCGGGCGATCTGTTTCTCATCGTGCGCACCGGGACGCATCCGGTCTTTACGCGCGTCGGCGACGACATTCATTTGACGGTTCCGGTGACCGTGCCAGAGGCATCGTTGGGCGCAAAGGTCGATGTACCGACGATTGACGGTCGCGCGCAACTGAAGATTCCGCCGGGAACGCAGAGCGGGCAGAAGTTGCGGATGAGAGAGCGTGGCGTGGAAAGCGCGCAGCATCCGGGGCAGCGCGGCGATGAGATTGTCACCATCGAGGTCCAGGTGCCGACTCTCTCTGACGAACGCAGTCGCGAGATCATGCGCGAACTGGCCAAGCTGAATAACCAGGACCCGCGCGTGGCGCTCTTTGATAAGCTGTGAGCGGGTGACCGAGGCTTGAGAAAGGACGCCCCATGGTCCAGTTTGGGGAATTTGAATGGGACCCTGATAAAGCCGAGGTTAATTTCAAAAAGCACCGAGTGAGTTTTTTCGAGGCGGCTACGGTTTTTCAGGATACCGATGTCGTGATTGAGCCCGATCCGGTCCATTCGGATGAGGAATAGCGCGCCATCGCGATTGGATTCTCGGCATCGAGCAGAGTATTGTTGGTAGTGCATACGGAGCGTCAGAAGCGTATTCGCCTGATCAGTGCGCGCAACGCAACGCGTGAGGAAAGGAGGAGGTATGACACTCAGTTTGAATGAATCGAACGCCGGAGATCAAGAGAACGGTGCGCCATCGATTGCGACGCAGTCTCCCATCCTGCGCGGGGCTTTTGTGCACCGGATGGGCGAGAACCTGGAAGACGAACGTCTGACTGCGCGGTTTTGGACGGCGCGTGGTTTTGCGGTCGAGAACCTGGAAGATCCCGCGGAGCGCTTCTCCCGGCGGCCCGATCTGCTCTTGTCGCAGGACGGCAAGCCCTGGGCCTATTGTGAAGTCAAAACGGTTTGGCGTCATTTCTGGAAAATTCACATCCTGCACGAAGATCACGAAGAGGAACGCACGGAGCAGAGCGGAAAATCGGTGGAGGAACGGATCGGCGGCGATCTGGTCACGGCTGGACGCCAATTGCACGCCGAAAACCCCAATCACTCGCTCTCGAATTTCGTGGTGCTGGTGAACCGGGATTCTGAGGCATCGTTTGAGATCCTTGGCCGGATCTTTACCACGCCGCCGCCCCAAGCCAAGCGCGGCCTGAAGGCTCGGCACGATTTAATGGAGTACGAAGAAATCCAGCGATTTCGCCGTAACGTCGATCTTTGTCTCTGGGCGAATCCCGGGGCCAACGGGGAACTCCTGATCGAAGGCTGTGTCTTATTCAATCCCTGCCTCCGCTCTTTCGCTGAAGAGATTGCCGGACTGCGCGGGAGCAAGCTGATCCCCTTGGAATCCGCTGCCTAGCGCATTGTGTGGAGGATCGAGTGCGGCGAAGCGGCCGAGCGCGAGATGGCCAAGTTGAACTGCCAGGACCCGCGCGTGGCGCTGTTTGAGAAGCTGTGATGAAATACAGAATAGGTGGTTGTGATGAGTAAGCCGATAACGGTCTTGACAGCCAGTACCGTTTTGCTTGTTTGTGGATTGAACATAAGCTCTGCATTTGCTTCGCCACAGGAGCCTACTCATCCTTCTTCCCAGACATTCCCGGCGGCCTGCTATTTCTTCGAGATATACAAGAACGATGATTCCAGAAATCCGGTGTTACCGACGAAAACACAAAACTATCGGAAAAGTTTTGCTGAAGTTTATCGTCTCTGGTGCAAGCCGAATGCCAGTAACACTCAGATTAAGTTGAAAGCGGCGGATGCAATGGCCTCTTCCTGGAAGCTGTTATGGGATGATGTTGATGAATCGTACGATACCGCATTTTATGAATTTGGGCCTATCGATCTGCTCGCCCTCATGGGAATCACCCACCAGTTGCCGACGCCTATGGTGGACAACCCCAAGTTTACGCAGATATGGATGGAAGCGTGCAACGGAACATGCTTTACGATCGGTAGTAATTTAACAAAACCGGCGGGTCAGCATTACATCATAATGCAACTTCGTTTGCGCAATGACGTGTTGGATAATCTGAAGAAAGAACCTGCCTCTGAACCGGTATTGCATATGCTTACGGATGCGAGATTCAGGTTGGTGCATTGATGGCCGCAAAACGAAAATCGAAAGGCGCGTACATGATCTCGGCGGTGGCCGAGATGTACGAGATTCATCCGCAGACGCTTCGCCTCTATGAGCGCGAGGGGCTACTACTGCCGTCGCGCACCGAGGGCAACACGCGGCTCTACACCGACGAAGACCTGGAGCGGCTGGAGTTCATCCTGAACCTGGCGCGCGACCTGGGCGTGAACATCGCCGGCATCGCCATCATCCTCCAAATGCGTGAACGCATGGAAGAGATGAACCGCCAGATGCAGAGCTTTGTCGAGTACGTGCGCACCGAGATGCTCCAGCGCTTTCAAGCTGCCGCGCCGTCGAATGCGGCAATCGTTCCGCTGCGCAAGCAAGTTGCGGTCAAGCCGTTGGTTGTGGCCAAGACGAATGGAAAAAAGGATTGAACGAAACTATTTTCCTCCCTGTGATGAAAATTGCCTGCAAATATCATTTTTTGCGATTTTGCGGGAAAGATGTCAGGAACTTTGCGGTTTAATTGAATTTATAATTATCTGCAGTGCGCCGGGATAAACCGGCATGAAGTAGGAAATGAAAGAGTTCTACGAGGAAGGAGTAGCGATCCACTTCGGCCCCGAGTTTTGCGTAGTGCGTCGCGAGGCGCAGTGCGAAG
>Ga0255351_1000245_pt1 | contig 26298 bp, 21 predicted proteins | sample HBST25r2metaG_FD_186024 | JGI IMG/M metagenome (GOLD analysis project Ga0255351, IMG submission 186024) | Peat soil microbial communities from Stordalen Mire, Sweden - H.B.S.T-25.r2 | ecosystem: Environmental > Terrestrial > Soil > Wetlands > Peat | place: Sweden: Norrbotten County, Stordalen... | reverse complement strand
CGCGCTGCAGCCGGACGCCCGCTCCTTCGATGGTGGGTTTGGTCTCAAGAATCTGCTTCACAGGGCGAAGCGACATGGGGAACCTCCTTGTGGCTTACAAAAGATTGGATGCACCAAGGAGATATTCGTTGCAACAGGTATTCCCCCAACCCATCGAACGGATCCGTTGGCGAGGGGCTAAGAATCGAAGCGGATTTCGCCAATGCAAAGCCTTTCCGCAGTACCACCCTCAAGTCCGGACGGCAAACACTTGCCTCTTCAAGGGAAGGCTCCGCTTGTCCGCAGAGTTCCAACCTGGGATCATGGAACAATGAACTTCACCGTTGCATGAAAATTCACCGCTCTCCCGTTCCGCATAAGCGGGCGGAAGGTCCATTGGTGAATTGCATCGTTTAGCGCAATCACCGTTCCTGTGGCTGAAGGAGCCGCTTGATATGCCACGCCGGTGAGCTGGCCTTGTTCGTTCACGCTGACGTCAGCCACGATCACCTGCCCCGTCTCGACAGTTCCAGCCGGCCAAACCGGCTCGACAATCCTTGTCGCCAGTTGGCGCACCTCGGCATCGCTCAACTCCGCCGGCGGGTCTTCGATCCGGGTTTCAAAGGAAAAGGAAAGGCCTCCATCCACTTGCACCCGCTTCCCGGCTTCGTCGGACGCGGGCTTCACGATCCAGTTTCGGACTTGGTCGCGAGCGGAGTCGTCTACGAGGCCATTGTCGGAGTTCAGCGGCCATGTCTCCCGCACCCGGCCTTCCGTGTCGACAGAAATGTAGATTGCGTCCTTGCCGTGGGTATTGCCGGAGTGAACTGTCGGCCAAACGATGGACGGGCTGCTCGCAGTAAGCTTTTCCATCGTCTCCGCACTCACCTGGACCTCTTCGAATCTGTCTTCATCTTCTCGAAGAGGAACAAACAATTCGGCTACGCCCTGTGTCTTCGACAGATCTTCAAGGATTGTGATCTGCCCGACGAGCGTCGTACCAGATTCTGGATTGTCGACCAGTCTGCGCGCGATCAGTTTCTTTCCAAAACCACGATAGTCGTGAAACTCCATGCCATAGCCAGGGCTGCCGAAAAACTTGAGCCGCCCATCATCGTCAAAGCACAGATTGAAATAGACCTTCGAGTCGCGGCCTGCCGATCCTATCTTCCCCTCCCTGCGGGCACAGGCATCTGTCCTGGCCCCACCAGGAAAAGTGGTCTGTTCGATCATCAGTCCATCTCCGGTCCATTGCGCCGCGTCTGGGATGGGATCGAAGACGGCCCTTACGAAATTGCGAAGCCAAACCGGAAAGTAATCTCCCTCGTCCTTTTCAGTCTTCATCCCGGCTGCGACCACAATCGTCTGACGCATGCCGTCTTTATCTGTCACTTCGCGCCGCCATTGATTGGGCGAATTCCACCACTCCTCAAAGGAGCCTTGGTAGGGCGATTGCGGATTCTCCGGCTCGGAGACTTTGACCCGAATATGAAATGGCCGCGCTCCTTCGCCGGTAATCGACTCCTTCGCTAATGCCTTGTCCAGCGCATTACCGATAGGTATCGCGGTATGCTTGATCTGACCGAACGAGGCGGAACACGTCAAGCCAAGAATGAAGGCAGTTAGGAACTCAAGTTTTCGCATGTGGATAATCTACCGTATTGAGAGGCCTATCGAGAACATATTTTGACAAGTCGTTTGTGGGCGCATTATCAACGGCGCAGAAGCCGCCCCGTTATCCACTCCCTTCGCGAAGCGCCCCAATCCCCGGCCTTATTCTCAATACAGACCTCATGTCCGATTTTGCCCAGACCGTGAAGCAGCAAGCCGACATCGTCAAGGTGATTGAGGGTTATATCCGCCTGCGCAACGCAGGGGCGCAGAGGTTCAAGGGGTTATGCCCGTTCCACAAGGAAAAGACGCCGTCGTTCAACGTAAACGGAGGGTCGCAACAGTTTTTTTACTGCTTCGGCTGCCAGGCCTCGGGAGATGTCTTCAGCTTCGTGGCCAAGATCGAGAACGTCGGCTTTCCCGAGGCGGTGCGAATTGTGGCAGGCAAATGCGGGATTCCTCTACCAAAGCGGGAATTTTCCTCACCGGAAGAGGCTGCCGGAGCGCGGCTGCGAGCCAAGCTCTTCGAGTTGCACGAGACGGCAACCGCATGGTTTGAGGAACAGTTGCGCGGGCCTGAAGGCGCCGTGGCCCGCGAATATCTTGCCGGTCGCGGTTTGACCCCAGAAGGAATAAAAACCTTCCGCATCGGCTACGCACCCGACAGCTTCAACGCCCTGCGCGACCGGCTGAGCGGCATGGCCGACAACGAAACCCTGCGCTCCAGCGGCCTGTTTGCCTCAAAGGAGCAGGGCGACGGCTCCCAAGGCCCGATCTACGACCGCTTCCGCAAGCGGGTCATGTTTCCAATTTCCAACGAGAGCGGGCGGGTGATCGCCTTCACCGCGCGCACCCTGGAGACGGGCGACAAGGCCGGCGCAAAGTACATTAACTCGCCGGAGACGCCGCTTTATTCCAAGGGTCTCGTCCTCTTCAATCTGGACAAAGCGCGGACCTCGATTCGCCAGCATGAGTTTGCGCTGCTCGTCGAGGGCCAGATGGACTGCATCTCGGTTTACCTGCGCGGCATTCAAAACGTGATTGCCACCAGCGGAACGGCTTTTACCGAGCAACAGGTGGCTATTCTCAAGCGGCACACCTCGCAGGTGGTGGTCAACTTCGATCCCGACGCGGCCGGCTCCAACGCCTCTGAAAAGTCGATTTCCCTGCTCACCGAAGAGGGCTTCAACATCAAGATCGTCACCCTCGACGGCGGCCTCGACCCGGATCGCTATATTCGCGAGCGCGGCGTGGAGGCATACACCGCGGCCTTGCGAGGGGCGCGCCGACAGGCTGATTACCTGATCGAGCGGGCGCGGACTGCGTTTCCGGGGGCAAGCGCGGAGCAGAAGGTGAAGGCCATGAACTTCTTGCTGCCTCACATTCGCCGGATGCCGGAAAAGCTGGCACGGGACCAGTTTGCCGCCGACGCAGCGCAAAAGCTGGGCATTGACTCGGCGGTACTGCGTGAAGAACTGCGCCAGGCCGCGCTCCGCCGGCGCGACCACATCGAGACACGAGCCTCTGTGTTGACTGAAGTCGAGCGGGTATTGCTGCGCGCGCTGGCCATCGACGACCCCGAGTTCGAGCGATCGCGGAGACTTGCAGTCCAGGCGTTAGCCGAACAGCCAACCTGGTTTGAACATCTGGGCGCATTCGCTGCCTTGCAAGCGCTTGCCGGGCGGCAGGCTCGCGAACCCATGGATGTGGTCGAGGACGAGGCGCAGCGTGCCTTGTTGGCTGAGACGCTGTTGGCCGAGACTAAACCGCCCGAGGAGAACGAGGTACAAAGCGCCATTCAGGAGATTCAGGAGCGAGCCATCGAGCGTCGTCTGCGCGACATGCGGGCGCAAATCGCCGAGGCGGAGCGGCGGGGCGACTTTTCCGAACTGGCGGTCCTGACCCAGCAAAAGCTGGATCTCGACCGGGCGCTGCGGCAGTTGCATAACCAAAGGCCGCCGGAACAATAGCCGCAATTTCCTGCGTCGAATCAACAAATTTAGCGTCAAATAAGCAGAGGTTGGAGCAGGCGGATGGCAGAAACCGCCTGGCCCGGCTGCGAGATCGTCCGAGAACGGTTCCTGACCTCGCCCGAAATTTGGCTTGGCGGGGCATGGCGGGACGTGGTAATCTATTGATCTCAGTGCGGATGCGCGCCCCTTTGCCCCATCTATGAGCCGCGGCTCGCGGGCGACCCAGGTGAAACCTGAAGCGCTTGTCATCCTGTTCCGAGCAACCACAAGAAACCGCATCATTTATGCGGGTGACCGCAGGTTTGTGTGCGAGTGAGCCGATTTTTCCCGGTTCGACGGGATTTTTTGCACGCTCAGGACCAAACCCAGGCTGGAACCTGCGCACCGTCGCGCAAGACGGTGCTGAATCTGCCTTGCGCTGGAGAGTAGGAGTATTTTGGCGAGCGACGACAAATTCGAACACGAGCACGAGCATGAGCTAGGTCACGAGCATGACATTGACACCATTGTCGAAGTGGGCAAGGAAAAGGGCTATCTGACCTACGGCGATGTCAATGAGATGCTACCGGATGAGATGGCTACTTCGCCCGACGATCTGGACGACCTGATCACCACCATCGGCACCCAGGGCATTGACCTGCTCGACGGCCCCAAATTCCACGGCGACAAGGACTTCGACCTGGAAGAGGGCGAAGACGTCGAGCTGGACCTGACGCCCGGAACGCTGGAAAAGACCAATGACCCGGTGCGCATGTATCTGCGCGAGATGGGCACGGTGCCGTTGCTCACGCGCGAGGGCGAGGTCGAGATCGCCAAACGCATCGAGCGCGGCCAGTTGCGCGTTCTCAAGGCCATTTCCCGTTCGCCCATTGTGATTCGCGAGGTTGTGGCCCTGGGCGAAGACCTCAAGCGCGGCGTGCGCAACGTCAAAGAGGTCGTGATCTTCGACGACGAGGAGCTCACCGAAGAGATAGTGGTGGCGCGCGTCAAGGCGACCGCCGCCCGCATCGACGCGCTGGTGAAGCACCAGAAGAAAATTGCCGTGCTCGAGGAAAAACAGGCCGCTTCCGGCGCCGTCAAGCCCAAGGCCTCCGCCGCGCGCAAAACCCGCTGGCTCATCGCCCGTGAGAGGGTTTTCATTTCGCGGATTGTGCGCGAGCTCAAATACACGCCGATGGAGCGCAAGCGCCTGCTGGACAAGGTCAACAAGACCGTGGACACCATGCGCACGCTGGAGCGGCAGATTCGCTCGCTCGACCAGAAGCACGAGGCCAGCCGTAGCGAGGAGTTGAAGAAGGAGTACCGTCGGCAGCAGAAGAACTGCAAGGCCGATCTCGAAAAAATCGAGGCCGACGCCAGTGTCTCCATCGTTGAGTTGAAGCGTACTCAGCGCGAGATGATCCAGGGCGACATGGACGCGGATCAGGCCAAGCGCGAGTTGATTGAAGCCAATCTGCGCCTCGTTGTTTCCATCGCCAAAAAGTACACCAACCGCGGCCTCCAGTTTCTCGATTTGATCCAGGAAGGCAACATCGGCCTGATGAAGGCTGTGGACAAATTCGAATACCGCCGCGGCTACAAATTCTCGACCTACGCCACATGGTGGATTCGCCAGGCCATTACCCGCGCCATCGCGGATCAGGCCCGGACCATCCGCATTCCTGTGCACATGATCGAGACCATCAACAAGCTCATCCGCACCAGCCGTCAACTGGTTCAGGAACTGGGCCGTGAGCCGAGCAGCGAAGAGATTGCCCGCCGCATGGACATTCCCGTGGCCAAGGTGCGCAAGGTGCTCAAGATCGCACAGGAGCCTATCTCTCTCGAGACGCCCATCGGCGAAGAGGAAGATTCGCACCTCGGCGACTTCATCGAAGACCGTCAGGCGGTTTCGCCCTCTGAAGCCGTCATCAGCGTCAACCTCAAGGAGTACACCTCGCAGGTTCTGCGCACGCTCACCCCGCGCGAAGAGCGCGTCATCAAGATGCGCTTCGGCCTGGAAGACGGCTCCGAGCACACTCTCGAAGAAGTCGGCCAGAGCTTTCAGGTAACCCGCGAGCGCATTCGCCAGATCGAAGCCAAGGCCCTCCGCAAGCTGCGGCACCCGTCGCGCAGCCGCAAGCTGAAAGCCTTCGTCGAAGGCGTGAAGGAAATGTAACTCGGCCAGTGACTCAGCCGCAAAAAGCCGCAGCCTTGGAATGGGCTGCGGCTCTTTGCTGGATTGGGTGCAAGGATGGAAATGGCCCGACTGAGGCCGCCTTACTGCTGGCCTTCACTGATGGATGACATATCTGAAACAAATCTGCGCAGCTCTTGCGCTAAGACTGTGCGATGTTGATTGGCGCGGCTGCGCCAGAAAGTCTCGAAGCCCTCGACTAAATTGGCGCGATAAAAGAAGTTTGAGATGTCGACGGCAGTTGCGCCGCTGCCTCGCTTCGAGCGATAGAATTCGATTGCCGAACGGTAAAGCAGTCCGACAGCCTTGTCCAGATGACGGTTCCAACGGTTTCGTTCACATTGCTCGCGGAATGTCGTTGCCAAACGCCTCTTCTTCATTTCTAGTCCGATTCGGGACCAGAGTGCATTCAACACTACCCACTTCGCATATGACCGATCCGGGTACCCGCTCGCTAAACGCTTGACGGTGCGGGCGAGCCAATAGCTACTTAGATATTGGTGCAGCGGGCGATTATCGAAGATTTGGTCGTAAAAAGGAGCCTTAAAAAGCCCCTCCTTGCCGCTACGAACATCTTGAGGATCTGCCTCACATCCGGCCACAAATTGCGCTAGTTCCTCTTTCTTGATCCAGAAGCAGTTTTGGGCTCCGTTAATTCTTCTGGCTTCGCGCTTCGTCTGCCGCTTGCGAATGTATCGATAGCGCAGCTTTGCAAAGCCCCGCTCTAGCGAAACTTGCCGTTTATCGTTCGAACGCAAGTCGGATGGAACTATTGGGTTTTGCCAGTTTGTAGCGGCTACTATGTTGGACACGAGCTTTTCGAAGCCGACCTCGTCATGGCGATCATCGCGAGGAATGCTGATTACCCGAACCAGGACGGATGCTTTACCTTGTGGGTATTCGGCCAGGGTCCTCGTCGTCTGTTGCCCGTTGATGATTTGAGGATTTGAGACCCTCAAGATCACCTGACCTTTCTCAGCCGTCTTACGCGCAGTATTGCAAACGATCGTTATTCCGTTGTTGAAGTACCAAAAGTGCTCCGCCTCTTGCTGCAAGGTTTCCTTCATTCCCTCGTTTATCGCATTGTCCCCGAGGAATCCACGAATGTTGCGGGCAAACAATCTATCGCGTGCATCTTTATAGAGAAATCCAACATCTTTTCCGGTCATCGAGAGTATCCATGACTCGATGCCTGTTTTCTGGTCATACCTCTGTATCATGCCGTCGGAGCCAACGATACCCCTCGAATCTACATGCAAGTCGAGCGACGGCACCGGCGGAGCCGCTCCGCCAAGATAATCCGTCAATAACGTCAATACCTCCTTACGATCTAATACGCTGATGTCGGAATAACCATTGGCTTGATAGACCTCAGACTCCGCTTCGTCTTTTAGCGGCGAACTGCATTGGCCAGAACTTACGTAGTAGAGCTGGAGACTGTAGCCCTTGCCGGCCAGTCTTTTTCGCGCCTTATCTAGCTGTTCGGCAACGATTGGATCGATTTCTTTGCGGTACGCAGCATACTCGGCTTGAGAGCCACGAATGATGCGGGCGAGCCGCGCAAAACCCAGCACATCATTTCGATTTTCGTGTGGGGGCTTAGCACCTAGGTGACACTTGCCCTGCAGGATAAACACTTTGTTTGTCTCTTCGTCTATCAGTATTCCATCGATTCCTTTGTCATGGCTTACGCCAGTGACTGCGCGAGCTGCAAGCTCGTCATCCGAGACTAAGAATGCGCGAAGAAACCAGTGGACGAACGCATTATCCAGAGTCCAGATAGGATGTGAGTCCTGCACTTCCCGAAGTTCTTGCCTTAGGGTATTGATATCCACTTTGGCCATCGTGTCCCCCTATCCTACCGATCCGTTTTGGAACAATGAATGTGCCTACGGGTCAATCACTTGAGGTTAACCTGCTAACGCGAGAAATCTGTATCGCATATCACAGCTAGAGACCAGGCCAATGGTATCTGAGTTCAGCCGGGTTCTGCGTGATCCAGATCCCGCCTTCGGGGTCTGGAAAACCGCAAAGAGCCGCAGTTCTCAAAGGTTGCGGCCTTTTGTTTGCGGAATTCGCTAACCCGGAGGCCATTTCCGGTGATATGCTTCCTCGCATGGCAGAATTCCCCACCAATCCGACACGCCTCGATCCGTACAAGAACTTCAAATTTCGCGTGAAATGGGATGGCAAATACATCGCTGCAATTTCGCGCATAACCGGCCTCATCCGCTCAACGGAGGTCGTGGAGCACCGCGAGGGCGGCGATCCCAGCACAACCCGGAAATCGACCGGGCTGACCCAGTTCGGGCCCATCACGCTGGAACGCGGGCTGACCGACGATAGCGCCTTTGAAGACTGGGCCAACCTGGTCTGGAAGTTCGGCGCGGGCCTCGGCTCCGAGGTCTCGCTAAAGGAGTTCCGCAAGGACATCTACCTCGAGTTCTACAACGAGGCCGGGCAGGTGGTTCGCGCGTACAAGATCTACCGCTGCTGGCCCTCGGAGTATCAGGCGCTTCCCGATCTGGACGCCAACGCCAACGCCGTCGCCATTGAGCATATCAAGCTCGAAAACGAAGGCTGGGAGCGCGATACCTCGGTCATTCCGCCGGCACAGCCTTAGGAAAGCTCTGATTCGCTCGATATTTTGAAAGGGCACGGATTTATCCGTGCCACAAAAGCTGCAAAATCAACATTGGCTTTAGCCCCTGAGGGAATGTTTGCCTGACAGATTGGACTTGAACAGAGCCTCCTTAGCTTTTCACGGCAGCTTCAACCTCGGCCCATTCTTCCCCGCTCAGCTTCAATCCGGCCGCGGCGACGTTCTCTTCGAGATGCGCGACCTTTGACGTGCCAGGAATGGGCAGCATCACCCGCGAACGCTGCAAGAGCCAGCCAAGGGAAAGCTGCGCGACAGAAGCCTCGCGACGGGCGGCAATCTTCGCCAGCGTCTGCGCCGACGGATTGTCCGCCTTCAACAGCTTGCCGGCGTTGATGGGATACCACGGCAAAAAGCCAACGCCCTGCCGCTCGCAATAATTCAGCGTCTCTTCATGCCGGCGGTCGGCCAGACTGTATCGATTCTGGACCGTCGTAATCCTTACGATCTTTTCCGCCTCTTCAATCTCCGCCGGTGTCACCTCGCTCAATCCAATGTGGCGAATCTTGCCTTGCTCCTGCATCTGCTTCAGCGCGCCCAAGCTCTCTTCAAGCGGCGTGCGCGGGTCGATGCGGTGCAATTGGTAGAGGTCGATGCGGTCCAGCTTGAGCCGACGCAGGCTCATCTCGACACATTGGAAAAGATAGCCAGCGCGGCCCACTGGTTCTGCGCGCGCGGGGCCTGGGCGGGTGTTTCCACCTTTGGTGGCGATGACCAGGCCGGGCGGATAAGGGTGCAGCGCCTCGGCAATCAGCCGCTCGGCAATCTCCGGGCCATAAGCGTCGGCGGTGTCGATCAGCGTGACGCCCAACTCAACAGCCCGGCGCAAGACACGATGAGCTTCGGCCGCGTCGGCTGGCTCGCCCCATGCGCCCTCACCCACCAGGCGCATGGTTCCGTAGCCGAGACGGTTGACGGGCAAGTCGCCCCCGATGAGGAATGTGCCGCTTGCGGATGCGTTTTCTATTCCCATGCTGAGTTGGATGCTGCGGTGCGGCTGGTTGGTGCAACCGGACTCTCTGGCCTCACGGAACCCCGGACGGCCCGCTCGCGTATATTGGCTCAGAGCAAGGAGAACGAGCCATGAGCACTCAACCATATCCCAATCCGCAGGCAATCTTTTACCAGCAGTATGAGTCGGTGCGCCGCGACGAAGTTGTCGGCATTCTGCTGGCGCTGTTTCTGGGAGGCTTCGGCGTTCACCACTTCTATCTGCGGCGGACGGGGCTGGGAGTCCTTTATCTTTTGTTCTTCTGGACGCCGTTTCCGTGGATTCTCGGCTTTATCGAGTGCTTTTTCATGCCCGGCCGTGTACGCGAGTTCAACGCCATCCAGGCGGCTGGGATTGCGGCCATGCTGGGGATCTCGATGCCGCAGGGCTGGGGCTATCCATTCAACATTACGGTCAACGTGCCTGCGGCTCCGCAGCCGGGTGCTCTGGTGGCTTGCGGGTGCTGCGGGCAGACCTTCCCGGCCGGTGCGCGTTTCTGCTCAGGGTGCGGCGCGGCAATCTGAATTCAGATTCGCAAAGCTTTGACCTGGCTATCGACCACAGGTCTTGCGCCAGGGCTGAATGTATCGAGCCTTGGCGCAACCTTTACTCCACTTCCAGCACCAGGCACTTCAGGTACTCGGTCTCTGGCAGGTTCAGAACAACCGGATGATCAGGCGAGGCGCCACGCCGTTCCAGCAGCCGCACACGCCTGTGCGCGTCCGCAGCAGCCGATGCCACGCTGCCTTCAAGGTCTGTCCAGCTCACGTGATGCGAACAGGAACAGGTCACCAGCAGGCCGCCGGGGCTGAGCATTTTGAGCGCCCGCAGATTCAGTTCCTTGTACCCGCGCAGTGCGCCTTCGACGGCGCGCACGCTCTTGGCAAACGCTGGCGGGTCGAGAACGATGGCATCGAATTTCTCACCCGCATCCGACCAGCCGCGCAGAATTTCAAAGGCATCGCCCTCTACCCACTCAACCTGTCCAACAAGGCTGGTGCGGTTAGCCTCAAAGTTCTTCTCTGCCACTTCGAGCGAAGCGTGGGAAGCATCAACGCCCGTAACCTGAGCGCAAGCCTGTGCCAGGTGCAGCGCAAAGCCGCCCTGATAACAGCAGACGTCGAGCGCCCGTCCGCCCCCGTCGCGATTCGCCAAGCCCAGCTTGCGCGCCCATTCAGCTGCGGCGGCATAGTTGGCCCGCTGGTCGAGGAAGGCTCCCGTCTTCTGCCCTGAATTGGCGTCGAATTCAAAGACCAAGCCATTCAGCCGGAAGTGCGTGCTGGCGGCTGGAGCCGCTGCGTCACCGACAAACAGCGGAGCCGGATTCGGCACGGCCAGCCCCTCCAGTTCGCGCATTCGCGGGTCGGGCCGTTCCAGAATTGCTGCCGGAGACAGCTCCTCGCGCAGCACGCGGACGCAGGTTTCGCGCACTGCGGCAGAGTCCAGCCCTTTGGCCAGCAACTGCAAAATCACCAGCTCGCCGTACTTGTCCACCACCACGCCGGGCAGCTCGTCGGCCTCGCTGAAACAGAGCCGGCAGGCGTTGGTTCGCTCGTCGAGCAACATCCGCCTGCGGCTGATAGCCGTGCGCAGCCGCGATTCAAGCAATTGGAGCCACGCGGCCTCGCCCACGGCTTCGCGCGAGACGAGCCGCAATGCAATCTGCGATGTGGGACTATAAAGCGCCGTGCCCAGCAGCAGTCCGCGGCTGTCGGCCACTGGCATCAGAGCGGGAGCCTCGCCCGTGGGCAACTCGACAGATTCAATGTCGGAGGCGTAAACCCACAAATGGCCGGCGCGTAGCCGGTCTGCGGCGCGGCGGCTGATTTTGGCGCCGGGAGCGCCTTTGGAGGTCTTTTGAGTTGTTTCAGATCGGGGTGTGCGTGGCTTGGTCATGGACTCCCTTGGTATGGTTCATCTTAACAACTATCGAACCCTTCACGAGCGCCAGCGCAGGCTCTGAGACTGCTCGTTCATCACCGTGGAGCGCACTCAGCCTATAATAAAGTATGGCGATTGTCCCGCAACCCATCCCGACAGAGGTACCTGGCGCGGTTCCGGCTCCCACGGGAAAGACGCCGGATGCGGTGCGCGAGGCCGATCAGCAGGCCTTTGACCGGCGAGTAGATGCCCTGGTCAAACTGGTTCACGCCAACCGCCCCAGCGATGACATCGCTCTGATTCGCAAAGCATGGGAGTTCAGCGTCCGGCATCATCTCGGGCAGAGGCGCGCCTCCGGCGAGCCTTACATTATTCATCCGCTCGAAGTGGCTGAAGTGCTGGCGGAGATGAAGATGGATGCAACCTCCATCGCCGCCGGCCTGTTGCACGACTCGGTGGAAGACACGCCCGCCACCAGTGATGAGATTGCCGCCGGCTTCGGCGACCAGGTGGCCCACATCGTCGAGGGCGTCACCAATATCGACAAAATCGAGTTCGCCAATCGCGAAGACCGCCAGGCCGAGAACGTGCGCAAGATGCTGCTGGCCATGGTCTCGGATGTGCGCGTTGTGCTGATCAAACTTGCCGACCGGCTGCACAATATGCGCACGCTGGAGCATTTGAAGCCCGCCCGCCAGGAATCCATCGCGCGAGAGACTTTGGACATTTATGCGCCTCTGGCTCACAGGCTGGGCATGGGCAAAGTGCGCGGCGAACTCGAGGACCTTGCCTTCCGCTATACCGATCCTGTGAGCTATGAGCAGGTGGCTGCCGCCGTCGAATCCCGCCGCGTCGAGGGTGAACAATTTTTACGCGGCGTGGAAGACACGCTCGCCGAGCAGTTGCGCGAGAACGGCATCGAAGCCCGCGTCGAGTGGCGCATCAAGCGCATCTATTCCATTTTTCAAAAGCAGCAGCGCTCCAAAGTTTCCTTCGATCAGGTTTATGATTTGCTGGCCGTCCGCGTCATCACGCAGGATGTAGCCGCCTGCTACGCTGTCTTCGGTCTCATTCACACTCTCTGGCGTCCTGTGCCCGGCCGCATCAAGGACTTCATCGCCATGCCCCGCGCCAACCGCTACCAGTCGCTCCACACCACGGTGATGAGCACCACCGGCCACCAGTTCGAGGTGCAGATCCGCACCGAAGAGATGCACCGCACTGCCGAGGAAGGCATCGCCGCTCACTGGAAGTACAAGGCCGGCGGAGCCGCAGTTACGGCGCGCGACGAGGAGCGCCTCAATTGGATTCGCCAACTCGTTGAGTGGCAAAAGGAGATGACCGACCCCAACGAATTCCTCTCCAGCCTGAAGATGGACCTCTATCCCGACGAGGTTTACACCTTCACGCCCAAGGGAAAAGTTGTGGTGATTCCGGCCGACGGCACACCGGTCGATTTTGCTTACACCATTCACACTGAGGTGGGCCACACCTGCGTCGGAGCCAAGGTCAACGGCCGCATGGCTCCTCTGCGCACCAAGCTGCGCACCGGCGATATTGTCGAAATCGTCACCCAGAAGGATCACAACCCCAGCCGCGACTGGCTGACCTTCGTCAAGAGTCCCCGCGCCCGCAACAAGATCAAGCACTGGCTCAATGAGGACCATCGCCGCCGCGCCGTCGAAATCGGCCGCAAGCTGCTGGAGCGCGAGGCGCGCAAATACAAAGTGCCGCTTGCTCAGATCGGCGACCAGGACCTGAGCCGCATCGCCAACGAATACGGTGTGGCCACCGCCGTCGATCTGCTCGCCGCCCTCGGTCAGGGCAAGCATACTGCCCGCCAGGTGCTTAGCAAGCTGGCGCCCAGCGCCATCAACCAGCCGGAGACAGAGGCCGTGCCGGAGGTGAAATCCGGCGCCGCAGCCATGTCCGACGCGGTGCGCAAGCTGCACCTCACCGGCTCTGATTCGCTTCAGGTGGAGGGCCAGAACGATCTGCTCGTCTATCGCGCGCGGTGTTGCAACCCCATTCGCGGCGAAGAGATCGTCGGCTACGTCACGCGCGGCAAGGGCGTAGCCGTCCATGCGCGCGGTTGTCCCAATGTGCAAAATCTGCTTTACGAGAGCGACCGCCGCATCAATGTCGAGTGGTCCCGCGTGGGCGATGCCGCGGGCCGCAAGCAGCGCTACCCGGTCAAAATCACCGTCTACTGCGACGACCGCGCCGGCATCCTCAAGGAGTTGATCGCCGTCATCTCCGACGACAACGCCAACATCAGCGGCGTGGATATTCGCCATGACGAGAACGGCGAAGCCATCATCGAGTTTGTCGCCGAAGCCGAAGACGTGGGCCACCTCAACCGCATGGTCCTCGGCCTGCGCCGCGTCGGCGGCGTGCGCGCCGTACAGCGCGCGCAGACCGCGTAAAAGTCCCCTTGTTCCTCGGTTCTTCAGTGACGCTCAGGCCCCGCCCAATGCAACTGCTGGTCTTTATCGCTCAGACTAATATCCATTGCGGCGTAATCCTTTGAGTGTGTGCGAATCATTGCCCGCTTTGGAGCGGAAGGCTCATCCATCTCCGTCTGATCGTAACCATGGTGAGGCTTACCCGTAACCCGGTCGCATACAGAAGGAGGCCGCTTCGATGATTAGACCAACGAAGAAGACCTTTGATGCCATTGAATTTCTTGCGACCGAAGGACCGGGAAGAAGCATCCTCCGCAACACGCCAAAACAAAGTTTCTTTTCTCAGGGAAGTCCCGCCGACTCTGTGTTTTATCTCCAAAATGGCCAGGCGAAACTCACCGTCGTCTCCAAGCGGGGCAAGGAAGCCACGGTCACGATGCTTACCTCTGGAGACTTCTTTGGCGAGGAGTCCATGGCTGGGGCGGAAACGCTTCGAACGGCTTCGGCCACGGCCGTTTCCGTCTGCATGGCGCTCAAAATCGCTCGGGGCGAGATGCTTCGCGTCCTGCATCAGGAGCACGCGTTCTCCGATTTCTTCATGAAGTTCATCCTGGCGCGGGGCATCCGTACCCAGGCGGATCTGGTCGATCAGCTCTTCAATTCAAGCGAAAGGCGCCTGGCGCGCACGCTCCTGTTGATGGCGGCATTTGGGCAGGCGGGTGAGCCGGAGCCGCTGATTCCGCCTGTCACTCAGGAGACGCTCGCCGAGATGATCGGCACCACGCGGTCTCGCGTGAGCTTCTTCATGAATCGCTTCAGAAAGCTCGGCTACCTGGAATACAACGGCCGCATTCGGGTTCATACGTCGCTGCTCAACATGGTTCTGCATGACGAACTGCCGGAAGAGAATGCCGCCAGGCCTAAACTCCTCGATCCCCCGCCCAGCCCATCACAAATCGCCAGACGCGCGAAGCTGGTGTGAGGCAAGGGCCTTATTTGTCCGCATATTCGGACGCAACCCGCACCATTGACAAGGCAAGGAGATCTAATGTCATTCGGAATTTATGCCGCCGGATTCGCCATCATGATCGGCGGACTGGCTTACGCCGCGCACCTCGTCCACATGCCGACGCACTGGATCGTGGTGAGCGCGGTCATCCTGGTAGGCGTAGGAATTCTCTCTGGCGTTAAAGCCACGCGCCAGCGAGACTCGTCCAAATAAGACCCGTCTGAACCGCGCTACTTCCCCAGCACCTGCTTGGCAATCGTCGCCAATTGCATATTCGAGGTGCCTTCGTAGATCTTGCCGATCTTGGCGTCGCGATAATATTTTTCCGCCGGAAAATCCCGCACAAAGCCGCAGCCGCCGAAGATCTCCACGCACTGGCTGGCAACCCGCTCTGCCACCTGCGGAACAAAATACTTCGTCATCGCCGCCTCGCGCAAAAACGGCAGCCCGGCATCCTTCATCCGCGCGGCGTTGTAGACCATCAGCTTGGCCGCTTCAATCTCCGTGGCCATCTCGGCCAACGCAAACTGCACCGCCTGGAACTCCGCAATCGGTTTGCCGAACTGACGCCGCTCTTTGGCGTAGCGCGCCGCGTGGCCCCATGCGCCTTCGGCCAATCCCAGCATCTGCGCGCCAATCCCGATGCGCCCCTCGTTCAGCGTCTCTATGGCGATCTTGTAGCCCTTGCCCGGCTTGCCCAGCAGGTTCGCCTCTGGCACCACGCAGCCGTCCAGAATCAACTCGCAGGTGCTCGATGCGCGAATCCCCAGCTTGTCTTCCTTGCGGCCCACACTGAATCCCGGTGTGTCTCTTTCCACCAGAAACGCGGTAATGCCGCGATAGCCCGCCGCCGGATCGAGCGTCGCAAAGACGATGAACAGCCCAGCCTCGCGCGCGCTGCTGATCCACAGCTTGCGCCCGTCCAGCCGGTAGCCGCCTTCCACCGCTTCCGCGCGCGTTTGCAGCGCAAAAGCGTCCGAGCCCGCGCCAGCCTCGCTCAGCGCATATGCGCCCACCGTGCCGGATGCCATCTTCGGCAGCCAATGCTTCTTCTGCTCCTCCGTCGCCCAGCGTAGCAGCGCATTCACGCACAGCGTATTGTGCACGTCCACCACCAGCGCCACGCCGGGGTCCACCGTCGAGAGCGCCTCGATTGCCAGCACCGAATCGAAAAAGCTGCCACCGGCGCCGCCCAGTTCTTCGGGAATCTCAATGCCCATCAGCCCCAGTTCGAAGAGCCGCTCCACCAGCCCCGCAGCCAGATGCTGTTCCTCGTCCATGGTGCGCACCAGCGGCGCAATCGTCTCCTCGGCAAACTGCAGGACGGTCGTATAAAAAAGGTTCTCTTCTTCAGAAAGTTGCGTGAGTGCGTTGGGGCGAGCTTCGGGAGCCAATGGAATCTACCTCCGGCTCTGAAGTGTATCAAAACAGGCGGCCTGCGAGTCGTGACCGGTCTGCCGTCGCCGACATCCGCCTCAGGGTCGGCATCCTCGACGGCCTTTTCGCGTTTTCAGTCGCCAGCGTCAACGTCCCTTGTAGAATTACGTCTAAATAGACACCTTGTGTTGGCGCGTTTGCGCACGGCGCCAGGGCGACTTGCCTTTGTTTTTTCTTATTCTGGCCTGGTTCTGGGTTTGACCGTGCGGTTGCGCGGTATGCAATCTGGAATTGGGGCCGGAATTTTCCCCATCTGAAAACAGATTGCGTCCGCTTTGAGCGGAAAGGGACATTATGTTCCCGCTCAAAGTTGAATAATTGTCAGCAAGACTCTCGCATCCAGGCCATGAGTGAAGCGTGGGGCGCGATTTCGCTTGAGGTAAAATTCAGATACACTCGCAACTTCTTGTATTTTCGGAGGTTACTCTCCGAAGGAAGGGTCCAGGAAAGTCCACTATGCGCTCTTTGAAGGCGTCCTCCCTCTTGGTTTTAGCCGGCGCATTGCTCTGCTCCGCAGGGCTTTTGGCTCAAAGTCCCACCGCTGCCCCGCGAATTGTCTCGTATGTCGATGAGTCGTCACGGACCACGCTCAAGGGCAATGTGCCCCATCTGGCGCGAGCGGAGTTCGACCAGGGCGAAGCCGATGCCACAACCCAACTGACCAATATGCGCCTGGTTCTCTCACGCTCCAGCGAACAGCAGGCGGCGCTCGACAGCTATCTCGCCCAGTTGCAAGACAAGTCCTCGCCAAACTACCACAAGTGGCTCACTCCACAGCAATTCGGCCAGCTCTACGGGCCAGCGGATTCCGATATTGCCGCTCTCGTCGGCTGGCTCCAGTCGCACGGATTCACAGTCGAGCCGCTCTCTCCGGGCCACACCAATATCGCCTTCAGCGGCTCGGTCAGCCAGGTGGAAGCGGCCTTCCATACCTCGATTCACTCGTTTCAGACCGCTGATGCCCAGTTCTACTCCAATACCACCGACCCGCAGATTCCCGCGGCTCTTGCTGGCGTGGTCATGGGCATTGCCCACCTGAACACCATCTCGCCCAGGCCGCACTCTGTGCACGGAACCCCTGGGCAGATCAACCCGCAAACCGGGCGGCTTGAGCCGATTGCCGGAGCGTCGGCCACCGAAGCATCGCCCATGCTTACCAGCGGCAGCGATTTCCTGTATATCGTCCCTGGCGATGCGGCGACCATCTATGACACGCCCAACTCTTTCAACGCCAATTACACCGGGACTGGCTGCGGTTCGAGCACAGGATGTACGGGCGCCGGAGTGAAGATCGGCGTTGGCGGCGAAGCGGCGATTAGCACCACCATCGTGACGGCTTACCGGAACACGTATCTCGGCAGTTCTTATGCAACCGCTCCCACCATTGTCACCACAGGCACCGGCCTCAAGACCGATTCCGGCGACGAAGATGAAGCCTATATCGACATTGAACTCTCTGGAGGCATGGCTCCGGGGGCGACAATTTACTACTACCCCTCCGCGGACCTTACCTCAGGCATCGATACGGCGATCAATGCCAATGTGGTGGATATCTTCAGCCTGAGTTGGGGCTCGTGCGAGGCCGACATGGGCAGCAGTGGAAACCAACTGCTCAACAACTATTGGGCGCAGGCAGCCACACTTGGAATCGCGGTGACGGTTTCCGCCGGCGACACCGGCTCGGCTAGTTGCGACGGGGACGACAGCACCATACCTTCCGTGGCCTCTCTCGGACTGTCGGTCAGCGGCTTTGCCTCAACGCCGAATAACATCGCGGTGGGCGGAACGGATTTCTATGCGCTGGACAGTTTGTTTTCGACTTACGTGAGTACTTCTTCGGGCAGTTCTTCAACCAATTACCGGACGGCGAAAAGCTACATTCCGGAATCCACCTGGAACGACTCGACAACGCAAAACGGGGCCGTTGCCGGCGATATTCCGTGGACTGGCAAAAGTGCCAACATCACGGCCGGCAGTGGAGGCATGAGCAGTTGCGCGACGGGCAGCGGCTCAACTTGCGCCGGTTACAGCAAGCCTTCCTGGCAAGCGGGTACGGGCATTCATGACTCAGACGGCGTTCGCGACATCCCGGACGTTTCGTTGATGTCAGGTAACGGAAACACACCCGCCACATGGCTGATCTGCGACACCAAGTATCCTTGTGCTTCACCAGCAAGCAATTATGACGGTTATGGCGGCACTTCCACTGCCGCGCCGGCCTTCGCGGGAATTCTGGCGCTGGTGGCGCAGGCGAATCCGACGACGATCGTGTCCGGGCACCCCTACCGTCTGGGCCAGGCCGCCCAAACACTCTATGAGTTATACAACGGTTCACACGGCAGCTCGTGCAGCGGTTCCAGTTGCATCTTCCACGATGTAACGGTGGGCAACATCTCTGTGCCCTGCACCAGCGGCACTACGAATTGCGCTGCGGACTCGTACGGTTATCCCTTCGAGAGCGGATATGACACCTCCTCCGGCTATGATCTGGCCTCGGGCATGGGCAGCGTGGATGCAACTCTATTGGTGAACTATTGGAGTTCAGCAACCAACCTGGCTGCTGCGACCGTGACCATGACCGCCCCCACGCCTAATCCGGTGGCAACTACTCAGAGTCTTTCGGTGCCTGTTACCGTGACCGGCTCCAGCGGAACGCCGACGGGGACAGTAACTCTCACGGGCGGCGGCTATACCTCGCCATCTGAGACATTGGTTGGCGGCAGCTATACCTTTACCGTTCCAGCGGGAAGCCTGGCGGTTGGGAGCGACACGCTGGCGGTGACCTATGGGGGTAGCTCTACCTATGCCGCGGCGACAAGTAATTCGGCAAAAGTAACGGTGACCGGGACGTCCTCTTCCTCGACATTCGTGCTGAACAACCCCCTTCCCGCAGTGTCTCCGACGACCATCGCTCCCGGTTCCACCTCCGCTGCAACCATTACCGTGAGTTCAACCAACGGCTATGCGGGAACCGTTACGCTCACTTGCGCGCTGACCACTCCAACCACCCTCACCGACCCGCCCTCCTGTTCGGCTACGAGCGGTTCGCCGGTTACGCTGAGTTCCGGCACGACGAGCGGAACGGCGACCATCACGGTTTACACCACAGCGGCCAGCAGCGCCGCGCTCGTCTATCCCAAGCTGCCTGGCAAGGGCCGCGGCTTATTCGGCGCGGGCAGCGGAGCGCTCTTGGCCATGCTGCTCTTCTTTGGAATTCCGGCGCGGCGGCGCAGTTGGCGCTCGATGCTCGGCATTCTGGTGCTGATGGCGGCTCTGGGCACTCTGAGCGCTTGCGGCAGCGGCACCGCTACCACCACCCAGAGCAACCCCGGAACCTCGGCCGGCACGTATAGCTTCACGGTAACGGGCACCGGCAACGACACCAACAAGACAACGGCAACAGTCACGTTCCAGGTGATCGTGAGTTAGCTTGTTCAGCCTATTCATTTCGTTCAGCTTATTCAGCACAATGGCCCTTCCTTTAGGAAGGGCCATTGTGTCTCTGGGGATGTCTGGATGAATCGCATGGTCTCCCGCCCCGGACGGAGACTGGACCGCAACACCGGCTTGCAGAGAATTGCCCTCGAAGCGCGCACAATAATTGAATGAACAGCAACCAGAGGACCGGGCCCTTGCTGGCCACTGTTCACTGAGCGAGTCCACCCCCCCTAGACCAAGGAGGGCAAATTCCCCTCAAAACCTTGCAGATTATTTTTAACCCGTTTGGAATCAATGCCTGTTGAAAACTTTTCGGCCCCAAATTCTCCCGCATCGTGAGATTTGGCACCTGAAAATCACCGGAAAAGTTCGGTTTTCGATCATTTGTTGGGGCTTTTCGAGGGGATATAGGCCAGAAGGCTCTAGTCAGCCTGGCTCTCGCCGTCAACCAATTCGAGCGCAGCTGTTCCTTTGCGCGGCGGCATGAAGCTCTCTGTGCGCCATGCGATGCCCAGCTTTTCGCGGCCGAGCAACTTGCGAATCTGCCCGCGCGCGTGATCGGCCCATGGGCCGCCTTTGTCCAGCCGCGAGTAAACCTGCCAGTGGCGCAGCGCCGCACGCGCTTCGCCCCTGCGCTCATGGGCCAGCGCCAGGTTGTAGTGGGCGTCGGCATAGCCCGGAGCCAGCGCAACCGCCTGCCGGTAAGCGGTGATCGACTCGCTGAACCGCTGCAGCTCGTCGAGCACGTTGCCCAGATCGAAAAACGCCAGCACATAGCTGGGATCGATCTCCGTGGCCCGGCGGTAAAGCTGTTCGGCCCGGTCATATTCGCGCAGATGAAAGTGAATCGTCCCCAGGTTGATCCATGCCGGCGCAAAGGTGGGTCCGAGCTCCATCATCTCCTGATAGAGCTTCATGGCGCGGGCCTTTTCTCCCGCTTCCTCGGCATGCACCGCCGTCAGAAACAGATCTTGCGCGCCCTGCTGCGGACTCTCCGCGAAGGGCTTAATCAATAGCGGTTCAGAGCTGACCGATGGCCCGCGGCCTTGCTCCAGCCGCTCGAAGTCGAAGAGCAACTGACGCCGGATAGGGTCCACCATTGCCCCGTCGTGCCGGAAGGCCAGCCGCGTTCCGGTCCTCACCACGCTCGCCTCCAGCAGCGGATTCGCCATGCCCGCCACCGCCTTCATGGCGACAATGGAGTGGCGGATCGACGCCACCGAGACGGATTCCTCGCGCAGAGCGCGCAGGATTCTCAACTGGCCGAGGTCCTGGAATGTGTAGATTTGCTGCGGGGAAATGATGCCGCCTCGCTCCCACCCCTGCAACTGGCGGGAAGTGATTTGCAGGATACGCAATACGTCCTGACGGCTATAGCTGGTCACTCTTCAATGCCCCTGGAAGCGATCGCGCGATCTCTCAGGTCTTGAACTCCTGATTGACCCCGGAACTGTTCCACATGGAACAGCGCCCGAGACACCGCTCTTGTTTGAATTATGCCAAGAGTTTGCGTGGATAAGCAGGCGCGAAACCCTGCTTGGCAAAAAAATGAGTGGATAACGGGTGACAGATTCGATTCGCTTTCGCCACAGGCATCAGGCTGTGGAAAACTGAGGGGAAATGCATCAGCCCGGTTGAAATCCGCACCAAACCCGCTAATTCGCGGAAGAGATGTGAAAACTGGGAGAAAGCCGTCCATCAATCCCTCCGCCAGAAAGAAATGAAGGGTACCCGCAATTGAGGAAACTTGGCGTTCAGAAGGACTTAGGGTACGCCATCTGCCGATTGGCCTTGCCAATCCAAACGAGTAGAGAAAATGCGGCGGCCCAATGCCGATAGTGAAATGGCCTACACCGAACTTTGGGAGCGCGCGCTCCATGCAGACCGGGCAATTTGAAGCCAATTGCGATTGCGGATTTGTGCAACCGCTGGAGAGATTCCAACCGAACATCTTCCTGATGGGGTCGATAACGATGGAGAAGGGCCTGAAGACGTCCGAGGAATCGAAGACGTTAGAGATGCCGAAGCGGGCCGAGGAACTTCGGCAAAGCCCCCGTCTTGGGTGCAGAGGCTATGGCGCAGTCCAAACGCTGCCCGCTAGTGAGCAACCCTGTCCTGCCAGAATCCTGAATCTAAGCGTGGGCGGATGCCTGATGGAATTGAAGGGACCACTTGATATCGCCGTGGACGAGATAGTCGAGTTGATCTTCAACGTCAACCAGATGCCGTTCCGCGTGCGCGCGAAGGTGCGGGCAGTTCGATCGAAAGGTTTGGTTGGATTTCAGTTCCTTCAGCTAAGCGAGAGGACTCGAAGGCACCTTCATGAGCTGATCGGAGAACTGATTGAAAGCCTCATTAAGCTTCATAACAAAGAACTTGCAGATCATCCAGATAAAGCAGATCATCCGGTTAAAGAAGATACGAAGAAATTGAAATTGCGCTGATAACTAAATGATTAGTTGCGCGTCTTATCGCCAGGAAGATTTTCGCGATTGTCTTCGCGGATTTCTCAGGTTTTATGCCTCCAAAGCGGTCCAACACGCTGACCCAAGCCGAGCTCCGGCTCATGAAGGTCCTCTGGAACAGAGGAGAATCTACGGTTGCCGAGATGGTGACCGCGACCTCAGCCGAATCGGAGCTGGCTTATACGTCCGTGCTTACCACGATCCGCATTCTTGAGACAAAGGGCTACGTTCGCCACCGGCAGGAAGGCAGAGCTTTTCTGTATAGCTCATGCGTCGGAGAGGTGGAAGCCGGCCGGTCAGAAGTTCGCCATCTGCTTCAGCGGTTTTTCGGCAACTCCAGAGAGCGGCTTTTGCTTTCGCTTCTGGGCGACGATGCAGTCCGCCCCGAAGAGTTGAAGCGCCTGAGAGAAGCGATTGCGAGTTTGCCGGACGATGCAAAGCCCCAAGACGCAAAGGAGGAGCTCTAAATGGACCCGCTCCTTCAAGGGATTTTATTGGCGTCAGCAAGAGCGGCAGGCGGGTTGCTCTCCGCAATTTGGGAGGGAACTATCCTGGCCGCGTGCGTGGCTCTGTGCCTGCGTCTGCTGACAAGGCTTAGCGCATCTGCCCGATCCGTTGTCTGGATGACCGTCTTCCTGCTTCTGATGCTGCTCAACGTTCTTCCTTCCTTTGAAAAGTATGATTCCGCTGGCAGTGCATTTCACGCTTCCTCTTTTCATCTTGACCCACGCTGGAGTGTCGCCATCGCCGCTGCCTGGGCGATGCTCTCTCTGTGGAGAGCGGCGCAGTTGGCCATGAGCGCCGTTCGGCTGCGCCATTTAGCGGCTCGCGCTACTCGCATCCATCCCGGCGCGGCCATCGAGAGATTGCTCAAAGTCGGGAAGGCTGGCCGCACAGCGGAGCTTTGCACTTCCGCCGAGGTGGAGCGCCCGAGTGTCTTCGGCTTCTTCAGCCCGCGCATTCTTCTTCCGCCCGCCTTGTTTGAGCGGCTCAACTCAATCGAGTTGGAACAGGTAATTCATCACGAGATGGAGCATCTGCGCCGCGCCGACGATTGGACCAACCTGTTGCAGAAAGCCGGGCTGGTGCTTTTCCCGCTGAATCCCGCGCTGCTTTGGGTAGAGCGCCAGCTCTGCGCGGAACGCGAGTTAGCCTGCGACGACCGCGTGCTGCGCTCCACAAGCGGGCGCAAGACCTATGCCCTTTGCCTGACCCGGCTGGCTGAGTTTTCCATGCTTCGCCGCGGCCTTTCGCTGGCGCTGGGCGCGTGGGAGCGGCAGTCGGAGTTGGCGCGCCGTGTGCATCGAATTTTGCGGCAGCCCAACGAGCCGATGAGCGGAAGGCGTGCAATGGTTTTGACAGGCGCGCTGATCGCCGGCGTGATGGCAGTGGCAGTTGCGCTGGCTCACAGCCCGCAGTTAGTGAGCTTTGCACCGCTTGCGCCGCAAAACCTGCAAGCTCGTTCCGTGGCGGCTTCTGTCCCAGTCGCAGCCTCTGCGCCGAGCGAAAAGAAGGCTGTGGAATTTGCAGGTTCTCCAACGCTGGTCAAGACCGGCCTGCCGCTGAGAACGGTTCCGACAGCGCATAACTCGCATCACCGGCTCACAGCCGCAGCAAAGCAGAGCGTGCAGCCACCTCAAATCTTCCCGGAACAGGCCGCATGGATTGTGCTGACAGAGTGGGACGATGACGCACCGCCCCCGCGCGTGGTCATCGCCGTCGACCGGGATCATCGCTCTTCGTATGCCGCTGTTGCCATAGCCAACGGCTGGCTGATCGTTCAAATCTAACTGCAACTTCAATCAGGAGAAAATGACCATGTCCCAAGTAACTAATCATTTAGTAGCACACGCAAAGAAGTTGACCGCGGCGGCTGCGGTTGTGGGATCGTTCGCGCTTGCCGCGGTAATCTTCGCAGGCCACGGCAGCGTTCATGCCGCAACGCCGTTGGACGAGAACAGCATTGCGCCACTCACTTCGCTCGATCGCGCCATGGAGGCCGTTGCCTCGCGTGTAACTCCCGCCGTGGTCAACGTCGCCGTCACCTCGCGCGGCTCCGGCGAGTTTGCCGGCGGCCAGATTCAGGGCCTACCGCCGGGCCTGCAACAGTTTTTCGGGCCCATGTTTCAACAGCCCCAGCAGCCGCAAATTGAGCATGGCGTGGGAAGCGGCATCATCATCTCGCCGGACGGATACATTGTGACCAACGACCACGTGGTGGATGGCGCCACGCAGATAAGGGTGACGCTGAACGATCGCCGCACACTGAACGCGAAGGTTGTCGGCGTCGACAAGTTGACCGACATCGCGGTGCTCAAGGTGAACGCGACCAACCTTCCCGCCATCGTGTGGGGCGACTCGACGAAGCTGCAACCGGGACAAACCGTGCTGGCCTTTGGCAGCCCGTTTGGCTACTTCCAGTTCTCGGTTACCCGCGGCATTGTGAGCGCGGTTAACCGGCCGAATCCCTACTCGGATGATGCGCGCAAGCCAGGCGGCTACATCCAGACCGACGCCGCCATCAATCCCGGCAACTCCGGCGGCCCTCTGGTGAACGCGCATGGCGAGCTTGTGGGCATCAACACTTTCATCATCTCGAACAGCGGTTCATTCGCCGGCGCGGGCTTCGCGATTCCCTCGCAGATTGCGCGCGCCACTGCCGAGCAAATCATCAAGAGCGGAAAAGTTGAACATGGCTATCTCGGCATTAGCATGAACGACGTCACGCCCGACAACGCACGCTTCTTCAACCTGCCGGATGCCACCGGGGCAATCGTCGCCCAGATCACGCCGGATTCTCCAGCGAGCCGCGGCGGCGTCAAAACCGGCGACGTAATCTCCGAACTCAACGGACAAAAAATCGTAAACGGAAGCGCCTTGCAAGTTGCCGTAACGGAGATGGCTCCGGGAACGAAGATCGCGCTGGGCGTGATTCGCGACGGCAAGCCCGCAACCCTGAACCTCACGGTCGGCGAATTCCACAATAAGACCGACGTGGCCGGCAACGGCGGCGACGATGAGCAGCCGAATGGAAAGATTGGTCTGGAGGTAGCCGAACTTGCGCCCGAGGCCCGGCAGCAGTTCAACGTGCCTGACCATGTGCATGGAGTCGTGGTCCAGAATGTTCGGCCTGCCAGCCCAGCCGGCGAAGCAGGAATTCAACCTGGAGACGTTATCCTCGAGATCGACCGCAAGCCGACCGAGTCTATCAGCCAATTCGCTGACGAACTGCGTCAGAACAAGGACGGGAAGGATCTGCTGATGCTCGTCTGGTCGAAAGGCAACTCAAGCTATCGCACCATTCATCCCGATCAAGGCAACCAGAACGACTAAATACTTGGCGATGAGGCCGTCGTGGATTCGCGCGACGGTCTCATTGCTCATCTTGCGTAGCATCGGCATCAACCTTGCCCAAAAGTAAGACTTGACATTTTGGACTAGATTGGGTTAATTTGAATTCAGGCGGTTTCCCTTTCACTTAAAGCCCTTCGGCAGCGAAGGGCTTTCGCATTTTCTGGCGACTGTCCAAGTCCTTCAGCGAGTTCACACAGCAAGCAGCCATGATGGCAGTATGTGCAACACTGCGTTTTGCTTTCTACCAGCGTGCATCTGCTGACCTGCCTTTGATCACGGAATGTCTGCGCGTCTTCGCCGTAGAATAGACAAGACGAGCACAAAGATGAGGACGGCAGGCGGATATGAATCGCGGCGCCATTACAATCTCGGCTGGTCCGCGCATTCGAGTCGCCATGATTCTGGCGATCATCGCGGACGTACTTCAAGTTGTCGTCTTCCCCTTGTTCGTTGTGGGAGCTGAATCGCCTGTTGATGACGTGCTGGATATCGGTATTGGCGCCGTGCTGGTTTATCTTCTCGGCTGGCACTGGGAGTTTCTGCCCTCGTTCGTTGGCAAGCTCGTGCCCGGAGTCGATCTGGTTCCTTTCTGGACGCTGGCAGTTGCCAACGTCTACCGAAAATCGAAGAAGGCTGTGATCGCGGTGGAAGGAATTCGTGATGAAAACCAAACGGGGAAAAACCAACGGAGTTAGTAAAGGGGAGTGCTGATCGTGAGCCAGATTATTATTGATGCGAATTTGTGCAAGGGAGACGGAGCATGTGTGGCGGTTTGTCCGGTCGGGATGCTGGCTCTTACTGAACCTCGCATAATATAGTGTCAATATTAGACATATAGCAGTAAGCTATAAGGCATGACACGCTCCAGTGCTCCGCGCCGAGACTTCGCCGCCATGCAAGCCCGCCGCCGCCGCGCCGCG